>ERZ1740067.58-NODE-58-length-85623-cov-48.226872_pt1 | contig 85623 bp, 91 predicted proteins | sample MGYA00581736_ERZ1740067 | MGnify/ENA primary metagenome ERZ1740067 (study PRJEB43018, sample SAMN04849236) | marine metagenome | isolation source: floating plastic debris | place: Pacific Ocean | collected 2008-08-27 | study: EMG produced TPA metagenomics assembly...
TCTTCCTCCGTTTTCCTAAACATAGCGGAGGACCACTTCAGTGGGGGAAGACCAGTAAGTTGAGCATGAGGCGCTGTCCCGCCGGTGTCGGAAATCGCCACGTCCACTTCCAGAAGAACCGATCAATTTCTTCTTGTAAGACTGACGAGAGCTTTTAGCGCCTGATCGGCTGTGCCATCTTTCCGAAGAAGATAATTGAGCAGGTGTCAAACAGCGTCGGCGATGGCTTATCTCCGTTTCATCAAAACGAATTGGCTGTTCCTCTCCGCCGGTTTCCTTCTCACTTTCACTTCATCTTACGGCCAGACCTACATCGTTTCTCTCTTCGCTGGGCAGATCAAAGCTGACTTTGGCCTGACGGACGGAGAATGGGGCGGCCTCTACACGCTGAGCACGTTGCTCTCTGCGGCGGCGATGGTTTGGGCCGGCGCCCTGATGGACCGCTTCCGCGTCCGCACCTTGGCCCTCATCATTATGTTGGTCATGGCCTTCGCCTGCCTCGGAATGAGCCTCGTCACAAGCTGGTTCACGCTGATCATTGTGATTTTCCTTCTACGCTTCACGGGACAAGGGATGCTGACACAGCTCGGTACAGTCGCCATGATGCGCTGGTTCGAGCAGTCGCGTGGAAAGGCGTTATCGCTGGCGTCCACCGGCTTTGCTGTTGGGCAAGCTCTTCTGCCTGTGATCTTTGTCGCGCTATTCGCGATCTATGACTGGCGGCTCGTATGGGTACTCGCCGCATTAGTCACTGTGACCACCATCCCGCTTTTGTGGATGACGCTTAAACAAGAACGCACCCCACAATCTATCGCGCAGGATGCCGAGATCGCAGGCATGGGCGGAAGGCACTGGACCCGCTCCGAGATGCTGCGCTCAGGCTTCTTTTTCCTTATGATCCCGACTGTCATTGGTCCGTCCGCCTGGGGAGCTGCACTGTTCTTCCAGCAGGTGCATTTCGTGGAGGTGAAAGGATGGTCTTTGGTGTCTTACGTTGCGCTAATGCCGATCTTTACGATCTCATCGATTGTCTCAACGTTTGCTTCCGGTTGGGCCATCGACCGCTTTGGGGTCAGCCGCGTGGTCCCTGTCCAAATGCTGCCTGATGCGGCTGCATTCGCCATTCTCGCCTACGCCGATACGATTTCTATGGCAGGCGTTGGCCTCTTGATCTTTGGGCTCGGGCAAGGGCTGCAAGGCACATGCATCGCAACCATCTGGCCCGAATACTTCGGCACGCGCTATATCGGTGCAATCAAGGCCGCAGTGGCTGCGCTCATGGTGTTTGGAACCGCAGTCGGCCCCGGGATTACAGGCTGGTTGATCGATCTGGGCTATGATCTCCCGAATCAAATGCTGCCAATCGCAGCCTTTTATTTGTTTGCTGGAGCCCTCGCGACTTGGGGCATTCTTCGATACCGGCCAACTCTTGAAGAAAAGGCATATTCCAAAGCTTTGTTTGGTGCCAAATCGTCGTAAGCGACGTTTCAAAGGGCTCCCATAAACACTGGCTGGCGCTGCTTGCGGTGGTTTGAGACATCATCTTCCCGCTAGGGGAAAATTTGGAAGACCTTGTATGGCACGCCGCATAACTGTCGGAAGGCTGAGACGATAAACCCGCTCAACTGGCTTTTGTAGCCCGTTGCGCAACTTCTGACCAAAATGATGACTTCCGCTCATGGCTATTTTTCAAAGCTTCGAGATAGTCATCATGCGAACCGTAACTTTCAAAAGAATGGATCTGTCCGGCCACCGCAGCGCAATCCTTTAGGTGTTCTGCCACGTAGGGATACCTTGATGCGCGTCCTTCGCTAAGGGCGAAGTCAATCATCGAACGCCAAAGCAAAGTGGCCGCTAGGGGATAACGCTCTCTGAGGGCGTCCGCAGCCGGAGTGAGCAACTCGTAATGGTCGCCGTCAATCTCTTCGGCACGTGATAAAACCAACTCCGACGCCGTCAGAAGATCGGGCCACGCGAGACAGAAGTGCAATGCTACTAAGACGTTCGGGTAGCGCAACGCATAGGCGCGGGCGCGATCCTCGGCTTCCACATCTTCAAAATCGGGCAGATCCTTGAGGAATGCCCGCAGATGATCGACGCTCAGTCGCTTCTCAAAGCAGTGCCATCGATGCGCCTGCGCCTCGGCCTCTCGCCCCAGGGCCAGCAGCGCCGCGATATAGGCGTCATCCCACGCCTCATGTCCGAAGACGCGCCCTTCTTCGGCAGCTCTTAGAAGCGTCAGGGCGTCCTCAGCCCTCCCATCGTTTAGGAGCAGCATGGCCACCTGGGCGGCGATGGCCTTGTTGTGCAGATCATCTGGGGTGTATTGCGCGATGAATGCGTCAGTATCTCCCCGCTCTCTTGCGATGTCTTGAAGGCATTGCTGGACAAAGCGCTGCTTTTGCATCGCTTTGTAATCCGTGCCGCCGGGCAACTCGCGTAGGAACGCGATAGCCTCATGTTCTTGCGCAGTTTCCACCGGCGCGGCAGCGGCAAAGCGCTCCACGTGAGATTGTAGCTGCGCCAAACCAGCCTCACCCAGTGAAGGCGCCATCAGCTCAATCAGGCCATCCCACTCGCCATACCCATTGTCCGAGATCGCGCCCCAAACTCGATCTGCCAAAGCCTCAACATCGGTCTCCATACGCGGCGTGATAACGGCAAAATTCAGAATGGCTTCGCGAAACACAGTACCAACGTCGCAGCGCCTGTCATCGACGCGCTCATAAAGCGCAGGCGCCAGATCGATGAATTGCCAAAGCAGCTCAAATGCCTCACCCGGATCATCAGGTGCGATCTTATCAACGATCATGGAAACCTGAGTTTCAAGGTCTTTGATCAACGCCTTGCGTTTGCGCCACGAGATGAAGCTTTTGGATTTGCGAAGGGAGGCCAGCCGTTTGCGGACCTCATGGGCCAGTTCTGCCGCGCCCAGATTGTGGCTGAGCTCCAGCCGCAGCCGCCGTTTGATATCCGCGCTGCCCTGGCTCACCTCCATGAGCAAATCTGCCAGGCGATCCGCACCTAGGGCTGCAAGGTTTGCTTTGTTCAGGGTCTTTTTGGACATGTCTTTCGCACGCTTTGCCTATTTGTAGTGTTCGCGACGATCGCCAAAAGCCCTGACGCGCCGGCGCCATGCGCGGTAGCTGCCAGGCTTTAGCGTGTCGCGCATCAAAGCTTTGACGTCTTTTTCTCGCAGCCCGTACTGTCGCTCGATATCCGCAAAGCTCACGTGATCCGACAACGCCATCGACACCACTTCGCTGCGATCCGCATCGGTTAGGTCATGATCTTTAGCCATCAGCGTCTTTAATCCTTCGCACTTGACGTAGCGCGCGCTCAGAAGGTGCAAAAATGCGTGTCGCCGTCCTCGCCCGGGGCGGCCTCAAAATCCTCAGCCTCCGGGATCCGGCCAAAGGCGATCTTGGCACCGACATAGCCGCCCGGGACAGCATCATGGGTCCCCAGAGCGAGGGCGTTGCTGCCAAACCGCGCGCGGAGCGTGTCCATGACATCGCTCACGCCTTCCCATTTGTCACGCTCCTGCGTGTCGTCGGAAAGCGCAGACAACAGGTCCCCTGTGATATCAGCCTCGGCTGTAAGACCGTGCAACGTGACCGTGACCGCATGGGGCTCAAACCGCACGTCTCGGCGCACAGCCTCAAATCCTTGCATCAAGCAGCGCCGAAAGGTCCGGTCATCACGGGAGGGGGGGAAGTGCCCCTCCCAACTCCAGCGCTCCACTTCCGCATTCTTGGCGCGGCTCGAGCGGAACCGCTGACTTCGCGTGGAGAGCGTGAGCTTCGAGGCGCGCAAATCTGTTCGGCGCAGACGTCTCGCCGCGCTGGCCAGCAGCTGTTTGGCGCAGTCCTCCACCCTTTCGGGGCTACGCCAATCATTCGGGAGCACGCGGCTATGGCCAAACATGCGCTTCTTGGTCTCTGACCGCGGTGCATGGGTGCCGTGCAGCTCTTGAAGAAACCGCTCCCCTTCCACGTTGCCCCAAATTGCGCGGGCCTGTTTTGGGGCCAGTGCCCAGAGCTCTGGAAAGCTCGTAACACCCGCTGCCGCCAATCGGGTTACCATCCCCTCACCGATGCCGGGCAACTTGCTAATTGAAAGATCTGCGAGCGCGCCTGGCAGGTCTTGGGTCTTCAGAAGAACCGCACCGTCCGGCTTTTGCCGCTCGGCGGCGACTTTCGCCAAAAGCTCTGTCGCGGCCATACCGATGGAGCAGGTCAGAACCGGGCTGAATGCTGCGCGCAAGGCCGTCTTGATCCGTGCAGCAAGTGCAAGGCCCTGACGCCCTTCGCTCGGCAGCAAGGCGCAGACAACTTCGTCAATGGAGCGCACATGCTGGATGGGAACGATGGTCTCCACGACCTCCAGGATGCGCTTGTGAAGCCGGACATAGACATCTGGGCGAGCCACGACAAAGATCATGTCGGGGACTTGCCTGCGGGCATCTTTGGCGAGCGTATTCGTCTTGACGCCGAGCAGCTTGGCCTCCCGGCTCACGGCGATACAGCCCGTATGAGGTGAATCCAGCGCGACAACGCCCACGGGCTTGCCGCGCAAAGCCGGGTTGAAGTGTTGTTCGGCGGACGCAAAGAAGCTGTCGAAATCGAGGTAAAGTCGTTCAGGGTCGCTCGTGTTGGCCGTCATTCTCGCCTGCTCTTTTGCTCCGTCCGTGGAACGTAGCGCCGCTGGTTTGCCCGCCTATGTTTCGCCCCAGAGGATCGGCGCAGCCTGCCACGGCGGGCGCTAATCAGAGTGAGACAGATATCCTATGGCCACTACAGCGACCATTGAATTGCGGGACATGATGCTTCCCACCGGTATTGGCACCTACGGACAACCGGACGAGACGCCGCCGGATTATCACTTACTTGATCTCACGCTCGACATTGACCCCGGGAAGGCCCTTATCCTGGAAGACGGCATAGAACACGTCCCCACTGCGCCGAATTCGTGCAGTCAAATTCACAGCGCTCACTTTAGTGCACCTATTTCCAGACAAGTGAGGCTGTCTGCTTCTACTGCGTGGGCCGGATTGCGTACTTAAAGATCTTAGGATGTCGACCCTCTACATCGTTTGATGACGCACCTCTCCCCACCGTAACACGATAGGTAAGAGGCATCTGGATGGTATGGTCGTCGGCGGTGACTGCCGTCCAATCCACATTGGCAATAACTTCGACCCGACCTTCTTCGCCATCAGCAGTCTCAATGCTCAGGATATCATTCGAGTTTTGTTTGATCGTACCCCAAGCAGCTTCAAAGTAGGCGCGGAGCTCAGCGACGTTCTTGATCTCGGCATTTGTATAAGACCATTGCTCAAAATCGCCGTCCGGCAAGTATTTGAGGTACTCTTCCACCGGGGTATTTGCGTCGATCATACCAACCCATGTTCGGAAGAATGCTTCTGCCTCCTCCTCGGTGATGACCTCTGAACCGCTCGACTGAGCGCGCCCCTCCGAGGTCGTAAATGCTGCCATCAGCAGAACGAAGGCGAGCGCTGCGCAGATTGCTTTTAACGGGGTCCAAACTCGTGGCATGGTGTCTCTCCTTTTGGTCATTAGATGCGCGCCGTCGCAAACTTCGTGCTTGAGCATCGCATCAGAATCAGTAATGAATATTCATTACCATAAAAGAGGCAGCGAATGGCAAGACTCTCAAAGGACGAAATCCAGTTGAAGATCCGGGACGCCGTTGTGGATACGGTTGTCAAAAATGGTGCCGGGGCAGCATCTGTCGGAGAAATCGCAAAGCACGCGCGCGTGTCCGCAGGGACAATCTACCTGCACTATGAGAACAAGGAAGACATGCTCCAAAAGGTCTACCTGCAGGTCAAGACCGAGTTTCATGCTCTGATGATGGCGTCTAAAACTGAGCAGTCATCAGAAGCCATGATCAAACGCATGTGGTTTGACATGTTCGCGTTCGCAGAAGCCCACCCGCTCGATTTTCAGTTCATTGAGGATGCTGGGATGGTCTCAACGCTCACACTTAATCAGCGAAAACAGGTTACCGCCATGGGTAGTGAGATCAACGACCTCGTGCAGCGCTCAATTGATGATCGCACACTCGACGAAATGCCCGTGCCCGTCGCAGTCAACCTCCTCATCGGCCCGGCGCTCCTTCTCGCGAAGAAACGCGCAAGCGGTGGCTCAGGGGCATCGAGGGACGTTGTAGATCAGACCTTTGAGCGGGTCTGGCGGGCTGTTGCAGGTGGGTAAGCCTTGCTTCTCTGAGGACCAACTAGCTTCCAATTCTAAGCTCATGCCCCTAAGATCCGACAAAGCCGCTTATAACGATCTGTGACTTGGGCGGCATGGCTAGCGTAGATGGCGCAACTATCATCTATCCCCGTCTCAATCTCGTTTATCAAAGTGAGAGCCTGTGCCTTGGTAAGGATTGCATTCAGCTCTTTAAAGATCAACCGTTCTGAGGTTGGGTTTGCAGCTGAAATTTCGGATCGAAGTTCTGAGAGCTCCATCCTCAAAGTTTCAGCGCTTTCGTTCCGGATGCGCCCTTCCCACTTTGTCAGGTGGTAGATGACGTTGAACGGCGAGAAGCTAAATGCGGCGACACCACAGCAATCCTTTTCGCAGATCGTTTCGCAAGTTTGGCACAAAGCACGGATGTTCGGTGGCAACTGGATTTCCGTCATGTGCGCGAGTTTGAACCTTCACTACAGGAGCTTGCAACCGCCGCGTCTGAAAGTCTTGGAAGTTAGCACCCTCCTTATGGACACCGGGCCAATCTCCAGAAAGAGCATAGCTTTGGGCCGGTGCTTGGAGAAGCTTGGTGCTTCATCCATGCTAGTAAGGTGAAGGGTGCTTGGATATGTCCCACGACAGCATAATAAGTGCTGGCATGTTAACACCCGTGTATGAGTGGACGACATTCCTATCATTTACGGCACCGAATGCCCGCAGGAAGCATCGAACATGGACCAAGCACCCTTTTATCGCCTGGACTTAGATGGAGGGAAATCGCCCGTCTCGTTCGATGAGCTTTACCCCCTCCTGCGCGATATCGTGTTCTACTTCGAACTCAATCTGGCAGAACAGCAAAACGTCCTGGTGTTGGATGAGTTTTGCACATCACAGTACTGGAAGTTTCTGTCAGTCTCTTGGGCGGAGCCAGAGTTCGCGGAAAGCAGGCGCTACGCATGGTTATGTGAACGCGGCTGCATGGCATTGATGAACGGAGCGGCGCTTTGCTTCCTCACAGAACAGCAATCCGTCGAGTCAGCGCTGTGGCTGCGCACCAAAGCTTGGGCTCGCGAAGCCATGCCTTATCTCCGACATTTTCAGCCGTCCGATGAAATACTTGAAGAAGGTCGTACCCAGCTCCTCGACGCGCTAGGGTTCATCGCTGATATGTCGGAAGAAGACCTTGATGAGCATGGCATCCCGGCATTCGACACGACATCGCAAGGAGTTTGGTTCACAACAAACATCGTTGGGGACTATTTCCGCACCACGGCACAGCTTGATTTCGGATAGGCGAAGAAGCTGCGTTCCAAGAGCTATCTCGGAACCGAATGCGGAGCCTCGGACCCTGTGATTTGCCTTCACTAAAAGGGCCGCAATTTCAGAGATGAAAGACGGCCCAAAGCTGACCTTGGCCATGCACAACCATCGCTGCGTTGCGGCCCGTCAGACCGGCCATTCGCTGCGTGTGCAATATTTCGGATGCGGTGAAATGGTGGTGTGCGGGACTCTGCCGACATTCCTTTTTGAGCGTTCGCTGACGCAGCATCCTCTCGGGCCTGCGGCACGTCGTGTGTTGCAGCGCGGCGCGTGTCGTCATTGCGGTCGTTCGCGCGGGTCGATTTCGTCTGAACCGACACCGCACTTTCGCCGCAGCGTGATCCGACAACTCAGACGCGGACAAAGATGCCAGTCGTCCGAACGATCTGAATGGCCAATAACCGCCCAAACCGGGCCTTGTTTTTGGTGGGCGGTCCTAATGCTACACGCACTTCACTAAACATGTAACTGCCACCAAGGGTGAAGCGGTCCTTCGTTGAGGAAGCAAAAGCGCCTTGGTGAGTTTGTATGTCCAACATTTACAGTTACTGAAGAGTGCGAGTCTGAAACACATTATCGCGCCGCTTGCTTGCCAAACGTACAGACCAAATATAGCGGAGCGTTTACAAATTTCTTAGATTCAAGCGATAGCCCAGCCCAACCACGTCTGGGCGATCGACTTCGTGCATGACAAGCTGAGCAACGGACGGCCTTATAAGATGCTCACAGTGCTCGATGAGTACTCCCGTGAGGCGCTCTGCGTGGCAGTGCGACCCAGAATGAATGCAGCTGACGTTCTGGACGTTCTGCACCGGCTGCTAATGAAACACGGCGAGCCCGAGTTTGTTCGTTCAGACCATGGCCCGGAGTTCATTGCTGCACCGCTTCAGGAATGGCTCCGACGGGTCGGCATCGAACCGATGCAGATCTATCCAGGATCACCATGGGAAAATGGCTACAACGAACGCGTTAATGGAACACTCCGTCGCGAAGTCCTCAACGCCGAATGGTTTCATACAACCAAACAAGCTCAGGTCGCCATCAATATCTGGCTGAAGCAATACAACCAAATCCGGCCACATCATGCTCTGAACATGCACCCGCCGGTCCCAGAAACCTTATTAGAGAAACGCCAAATTAGTGGCACTGAAACAGGGGGCTAGACATAGAACACTGCCTGCACCGCGGCGGCTAGCTGTCGCAACCGTGATGCGAGCAACTAGTCGATCGCCGTACTCACGCTAACTCTAGTGTCAGAGAAACTCAGCATGTGGAGGCCCGGCATGGTGCTATCAACTATGGTCAAACTGAAAACTATTGGTCTGGCGAACAAGGTTATTCTCGGCGCTTTCATCAACGGCGCTCTGATCGGAGCGACCGTTGTTGCGGGTGCGGCGATCGCAAGTCGGGCAAAGACCGGTAAGGGCGGCTTTTGCGGAAACTCGCCCGATCGCGACGTCTCTTCGCAGGAGTAGCTGACGTACTGAGCCAAGAGTAAACGAGTGCTGCGTTCATGCACCGACCTACTCTCAACGGGGTCGCCGTACTCCCTGCTTCAGCTTTGCTCAACGCCAGCATCTTCTCGCCCATCAGTGACCGGCACGAGCACTTCATTTCGTCTCAGGAAGGCAGGCGTGAAGGGGTCGTTGTAGTACCCATACTCAAATGGACCTTGAATGCTGAGGCCCTTGTCCTCGATCCATTGTTGAAGACGATGGGCGGCGTCATCGAACCGGCGATCGCTCCAAACGCCAGAAAAGCGAATTGTGGCCACCAAACGCGTGGGCTCGGTCACAAGCGTTACATCCCCTGTAGGCGTAGGTGCGTCTTCCGCTGCGATACCAGACGGAAGGATAAATGACACAGCCCACGTCTCACCTACTGATTTCTGAACCACGGGAGCCGTCATGGCGATCTTCTCACCGACACGATCTTTGGCAAAGATGTACCGGGCCAACGGCGAGAAACCGGCTTGGACTGAGCTACGCCGTGTGCCCTCTCGCGTGACCTGTGCGAGGGTCATTTCTGGGTAACGTCGCACCTCGATATCGCCATCTTTCTGCACCACTGAATAGGCTGGGGTTTCAACCGATCGAGTGGCTGCCAAGTATGCGCCACCCGCCGCGAGCGCGCCAACCCCGACGGTTCCGAGAACGATCATCTGCATCATGGTCACTGCTCCTCTATACGGCACGTCGGGCGCGCCCCCTTTGGTTTCTTTGAAAAAAGAATTATCCGCTTTGGTTGGCAACTTCTGATCTCACAGGAGCGGACGTTTCTAAAGTCCGCAGGACACTGGCAGCAATGTCCGTGCCCGATCGCCAAGCATCTTGGACTTTGGGACCACAACACCAGTCGCCGCCTGCCCAAAGCGTTCCATCTGATAGAAATGGCTGACCTAGGTGGGTCTCCACTAGTCCGTAGCGCCACCCTTGCAAGCCCGCATGGCGAAGTTTGGAAGGCGCAACGCTGAGTGCGGAACAGAGCAGATCCACCATTCGCGTTTTGATCTCTGACCGATCAGCATCAATATGCGTCTCACTCCAATCCGGATGCGCCTGAGCCACCCATGTTTGAAACGCCGTAGACCGACCTGGTTTCGTATTGTTTTGCGCGATCCAAGTAAGCACTGCGTTCGCATCACGCCGTGTTACAAAAGGTGCAGGCGTGTCGCGGTCGAAGGCTGCCATCAAGGTCAAGCAAGGACGCATGACGGCACTGGTGGCCTGCTGAACGATCGCGTGTGTCTCACCCAAGATGGGTTCAAGTTGAGGTGCCGGGACCGTGACGACCACGTGTGAGGCCGTCATGTTGCCCGCGTCTGTCTCAATCTCCCAAAGGGCACCGCGCTCCACCACTGTCGTTACACGTGTGTTCAATGTGAAGTCGAGACCATCAGCCAAGGCCTTGGGCAACGCCGCCATGCCAGGCACACCAACGACGCGACTTGTCCGTTCTCCTAGCTGCCACACATCTACCGCGCCTCGCCCAAGTTTTGCGATCCTCTCGGCGTCCTCACTTTGATCGAGGTATTGCGTACCGTGATCGAACGTAATGCTCTCGCCAGCGACATCCGCGCGTCTCGTTGCAACGCGCCCGCCGAGTCCACGCCCTTTGTCGACCAAACGGACGGGTACGCTCGCTGTTTGCAGTGCCCTAGCGCAGGCAATGCCGGACATACCTGCCCCTATGACGAGGACGTCGGTCACATCAGCCCTGTATTGTGGAGAATGGCGGGGATCTGTTTCTTGACCTTGAAGAACCCGGCCGTGGCATAGGGCCAGATTGCGCTGTCCCAATCTCTGCGCCACTCGATCAGGTCTATTCCCGCTTCATCCAAGCTTCGCTTGGCTTCGAGTATCCAATCCCGCAGCGGACCGGTGGGAATGTAGGGCGTTGCTATCTGTGTTGCGCCTAGGCGCGAGGCCCAGCATGATAGATCAGTGGGTACGCCCGCTCGCAACGCTGTGGCGTCCAGAGCGATCCGCGATGCGGTGTCCCTTAACGCGCCTTGTTCAAATTCCTCGACTAAGGGTGAAACTGGCAGACGCGAGCGCAGGTGGCTCGCGGAAAGTGTCGCATGTCCGACGAAGTTCAGAGAGGAGAGGTCAAAGTCTTCAGGGCGGCAGTCTTCTTCAGTGATCAGTAAAGCCGTGGGACGGTCTGGATTGGGGACCTGCAAAGTACGGAGTGGTGTGACGCTTGGCAGGCCTTCTGGTTCTTCGCTTTCAAGACCTTCGACGACTTCTGCAAGCTCCGCTGGTCGCGGATCAAAGCGGTTATTGGTGAACTTCGCGATATTCCAGGCTTGTGCATGATAGGGCTTTCCGCGTGTGTGAAGGCCAGCCACCCACCTCCATCCCAATGTGTTTGACGCAGGATCGCCGTCGAGGAGATTTCGGAAAAAGAAGTCCGAGCCCAACCGCCAGGGCAATTCGAGCGTGAAGATCCAGATCGAAGCAAACCACATGCGAGCATGGTTATGAAGGTAACCAGTCTCGACCAATTCTTCGGCCCAACTGTCAAAACAGTCGAGCCCGGTTTTCCCGGCCTCAGCGGCTGCCACACGGCGGCGAAGGCCACGATCCCGATCCAGAGATGCGAGATCCCTGATCAAGCCCTCTCGGTATTGGTCCCAGACAACCGGTCGCCGTTCCATCCATCCTTTAAAGTAGCCACGCCAGATGACCTCTTGAATGAACTTCTCTGCAGCCTCCGCTCCGTGCTCCCGCACCGCGATTGCGACTGCGTCTTGTTCGAGCACAAGACGCAGTCGCAGGTATGGAGAGAGCATTGACACATCGCGGTGTTGGCCCGGACCGCGATCATAATTGCGGCCGTTGGTATACCTTTTGCCCATGCGCGGCGCGAATGCCCGAAGTGCAGCCTCAGCTGCTGCTCGTGTTGGCGCGATCAGCTTTTTGTCTGAATGATCAAGCGGCATAGCCTTTTGCCTCCTCATAGATGTCTTTAAGTAAGCTGAAATGCCGAACTGTCGAATTGGAGGGCGGTGGATTGAGCGATGCTCAGGCGTTCACAATACTCTTTTAAGGATTGAGCTTACAACGCGATGTCCTAGCTCACTGCCAACGAGCAAAAAAACGAGTGACGGGTCATCTGGCTTGAAAACAGATACGGTAAACACGCGCAATTTGGTCGACGCCTACCTGCATCTGACGAAAGAAGTCCTTCCGTCTTTGGCGCGGAGTGGCGGAAAGGCTTGGCCGGTGCGCGAGGACCATTGCTTTCAGCGGATCGTTTTGGACACCATTTGTGGTGGCGTTTGGTACGCGCATCTTGATCGTCCTGCCTACAAGAATCTGACGCACGACCAAGCGCAACGCGCGGTTGCTCTTTGTCGCGAGATTGCTGCAGGGCGTGCTGACCTCCGCCAGTTGAATAACCAATCACTGATCTGGCGTGGCAAACGGCGCGAAGGTGTGAACAGCGTTTGAGGAGTGGTTGAGATGCCTAAGCGAACGTCGCTGCACGATGCAAAGTGGGTTGAGACCGCAAACGATCTCGACGACGTGGTTCAGGACAAGCGAGAAGGCTGGCGTGCCACGGCTGCAAAAGCCCGCCGCCGTCAGCGCCGATACACGAAACGCATGACCAATGAGATCGCGCGCCTGGCTCAAGACGGCGCGGACGAAGCTGACGAATAATTGTGCAAGGGTGACTGCAAAAACATGAAGAGCACAATCGAACTCAAGAATCTGGAGCTTGAGCCGTCTCTAGGAACATATGGTCCCGGCGATGTGGTTCCTGACGTTCACCTCCTTGATCTCAAGCTGACAGTCGATCCGAAGTTGGTTCTCATTGATACCGATGGCATGGACCGGGTGTTTGATTACGATCCGCTGATTGCGGAGATCGATCGTCTCGCAAACGACGGGCATTATCACACGCAAGAGCGGCTGATGACGCGAATTGTTGCGGCCTGCGCGGCATATGCAGCGATCGACGCGGTCGATATCTGCCTCAGTAAGCGCCCGGTCCTGCGGGACAGTGGCGAACTCGGGGTCCGATTGACTGTTGAGAGCGAAGGGCTTGCAGCAGTTCGTTCAACGTTTCCCGCGAGCTGAAGCCAACCAAAAGGCAAAACCAGTGGAAGTGCGACCCTTCGTCGTGAACTCTCGATTTCTCGGCGTTCACTCTAGCTCGCAAGATATGGCTTTCGGTCGCAACACTCCTTTCGACAGGCTTCTGGCACTGGTCCTTGGGCTTCTCAGGATGCCGCCTGGGCGGCGGCGCATCAGCATCGCCTTTGCGTATGGCCTCATGTGCCATGTCGTATTCGCGTTGGCTGTTGGGGCGATGATTTTGGCCATGTTCTTTGGGATGAGTGAAAGCCTTGGGCGCGTCCCGGAACCCTGGTCTTATCTGGCAAACGGATTCTTGGTCCTTCAGTTCCCCTTGATGCACTCGCTTTTGCTCAGCGCACGCGGCAGCAAACTACTGAATTGGTTTGCACCGGCAGACTACGCACGAACCCTGAGCACGACGACGTACGCGATGATCGCCTCCCTCCAGCTTCTGATGCTGTTTGCGTTGTGGACCCCGAGCGGTGTGGTTTGGTGGCGCGCAGAAGGCGCAGGTTTCTATGTCATTTGCGCACTCTATGCAGCGTCGTGGCTCCTGCTCATCAAGGCGAGCTATGATGCCGGGGCAGAGGTGCAGTCGGGCGCACTTGGCTGGATGTCACTGGCTCAAGGTAAGAAGCCAGTCTTCCCGGGTATGCCGACAACGGGACTATTCCGAGTTATCCGGCAACCGATCTACGTCTCCTTTGCCCTGACACTATGGACCGTCCCCGTTTGGACGCCTGATCAGTTGGCGCTTGCGGTGACGTTGACCGCCTATTGCCTCCTTGCCCCCAGGCTCAAGGAAAACCGCTTCGAAAAAAGATATGGGGCGCAGTTTCGAGCGTATCAGAGTCAGGTTCCTTACGCCGTGCCGTATCTGAAAGGATCAAGAAAACATGACCAGCATTCCTCGTAATGATCTCTCCATCTATGACCGTGTCGCCGATCAATGGTGGTCAGATGAGGTGCGCTGGGTCCGTACTCTCAAAAACCTCGTGCCTGGCCGCCTTGCTTGGTTCGGCCGCCACGTTGATTGGACGGACAAAGACGTTCTCGATCTCGGATGCGCCGGAGGTTTCATGGCCGAAGCATTGGTCACAAAGGGAGCGCGGGTGACAGGCATTGACCCTGCTGAAGATGCCATCGAAGCTGCACGAAGCCGGGCAACCCTGGTTGGTCAAGAGATACAATATGACGTTGGTGTTGGTGAGGCGCTCCCGTATGAAGACGCGGCTTTCGATGCGGTCGTCTGTGTCGATGTCTTAGAGCACGTCAGTGATTTAACGCAGGTGGCCGCGGAGGTTGCTCGCGTGTTGCGTCCTGGCGGTATGTTTCTGTACGACACGATCAACAGAAACCCGGTGTCCAGGCTGGCAACCATTACTGTCGCTGAAAACATCCTTGGTCTTCTGCCAAAAGGGACACACGATCCCGAGCTCTTCATCAAGCCGAAGGAGTTGGTGCGCGAACTCACGGACGCCAGTCTTGTTGCTGGACCTCAGACCGGACTTGGCCCGCGCGGCATCAATCGAAAAGGCGACTTTGTCTTTGGGCCGCTCCCCCTCAAGTCTCTCATCTACATGGGAATAGCGAAGAAACCGGAGGGTCCGAAATGACTGAGGTTGCGCTTCTGACGACAGCCCTCCTGTTCGGAGGAATGGTATTATACTCTTTCGGGTTTGCCGCATTTGTGTTCAACGCATTGCCTGCCGAAACAGCCGGGCCACTCATCCGACGTGCTTTCCCACACTTCTATTTGTTTGTGTTGGGCACCTCAGCACCGGCAGCTGCGGTAGTCGCTTTTTCCGACGATTGGATCTCGGCGAGCCTGCTCGCAGTCATTGCGCTAACCACCGTGTATGCAAGGCAAGTCCTTATGCCCGCAATAAACGCGGCTACTGACACAAAAAGGAAGGGCCGCTTCAAGGCCCTCCACGGTCTTTCTGTGCTCATCACACTGGCCCACATCGGTGCAGCTGGCGCGGTCATTGTTCGTTTGGCGAATACCTAAACCGGGTTCTGTGCCCCAGCAAAGAACATAAGCCGGCCTGACGGGTCGTAGATCGGCCGGATGCGGAGTCTGTTCACGAAAGCCGTGCCGTCTTTGCGGTAGTTCAGAATGTCGATCGTGAAGCGGGTCTCTGCCTTCAACCCTTGACGGATGGCTTCAATGGCATGTGGGTTGGTTCCAGGCCCCTGTAGAAAGCGGCAATTCTGTCCGATTGCTTCTTCCGGCGCGTAACCAGTTTGTGTCTCGAATTCGTCGCTGACATAGATCATCGGGTTGTCAGGCTGAAACGGGTCCGAAAACACAACACTCATTTCTCTTTCATCGGCTTCCAGCAGGGCGCGTAGTTCTGCCTGACTTAGGGTGCTTTGGCCAAGTAAGTCGGTAGTCATTATTCGAAGACCTCCTTCGCAGGATTTGTGAGCTGCACAAATACCATTGCTCGATCCTATGCCGCTGCTCGGCTCGGAAATTTGAGGAAACGGCCCACGTTCAAGGTAGACTGAACAGCCACGACGTCTAAGAAGTTGGAGACGTCGTGGAAGCTTCCGGGGACCGCTAAGCAGTTGGTTCCACTCCCAATAGCCGCTAGCGCCCCATCCGGATTGTCTTCGACTGACAGCACATGGTGAGCTGGGACTTTCAGCTGATCAAGAGCGTAAAGATATGCGTCAGGATGGGGCTTGGGGCGGGCGACAAGACCGCTATGCACGACCAATTCGAAAACGTCCTCTGGAATTCCGAGCTTCTCAAGCAACTGTCTCACGTTGTCTTGGCTCGTTGAAGTGACAAGAGCCAGCTTGCCGTCGTTAGACTTCACATACTCGATTGCTTCAATGACACCAGGTCGAGGCTCTACGATCCTAGAACGTAAAAGGTTGCGGTAGATTTCAGACTTCAGCCGATGGAGTTCGGCCGCATCGACCAGATCTCCCCTCACTTTAGCATAGTATAACACACGATCGTACCCGCCAGCACTTAGGAGCATTCGCTTATAGTCGCAAACAGACCACCGCCAATCCAAAGCCGACTGGGCGAACGCCTCGTTATAGGCTTCGAGTTGAAGACTTGACGTCTCTGCCAGAGTACCGATGGAACCGAAAAAGAGTGTATGCATGCCAACCCGCCTATTGTGTGCTGTGGGCAGATGGATCGGCCAAGGTAAAAGTCAACGACGGTTCAGTTGGTGATCCGCTCTATGCTGGTGGGTTTGAGCAAAGGATGCCGGCTTGAACTCGGTGGGTCACCGCGGCTTGCAATTTGTGATCGCACCAAATGCCCCATCGGACGGGCTGCGCCGTAGCATCGACACCCATACGCAAAGGGCCGCTGCGGGCCGATTACGCCGCCTGATTAGCTAAACGACCGGAAAGTATGCTGCATAATCCGGTTTCCGGTCGGCTCAACAGCACTGTTAAAACTATAGCTCAGGCCATGACCGATGAGGCAAGTATGGGCGATGCCATGTTATGAAGCCGCATAGTGTACCGGCGAGAAACCCGCCTACATGCGCCTCCCAAGCAATATTGCCAGGACTGGCGAGCGTCAGCGCCACGTTGATCGCCAGAAAAGCGAGCCCATTTTGGACAACCGGCATCAGGCTGTCGCGGCGCGCACATCGGTCGAGGATCTCCCACAGCGCCACGGTTCCCAAGAAGCCGAAGAGCACGCCGGAGGCCCCAACGGACGGTGTGCCGGAACTGGCGAGCGCCGCAAACAAACCGCCAGCCCCCAGCGCCGACAATCCTGCAATCGGCCAGAATGCCGCCTTTCCAACTCGATCAACGATGATAGGCCCCAACCACAACAGGCCCACCATGTTCATGAAGAGGTGCAACGGCCCCCCGTGCAGGAAGGCCGTGGTGCCAAACATGAAAACGGGTTGGCCCGCAAAAGCCGGGGTGGCCCCTTTCAAAAGGTCCGGCCAGAAGCCTCCAACGGCAACGAGAAAGCCGCGCATGCTGGCACCATATCCGGCCAGCATGCCAGCCAGCGCGACAATCTCGAAAAACACGCACGCGAAGAGGAACAGCTTCACCGGTTGTGGTTGTAGAGCCCATGGAACAGGCACGTGGTCACCCCGTCATGCGTTGTCTTCAGCCGTACGCTGCTGCGGGACGGCTACCATAATTGTTGCCGCGCAACAGGAAAAAGGCCGACAAACCCAGTGCCATCACTTGCAGGTCGGCGATGGTCAACGCGCCCCAGTAGAAAAACGCGATGACGCCCAGGACCGCGGCAACACCTGCAAACCCGCCACCGCGTGTCAGCACGTCACCGATCAAGCGCAGCTCGCCAAGCGCGGGTCGCCACGTCTCAAAAATGCCGCCGAGGATCAGGGCAACAGCGCCCAGAACTTCTGCGAAGGCAGCCAGGATGTAGAGCACCGCGGGAACACCATAATCACCCGGTGCAACCAGTGCGCCAGGGAATTTCTGCAGACCGTAGTACATCAGCAAACCGGCCAGCGGAATGCGGATGGCCCAGTGTGCGAAACGGTCGGACCAGGAGAATCCGGGCACATACCCGGTCGATGTCGCCCGGTTGAACATCGCACGGGCCGTGTCGCGCAAGCGCGCGGTATTCTGCGAGTAATCGATATCCGTCGGCATTGAGTATCCTTTCGTATCGTCTTTCATCTCCGGCGCGCTGACATGTGCGAGCATGACGTCGCGCCGTGGAGGTTGGCTAGTTAGCGAGGTGTTCGAGAAAGCAAGGTCGGAAGCGCGACCAAACGACGCGAATGGTGCCGCACCTCACGCTGTCGTGAACGTTTGTGAGGACCGGCCTGAACGTGGGCTCAGGCCATAGTCTCACGCGCGCGACATGAACTTGCGTCCCGCCAGCGGATGGCTGCGTCAGACCGTCGCCATCGCACAAACAACGGCAGAATTCGCGCCATCGCGCCATAGGTGCTGGCCCACACGAAAGGAAAGGAAAGTCACATGAAACGCTTTGCAACAGCTGCACTTCTGCTGACGGCGTCGATCTCTCCGGCCTTTGCAGAGACCATCGAGGTCGAGATGCTCAACAAGAACGATGCGGGTGACCGTATGGTCTTCAGCCAGGAGCTGATCCGCGCAGAAGTCGGTGACGTGATCCGCTTTGTGCCCACCGACAAGGCGCACAATGCGCAATCCGTCAAAAATGCTTTACCCGCCGGGCAGGAGCCGTTCCGCGGCAAGATGAACCAAGCCGTGGAGTACGTCGTCACGGAAACGGGACTGACGGCGGTCATCTGCGCCCCGCACCAATCCATGGGAATGGTGGCGCTTGTGGTGGTCGGTGACGACCTCAGCAATGCGGAGCAAATCCTGGACGCGCGTATCCCGGGCAAGGGTGGCAAGAAGATCGCGGACCTTGTCGAAGAGGCACGGTCCACCATCGCAGCTGAAACCGTAGAACCGACCGGCAACAGCTGATCAACGGTGCGCCAAGGGCAGCGGGTCCATGATCCGCTGTCCTAAGCGCCCCGACCGATCCAAAACCCAGTTGAAAACGAAAGCAACACCATGCTTGAGACACTCATACTTGTTGCACTTGGCCTGACCGCCGTGGTGGTCGCCGTCACTCTGCGCGCCGACCGCGCGCGGCGCAGTTCCCAGCGCGTCGCCATTCCGGTGACGTCCGAGCGGCGCGACAAGCGCCGTACGCCGCGGTGACCAAACCCAAACCGCCGTCCACGTTCCGCCGCAAGGCCGTCCGTGCCGTGGCCATCGCATTCATTGCGCCCGTCATCGCGGGAAGTGTCGCAGGCATTGCCCTTGCGGCGGTGCTGAACCTCTAGGTTCGTCGCACCGCTCAACCAGCCTATCTGATGCAACCTGGCGTGCGCGCGATTGCGACCGGTCCGCCTGTGAAAGAACGGTACCCACATGACCCATTCCAGCTTCAAACCGCGCTTCCGCCTGTGGCTCTTGGCTTTGCTGTCTCTGGCCGTCGGCATGCTGGTGACCACCGACGCGGCGGCCCATGTGCGCTGGTTTGTCGATGCCTACGCCACGGTTGAAACCTTTGAACCCTACAGCCTGACGGATACTGCGGTGCTTGTCTGGATCGCCGTCGCGCTTCTGCTGGTCGGAGCCTCGGTCGCGCTCGACATGCGCCTGCCGAATGTGCGCATCGTCGACACCAAGACGCGGCACGATTTTATCGAACTTCTGCGCGTGTTCACCGGCATGTCCATGCTGTTGACCGCGTATGAGGGTGCGGTTGTGGCTCCTCATCTGATTGCATTCGGTCCGTTCGGCACCCTGCTGCTCTTTGCGCAGGCGGGCATCGGGATCTTGCTCATCGCGAACCGTTTCGTGCGCCACGCGGCGATCCTGATGGTCCTGTTGCATCTGGGTCTTGCGATCAAGTTCGGGCTACTGGCGGCCTTCGAATATTTGATCATGGTGGCCATTGCGGTCTTTTTGCTGATCAACAACCTACCGACGGTCGCGCTGCGGGAGCGGTTCAAACCCTATTCCGTCGACCTGCTGCGGATCCTGACCGGGATCTCGCTCATCACGCTCGGCTTTTCTGAAAAGCTGTTGGGCGCGATGATGGCCGAAAGCTTTCTTGCGCAATACCAGTGGAACTTCATGAACGAGCTGGGGTTTGAATTCTTCACCGACCGCCTCTTTGCGCTGTCGGCCGGTGTGATCGAGGTCGTATTTGGCGTGATCCTTGTCCTTGGCACCACAACCCGGCTCAATGTTCTGGCGTTCTCCGTCGTTCTGTTTGCGTCCAACGTGCTGTTCCTGATCCAGGGCGAGAACGAAGCGGCGATGGTCGAGTTCATCGGCCACATGCCCGTGATCGGCGTTGCCCTTATCCTGCTACTGCTCGGGGCGGGTCAGCGGCTGAAGGTCACGAACGTCCTGCCGCAACGCCGCATCAACACCGCCACCACAACCGTGCGGGTACCTGCCGATGTCTGATATTTCACTCCGATTGCCCTACCTGATCTACCTCAGCATCGGGTCGCTGTTGCTGGGCGTTTTGGTGGCACCCGCCTTTCGCGACATGCCGCCTGAAGAGGCACCTGTGGCGCAGGGTGCGGCGGCGCATGACGCGATGCACGGGTCGATCGAGGTATCTCCCGTCGGGGCACCGGAGGTCGCGATGGATATCACCAAGGACCCCACGGGCGGGTGGAACATCACCCTGCGGACCGGGAATTTCGCCTTCACGCCCGCGGCGGTGAACCAAGCACACACGCCCAACACCGGCCACGCGCATCTCTATGTCGATGGGGTCAAGATGGCGCGCCTTTATGGGCCCCATTTCCACATGCCGGACCTCGCACCGGGCCAGCACGAGGTCACCGTCGCGCTCAGCAGCAATGACCATGCACTCTACATGGTCGACGGCGTCCGCATCGAAGCCCGGGCCATCGTGATGCAGGGCGACGTGCCTGTGTCCGGCAGTTGAACGGATGCCTCGAAAATCCTGGAGAATACCTTGGACAAGCTCATCTTGATCATCGGTGCCACGTCGGGCATTGGAAAACTTTGCATGGAAACGGCGCTGAACCGCGGTCTTACCGTGCGTGCGTTTGCACGATCTGCCGACACACTTGCAGAGCACCCCGAGCTGGAGCTCATGGCGGGGGACGCGCTGAACGCGGACGACATTGCCAAGGCGCTTGACGGTGTGCGGGCCGTTGTAGTCGCCTTGGGCATTCGCGAACGCGTGGCCATGCTGTGGGATGAGAAAACGCTCTTTTCGCGCAGCACCGAAATTCTGCTGGCCGAGATGCAAAAAACGGATGTGTCACGACTGCTCGTCGTTACGGGTTTCGGCGCGGGTCGCAGCCGGTCGGCCATGAGTTTGCTGGAACGGCTGGGTCACAATGCGGTTCTCGGACGAGTTTACGCCGACAAGAAGCGGCAAGAAGCTATGATCATGGCGAGCCCCCTCGACTGGACCATTGTCCGCCCTGTGATCCTCACCAACCGCCCCGCCTCAGGCAAGCTGAAGGTGCTCGAAGACCCATCGTCGTGGCGCAACGGGCTTGTCGCGCGGGCCGATGTTGCCGCCTATCTTGTCGACGCAGCGGAGCAGAACCTGCATGTGCAAAAGGATGTTGTGCTGACCCGTTGATCTATCGGTTCAATCGGCATTTCCTGGCCTTGGGCAACAGCAAATGCTGTGCGGCATAAAAATGTCGACGCAGGGACGGCATCGCCTTCGCGCCACGACCAGGTTTGTGTGCGTCAGGTCATTCGGTATGCCGGTAACCTGTAAGCTGCAGCGTAAGACCGGCGTGTTGAATAGCTAATAGTCTATAGAATTTGAAAGCGTGTTTGGCTTTCTAGAAACGCCGCCACTTGCTCGAGGCAGTCAGACGACGTGCGCACGACCGGGAAAGACCAATCCGGATCGCGAATGCAGACGCAACAGAGAGACATGCGTTTTCGTGCGCTACGTGTTGCCATGTAGGTCACGTCCGTCAAGGTGGTGTAATTTGTTGGGTGGCCTGAGGTCATGATCAGGCGGCCTTTATGCTGAGAATTGGGTCTGTCTCCTCGTGGTCGATCTGGGCGAAGGCGTCGACCATCATGTAGCGGCTTGCGGTTTGCCATTCGTCATTCTGCTCGAAGAGCACGGCGCCGATGAGCCGGATGATGGACGCCTCGTTGGGGAAGATCCCGACGACATCCGCGCGGCGTTTCACTTCCTTGTTCAAGCGCTCGATTGGGTTGGTGCTGTGAAGCTTGGTGCGATGCTGGCGGGGGAATGCCATGTATGCGAGAACATCGTGTTCGCTGCTGTCCATGAGGTCTGCCAGCTTGGGCCACCTGGGTCGGAGTTGGTCTGCGACTTTGCGCCAGGTCTCGCCTGCCGATGCACGGTCGGGCTGGTCGAAAGCCTGACGGATCGCAGCTGCCACGACGGTGTGCTGGCCGCGTGACACATGCGCCAGAGCGTTGCGCATCCAATGGACGCGGCAGCGCTGCCAAGTCGCTTCAAACACGCGCTCAATTGCGGCTCTGAGGCCGCTGTGTGCGTCGCTGATCACCAGCTTTGTACCCTCCAGCCCACGGGAAATCCATCCAGAATGTCTCCGCCTCAGAGGGCCCCAGACCCAACCCTATGATCTCCCTGCGCCCATCGGTGTTGGCTGCGACAGCAATTATGGCCGCGACGCTGACGATGCGCCCGCCCTGGCGTACTTTCAGGTAGGTGGCGTCGAGCCAGACGTATGGCCATTCACCAGTCAGAGGGCGGGTGAGAAACTCATTCTCCCGCTCGTCGATGTCCTTGCAGAGCTTCGACACCGTGCTCTTGGAGATACCCGACAGCCCCATGGCTTGCGCCAGTTCATCGACACGCCGGGTCGAGACGCCGCCGATCCACGCTTCCTGGATCACGGCCACAAGGGCTTTCTCCGAGGTTTTGCGCGGCTCCAGGAAGCCTGGGAAGTAGCTGCCCTGGCGCAGCTTCGGCACCTTGAGGTTTAAAGTGCCCAAACGGGTATCGAGAGCGCGCTCTCGATACCCGTTCCTCCAGGTCGTGCGCTGATCAGCCCGCTCGTGTTTGCTTGCACCGATCAAGCCTTCAACGTCAGCTTCCATGATCAGCTGAAGCACGGCCTCGGCGACAGCTCTGAGAAAGTCGCCGCCGTCCTGCTTGGCCAGAAGTTCGGATAGGTCCATGGTTGGTTTGGTCATCGGGGTCTCCGTATGGGTCGTGGTTGAAGCGTCGAAACTCCACCCAACCATACACCTCGGTGGCCACCCGGGATTACACCGTCGAAGGCGCAGAAATTACACCACCTGCGCGGACACTAACTGCCATGTACGTACAACGCAGCATCGGAAAGTCGGGTTAGACCAAGTCGACGTAATACTATATCTCCGCGCGGGCAGGCCGTACTGCGGTTCATCTAGCAGAAACAGTGAATAATCCAATTATGGACCTTTCTTCTTTGCCGCTTACCCGCGATCTGGTCCTTGTCGGCGGCGGTCACACTCATGCGCTTTTGCTCAGGGCTTGGGCGATGAACCGGTTACCCGGTGCGCGACTGACCGTCATCAATCCCGAGCCCACTGCCGCGTATTCCGGCATGTTACCGGGCCATGTGGCAGGCCATTACGCGCGTGCGGACCTCGATATTGATCTGGTGCGTCTTGCCCAGTTTGCCGGTGCGCGGCTCATCTTGGGGCGGGCTGAGGCGATCGACCGAAACCAAAAGCGGATCACCGTGTCAGGCGCGCCTGATGTTGCGTTCGACATTCTGTCACTCGATGTCGGCGTCACCAGCGTCATGTCCGATCTGCCAGGATTTGAGGCGCATGGCCATCCAGCCAAACCGCTGGGACCTTTTGCGCAGGCGTGGCAGAGCTACCTGGATGGCACGCCAGGGCTGGGTGTGGCCGTGCTTGGCGGCGGAATTGCAGGCGTTGAACTCGCCCTTGCCATGCGCCATCGGTTGCGGTCGCTGAGCCGTGACGTGCCCGTGACCATCATCGAGAAAAACCTTGCGCTGTCGACGCTTGGCGCATCGGCGCGGCGCTCCTTGTTGAGGGCTATGAAGAATGAAGGTGTAATTCTGCGCGAAGGCACAACCGTTACCCGGGTGAGCGACAGCGGAGTGCACTTGGATTGCGGCGACACCATCGCTTCCGATTTCGTTGTTGGGGCGGCTGGTGCCGCGCCACATCCGTGGCTGAAAGACACGGACCTTACCGACCAGGATGGCTTTGTCCCCGTGAACGCGCGCCTGCAAACCATGGATCCATCCATTTTTGCGGTGGGCGACTGCGCTCATCTCAGCGAAACCCCCCGGCCCAAAGCCGGCGTGTATGCCGTGCGACAGGCGCCCGTTCTCCTCCACAACCTGCGCGCGGCCCTTTCCGGCAGCGGCGGCTTGAAGCGGTATCGCGCCCAGAAAGACTATCTCAAGCTTGTCTCTCTCGGCAGGCGCTCTGCACGAGCCGAGCGGTTCGGGATCTTCGTTGCGGGTCCTCTTCTGTGGCAGTTGAAAGATCGCATCGATCGAAAGTTCATGGACAAGCTGAACAGGCTGCCCTTGCCTGCGCATCCTGTCCGGCCCTGGCCGCGGGCTGCTGGCGATCGTGAAGCGGCGGGCGCGTCCGAGCGATGTGGTGGCTGTGGCGCAAAACTGGGTTCCGAGGCCTTGCGCGATGGTTTGGCGAGTGACGCGCTCGGCGATGATGCCGCGATACTCAATTTTGGCGGCCAGACGCAGGTGATGAGTACGGATCACCTGCGGGGCTTCATGACCGACCCCGTCACGATGACCCGCATTGCGGCGGTGCACGCCTTGGGCGACATCTGGGCGATGGGCGGACAGCCCCAAGCCGCAACCGCGACGATCATCTTGCCGCATCAAAGCGACGCGCTGGCCGCACGGCACTTACGCGAAATCATGCAGGTCGCCCGGGATGTCATGACACGCGCAGGGGCCGAGGTCGTGGGAGGGCACAGCACATTGGGCGCCGAGTTGACGATTGGCTTTACCGTCACTGGCATGTGTGACCGCGCGCCGATCACGCTGGCGGGTGCCCAACCGGGTGACCGGCTGATCTTGACCAAGCCCATTGGCACGGGCGTGATCATGGCCGCGCATATGCGGTGGCGTGCGCAAGCGGCGCATGTCATCGGAGCCGTTCGTGAAATGGTGCGCCCCCAGCACGAAGCGGCGCAAATCCTTGAAAACGCGCATGCAATGACGGACGTCACCGGATTTGGTCTTGCAGGTCACCTGCGCGCAATCTGCGAGGCGTCCGATGTCGGTGCCCGACTGAACCTAGGGCAAGTGCCCATTTTGTCGGGGGCGGAGACGCATGCAAATGCGGGTGTCCGCTCCAGTCTATTCCGAGAGAACTCCGCAGGCTTTGGTGAACCCGCTACACCGCGTGCGGGTCTCATGTTTGACCCGCAGACAAGCGGCGGTTTGCTGGCCTGTGTCTCTGGGGGTGCCGAGGCGATCTGCGACCGGCTACAAGCCGCCGGGTTCACCGCCGCCATCATCGGCGAGATCACCGACCGGAGTGGTCAAATCGAAATGCTTTGAACTTCCCAAACGAGTTCGCGGGCCGCGCGGTCGAGCGCGTCAGGTGAAACGGCGTGCATGTTGAACGTCGCGATGGGCCGCACTCCCTGTTCGCGATGTGTTTTGGAATATGCGGGGTCGTAGTGCCGGTCGGCAAGCGATTGGCAAAGCGCGACGCGGTCACCTTGGTCGATCAATGCATGCCAGTGATCAACAACTTCATGGCCTCGGAACCGTCGCAGTGGCTCAAGTTTTCGTTTCAATTCTGCACCGTTCTCCAAAACCGATGCATATGCGCGCGCCAGATAATGGGCCCGCGCGTCCAGTGGGGCGGTCACTTCGATGATCGGCGAAGATTTCATCGCGTTCCACAACGCAGGCGGCAATGCGACCTCGCCGATCTTGCTGCTTTCCGCCTCGACAAGCACCGGGCGGGACGGATCGAGGCCTTGAAGCTCGAAGGCGAGGCGTGTTTCAAACGCCTTCTGGCTCGGCTGTCCCGTGTCCAGGCCACCGAGAAGCGAGCCGCGATGCTGCGCCAGCGCTTCCAGATCGATTGACTGCAGACCGCGCGCGCGCACCTTTGCCAGCAACTCTGTCTTGCCCGTTCCGGTGTGACCGGCCAACCTGATAATGCGCAGCGGCAATGCGTTGTCGTAAATGTAATCAACGATTGTCCTGCGAAAGCTCTTGTAGCCACCGGATAGGGTTTGCGCCGGCCAGCCGATCTGATTGAGCATCCAAGAAAACGCGCCAGACCGCTGTCCGCCGCGCCAGCAATAAACGAGTGGTCGCCATCCGCCTGGCTTGTCTGCGAGCTGGGTCTCAATATGCGCGGCGGCGTTGCGAAAGACCAAAGCTGCACCTGTCTTGCGGGCTGCAAATGACGACACCTGTTTGTAAATCCTGCCCACCTGCGCGCGTTCGTCATCGTTGAGCACGGGGAGATTAATGGCGCCGGGCACATGATCGTGCGCAAATTCGCTTGGGCTGCGAACGTCGATGATCGCATCGCATTCCAACGAGGCAAAATCCGAGATGTGGTTGAGACTGAACATGCTAGACACGTAGCGCGACCAGCGGCGCAACAAAAGAACGTCAGCCACAAGGCGCTCGGTATACGACGAGGTGGCTCTGTTTGGCTCGACACGAGACGATTTGACCACATGCCCTTAATGATTGGGCGGAGAATTCTCGTCGCCGGTGATTGAGTTGCTTTCCTAGCACACATAGTTCCCTATGGTACACAGGTTCAAAAACTACCACGTAGAGACCACCGAGATGGCGACGACGATCAAGACGCTGATGCCCCGCATAGGCACACTCTGCAGAACCATTGCGGTGGCCTTGATCGCGGGTGTTTGCAGATGGCGTTCGATCCGTGAAGTAAACGACCGGATTGTGGCGCGATCGGTACAAGAGCAAGCGTTAATAACTGCCGCGGTATTAGGCGTTCTCTTCGCGATTTGCTTGTTTGCTGCGCAATTCGGCTGGATTGGAATGCTAGTGTTTTTCTTGGCCGTAATCATTGTCGTCAACTAAGTCCCCAATTGGGCAGGACTTTTGAAGTATACAATTGTATGCTGCTGTTTTTATTGTGATATTTTGTTCATCTTTATGATCTGGCGCTGAGATAGCCACGTACCTGGTACATCTCAGCAAACAGGAGCAGATATGGAAATTGGTCTTGGAATTCTCACCTTCGGCACGCTCGGCTTCGGGCTGCTGATTCCCTATCTTAACATCCGCGCACTTCAGAAGCTTAAGGAAAGTGACGCTCCGAAGTCGTCGCTTTCGCGAGACGGAATCGAAGAACGTTTGGCTTCGGCAACGGCGGCAGACCGCTAATTTCTGCGGGCCTCAGCGGGCGCGAGGTCAGGCCTCGTGGTCGCGGCATTATAAGACGGACGAGCAGGCGAAACGGGAGGAACAAAGTGGCCAATAGATCAGGTGCAGAACCGTCCGACAAGGCGCTGTTTCGCCTTGACCGCGAGGAAGCTTCGGCGGGTGTAGTGCGAGGGGAAAACGGCGGCTCGCTCGACCTTCGCTCGCAGGATATATCTGCTGACAGAGATCGCGCAGCACATCGGCGGGCAACGTGGCTCTATGACGATTTGTTGAACTAAAGCTTTTCACCTCGTGAAATATTTTCTTAGCAATGCACGAGGCTTGAAGACCATAATGCGCCAAAACCTCAATACAGCCGAGCCTTAGACCTAGGCTTTTCGAACCGCTAGCTCTTGCGCATATTAAGAAAGGCCACTTTGTCCACGACCCGTGAATTGCCCAGTCTGTCTTTGCTGCGGCCAGCACCAATGACCGGTATTCCCGCCGCGAAGCAGCGCACATAACTACGCAGATGCAGCGATTTTCGTGCTGCGTGCGCGTGCGGCGAGAAAAAGCAATGGCCGGGTCGGGCTCGCTGCCGACCTCGGAGGCAGTGCGGCATCATGTGATATGTTGGCTTGGTCAACGTCGGGTTGTCGTTGTGGGAGGGCATGGCGGAGCAGAGGATCAGTTATGGAAACACCAAACTTACCAGCCATTCGCGCGCTTCGCCCTGCATGGAATAAGGGCCGCATCGTCGGTCAGAAACGGCCGCTTAAGCCGAAGCATGTCTGGGCGATCCGAGTTCGACTTGAATTGGCCGAGAACCACCGCGATCTCGCGCTGTTCAATATGGCCATCGACAGTAAATTGCGTGGATGTGACCTAGTTAAGATGAAGGTCGTCGACGTCATGGCGTCTGGTCAGATTAAGGAACGGGCGTCGGTTCTACAAAGCAAAACGCAGAAACCGGTGCGCTTCGAGATTTCTGAAGGCACACGTGCGTCGGTTGAGAAATGGATGGAAGATGAACTCATGGTCGGCTCGGAGTACCTTTGGCCTGGCCGCTTCCATGAGCGCCTGCACATCTCGACACGCCAGTACGCCCGGATTGTTCGCGACTGGGTTACGTCAATCGGTCTCGAGGCGAGTGCTTATGGCACCCATTCGATGCGCCGAACCAAGGTCACCCAGATATACAGGAAGACCGGCAACCTTCGAGCCGTTCAGCTTCTTCTCGGTCACACAAAGATGGATAGCACTGTCCGATACCTGGGTGTTGAACTCGAGGATGCCTTGGCCATCGCGGAAGCCATTGAAATCTAGAGAGTTTGGGTCGCTTTCACTAGCGGCCCAATCCTGCCGTTCAAGACGACAATTCATGCCACGATGCAGCTACCTGAAATCAGACCTTTGGAGCGGAGCCCGGATCTCAAAAAGCCAAGGTCACAATAACCGAGAGTTATAAGTATTGAGCGACCGTTTCAAAAGTAGTTCAGGAAAGCCCTACTCTGAGGACAAATGGCTCGAGAACCACATTGTTATCAAGTCACACTTGAGAGCAGAATTGGTGCAAAAGATCGACTTACGCGCAAGTGACCGCGTGTTGGATATTGGTCGCGGAACAGAAAGCTGGACGTTCTTAATAGCGGACCGGTTTGGCCACTGAGGCTCAGTCGAAGCGATTGAATTGGACGAAGTCGCATTGGAGGCGGCTGAACACAAGCGGCACTCTCACCATCATCGGGCTAGGGAAAGTTTCGATAAGTTAAGCGTCTTCGACTTACTTGAAGAACACACGTATGACGCGATAACGGCGTTCAATTCGTTGTGCTGCATAGATCGACCGGAAGTTGCCTTGAACGCAGTCAGCCGTTCAGGAGGAGAACAAAAAAGTAGGGCAAAGACCCCGACCCAGCTATAGCATGTTCGTGCTGCACGTGCATACAGAAGGAAAGTCGCCGCAGATGTTTGGTCCAGTAGACCACGCGACAGCAAAAATTGCGGCCATACGTTGGTGGCGCAGAGAGCATCTCGACGAAAATTCACGGATCGTGAACAGAGCGCCAAATTACCGTGACAGCGTGAACGGATGGTTTGAAGCCAAAGGTTTTGGACAGGAGAAACGTACCTGCATGAATTGAAGTTACCGAACCGGTTGATCGTGTGCCATTCGTAAGTAGGGATCGAGACAGGCATGCTCGCAAGGCTGCCGACAACCACTTTTTGAGAGATGCTTCAACCATGCGCCAAAGATACGCTTCCGACATGGCGGCAGTCGTCTTTCGCGACCTTCGGGTGCCATAACCATCCTAGTCGCTTTCATAACAAAGATGTGTCATGCCTATGTCGTCGGACGTACAAAGACGGGACGCAACAGATGGAAATCGCAGCCGGCCTGATCAAGCTTAAACCAAACATGTGCAGTGAACTGAGGGAATGGCGAGACACGTTGCAGGGAAAGTGCCGCGAGGTGCGGGCGTGCCTGCGAGAAGAAGGTGTAGCTCTTGAGGCTTGGTTTGAAATCGAAATCAAATGTGAGCCTTATCTTCTTTGGGTCATGCAAGCGAAATCCGTCGCCGAGGCTAGACGAGTTTTTATGAATTCTACGCGTGAGATCGACGCCTTCCATCTCGAAAAGATGATGCGCATCGGTGACGATCAGATCGAAGCAAGATTGCTTATTGATATGGGGCGCACTCCCTAGGGTCTGACCCTATCGATTTAGGGCAGACGTAATGTCAGTTTATCATAGCGAGATGTTTTATCCGTGAGCCCCTCCCATTCCCTAAATCATGAGTGACACGGAAAGACCTACACTTTTTCAAGGCCGATTTGAGGACCAACGAGCATATATCAGAACGAGGAGAGCCCTACCATCAGATCCAATGAACAAAGCTCGATTTGACCAATAAGTCACATTCGATTCCAAGAACCTACCCGTCACATAGAGACCGAGCAGACGGTCATTTTTCTCAGCATTGGCTTGGCTTGATCCTCGACCATTGGAGCGATATCCTAAACCTATGTTAATTGGTCAGGAATTTGGAGCGGATTCCCGGTCGCTCGATGTAGAGCTGGCCGCGTCCATCCTTCGGTGCAATTTGAGATCTGCCACAGGCGTAACCGAAGCTGAACAAAATGGGGCCCTGCAAGGCAGCCTGTTGGCGCATGAGGTTCTCCCGGGGCTGTTTTCGATCGGACAGCGATTAAGTTTCGCAACAAAGCATTCCTTAGAAAACGAGCTCGAAGGCGTCTTAAGCTGTTTCTTCACAGTATCTGGTCACCTCCCAGCGATCGAAGTCGGTAATCTTGCGCCAACGCAATTCAAAAATGGTCAAACGCTGACAGTATGCGCGGACGGAGCCACGGATTGCAGATCGCATCTTGAAGAGGGACATCACGGAACATTTGTGGGTTTTATGATCACAAAACAGTGGTTGTCAGAGATAGACGATGAGGACGTAAGCTTTAACGGCGTGAAGGCCCAGTTTTATAAAGGTTTGTCACAAGAAAAGGTCGTCAGTCTCCCCTCATTGGTGTCGCTCGGGGCTGAAATGCAGAACCCCTCGCTCACTGGTTATGCTAGGCAATTGTTCATTGAAGGGTGCACAATTGCTGCTGTTGCAGAGCTTGCTGCCTTTTTCTCAAACACAGATGGCCAACGGATTGGTCTGTCTGAACGAAACAGACAGCACGCGATGCAAGCCAAGGAAATCCTAGACGATCGTCTTGCAAATCCACCGTCCATGCAGGAGCTATGTTTCGAAATCGGCGCCAACCCAACGACGCTTGGAAAGAGCTTTCAGGCGGTCTTTGGTGACACAGTTTTTGGCTATTTGAAGCAACAGCAACTTGAAGCAGCTAAGCTGTTGCTGTTGGAGACCGGGCTTCCAGTAGGTGACATTGCTGCGGCGATAGGGTTTTCCAACGCCGGTGCTTTCGCAACAGCCTTTCGAAGGAAGCACGGAGTGTCACCACTGTCGCTGCGACGTAAAGGCAAGTAGAAATTTTGTCCGAAAAAGAAAAAGTTTAGCGCCGCGAACGCGCTAACGCCGCCGGCATGTCATTAATCCGACGAAAACAGTAAGCTTTTTCGGGGACGGATAATGGATAAGCACTTCGGCAGATTCCTTGTATGGATAGGGACAATATTGGCATCTGGGCCTGTTGTGGCTCAATCAACAAGCGAGTTGGCCGCAACTCAGCCCTTTGATCTGGGCACAATAATTCTGGAAGGTCGAAAGCGAGAGGAAGCTGTATTGGATGCGCCGGTGTCCGCTTCGATTGTGGACGGAGAGGACATTAGGCCTGGATCTGCAGACCCCAGCCGCGACATCGCACTACGCACGCCAAACTTCAATTTCATCGATTTTGGCTCACCCGGCTACAATTTCGCGGCGATAAGAGGCGTTGTCCCGCTTGGCACCCCTTTGAACAATCTCGACAATACGATCGGCTACTCCACCAACGGGGTACCGACATCTGGATTGGGCTTTTCGTCTCTACCGCTGGATGTTGAGCGTGTTGAGGTCCTTAGGGGTCCTCAGGGAACGCTCTTCGGTCGCAACGCTCTAGGTGGAGCGATCAATGTTGTGACGCGACAAGCGGATGGTGTTCGAGACGCCCGTCTCGGCATCGAGGTCGGTGACAATGGAAATCGTGTTGTGGATTTTGCGGCAGGTGGTTGGCTAATTGATGACACTTTGGCAGGCCGGGTGGCGCTGCGTTACCAGACGATTGATGGAGATATACCAAACCCGTTAACTGCCAGTGAAATTGGCGATGCAGAAATCGCTGCAGCCCGAGTTTCACTTGGTTTCAACCCTAACTCTGACTTTCGCGCACAGCTAACGTTTGGGTACGAGCAGGACGAGCGGGCGAACCCGCAATTTGTCCTCATTGAAAGCCCAGAGTTTCCAATTGCTGGCGATGCGTTTGAACCTTTGGAGCGGAGAGAGATCAGTCACGTATCCCTGAAGGTTGAGCGGGAGTTCGAAGCCTTCACATTCACATCGACAACTGGCTTTCAGGATATTGGTATTACAATTCGGAATGACAATACAGATTCCTTCTTATACTCAGCCTTTTTTGGCGACTTAGGGTTTCCCACACCGCCTTCAGCATTTGCCGATCCCTTAGCCGATACAACCGACCAATTTGAAGAGGAACAGATCTTCAGCCAAGAGTTTCGGCTTAACTCGACAGAAGGTAGCGCAATCGATTGGGTTGCGGGGCTTTCATACTTCCGATCAGAGTATGATCAAGATCGCGTTCAGCAAGATACGAACTTCCCGAGCCTGAATGGCGTCTATGATACACAGATTGATAGTGAAACAATCGCGATTTTTGGCGATGTAACAGTCCCGATTGGAAGCCGGTGGAACGCCTCAGCGGGCTTGAGGCTTGCCCGAGACACACAGGACTTTGCGACGACATTCGTTTCGAACGGGTTTCCAGGAACCGTGCCATTCTTTTCGCAAACAGGCACCTTTGAAGATGATTATGTGACGGGTCGTCTTGCCGTCGACTATCAGTGGAGCGACGAAGTATTGTCGTATGCTTCTATTACCCGCGGCTATGCGTCTGGCGGATTTGAGAGGTTCTCACTTGATGCTTCCAACGGCAGGCCAGCACCGCCATTCAGACCGTCTGAAATCACCACTTACGAAGTCGGCGCGAAGGCGCAATTTCTTGACGGCGATGTTGTATTGACCGGCGCTGCTTTCTTTAATGATGTGACAGACGGTCAAGCACTTGCCTTCGACCCGACCACTTTCGCCGTGTTTTTCGACAATCAGGACTACGAGAGTTACGGATTTGACATCGAATTGCAGGCCAAATTGTCATCCAGGCTCTTTTTGCGTGGCGCTGTCGGTCTCACAGAAACCGAGTTGGTCAATGTCGATCCGGCCAACGCGACAGGCGCATTAAATGGTAACGAGGTCCCAAATTCACCCAATGTGACTGCAAGCCTTGGGCTGGAGTACATTCAACCCTTAACGCTTTTCGGCACCTCTGGAGATTTGTCATTCGCAGTTGATGTCTCGCATGTGGGAAGTCGCAAAGCGGACATTGCGAATTCCACCGAGATTGACAGCTACACCTTGACCGATTTGCGGGTTGGCTGGAGCCGAGGGGACTTTGAAATTTACGCCTATGGCCGCAACATTTTCGATGAACGTCCGGTTTATTTTGCCTCTGTGTTCTCGGCCAACGCGAATGCGGCAACGGTTGGACGTGGCAGTCAATTTGGTATCGGCGCAAATTGGCGTTTCTGATTTCGAGCTCAAAGGCCGGAGACATGATCGGCGTTTCAGGCCTTAACGTAGTGCAAGGATTGCCGGGTTTCTTTTTTACGATTGCGATGCCTGCTGTTCTTAGAGAGCGTGGGGTCGGACTCGACGTCGTGTCGATCTCATACATTGTTTGGCTCCCGCTCGCGCTAAAATGGCTCTGGGCACCTGCCTTTGATCTTTACCCAAGTTTGAGGCTCTGGACGCTTAGGTTGGCACCCATGGCGATCGGCATAGTGTTCGCATTTCTGGCCATATTCCGAATGGATGGTGATGTCTTGCCGATTATCGTTCTGGCGCTTGTGAGTTCTGCGATTGGGGCATCGCTACATGTGGCGGTATCGACTGAGGTCATTCTACGTTTTGAAGGGACCGCGAGAGCAAAGGCAAATGCAATTCAAGTCGGATCTTTGACGTTCGGCGCATTCCTCGGAAGCTCGGCACTTCTCTGGCTTGGTCAACACTTTGGCTGGACTGCGACGATTCTGTTGTCAGCTGGGTTTGTTGTGCTCACAGGCCTGACGGGATTTCTGCTTCGTCCGACATCAAGTTTTGCCGCGCCTGCTGCCGCATGCCAAGTGTCGTTTTTTCTGCCCAATAAACGTGTCTATGTGCTTATGACCTGCGCCGTCATCGCAGCGCTGAGTGATGGCTTCATAGGCGTCTGGCTCATCGACAATGGAGAAAATGCTTTAGACGTGGCCTTGGCCCTTGGCTCAGTTGGAATGTTGATGATGATCCCAGCTGCGGCGCTCGCAGCGCGTATGGTGAAGTTGATGGGGTGCACGCAAACGCTCTTCATGTTGATGGCTGCTAAAGCCACGCTGTTGTTTGGTGCAGCTGCTCTGCCCTACCACAGCGTTTCAGGCTTCACCCTCGCAGTTTTGATCTTTGGCTTATCAGGAGCAATTTTAACGGCATTTTGGCAGCTCTACATGGACGAAACTAACAGCGGGTCAGCGGCTAGTGGCTTTGCTTTCATCACCTCAGTTGAGGCAGGTCTGTTGATGCTGGGAGGCATTGCTGTTGGTCAACTCGGCGAAGCGACTGACGTGAGAGCGATTTTGCTATGCGCGATGGCAGGCTGCCTAGCCGCCAGCCTTCTCTCCTTGCGGATTGTGCCAAAGATATCGCGACAACTCAATTGACATATCTCAGTCGCCGTCAAACAGGCTTTCTTGCTCTAGCAACGTTTCTGTCGATTGCCGGTGCTGCTCTGGGGCTTACGCCCTTTGTTGCCGCGTACAACATTTCGCTTGGTTTCTCATCAGAGGATGCATCTGTCGCATCAGTCATCCAATGGTCAAGCGTCGCTGCGCTCGCCGTGGCAGTCAAATCCCTCTCTTTGGGTGCGGCAACAACCCTATCGCATCGCGTCGCATTTCAGGTAATGAAACATCTGCGCATTCAACTCGCGCAAAAATTGGTTCACGCGCCTCTCGGTTTCGTACTGTCGAAGTCTGCGGCCGAAATTCAGAAGAATCTGGTCGAGGATGTAAACGAGTTAGAAGACGCCGTTGCGCACGCGGTGCCTGAATTAGCGGTGGCAGCGTCGATCCCGATCATCTCAGCACTCTTGATTGCAGTGGTTGATATTCGGCTTGCGCTTGCATCCGTTCTATTTATTCCATTTTTGCTACTCGCTTATCGTGCAAGCATTCGACAGGCGGCTGATCTCGCCGGACCATACGGGCAAGCAATGTCGCTACTTCAGGCGCAAGCGATCCAGTTTGTCAGAGGCATGCCGGTGCTGCGAACCTTTTGGCACAGTGGAAAGCTCTTTGAAGGGTATGCTGAGGCCGTTGCCGGGGCTGAGCAAACTGGTAAGGCCTATGCCTCCGCAACCCTCTGGCCAATGGCATTTTTCTATGCCGGCATACAATCCAACTTGCTCATCGTTCTTCCGTTAGGCTGGTATCTTCTGTCAAATGGTTCCGTGACGGTCAACGAGCTCGGTTTTGTTCTTCTTGTTGCATACGGTATGAACACTCCGCTTCTTCGTATCATCTTCACTGCCGGAACTTTCTTTCTGAAGCTGCGGACGACGAGCGAACGGCTGTCTGAGGTTTTGGAATGGCCCAGTCTCGTAGACGGACATGATAGTACTCTCCCAAGAAGTCACGCACTGATCTTCGACAACGTGAGTTTCTACGCCGGAGACCAGAGCATTCTGCAAAATGTGTCCTTCAAATTAACCGTCGGTTCGACGCTCGCATTAGTTGGAAAATCCGGCTCTGGAAAATCGACTATCGCAAAACTGGCCCTTAGATTTGATGATCCCACGACGGGGCGAATTATGGTGGGTGATGTAGATGCAAAGACCATTCCCATCGCAGACCTTAATCAGTGTTTCAGCGCGGTTTTTCAGGACCCTTGGCTGGAAAACAAAACACTGCGTGAAAACATTATGCTTGGTCGAAAAGACGCCTCCCAAGAAGACGTGATGCGTGCAGCAAGAGCAGCCGGAGTACTGGATTTTGCACCCGATCTCGATGTGAATGTTGGTGAAGGAGGCCAAAGGCTTTCGGGCGGTGAGCGCCAAAGGGTGGCTATAGCACGCGCCCTTCTCAAGGACGCCCCGATCCTAATCCTGGATGAGCCAACCGCGTCGCTTGACGGGGTGAATGAGGATGCCGTTCTCTCCAATCTGTTCGAGTACGCGAAACGAAAAACTATCATTCTCATCTCACATCGCCTCAACACAGTAAAAACCTGCGATCAGATCGCCTTTCTTGAAAACGGATCGCTCAGCGCTCTTGGAACACATGACACCCTCTACGAGAAAAGTACTGGTTACCGTGAACTATGGACGCGATATGAGGCCGTTGAAGGGTGGCGCTTAAGACCTGGCGCACCCAAGACTATGCCCAAACATGTATCATTGGGCGAAAGCGCAATACACGAGCACGGGTTGCGTTCAAGTTTCATCGGGCTCGTGCGTGACGTAATCCCGTCCGACATGTGGCAAACGCTCCAAAAGGCATTCGGATTTCTAGGGCTCCAAACACTCCTTTCTATCTGTCCTGTGATCATCGCTTTCGCGGCTCTCTATCCTTCCACGGTTTCGTCAATTGTTTCTCTGAGTTTAGTTTTTTTTGCGGTTTCACTTATTGCTATTCTTTGTCTACAGACGATCACGAACCGATTTGCCTACGCAAGTCTTTGGCATGTTCAAACCGGAACCGTTGCCTCTCTTCAGCGGCGCATTGCTTCACACCTTAGTCACGTTCCTGTCGGGTATTTTTCATCGAATGCAACGGGTTCGACGGCGGCACTTGTTACGCGACACGCGGCAGGGATTGACTGTGTGACCCCTGCGACGCAGTTCACCCGCCTCATTGTCTGCACACTTGCCGTCTCAGTCATCCTGATCATCATAGACTGGCGCCTTGCTCTACTGGGATTTTCAACGCTCTCCTTGGCGATCTTGTTGATAATGTGGCGTGACAGTCAGAATCGAGTATTCTTCGAAAAATTAAACGAAATCAATGACAAGCTTGCATCAAACGTCTTTTCTTTCGTCGAAGGCGTTCCAACGATGCGCACGTTCAACCTTCCAGAAGAGAGCATTTTGAAAATGACGGCAGGCTTTGAGCGGTGCGAGCAGGAAGCTAACATGGCCGTTAAAGCCCTCGTTCCAAGCCTTGCGATTGGATGGGCGTTTCTGGATTTAGCATTCTGTGCCGTCATCTGCCTTGCCGGCGTGCTTGCGGTCGCAGGCCAACTTGAGTCGCATCAGTTTTTCATATCGACGATACTCGTTTTGGCTTTGTTTGCACCTTGGTCAGATCTGTTCGATTTAGCTTCTAGAATTCAGAGCATGCGCCGCTCAACCTTCCGCATTGCTAATTTGCTGAACCAAAAAATGCTGGAAGAGCCGACATGCCCGTCAATACCTGAAGATGCCAGTATTGAGGTGAGAAACCTTTCGTTTTCATACGGGGGTCAATTGATCTTCCATGATTTCAGCGCGGCCTTCGCAGCTGGAAAGATCCACGCCATAGTTGGACCATCTGGTTCAGGAAAATCCACTCTCCTAGCTCTGATGGCACGCTTTTGGGATCCAGATGCCGGACAGATCATAATCGGTGGCGTTGATATGAAGAACATCCCCGGCCCTCAACGATCTCGAGTTTTGGCCGTTGTCCTGCAGGACACGTTTCTTTTTGAGATGTCGATCGAAGACAACATCAAGATTGGCAAGCCCGATGCATCGCATGAAGAAGTTGTCGCGGTTGCCAAAGCAACACTCTGTCATGACTTTGTTTCAGCACTGCCAGATGGCTATCAAACTCTGGTTGGTAACGAGACGCATTTTCTGTCTGGCGGAGAGAAACAGCGGATATCAATTGCAAGAGCCTTGTTGAAAGATGCGCCCATTGTGCTTTTAGATGAAGCCACTGCGTCTGTTGATCCGGACGGTGAATATGAAATCAGGCGATCGATAGCTGAACTATGTGCGGGGAGAACTGTTATCCTGATTACGCACCGTCAAGAGACGCTGCGATCAGTTGATCAGATTGTAGAATTGCCAGTTTGACATGGAATTCTTAGAGAGTGATGCTTCCGTTTCGACATCTCTGATCTCCTAATCGTCGAAGACCAGCAGACCGCAATTTTTGGCCTATGTCAGTGTCCGAATTTCGGGTGGTAGCTCAGCCTAAGTAGGTGACCTGCGTGAAATCCACCGTGATAATGAACGGCAGATCATAATGGGTCCCATTATCGTTACCGCCCTGCCCGCTTACAAGCTGCGCGTCACGGGTTACGATTTGGCGCTGTTCTGGATGGTCAAAAACGAATTCGGGAATTGGAGCTCTGGTTTACCCAATTGACAAGCGAACAAAGCCATTGTGAAACCGGATCAACGAAACCTACACGCGGCGATAAATCGACATCGAAACTCCGTTCGCCAGCGCTTCGAATTTAGCCAGCGACATATGCAGTTGCTCGCGGGTGTCCTCAACCAGCCGCTTTCCCGACCCCAGAAACACAGGGAACGTCCAGATGCGGTATTCATCAATGAGATCATGCGCCAGAAGCGTTTGAATTAGGTTGGCGCTCCCATGAACTTGAAGAAGAGGACCGTCTTCTTCCTTCAAATCCTTTATCGCCGAGGCGATGTCGCCCGAAAGCAGTTTCGCGTTCGCCCAGTCCAGCTTTGGCGTGCCTCGGGAGGCTACATACTTGCGAGCAGCATTCATCATGTCCGCAGCGGGATCGTCTTGCACATTGGGCCAATGCGCCGCGAAGGCGTCGTAGGTCTTACGACCAAAGACTATGTCGTATGGTTGTGACATGGCCTCACGTCCGACATGGTCCATGACACCGGACCAAAATGGGGCGGCCCATCCTCCGTGTGGGAACCCGCCTGATGTGTCTTCGTCAGGCATGCTTGGTGATTGCACCACACCATCAATGGACTGAAACATCAGAATTGCGAGCTCTCTCATTGTCTTCCTTTCAATGCGGCTGACAGCCCCGTTCGAAGGCTTTTCAGCTCGCGAATCTTATGTTACTACTTGGTAAAGTAACCAATAGGTAAATAATTTGTCAACAGACCATCTGAGCCTTGCCTTATCTGCACTGGCCCACCCTGTAAGGCGGGACATCCTGGCAAACCTAATGTCAGGTGAGCGCACCGTAACTGAACTGGCAGACCCGTTCGACATGACAGGCCCGGCCATAACCAAGCATCTAAAAGTGCTTGAACGCGCCGGGCTCATCGAACGCTCTCGTGACGCGCAGCGGCGTCCGTGCAAGCTGCGCGCGGACCCTTTCAGGGAAATACAGGCCCTACTCAGAGTGTATCAGCCGTTCTGGGACGAAAGTTTTGAGAAGTTGGACATCCTTCTCGCCGAAGAGGACAATCGAGTTGAAGAGTGATGCTCCGCCCATCGGTTCTGATGCGACACCGGAATTGGTCTTCGAGCGCTTATTTAACGCGCCGGCCAAATCCGTGTTTCGAGCCTGGACCGATCCGACGCGCTTGGTCCAGTGGTGGGGTCCGCATGGATTTCGCACAACCATTGAAAGTATGGATGTCCGTGTTGGCGGGACTTGGTCCTACGTCTTGCATGGGCCTGACGGGGTCCAATACCCAAACACTGCCGTGTTCGAAGTTCTGGAGCCGCCGCATCGGCTCGTTTTCCACAACACGGGCGGGCACGTTGAAGACAAACACCTTACGTGCCGGATGGTCGTGACATTTGCGGAGGTGCGCGGGCAAACACAGGTCACGCTACGCATGCAATTCCGATCGATTGCCCAGCTTGAGAGCGCCAAGCAGCGAGGCGCTGTTGAGGGCGGCAGACAGTCATTTGAAAGGCTCAAAACTTTGCTGCTGAGGAACTAAGGCCCCTACCATTTGGGACCGCTCAGTTGGCTTCAAGCAGTCCGGATCCATTCCTTCAGTCACCGCTGCTCTGGCCCCTTGCCTGCCTTTCCAGGATTTCCTGACGCTCCACATCCATCGCGGCGCGCCACCGGGCGCGCAAGATGTCCATGCGCTCCGGAATGCGCTCGTCCAGAACTTTTGCGTCTGCGATGCGCTCCGTACGGAAGTACCGGAATCTCGCCCTCAATTCACACCATGCCGCAATGATCCGTCCGGCGTCGCGGTATCCCAACAGAATTGGCCAAATAACCCGCTGTGTCACATCGCCCGATCCAGCACGATATGAGATCTGGATTTTTTGCCGCCGCCGAATGCACTGGCGTACATCTGCCGAGCTCAACACCTCAGCCATCTCTTGAACGGGCGCCACACTGGTGGTGGGCTCGACGAAGGAAAGGGCTGATTGTTCCGGAACGACTGCAGCGATCTTAGCCAAAAGTCGCTGAGCAGCGGTCGCCAGTTCTGGCTCTGCCCGTGTTTGAACCCACTGGGCGCCAAGGAGTGCTGCATCAATCTCGTCCTGTGTCAGCATCAACGGCGGCAAGTGAAATCCGGGCTCCAAAACGTATCCGACACTTGGCTCTCCCCGGATCGGGACGCGCTGCCCAGTAAGTGTCGCGACATCGCGGTACACAGTTCTTTTTGAGACTCCCAAAGTCTCACCAATGCGTGCGGCAGAGATCGGCGCCCTCGCGCTTCTCAAGACCTCAATAAGCTCAAACAGTCTGTCCCCGCGTCGCATGCGAACCTCCTAAACCTTCAAAGTAGGATACTGCCACTATGCTGCCAACACGCTGTCAGCATGGCTCGCGTAGCTTTCCAAAAATTGCAGTCGAATGAGGAAACCATGACCATCAATGGAAGCTGTTGTTGCGGCGCTGTCCGCTTTGTGATCAAGAGCGCGCCCAACACAATGGGGACGTGCCATTGTTCGCGATGCCGCAAGTTGGGCGTGTCGACGATCGTCTTTGTGAAACGCGATCAGTTCCACCTCGAAGCTGGTGCGGACGTAATTGAAACTATGGAGCCAACTGCGCCCTACAAATACTACCGATCCTTTTGTCGGCAATGCGGGACGTCCCTGGGAGAGCCGATGTCGCCAGATGAGAGTTTCCCAATCAACGCGCATTGCCTTGATGACGACCCGGGCATTCGCAACGCGTTCCATGAGCATGTTGCCGAGGCACCTGCGTGGATCGAGCTACCTTCGGCAACTGCGGTGGATCAGGCACAATGATCCGCGCTTGGCTCCTTGTTCTCATGCTGCTCGTTCAGGTTCCGGAACCATCCAGCGCGCAAGATACACATCGACCAGATCTCTTTGTCCGTATGGGAGCTTATATAGCGTCAGATGATCTTGCGCGCAGTGAGGAGTTCTATTCAAAGCTGTTTGGCCGCGCGCCCGTTGTGCGCCTAGAAGCCTTCGTCGCATTTGATGTTGGGGGTGGGTGGTTTGCAGTTGTATCGCGCGCGCATTACGCGGCTGACGCCGTACCCGGGTCCGGTGCCGTACCGTATGTCGAGGTGCTTGATCTAGAGGAAATGCGGGACAGAGCAGTTCGGATATCAGGGGCTGACGTCTCCGATATTATTGTTGAGCCAGGTATTTCTCTGCTCAAGGTCATTGACCCGGACGGACAGCTAATCGAGTTTTATGCTCTATGACCAATACCCACGATCTCGTCCCATTTCTGAAGAACGCCATAGTCCACTACCTGGACCGGTCAGGGCGATTGTTGGACATAATCATTCGGCACCCAAAGGCGGCGGATCTGCTGGCTACCAAGCTGGCACCGGACGGCTTTGACACCGGTTTTCATCTAGCTGTTGGAATGCAATTTGCCGCCCGCGCAGTGTGCTTTCCCGTTGGTGCGCCAGTTCCGGAGATTGTCGAGCCCTATGGCGCAGAGAGCTTGAAAGCCTTGCATCAAGATGTTCTGGCAGCGGTTCAAAACGCTCCGCCAATTGATTGGTCGCACGAGATCACGCACACGGCCGGCCGGGCTTCGTTGCTGCAGAGTGCGGCCGATTACGTGATCAGGTTTGCCTATCCGAATATGCTGTTTCACCTATCCCAAGCCTATGCGGGGTTGCGCCTTGCCGGCATGGACATCAGCAAGGAGGATTTCGACGGGCTTCACAAGTACCGCTAGGGCGCTCGATTCAGGAGATCACCGACAAGCATGTGTAGATTGAAGCTCTTGGAAACACGCACTGTCGGAGATGTATCTCGCGAAATGAAAATCCCGGATGCTGGCAACTTGCTCGTCCCGACAATCCAGCACGATCAGGAATGGTGCCCCACTGCCGTCATCGATGTGAAGAGCCGGGTGCCCCTCAACCTGACCGACGCGCGTCGACCAGTCGTCCAGGCTTGCATAGTTGCCAAAGTACTTCGCAACGCGGTCTTTGCCCTCGGCTCGAACCTTGGCAACCAGATCGAGTCTTACGTCATCGCGGAGCATGGATTGGATCCCGGCAATGTCGCGGTTGCGAAAGCGCAATGCATAGGCCTCAAGCACCGCTTGGGTCTCGCGTTCCAAAGGCACGGGAACTTCGTCCTCCACCACCTTTGCCAGAGACTTCAGGTTGTTGCGCGCTCTGAAAAGCGCTGTCTTCACCGACCCAGTACTCTGGTTAAGAAGTTCAGAAATCTCTGCGAGGGAATAATCCAGGACGTCTTTCAGAATGACAGCGCTGCGCTGCAGAGGCGTCAACTGCAGAAACACCGACAACGCGAACCTGACTGTCTCGTTTGTGTCATACGGCGCTGGCTCAGGGTCCGCGGCATCGTATCCGTCGATTGGCTCGGTTCGCTGGCGCTGCAACCTACGCAGGTGATCGATTGATTTGTTATGGGCAATCTTCATGAGCCAAGCCTCAGCATTGCGCACCCCGTCTTCGGGCCATTTTTCATGGGCGATAACATACACCTCCTGGACGATATCCTCGGCATCGATTGCCGATCCGATCATGCGGGCACAGTACCGGTGCAGCTTTGGCCGGAAGGCTTGGAGATCTTCGGTTGGCGGCGGTTCGATACTTGCGGGTGTAGGGCGCATCACATGAGCTTTCTTGTCAACGGTCGGCTGCATCAAGGCGGCCGATCCTGTATGTGCCGACGATACGGGGTTGCGCGAATTCTGGTCCGTCAGGGCAGTGCCTCAGTAAGCTATCTGACCACCGACGAAATGTCGCCAAACTATGCAAAGGGTGCTGATCGACAATGTCATCGACGACTGCCAGGTGCAGGAAGTCTTCCTCACTAATCTGAAGCGCAAGGTAGGAAAACGCGTCGGGGCGGGTGTCGTCCAACTCCTTGAACACCTGCGAGAGAAGCTCTTTGTTCCGGTCGGATGCAGACCCGGGCAGCCGATAGCTTACCAGCCTTTTGTAGGGTGTTTCCGATCCTCTCACGGCATCTCTCCGCTGACCCATTAACTGCTCCACTTTGAAGACGATGGACAGTCGCAAAAGGTTACGGGTTCCGCAGAATTTCCAGAACCTTCCTTGCCGCCCGTATCTTTCCACGGATCCACGTCGTCTTCGAAGTGAGTAACCCAAGACCCAATGGAAAGAGCGCATTCATGACATTTGAAATCACTCCGATCTTTGTTGCGATTTTCCTGGTTTTCGGGATCGCCATCGCCTTCCCGATCGGCCCTCTTCGCGGTAAGGTCGACATCCACTTTTGGGGCGGTGAGCCGAGGCTGGACAGGTTGGTCCGGGGCCACGGCAACTTCATCGAGTATGTCCCATTCGCTCTTCTCGGCATGGCCACGGCCGAGCTTGTTGGCACATCGGCAGATTTTCTGATCGGAGCGGGCACCATTCTTTTGGTCGCCCGGGTCTTGCACTACTTCGGCCTTCAGGTCAGCGGCGTGGGGCCGGCACGGCTGATCGGGACGGTCGCGACCATGCTGGTTACGCTGTCGCTTGCCTGCGCGATCCTTTGGCGGGTCATTACCTGAGAGAGCGAGACACAGCCTTCAATAATCACCCCAACCCTTTCGAGAGGTAACCCCATGATACTCCATGACAACGATGCCTACGTCTTTGAAGAACTTAAGCAAGACCGTTTGCTACTCTTCACGTGGAAGCACGTTCCGGGCCTCGGCATCAAACTCTTCAAGGACGCAATTCTCGAGTTCGCCGAACTTTGCCAAAAGCACGAGCCCGCAAAGGGCGTCATTGATGCGCGCCAGTTGGATCAGTCCAGCCCCGCTGTCGCCTGGTTGAGGGGTCAAACCTCCGAAGAAGCCGAGCCATACGACGATTGGTGGGCCCAAGAAGTTCTGCCAAAATACGTCTCCGCAGCCCTTGGCCAACTCGCCGTGGCAACCGGTGACCCAAGCGCACCAGGCGAAGTCCCAAAGCCGCAGCAGGATGCGGCGCTTAGGATGGGCTACTTCCCTGACTTGGACGCCGCCCGCGAGTGGTAGACTCTAGCGTGGCGATGCCTAAGAATAGATCGGCTGCAATTCTCCAACAACGCTGTTTGGCTCGGGGCACGATAGCGCTGTTCAAGCTCTTGTTCCCTGGGCACACTCAGCATGACGTGCGTTCGATAACCATAGAACCAATCTGATACTTTGCGATGGGATAACATAAGGCTTCCCAAGATAAGAGTTTCGGAACCCTTCGGCCTTTCAAGTTCCCGTGGTATGCAATGCGAATGAGCCTTCTTCACCTTTCAATCAATGCCGATACTCCTGAAGAAGTAGCGAACTTTCTTGCGCATATTATGGGTGGCGTAGCGATGCCCTTTCCGCCGTTCCCCGACTGCTGGATAGCTTTCGCCGAGCGGGATGATGGCACAGCAATTGAGGTCTATCCAACGACACATGTTCTGAAACCGGGGCCAGAACAAGTCGCCTGCGAAATAGAAGAGCGTGACGCGAAGCCTACGTTTGCACATGTAGCGTTGTGCGCAAAACTCAATCAATCAGAGATAATCTCTTCCGCCGATGAACTTGGTTGGCGCGCACGTATCTGCAATCGCGGTCCCTTTGAATGCGTGGAAGTTTGGCTTGAAAACAGACTGTTGGTCGAGCTTCTAGACGATGAAATGCAGCGAGATTACCGCAACGGGATGACCGTGGCGAATTGGGCGGCAATGTTTGGATTGGATCAGAGATCGTAGTCGACGCTGCATTTAGCGATCACTGGATTCCTCCATAACTAGCGGCCCATAGCTGCCGTTCAACCACCTCGTTCAATGCTACGGTGCGGCCCGCCAAAGCCGCCGTTCGCTACCGTCGCGAAATCTGACTGGGCACGGATGTCGGCTAAGCGGATATTAGCAGCCGTTCAATTGAGCGATAAAGCTCTTGCATAGCCTTCCACGAGTTAGGTCAAGTCGTGTGAACCTTCCCGCTTGGTAACCATAATTTGAGAGTGAACACGTATCAGGTATCCGAAGCCGCAAGTCCGCGTGCGCGACATCCGCAGTGTTAGGAGGATTGGATTGCAAGAGTTGGAGACATCAGGCGAACTTGAAGCAATGAGCCTTCCCGTTTTGGACTTTGAACCAGCCGAAGGCTCCATGAAAACGCTCGAAAAAGTCTTGAGATACGCAAATTTGGGTTTTCCCGTCCATCTTTGCGGGCCTTCCGGTGTTGGAAAGACCGCAACCGCGATTGAAGCCGCAAGGCGTATTGGTCGGCCGATCAGCTTCTTCACCGGAAACTCCGGCCAAGACCCCTCAAGCCTCGTTGGAAGCGTCAGTGGTAAGGTGTCACACAACGTCGTTGACAGGTACATATCAAGTGTTCGCAAAACGACGTCAAACGAGAGACAGCTTTGGGTGGATGAAAGCCTGTCCGTCGCCTGTCTTGAAGGCCATACACTAATCTTCGATGAGTTTCATCGCTCACCGCCTGAAGCCACATCCCCTTTGCTGTCTGTATTGGAGGAGCGCATTCTTGTGCTGCCACGAAAGGCACATGAAACGCCTGTTATTCCGGTCCATCCCGAGTTTCGCCTTATCCTGACTTCGAACTCCACGGACGCTTCCGACACATCAGACGTTCTCAACGCCCTTTACGACCGAATTGTGACCCTTGAGGTCAACATGCCCGACACAAGCTCCGAGACAAGGATACTGGTGAGTTCCACCGGTGTTTCTGAGGCCGACGCAAATCGAATTTTGGAACTGCTCGGTCGGCTCCGCAAAGACGAACGTTGTCGTTCAGCACCGTCACTCCGTGCGGCTCAGATGATTGGGAAGGCGGTTGTTGAGTTTGATCTTGACACATCGCTCGACGACCCGGACTTCGTTGAACTTTGCAAGGACATTCTTGGAAGCAAAATTGCTCACGACACCAAGGCTAAGCTGACAAGGGAAGAAGTTATCCTTCGCGCACTGAAAGTCTCGAAGGCTAAGTCCGCTTAGGAGATTGATATAAACTCAAAGTTGGCGCGAGTCTGAGATAACTTGTTTCAACCCGCCTTGAGCCAGAACAAAAAATTAGCGTTTCTTTGCTATCAACCTTCTCAAATCACCGGTCTAGGGAGCGCCAAATGGAACGCAAGACCCGTCTACCAACGATTGGCCGACTTCGGTCGGAGCGGTCGATTGCGAGGCAAGCTGACTCGTCCGCGAGACGGGAAGCTCGAGAAGAGTTAAGCCTTCAAGTTCAGATTGATCGCGAGGATGCCCTCCGTACGCTATGTGACATCGCAGAAGATGTGACTAGGCTGGCTCAAGAGACCCATCGCTACATAAATGCTAGTCGATCCGAACGGATATCCAATGGGCATTCACAGAGAGCGGCCCGCCGCGAGAATAGAGGCAGAGTACGCATGGAAGCAGAACAGATCGTTACATCGGATTTTCGATTGTGAAGAAACCTCGAAAATTTGTGCCGAAGACCGCGCGCTCGTTTGTGCGGCGTACCGCCAAGGCGCCCCATCGTCCTATTGCCAAAAACTCCTTGCTAGAGCTTCGGCTTTCAAAAAGTTTCGGTGTCGCGCGCAACGATGGCAGGCGCAGCATCAAACGCGAAGCGCCTCCTTTTTGCTAGGGGAAGGGGAAGCTGACTGGACGCGAGTTTGCGTCGTGGATTGAAACGCGGACCGCACTTCCCATCGATGGGCTACACGACCCAAGTTCACAGAAGGGTTTTATTGAGGCCGAGCTTATTGTAAGTTCGCGCTCAAAGCGGTCATCCGGCGTTTTTTGGCCGGGTTAGTTCACAAGTCTGAACCCTCCGAGGGCAGATGAGCGGACAAAGCGACCGTTTTGCATTCAACTTTGAACGTCCGCTCTCAGGTCCAAAAACTTACCCATTTGGAAAAGTTTTCCTTGCGCAGACATCTCAGCACATCTAACTTAACCAAATGGATAAGTATCTACACACAAGCTTTCATGCTTTGGGCGATCCAACGAGGCTCGCAGTCGTCGAAAGGCTGCTCGATGGGCCTGCGTCGGTGAGCGACCTTGCGAAACCACATGCGATGGCACTTCCAGCATTCACCAAGCACCTTGGCGTGCTCGAGCGTGCCGGGCTCATAACAAGTGAGAAGAAAGGCCGAGTTCGGACCTGCTTTATTCACCCGCCAGGCATTCAAGCAATCGATCATTGGCTGACTGATCGACGCGCTATGTGGGAAGGACGCCTCGATCGTCTGGCAAAGCACGTCGACGCTAAACAAAGGAACTGACACATGGACATCTATCACGAAACGCTCGTCTTCGAGCGCGAGTTCTCGACAACGCCAGACAGTTTATTTGAAGCGTATGCGGACCCCAAACAACGTGAAGTCTGGTCCGCACCGACGCCCGAGACCATCATCGTCATTGATGAAAGCGACGTCCAAACGGGTGGTCGTGAAATCGCACGGTGTGGCAGCGCGGAGAACCTAAGCTGGACGATGAAAGTCGCTTATCACAGCGTCATTACGAACCGGCTGATCACCTTCACAGAAGAGCTTTGGGACGGCGACTCCATTCTAACCATTGCTCTGATTACCTTTGATTTTCAGTCCAGTGGTACAGTTGGAACGAAGCTCAAGTTGACCGACCAAGTGACGTCCCTCGTTGGAGAAGGCGGTGTGGCGGGGCATCGTGATGGATATACGAAGGCTCTTGCCAATCTTGCTGCGTCTCTGGTTTCCGCTTGAGCTAGAAGCGGGACAGAGCCGCCATTGGCTGCATCCAGACGATAGTCTGCTTTGCATCTCAAGCGTCATAGCTCGCAATTTTAGGCAGATTCCGCCTTACCTGAGTTGTTTTGCGATAGTGGTTTGCGCGTTCATTTCGTTCCGCTTTCTCGGCCGTATCTTGGATGCGTTTGGTCCTGGTTTCGGGCCGCTTTGCCATTTTGATCCACTCCAGGATGATCTTCTTTGACGAAGGTGGGAAAGCGTCGAAGTGCCTTTGGGCATTCGGGAATTTTGAGAGTTCTTCCAGGAGGTCAGGCGGCGCGATGCCGTTATCGACGTCATCCAAGAAGGACCACGCACCGTCCTCCTTGGCTTTCTCAATTAGAGCGAGACCCGGAGGTGCCATCAATCCCCGTTCTATCAGGCTGGTGACACGCGTCTTGTTGACTTTCGACCAAGCGCTGCTTGGCTTGCGCGGCGCGATGTAATGCATGGATCGCTTGTCGTCCAAGGCGCGGGGTAGACTATCAACCCAGCCAAAGCACAAGCACTCCTCCACCAGGTCATCGTATGGCAGGTAGTTTGGTGAGACCTTTTTGTGGCTGACAAGCCAAACACCGTCGTGACGACCGTGATTGACCGAAAGCCATTCTCGCAATTCTGCACGCGAGATGACCTCGACCTGCTCAGCCCCCTCAGACGGCTTCACCATGCAAGTACCTCCCCGTCGCGGAAGAAACCGGCCGTCGGCCCATCTTCTGGCAGTGTCGCTGCCCATAGGACACCTGTGGCGCTTTCATGCGGCGGTCTTGCGCCCATCGCCTCTCCTCCCTCGAAGGTTGCGGTGAAGCCGGGGCAAACGGCATTTATCTTGACGGTACTTTCCGCCTCCTCAAGAGCAAGCCTAACAGTGAGAGCGTTCAGAGCGGCCTTTGAAACGGCGTAGCTCGTGCCCATCTGGTTGCCTGTCGTCAGGCCAAACACCGGGTCACCATGTGAACCCGCACCGCTTGACACGTTCACGATCCGGCCGGCGTCGCTCTTGCGCAACAGCGGCAGCATGGCCTGGCACATCGCCCAAGTCCCAAAGAGCGTCGCATCGAACACTGCCCGTGCTTCTTCCATATCTGCCGATGCAGCCAACTCGCCGTAAGGGGAGGTCATTGCCGCGTTGTTTATCAACACGTCGAGTTTGCCGTACTCGGCATCGATTTTGGTGGCCGCCACTGAGATGTCATTGGCGTCACTAATGTCGAGCGCCATCGGCACAGCCGTTCCCATGCCTGCGGCATTCAACAGGCTTGCGACTTTCTCAGCTTTCCCCTGGGTGCGCGCTGTGACGTAAACGGTCATGCCCTGCGACATGAGTGCCTGTGATACGGCAAATCCGAGACCGGTTTCTTTTCCGACGCCGGTTACCAAAGCGATTATTTCATTCTGTGCCATGTTCGAACCTATTGCAGTTGTGTGTCTTCAACTCTAGTTTTGCGCAAGCATGCAAAAAGTAAAGTACTGTCATATTTGTCAGTATGGAAAGACACAGAAATGGAAGCGCAGACACCTTGCCCTGTTCAGACAACCGTCAACGTCATCGGCGGCAAATGGAAACCAGGTATCGTATTCAGATTGCAGAACGGGACATATCGCTTCAGCGCGCTAAAGCGCGAGATGCCCTGGATTTCCGAGCGCGTGCTGATCCGTCAACTGAAAGAGCTAGAAGCCGATGGCATCGTGACACGCAAGGACTATCGAGAGGTTCCACCACGCGTCGAATACTCTCTATCAGATTACGGTGAGACACTGAGACCGCTATTGAGGGAAGTCGCAGCTTGGGGAGAGGCGCACCTTAGTCTTGAACTCTAGGGCGTTGGAGATTCGCAGTGCTGCGGTAGCTTCGCAGAGGATCGAAAGCAGACATTGGTTTAGCGCGCAGCATTGGTAGAATTGGGCTCTGAACGGAGCAATGCCGGTGCGGCAATGCTCTTGCAACAGGCGGGTTCGAAGCGGCCATCGAGACTTCAGGCCAAGCCGTTGAAACCGCTATATGTTGCGCGAGGCGCAACCGTTGGCGGATCGAACGCCGTAGTTCGCACAGCTGGCGGCGAAACCTGACTGCGAGCCCAAAGCAGAAGTCTTCGAGTTCCGCTGCGTGCGCTCGCAGCACGAAAATCGCTGCAATCGCAAAGTTGCGATCGCTGCCATGCGGCGGAGAAACCGGCCATTCGAAATGCGCACAGCGCAGCTCGTCAGGGCAATTTACAAGTTGACCCTTGGCGAGTGCGTTCGATGGGGCGAGATGGAAGGATAACCTGGCTGAACTGCTCGCAGCGTTTGCAGGAAAAACGCGGGCGGGTGATCTTGTTCACAACGAACCGGCCCGGCACATACTCCAGTTCTTCAGTCACATCCTCGCCAATCTGACGCAACGCGCCGCCGCATGTGCAGTGGTCCTTCGGCGGCGAGAACTCAATGTCGTTGCGCGGGATTTGATCCGGAAGCGGACGGCGCTTAGGTTTGTCCTTGGGCTGATCTGGAGGAAGCTTCATCTTGGCCGTCATTGCGGCCTCAGCCATCTCGCTCGCCTCAAGCGCCAACGTAAGCTATTTGGTCTGTTTCGAGGTCGAGCCGTAGCGCAAAGCTTTTTGTCCGGCGACCTGATGACGGAGCTTCTCAATGAGCATCGATTGAGCTTTGATCTCGGCCAAAAACTGGGTCGTGAACTCTTTGAGCTCCCTGTAATTCTCCGGCAATGTCATCGCTTCAAACGCCATGGCTAAAGCTTGCAACATTGGATTTGCGTAAGGAATCCTAGCCCGTGCGCAACGTTTGCCAAGTTCGCCCCGGAATGCGCCAGTCGATGCCTTCCACAAGCATAGTCAGTAGAGCAGTTGTGAGAGACACTTTGCCTTCCTTGGTAGCTGGCCACACGAACTTGCCGCGCTCCAGGCGTTTGGAGAACAGACACGCCCCTTGCACGTCCCACCAGACGATCTTGATCAGATCACCCCGGCAGCCTCGAAAGACAAACAGATGCAAGAAACCAGCGGCGTATGGTGATGCCGAGATCTTGAAGGGATCAGACCGGGCGGTTCGAACGATTGTGAACCGGTGACAGAGACCGATTGGAACATTGAGCTAACACGGTGCCGGCTTGAGGCAACTGCAAGGTCTTCCAATGCCGCGGCACAAAAGGCCACCCACTCGGAGCCGGGCCGACCCTTTGGCGGCGCGTCGCAGCCCGATATGACCGATGCCCCAAGGTGTTCCTCTCAGCCGTCGCTCTCGCTGCGCTCGTCATCTAATGGCTTTGAAACTAAATGAGGCCAGACCCTAGGGCGTATTCCTCAGCAAAGATGCCGCACAATCTAACCAATCAGATTGACAAAACACTCTTAGCTCAGGCAGCAGTCTGTCCCAAAAATCTCCGAGGACGAACAATCAACATTAGCGACAGTTTCTTCTAATTCTTCTCACCATAGAGTAGACATAGCATACGTTGAAAGAACCACCTTCAAGGAGACTGCGTTTGATGACGGCCATCGCTATTTTCGTCTCTCTTTTGGGCCTTGCGTACCTTGCCGCCACTGATGCCAAACGGCGCAGCGTCTACAAGCAATCGCCAATCGCGTCTCGCGATTGGGTCATTGTTTCAAGGGCTGCGGTCTTTCTTCCAGGGGTGCTGTTTCTTGTTTCTGCGGACTGGTCTGGTTTTACAATCTGGGCCGGTTCAATCACGACATTGGGATGGCTGATGGTCGCAGTATCGCCAAATGCATACGCGTCCGCTGTAGTCTCAATTTCAAGCTTGATAGAACCATATGCCGCGTCAATCCAACGCCAAGCCATACAGCTGAATGCGCGTCTGCGCTCCCGACTTGCCGGTCAGCGGGTAGATGCGCGCGTAACAGCGCTTGAAGCCCGCGTAGACCTACTGGAACGAAGGCTGTCTGCGGTCCAAGTCAGAGAAAGAGTTAACTCGGCAGAGTAGTTTTATTCGGCCGGGGCCGCCGCTTCATGCGTATTCCTGCGCTGCTGCCGCGATCGTGCATGGGCAAGGCACGAAAACCCAAGTCCCGCACATAAGACATCCATCGCCAGGACGCTCCCAGCGCCGGCTTGCGCAGCTTCTGCCCAGGGTGTTCCGCCCATCTGTAGACGAACCAGTGGCAGCACCAGCAGTGACAGACCGAGGCATTGTATCATTCGAAACGCCAAACGCTCGACCGGAGTTTTGCGAGCAATGCGTTCCCAAAGGATGCAAGCAGTTAAAGCGCCCAGGAAAGAACACACTGTTAACGCTTCTTGTGCGTTTCCGAGCCCGCCGAGAAAGAACCCATAAGCCGATGCGACAAGCGCCAATGGCAGTCCCCAGACGGTCATCATCATAGCACGTGCACCAGATTGCCATGCTGGATCATCAGACCGCCGTCGCAGCCACAGTTGAAGCCCAGAAACGATCGTATAGGTCATCGCAGCACCCAGCAACACCCAGACGATCTTGGACGGCAACCCTGCGAAATCGCCAAAGTGAAGCGGTGCCATCAGTTCAAGCAATGCATTGCCAAATGACGGCTGATCACCAATCGAAACAACCTGCTCGCGCAGAGCACCGGTGTTTCCGTCAAAGAGAAGTTGCGTGCGCAGGAGCTGTCTGTCCATCAAGACATGTCTGGTGACGATTTCAGAGTTGGCCAGACCCCAGTTATACGCGATGACAAGTTCGACAGGCGCATTGGCCTCTTTCTCGGCCCGCTCAATGATCTGATCAAAATCGGCCATGTCTGACTGTTGTTCGATATGCGGCGGTGTTGCACGCAAAACGGCAGCAAGTGCAGCCTCCTGATCTCCATTGAATGCGGATATGGCACCGACAGGCAGTGCCAGCGACGTTGCAAAACTGTAAAATGTGCCTGTGATAGAGAGGATTACGGCAAAAGGCAGTGACCAGACGCCGACCAGATTGTGGCGATCCCGATAAGACACCAAACGGTTGCCGGGGCGGCCGCCGACAAAGATTTCCCTGATGATATGCCGGTGGATCAAGACACCAGTCACCGCCATCACAAGCATTGCCATTCCGGCAATTCCAGTCAGATAAAGCCCCAAGGCGCCGGGTACATGCAGCCGCACGTGCATCTCCCGCCAGAACTGAGCGAGAAAATGGTGAGGCTGCTGAAACTCAATGTCCTCGGCGCGACCGGCTTGTGCGGAAAGCAGATGCCCTGTCGTGGAGTTCACTTCGAACACACGATAGAACTCCTCATGACCGCCTTCTTGCGTCTCAATATGTCCGTGAAACATCAGTCGGGCCGACGCCGGGCCAGACCCTGTCACAATCAATTCCTCTCTCAGGGGCTGTGGCACCTGCGCTGCATAGTGTTCGAGGACGTCGCCGAACCCATCCTTGAACGGCGTTTCGATCTCTGCCTTCCCGCCGGACCAATAGGCGATTTCGTCTTCGAGCACGACGACAGTTCCGGTCAGCATGACGACATAGAGCAGAATGGCCAGAACAGTTGCGGACCATCCGTGAACAGATATGAGACGCTTTTTTGCCGGGGCTGCGAGTGGCATGTCGAACCTTGTTTACAAGAGTGCCGCCATAACGACGAGGAGGCAGAGGAAGATCAGCCCGGTGTATACAGCCAGGCAGGTCGCCAGCTTTTCCGTGGTGACAGGCCAGACAATCGCGGCCGTCCATGTCACCGGTAGAATGATCGTCGGGACAATGAGATGATTCACACCTCCGGCACCTTCTGGCAGCACATGCGGTAGGGCGGCGAGCGACAGAATAGACACGACAAAGGCAAGAGGGCCGACCAGTATCCACCTCCAGACGTATGCGCGACCGTCAATACGCTCTGTCACGTCGATCCAAGATCGCTTTGCAACAGCGGCCCAGCTCTGAAAGTCAGCCTGTGTCATCAAGGCTTCCCACTCAGCTTTGCCGCCGTAACACACGATCCACAAAACATGCTCTCAACACGCATCGGTCGGTTGAAGCATTGTTGGTTCCGAAAGGTGATCACCGTTCTTTGAAAGTACAATTTGCGCCCTCAAAACACATGTGATCAGAAGGTCCGTTGTGCAAAAACGCCGATTGCCCTGCGATCGCCAACGCTGAAGCGCGCTGGCCCGCCGAGGCGCGGACCACTGCTGAAAACCTTGTACTTTTCATCGAACAGATTGCGCGCGTATGCACCGATCAGCCAGTCGTCTCTTTGATATGTCAGGTTCAGATCCACCAGCCATCGGCTGTCAATCGGAAGCATATTGTCGGCATCACTGAACGCATTGTCGCGGTAGGACGCCGTCATACCAAGCTTCACACCACTGTCCCAAGTATAGCTGCCGCCAAACGCCGCGGTGACCTCTGGCGCGTCCGGAAACACGTTGCCCCTCAGATTTGCACCGGAATCCAGCGGAAAATCGTCAAAACGAGTATTCGCATACGCCACAGACCCAAAAAGAGACAGCCTCTCAGTGGGTTCGCCCGAGACAGAAACCTCGCCACCCCAAACACGCGACTCGCCCGCATTCACGGTTTCAAAAAACGTGTCCGTCGTGCCCGGCGTAGTCACCTCGCGTTCAATCTGCTGATCTCGCCAAGACGTGTAGAAAATGTTGGCCGCAACTCGCAGGCGCTCCTCGTAAAACTTTCCGCGATAGGCAAGCTCATAGTTGGTCGTGTATTCGGGATCAAACTCGGTAAAGCGCGAAAATCCGGCCACAAGGCCGCCAAGGTTCACGCCCCCAGACCGGTAGCCCGCCTGTACGGTGAACGAAACCGACTGATCGTCGTTGAAGTCGTATGTAACACCAGCTTTTGGAAGAAATGCCTCAAACGATGTTGTCGTTGCGTTATCGGCATCTTGAAAAGGCGGCGGAAGCAGGCTGGAAAACCGCGTCGCCGAGCCAAAATCAAGATCCTCACGATCATAGCGTGCACCAAGCGTAAAGCTTAGGCCCTCGGCAATTTCATCTACGCGAATATCGACCTCACCGAAGATTGCAAAATTCTCGGTCTCCACTGTGTTGACGTTGTCTTGAGTAATGGAGAACCCATTCGGTATTCCGACTGTTGCCAGGCCAAGATCAACCCGCGTTTGCGTGAGTCTCGACTCATCTATCTGGGTATAAAACAGACCAACAACACCGGAAACTCGACCAGATGAGAACTTGAGCCGCAAGTCCTGCTCGAACACATCGCTTTGTTCACGGTCATCGCGTTGCGCGAGGTCTGCAACACGGTCATCCAGATCAATGATACCGATCCGATCCAGTGTGTAGAAATTCGTCTCGGATTCCAGTTGCAGTGTATCCGAAACGTCCCATGTCATTCGAAGTCCGGTGTTGCGATGCGTTGTGTCGTCAGTATCATTGAAAGTCTGCCGGACAGAAAAGTCATCAGGAATCTCATCACCGTCAAACTGCGCCCGCCCCCGAAAGTTCTCTGTGTAGCTGTGGGACAGAACGGCATCGAAATTGTCGGCGGGCGCCCATCTCAGCTTGGCGCGGTATGTTTCATTTTCGCGATTATCCGCATCATTGCCCAAAAAAGCGTTGTTGATGAAACCATCGGAGCTGAGGATCTCCGCCGCAAATCGAAACGCCAGCCTGTCTTCGATCAAGGGTGTGTTGGCCATGAGGGCAAACCCTTGCGTGGATTGTGTACCAACCTCCGTGCGCAGCTTAAACTCGGGAAATAACTCAGGATCCTTTGACCGGACGATAACCGCCCCGGCCAAGGCGTTACGCCCCTGTTGAGTGGATTGCGGGCCCCGCAAAACCTCAACCTGCTCAAGATCCCAAGTGGAAAACGGGCCCTCGAAAAGTCCGAAACTGGGTAGGGCAACGCCATCGACCTGTGTCGAAACTGTCAAGCCCGATCCAGCCCCACCGACTCCGAATTGACTGATACCCCGGATAGAAAATCCGCCATCATCGTTCAGCACAGACACACCAGGCGTACGTTCAATAGCTTCAGTGATGTCGATATCCCCACTTGCTTCGAGTTCTTCACCCCGAATGACGGCAGCTGATGTGGCGCTGTCCTGGAGTGGCCGATCCAACAATTCTCCGCGTAGGATAAGCGTACCCAGATCAAAGGGGGCTTCTGTTGCATCTTGCGAAACGAAGTTCATCTGGGCGTCGTCCGACACAACAAGGCTTTCATCCGGCAACTCGCGGACGGACAGGCGCGTTCCGGCAATCATGCGCTCCAACGCCTGCCGTGGCGACATTGGGCCCGTCACAGTCACGCTTTGGACATCTGCCAAGAGATCGCGGCGCACCATAATCGGCGTACCTGTTTCTGCACTCAGTTCACTAAGCGCCTCTAGAAGCGGCTGAGCTGGCACGTCTATTGCTAGCTGGTCTTGGGCCCATGCCCCGGAGGAGAGCATGATTAGGATAGCTCCCAGGGCGGTTGTTTTGCGCAGCTGTTCCATTCCGATTGTCCCGTCGTGTGCTTTTGGGTTTTGAACCCTTCATTTGTTTAACGAAGGGGGGTCCGAATTTTGCTGCAAAAAGCTGAACTTTCTTAGGGCCGGATCAGCACACCCAACGGCGAAACGGCAATAACGTCGGCATCCACAGTCGCTGCGAGCGTGCGCAGGGCATCAATTGGTCTGGACAGGTCCAGCCGTCCGGAGACAACTGTCTGTGAGAGATCATCTGTCAGAACGATCACCGGACCAGGGATACGACGGTCAATGATTGCTGCGACCTCGCTCACCGTCAGTTGGTCAGTAAACAACAGATCGTCGCGCCACGAAGCAATCGCATCGCCTTCGACAAGTTCAGGCTGCTGGTCGATGATATCGGTCCAGCCAATACGGTGGCCCGCTGGAACCTCAATTGAGGCATGGGCTACTCTCACCCTGACAGCGCCGCTTGCGACAGAGACGTGGGTTTTCATGCCGTGCCGCGATACTTCGAAGGCTGTCCCGAGTGTTTCCACAGTTGCATCGCCAACCCTCACGACAAAGCTGCGCTGACTGGTGTCCACTTCGAAGTAGCCCGCACCTGTCAGCAGGGTCACGGATCGTGAAACGGTGTCCGTTTCATCCATGATTGCCGAGGCTGCGTCCAGGATGACGATATCACCGGATGCGATCACAACCTCCTCGACGCTGCGACCGCTCTGAAAATCAGCTATCATGGCGAGTTTCGCTGGCTGCCAAAAGAGTGCCATGGTCAGAAGACTGCCGCCGAGGAGGGCGAATGTGTACCGCTTGTTCCGATCTCGCCGCAAGCTTGTTTCGGCTTTGCCAAGAGCGCGGAGAGTGCGATCATATGTCTTCCGCTCTGGTTCGCCGCGTTTCAGAAAGGCTTCCAGATCCTTCCGAGCCGCCGCGTCGTCAGGGCTTTCGTCCAGCCGTCTTATGATCCGTACGGCTTCGCGCGTCCGGTCTATTTCTTGGTGGTTTGGCTCATCGGATTTTGACATGGCTACTGCTACGATCTTTGGTGAGGCTTCTACTCACATAACGAAACAGACCTTTCGATTTGCTGCAAAAACCTCATGTCAAAGCGATGGAAATCTCCACCATCGCATTTTCGACAAGCGTGCGTGCGCGGGAGAGTGACAGATCAATCCGCTTGCCAATCTGGGCGTAGGTCAAGCCGTCCACGAACCTCAACCGAAATGCGCGTAGCGTTCGGGGGGGCAGTCTGTGCAGCGCTTCGACAACGCGCCGAAGTTCATCTTTTGCAATAACCGCACGTTCGCTACATGGTACCTCGCCACGAAGGGCCGCCAGGTCCGGCAGTGACGAGAACTCGCGGTGCCGCGCGCGCCGCCAGTCAAGGGCCAGATTCCTGACAATGGACTTAAACACAGGCGCGGCGTCATCTGCTGAATAGTCGTGCTTGCTCCAACGCAACCAGCTTTCTTGCACGAGTTCCTCCGCGACCGCATGGCTGTCTACAATTCGAACAGCCAGCGCGATCAGCGCGTGCCGCTCATCGACATAGGTCCTGAGCCCTGGTTCACATGGCCGCGCGGTCATCATTCTCATCCAGTCAAAGTAAAAGAACTGGCTTGCACTGGCAGCGCTGGCTTCATAACAAACTACATCGATTGGATGAAGATTCAAAGATGCCGGGGCTTCGCACCGTGCCACGTAGGGCGGTCGCTCCAACGTATGCACAAAGCTAAGACAGTCTAACTTGTTTCGCCATCCAATCAAATGGCAGCATTCAATAACGGGCAGTCCTTCATGGTAGCTGCAGCGAATTGGTGTTTTGTACTGCGCCTCGTTGGTCTGATCCGATTGCAGCGAAGTTCGGTATAGTTTTGGGTCATATCGGCGCCATTAACGACTGCTTCGGTGACATGAGCTGCATCGCAAAAGCAGGTGCGCTGCGGCTGCGAACCGATGCTGCGTAAGCGAAGGCTCGAAGTCCAATGTCTGGTTGGTCCCGCACCTTACCTGTTGCAGGGCGTTCTTGCAAATGGCATTGATTGCCCGGTCGGGACTTTCGTCGGTCTCGCGGCGAAGGCGTTAAGAGAGCCCAACCTGTACATTCGATTTTCTCGCTGCGCGCGCACGAAGCGAACAACTCGCTGCACCTGCTCTGTTAAAGATGCGGCTTTGCGGCAGAGAAAACAGCCATTCGTTCGCGATGCGGAGAGCAACGAGCAGGAGGCGAAGAAATCTGTTCCTCCCGCGGCCGAAAAACACTGCTAAAGTGGTCTTGCGCTTTCTTGTTGCTCAATTTTGCGATTTTGCAACAAGGTTTTGACACACTGCATCTTGGGACTGACAAGTCGGCTCGAAGCAGTTCAATCTATGAAGGACTGTGATTACAGCAGCTTGCGCAACTTCACTCTGCCGCAGAGTGTTGTGTTTTCGGACGTTTATGCGCTTGTGTTCTTCATCGCCGCGGCTATCACGCATTCAACTCTTCTTCCAGCCAGGCGATAAGCTGGCCGGTGTTGGAATGTGGTTCACGCGATGTGCCACGGTAGACCGAAATCTCCGTTGGTCTCTCAACCTTCTCTTCACACGGTCGGATCAGCTTGCCTTCGGCGATCATGCCCTCGGTGGTCCTGCGCCATCCGAGTGCGACGCCTTGCCCTGCGACAGCGGCTTGGAGTGCAACGGGATAACTATCGAAGGACACATAGCGAGGCCGCTTTGATGGTTTGACGTCTACGGTTTGGAACCAGTCATCCCACGTCGTCCAGTCTTGTGGCGCGATATTGTGAGCCAGAAGTGGGAACGCCGCGACCTGTCGCGGATCAAGAGGCAGCGTTTTCTGGGTAACGAGCGATGGCGCGCAGACCGGAAAGATGTCGTCGGCTGCGGTGAAAGCCAGACGGGCCGATCCCGACGCCCGGCCTGAGGTCTGCATCGCCACATCGAACGTCTCAGAGGTCTCCGTCAGCGGATTAAGGCTGCTCACCACGCGCAGCTCGACGCCGGGATGACGTTCGTGGAATCCCGATAGGCGCGGCATTAGCCAGTAGAACGCCTCGCAAAGCTGGCAGTGCAGGATCAGCTCGTCAGCGCGACGCCGACCTTGCAGCGCGGCCAGCTCAGCGGTGATGTCTGATAGCGCAGCGCTCACCACCCGACCCAACCTGCGACCGGCATCGGTCAGGAACACCGCCCGGTTGCGGCGCTCGAACAAGCTGACCCCCAATTCTCGCTCTAGCGCGGCGATCTGCTTGCTCACCGCCGTCTGAGTCATCCCCAACTCGGCTGCAGCCATAGAAAAGCTCTCAAGGCGGGCGGCGGCCTCAAACGGTCTCATGCGGTTTAGCGGAGGCAGGGCCATGTAACGACGATCTATTCCTCTGGCTCATGCGAATGAGCCGAAAACTCCTTTTTCGTATTGAACGATACATGCTTTATCGGCGCCGTCGAAGCCATTATCGGAGATCGAGTATTCATGTCGGACGCCAGGATCGCTGTCTTCGCCATCATCCTGTCCGTTGCCGCGCTTTCGCTTGGGGATGCGGTGATCAAAGCGACCGGCTTGTCGCTGCCGCTCTGGCAGATGTTCATCCTGCGCTCCTCCATCGTCGTGCCGATCCTGTTGTGGCTCGCGCGTCGCAAAGGTCCGATTGCCGTGACGAATATCGGGTGGGCCGCGCTGCGAAGTGCGCTTCTGGTTCTGATGTGGCTGAGCTACTATTCGGCGCTGCCTCTCATGCCGCTGTCGCTTGCGGCGGCAGCCTACTACACCGGCCCTCTGTTCATCGTCGCCCTGGCGGCTGCCGTCAGGCGCACATTGCCGCCCTGTCGTGCGATCCTTGCTATCGCGGCGGGCTTTGCTGGTGTTCTGCTGGTCATCCGCCCCGATACGTCTGGAATGACACTCGGCACGCTGCTGCCGGTCGCCGCTGCGTTTCTCTACGCCTGTGCCATGGTGCTGACCTCGGCCAAGTGCCGCGAGGATGATCCTTTCGTCCTGGCTCTTGCCTTGAACGCTGCCTTCATCGTCAGCGGTGCGTTGCTTGGTCTGTTCTCAGGGCAGGACGGGTCGTTCATCTTCGGACCTTGGCAAGCGGTCGATCTCCGGCTCCTCACGACTGTGGCCGCGCTGGCCGTCCTGATCCTGATCGGCAGCGTCGGCGCGGCCGTCGCCTATCAGAAAGGGCCACCAAACACTGTAGCCGCCTTCGATTACAGCTATCTCGTTTTCAGCCTGGTCTGGGGCGGTTTGTTCTTCGCCGAATTGCCGAGCATAGCTGGATTGGTTGGCGTCTCGATTATCGCCACCGCCGGGCTTTTGGCCCTTCCGGCGTCACGACAGGAGAGGGCGAATGAGTTGTAAAACAATGGCCTTTTATTGTTGGCAGAAGCGCTGAAAGTGCTGGACCTGGCATAACTTAGCGCAATCGTCTCCCTTTGTTGCACAAACCAGCGGTTAAGCGCGAGTCACTTGGTCGGAAGAGCGGACGGAGTTGCCGTTGACTACTTTCCAGTGAAAGGCCCTGTCGCGCATCAAGTGACAGTCGGTTCAAGTCGGATGCCGTCTTCCTCATAGATCATGCTCAGTCGCCAATCGGTGAGGTGCGACGGGTCGCTGAACAGCTCAGACACACGCGCCGAGAGCGCATCATTTCGCGCGCCAGTGCAGGGGTAGAAGCCGCATCGTCCCAGCGTCATGCACTCGAATCCTTCGTCTGTCGGCGAAGCAAGGATCATCGCGCCCCACCACTTGTCTCCGGTAAGTGGGAGCAGGAGCCGGGCACCAGCGGCAAGGCACTTGGACCACGCCTCCGGCACATGCGTGACACCTGCGAAAGCGACAATCAGATCAAACCTGTCTTTGTCGTCCAGATCAGTCACCGCGTTCCCGTGGCGAACCTCGACATTCGGCCAATTAGCGACGTTGGCGGCCGCACGTTCAGCGAGTGGGGCCTCCATCTCGTAGGCGAGGACGCTCCCATTTGAGCCAGTCAGCTGAGCGAGGATCGCGGTATAGTATCCCACACCCGCCCCAACCTGGAGGATGCGCGCGCCGGGCTTCACGTCCGCGCAGACGAGGAGGCGTGACCAAAGGCCAGGGTCTCCGATGTTGATTCCCCTCTTCTCGTCGAGGACCAGGAGGACTACGTTGTAGAGCCACTTGGGGTTCGCGTTGGGCGTCTCTCGAACCGGTAGGTTGAACCCAGCTAGCGGCGAACGGTATTTCCACGGTCCAGTACCCGCGAAGGCTTCGCGCGGGACGGCCCGGAAGGCGTCCAGGACCCGGTCCGTCGCCGACCCTGATTCGAGCATGCCCACGATGCGAAGTTGGTCGGCGAAATGGTCTGCGTGCATCGGGGCAACTCCGGACTTCTTGGCACTCGACCCACTTTATACTCAAACCGCAGCCCGAGAAACCGCGAGGCAACGGATCGATTGACCGTCATTGCGCGTCGATGCAGGCCACCGCTCCTGAACTAATAGTGGTGCGACGCTTCGAACCGGCTATTCGTGCGCACCGCAGCATCGGTCAAAATGGGCTCATTGCGGCCATCAGATGCAACGCAGCATCCTCATGGCTGTGCGATTGAACCATCTTCGAGGACGGCACATAAGAGACATTCACCAGCCAACTTCGATGCTGCGGTCGCAGCCCGCATTGCGGACCTTCGCCGCGGGAGCGCAATTCATGATCACTGAGAGGTCAGGGGTGCGGACGCTGACCAATTCTTCGCCGCCGCATGAAAAAACATATCCCTTCAGCCCAGGAACGACTTTAAACAACTCACATAATGGTCCCTGATAGCGACCTGGGATAGGGGGATTCACTTCTTGCAGCTGGGTAGTAGTTGTTCAGATCACCTCAGCAAAGCGGCTTCAAAGTCGTCGCAAAATGCCGAAGCAAGGCGAGATATCGGGCGCCCTGGACGCGTCAAAAGGCAAGCCCCCACTGGGATCATTGGATCGAAGGCCCGTTTGATCAGGCCCATATTCGGCAAGAAAGATGCGGTATAGGGATCGACCACAGCCACCCCGTTGCTGGATTGCGCGAGAACAGCGGCAGTGTGGCAATAGCGGACCTCGACCTGAGGGGTGTACGGCACACGGGCGCTCTCAAACGCAGTTTGCAGCAAAAGACCCAGCCGGGAAGCCCGATCAAGCCCGATAAACCCGTGCGTTGCAGCATCTGCGGGTGCGATCACCGAAAGATCTGCCAACGGGTGACCAGTCTTTACCAAAGCCACCATACGATCGGTTCGTAGTGTGCGTATGACCACGCCGGGATGGGCGTCCAAACCGAGGACCAGGCCGAGATCAACCGCGCCAATGGCCACCGCGTCGATCACATTCTCCATTCGCCGCACGTCGTACTGCACGGTTACACGCGGGCGAGATGCAAGAAACGCGTGCAGAGCCACAGGCGCTACTGAATGGCCCAATGGTGGGGTGGCCATGATCCGGAGCTTACCCGTGGACGCGCCACGCAGATCACGTACCCGGCTTTCGACAGAACGGAGTTGTTCGAAAAGCGGCTCGACCTCCTCGAACAAGCTGCGCGCTTCGCTGGTGGGCAGCATGCGTTTTTTGTGGCGCTCGAAGAGCGCGAATTGCAATTGGTCCTCAAGCTGTTTTATCGCAGTGGACACTGAGGGTTGCGATATGCCCAGCTCTGCCGCAGTGGCAACAGTCGTCTGATGGACCATAAGCGTGCCGAAAATCTCCAGCAGACGCAGAGAAAGGTCGTTTCGGCGCTTGATCTTCATGCGACCAATATATGCAGCCTAGAGCTGCGAAGCCAGAACGGTGCCCATTGCCATCGCCACAGCAGCTTGTGTCGGGTCAATCACTGGGCAGCCCAGTTCAGCTTCCAGTGGCGCGCGGTGAACGGCCATGCCCGCGCACCCCAGGACAAGCACATCTGCGCCATCCGCTTGCAAGGCCTTCCCAACCTCGGTGAGGCGCTTGAACGTGCCCTCCCCCCGGGCACTTTCATCGACGGTCATGTTCAACGCGCGCTCCCCGGCGACGCGGTCAAGCACACCCATCCGCCGCAAATAGCGGCGATGGCGCAGGATTGAGGCCTCGGCGATGGCCACGACGCCAACCCGGTCGCCACGGGCCAAAGCGGTGAGCATACCGCTTTCCTGAATGCCGAAGACCGGCACCGGAGAGACGGAGCGACATGCGTCTATGCCCGGATCGGAGTAGCAGGCGATGATGAAGGTCGACGCATCCGCTCTTTGCGCGATCAGATCGACGAGCGGCAAAACGACCTGATCGGAATGGACCTGGCTTTCGATGCCAAAGGGACCGTCGGTGAGTGTGACACAGTCGATCGCTGGGCCGTCAGACCGCGCGAACGGTGCAAGTACCTTCGCAAGCCCGTCGGTCACGGCCTGATTGGAATTGGGGTTGATAACGACAATTGGCCCGGTCATGGCGCGATCTCGGCCCCGAAGTTGGTGGCCGGATCCAGCTCTGGCACGACATGGCCGGGATGCCCGGTCATATCGACCGGACGGCGGGGCACGAATTGGCCAGCGCCGGGTTTGGCAACCAATGTCCCTTGATCGACCACCCGCGCCCCGCGCGACAATACTGTCACAGGCCAACCGGTAAGCGACCAGCCGTCATAGGGCGTGTAATTCATCGCGTCGTGCTGGTTTTCGACAGTGACAGTACGCGTCTCCTCCGGATCCCAGATGGCGATGTCGGCGTCCATGCCGATGGCGATGCTGCCCTTGCTGTCCATCCCGTAAAGTTGGGCCGCATTGGTGGCAGACAGGGCCACGAATTGCTGTAAGGTAATGCGCCCTTTACCGACTCCTTCACTAAAGAGAAGCGGTAGGCGGATGCCGATACCCGGCATGCCGTTGGCAATCTGCTTGAACGAGGCGTCGGGGCCGTTCGCCAACTTGCCGGTCTCGTCAAACCGATAGGGCGCGTGGTCAGAGGAGAAGACGCTGAACGTGCCCGCCTGAAGGTGACGCCAGAGCGCCTCTTGCGTGGGGACGTCCCGAAGGGATGGGGAGCACATGTATTTCGCCCCCTCCATGCCCGGACGGTCGAGATCGTCTCGGGTGAGGAACAGATATTGAGAGCAGGTTTCGCCAAAGACCTTGGCGCCGGAAAGGCGCGCCTTGGCGATCAGTTCCGCACCTTGAGGGGTGGAGACGTGTACGATGAAAAGGGGCGCATCCACGAGGGCGGCGAGAGAGATGGCCCGGTTGATCGCTTCGATCTCGGCCAGCGCAGGGTGGCTGGGCGCGTGATAGCGCGGCGCAGTGTGACCCGCCGATACCAGACGGTCAGAGATCCAACTGATCATGCCGGAGTTCTCGGCATGCACCATCGTGAGCGCGCCATGGGTCTTGGCAACGGTCAGGATATCGAGGAATTGTCGGTCGTCGATGCGCATCAAGTCATAGGTCATGAAGACCTTGAACGAGGTGATGCCCCGCGCAAAGGCGGTGGGCAGTTCGTCATTCAGCGCCTTTTCCGTAGGGTCGGCTATGATCAGATGGTAGCTGTAGTCGATCACCGAAGCCCCATGCGCCCGGCTGTCATAAAGGTCGAGCGTTTCAATCACGCTCATGCCGCGATGTTGCGCGGCAAAGGGGACGAACGACGAATTGCCGCCGTAGGCCGCGCTGATGGAGCCGGTGCGGTAATCATCTGATGTCATCCCGCCAGTCGCGGATTCCTGGGCGATATGGCAATGCGCTTCGATCCCGCCGGGCAGGACCAGCTTGCCGGTCGCATCAATCGTATCGTCGGCCTCAAGTTCCTGGCCAAGGGCAGCAATCTTGCCGCCCGCGATACCGACATCGGCGTGGAAGCGGTCTGTTGCCGTAGCGATCTCTCCGCCTTTTATCACCAGATCATATGACATGTGTCTCTCCCCTATCAGACCGCACGGATGGCACCACCATGGCAGCGGATCAGACTGCTGGTGACATAGCTGGCCAGGAACGTGGCAAGCTGACGGATTTCCGGACTGGGTCTCTGCACCCGTCGGCCGCCAAACCCTCGGCGATCCCAAAGCCCCGCCCACGGGAATAGGAGGACATAACGAGCGCGCCTTTGCCTTGCAGTCCCAGATCCATCAGCCCAGCGCCTCCAGACGTTTTTCAAGACGAGTAGTCAGCCGGGTCAGTTCATCGGCATCTGTCGACGTCAGCGCCGGTCCCGGTGCGCGCACCTTGGCGCTGGCAATCACGCCCCGGCGGCGCAGCACCTCCTTGCGGATGGCAAGGCCCAAGCCAAGCTGCTGTTCATAGCGCACAAGGGGCAGATAGGCGTCGAAAAGATCCTCTGCCCCGTCCACGTCCCCCGCCTGATGGCGGGCAACGACCTGCACCAGCATCTCGGGGTAGGCAAAGCCTGTCATGGCGCCGTCGGCGCCGCGCTGCATTTCCTGCGGCAGGAAGAGGGCCGAATTCCCCGTGAGGATCGAAAGGCGCGGGATATCTTCGGTGCCCGTCTCCGCCCGAACGCGGGAAAGCTTGGTGAGGCCCGGCCAATCCTCGTGTTTCAGCATCACGATCTGCGGATGATCGACCGCTATTCCGATGATGCTTTCGACAGATATCTGTACGCCGGTCGTTTGCGGATAGTCCTGAAGGCAGATCGGCACGTCCGGCCCCAAAGTGGCGCAAACCTGGGCCATGTAGCCGCGCAGCTTGACCTCGGTTCCCAGACCCGGTTGCGGTGCGACCATGACGCCTGCCGCACCCAACTCCATCGAAGTTTGCGCGAGCCGGGCCATGCTGTCGAGACCGGCGGCAGAGACGCCGACGATCACAGGCACGCGCCCCGCAACCCGGTCGAGGACACAACGTGCAAACGTCACAGCCTCGTCGCCTATCATCTTGGGCGCCTCGCCCATTATGCCGAGTATGGTCATGCCGCTGACGCCGCAATCGAGGTAGAAGTCGACCATGCTGTCGGTGCTACCCAGATCCAACGCACCGCTGTCGTCAAAGGGCGTGGCGGCGATTATGAAGACTCCGCTGGAATGTCGGTTGATGAGGTTGGTCACTTGCGGTCTCCGGTCATGTCGGGGCGGGCGGGATGGACTGGGGTGCGATCTCTTCCAGCCGTGCATAGCGGTCAGCAAAAAGCCGGGCGATGGGGTAGTCGCCGTTCCAATGCACATGCCAGTTTGCCAGATCCACCATGCCCTCGCGTGCCGCGAGGCCCACTGCCTCCCCGATGACGATCTCGCGCTCTGGGCTGAAGGTCAAGGCAACGGTACGGCGGCATTCGATAGCGACGGGCACATCGGCCAGCCTCGGCGGCGCGATATGAGCCGAAGGGGCCGTCGGCAAGCCAAGCGCCTCTGGCTCTCCAGCCGTGGGCGCATAATGAGCAGCAGTGCCGACCATGGCTACGGTCAAGTCAGGCGTGGCAATGTTGATTACGAATTCTCCGCCCGCGCGGATGTTGCGCGTGGTGTCCTTTGGCGATCCATCCGCGTGATGTTCGAGGCCAAGGGCGACCAATGCCGGGTCCTTGCCGAAAAGATTGAAGAAAGAGAACGGCGCTGCATTGACGATGCCCTCGTCACTGATCGTCGTTACCCAGGCGACGGGACGCGGGATCACCACCGCGGTCAACAGCTTGTAGCGGTCTTTGGGATCCAGTGCGCCCAGATCGACATTCAGGGTCATGTGTCGGGATACTCCACCCCGGTTTGGGCGGTGATGCGCCCGTAATGTTCGGTCCTGCGGTGGCGGGCAAAGTCGAAGATAGTGGACTTGCCGAAGGCGCAGAGGTCCATGTCACAGGGATGCATGATCAACTCATCCCCTTCGGTCTGCGCCCGGGCTACGACAAAGCCGTTGGGATCGACGATGATGCTGCCCGCCATCAGCGGATGGCCGTCCTCGTCCCCCGCCTTTGCGACACCCACCACCCATGAGGCATTCTGATAGGCCCCGGCTGTCATCGACAGGTCGGAATGATAAAGCCGTTTCTCCAGCCCTTCGGCAGAGGCCTGACTGTTCACCGATGGCGTGTTGTAGCCCAGCATGATCAACTCTGCCCCCTGCAAGCCCATCACGCGGTAAACCTCGGGCCAGCGGCGGTCATTGCAAATACACATACCCATCCAGGCATCCAGATTGCGCCAGACCGGAAAGCCCAGATCACCCGGTTCGAAATACCGTTTCTCCAGGTGTTGGAACGCACGGTCAGAGTCGTATTCGGAGTGGCCCGGCAGATGGACCTTGCGATATTTGCCAACGATCTCACCGGCCTTGTCCGTCAAAATAGAAGTGTTGAAATGATGCCCATCCGGCGTGCGTTCTGCATAGCCGAAGCTGATCGCGATCCCGTAGTCGCGCGCGCTGTCAAAGAGCGGTTGCGTGGCAGCGTTGGGCATTTCGGTTTCGAACCACTCCTCAACCTCTGCCTGGTCCTCCATGTACCAGCGCGGGAAAAACGTGGTGAGCGCCAGTTCGGGAAAGACCACCAGATCACACCCGGCAGCCTGCGCCTGATCCAGCAGGGCAAGCATGCGGGCAACGACCTCCGCGCGCGTGTCGTTGCGCTGAATGGGACCCATCTGCGCGCCTCCGATGACGATTTCCCGCATGATGTTCCTTTCTTGTCTCAGCTTGCGATGCGCCGTTCGAACCGGCTGATCAGTCGGACCACAGGCCAGAGCATCACAAGGTAAATCACCGCAGCCAGCACCAGCGGTGACGCGTTGTAGGTAAGCGAGCGCACAAGACCCGCGGCATGCAGCATCTCGCCCAAAGACACGACAGAAGCGAGGGAGGTGAGCTTGATCACCTCGACCACGTTGGACATAAGATCCGGCAGCACGTTGCGCGTGGCCTGCGGCAGAACGACGTGGATCAGGGCCTGGGTTTGGGTGAGACCAGTTGAGCGGGCGGCTTCGGTCTGTCCCTTATGGACCGAAAGCAGACCTGCCCGAAAAATCTCGGCGAAATAGGCGGAGTTGTTCAAGAAAAACCCGATGGCAACGGCGGCAAAGGGCGACAGGCTAAGCCCAGCAAAGGGCAGCCCGGCATAAATAAAGATCAGAAGGACCAAAGGCGGAACCGCGCGGAAGAGGTCGACAAAGGCAATAGCCGACCAGCGCAGGGCGCGATTTTGTGAGACGGAGGCAAGAGCGGCGAGAAGGCCGCCGACCAGGCCCAGAGGGATCACCACCACACAGATCAGCAGCGTGATGCCGAATCCTTGCAAAACCAAAGGCAGGGCTTTTACCATGATCTCGATATTGAAGAATTGGGTGACGATCGCCTCCATCTCACACCCCCGGCGCGGCAAAGCGCGTCTCCAGCCAGCGAGAGAATATCACCAGAGGCAGGAACAGGAAGACATAGGCAATGGCTGCCAGCATCAGGGGGGACGCATTGGCAGAGAAGCTTTGCGCCGTGGTGGCCTGACCAAGGATGTCGGGCACGCCGATCACCATGCCAAGGGCGGTCATTTTAGTGATGGCGATGGCCCGGTTCGTGAGGGGGGGGATGACTATGCGCACTGCCTGCGGAAGCACGACCCAGATGAGTGTCTGGGTAAAACCAAGGCCGGTAGAGCGGGACGCCTCCCACTGGCCCTTCGGCACGGCAGTGATCCCGGCCCAGACGATCTCCTCGGCGAAAGCAGCGAGGACAAGGGTGAGGATCAGGTAGAGGACTGTGAAGCTGGAGAGGAGAATGCCAATGTTCGGCAGGCCGAAGAAAACCAGCAGGATCAGAACGAGCGGCGGCAGCGCACGAAAGATGTCAGCGTAGATGACGATCAGGACAGAGAGAAGCCGAATGCGATAAGCCCGCAGGCAGGCCAAGGCCGAACCGCCGGCAATCCCACTGATCACGATCAGTACCGACAGAAGTACGGTGACCCAGACGCCTTGCAGAATCGACGGCGCATAGCGGGCGAGCACCGCACCGTTGAAGAAGGTGTCGAGAAATGCCTCCACCTCAGCCCCGCCCGGAAAAACGCGCCAGGAAGGTCTCTGTGCGCTCGTGTTGCGGGGCTTCGAAGATCTGTTCAGGCGACCCCTCCTCCACGATCCGACCGGCATCCATGAAGATCACCCGGTCGGCGGCGTCGCGGGCGAATTTCATCTCGTGGCTTACAACCAGCATCGTCATGCCCTGCGCCTTCATGTCCTGCATCACTGCCAGCACATCGCCCACCAGTTCCGGATCCAGCGCCGAGGTGGGTTCATCGAAGAGCATCACCGATGGCTCCAAAGCCAGCGCACGGGCAATGGCAACGCGCTGCTGCTGACCCCCGGATAGTTGCGCTGGATAGCTGCCCGCCTTGGCCTTTAGGCCCACACGGTCGAGCGCGGCCAGCCCCAGCGCCTCAGCCTTGGCACGTGGCAAACGACGAACCTTGCGCAGGGCCAGCGTGACATTGCTGAGGGCCGAAAGATGCGGGTAGAGGTTAAAGGCCTGAAAGACCATGCCCATACGCAGGCGGAGCCGGTTCAGGTCTACTTTCGGACCGGTGACGGGATCACCTTCCAGTGTGATCTCTCCTGCATCGGGTTCCTCCAGGCGGTTGCAGCAGCGCAGCATGGTGGATTTGCCAGAGCCGGAAGGGCCAAGGACGAAGACCAACTCACTGCGTGCAATGGTCAAGTCGATGCCCTTAAGCACCTCCTCGGCCCCGAAGGATTTGCGCAGGCCACGCACCGTCAAAGTGGGTGGTGCCACGGCCCCCTGCGCGGCCTGCGTCATCTCAGTTGCAGGCTGGTGTATGACCATTGTCCGAATACCCGTTGAAGCCCGGTTGTCCGAAGCCCGCAACAGGCGTGACAGCGGCGGAACCTTCGGCGGGTGCGGTGCCGAACCACTTCTCGCTGAGCGCGGCAATGGTGCCGTCGATCTTCATACATTCGATGATCGCCTCGACCTCGGCGCGCAGGTCCTCGTCACCCTTGCGGAAGGGCATGCCCCAGACCAGGCCAGTGGAGTGCAGATAGCTGAGCTTGATCGCCGGATTCTGCTTGGCCGCCCAGGCCGACACGGTGTTGCCCGCGACATTGGCAAAGGCCCGGCCCGAGACCACAGCCTGCACCGCGTCACTGTTGGTGCCGTAGCTTTCGACGGTCCAGCCGATCTCCTCTGCCAGCCCGCGCGCCCAATTGTCATAGACTGAGCCCTTGTTGACGGCGATCACCTGCCCTTCAAGGTCATCCAGATCGGTGATGTCGGCGGCATCGGCAGCGATGACAAACTGGAAGTCTGTATTCAGATAGCCTTCGGAGAACAACAGGTTTTCCGCGCGCTCCTTGGTGATGGTGACGGGAGCGACCACAAAGTCATACGTTCCCGCTGCAAGCGCCGGAAGGATGCCGGAAAACTGGGTCGCAACAATGTTCATCTCCGCCCCCATCCGGGTGCCAATCTCGTTAGCGAGATCCACGTTGAACCCTTCGACGCCGCCGCTGAGGCTGGGCATGGCATGCGGGGCGAAGGTGCCGTCGAGCGCAACGTTAAAAGTCTTGGTCTCGGCCAGCGCCGGTGCAGATAGGATCAGGGCGACAGCCAAAGCGCCCCAGTTCAATAATGGTGTCATACTCACCTCCTGACATCTTCCCTCCCTAAGTCAGGCTAGACGGGACCAGACGAACGACATAGGAAAATTGATAAATATTCGATTTAATTTCGGATGACATCATAGCTTTTGCCTATGCTTTGCCTACGGATCACATCACCGCTTCGATCAGAAACGGGCCGGGTTCTTGCGTGGCCGCGCCGAGCGCTTTGAAAAGGTCATGCACGTCGTCCACCCGAACGCCAGGGACGCCCATGCCCTTGGCAAGTGAGACGAAATCGAGCGTGGGGCGATCGAGATCCATCATATCGAGCGCGGAGCGACCGGGATTGGCGCCCACGTTGAAGAGCTCATGTTTGAGGATCTGATAGGTCCGGTTGGCAAAGATGACGGTGGTGACGTTCAGGCTTTCCCGCGCTTGGGTCCAGAGGGCCTGGATCGTATACATGGCAGAACCGTCAGCCTGCAGCGTGACGACCGGACGGTTCGGAGCGGCAAAGGCCGCACCAACCGCGAGAGGCGGGCCAATGCCGATGGCGCCACCAGTGATTGAAAGCCAGGAATGAGGCCTGCAACCAGCCGTCGCGTCATAGACTGCACGGCCTGACGTGATGCTTTCATCGACAACGATGGCATTGTCCGGAAGCGCTGCGGCAATAGCGATGGCGAGGCTGTCAGGGGTAATGGCACCACTTGCGGGAGGTACGGCCACAGGCGCGTCTACCGGCGTTACGGCCTGCGCACCGAGGCGGTCGGCCAGGGCAGCGATGGTGGCAGCCCCGTCTCCGTCGGGACCGCATAGGGTGAGCACCTCATATGGCTGTGGCAGCAATAGGCTGGGGCGGTCGGGATAGGCGAAGAACGCGACCGGCGGCACGGTTTCGATCAGGATAGCCTTGGCATATGTCTTGAGCTGGTCGAGGGCGAGGTCGATGGCATAGGGAATGCGCCGAATAGAAGGGAGGCTGCGGCCCCGCTCGATCCGGCGGTTGGAGGTGGGGGCCAGCAGGTCGGCGCCTGTGCGGGCCGCAACACCTTGCAACAGCGCAAGCGCATCGGCGTCCTCAAGAACCGAGCCACCGACAATGAAAACTGTCGGATCGTCACTCTTCAAAGCGCGGACCGCATCCCTCAACGCCACCTCGTCCGGGGCAGCGCTGACAGACGGCGGAGGAGGTGGGGCGAGCACGCCCCCTGCATCCCAGCCCACGTCGGCTGGCGCGATGAGCGTGGCAATCGCACCGGGTTTAGCTGTCGCGGCAGCAAAGGCGTCCATCGCATCAGCGGCGAACTGGCCAGGCGTCATAGCGGTGCGCACCCAGTCACTGAAAGGCCGCGCGGCGCCTTCGACATCAGCCGTGAGCGGGGCATCATATTGGCGGTGGCGCAAGGCATGATCACCCACGAGATTTATCATGGGCGTGCGTGCCTTGCGGGCATTGTGCATGTTTGCCGCCGCATTCGACAGGCCGGGCGCAAGGTGCAACAGCGTCACCGAAGGCTTGCCCGTTATCCGCGCATAGCCATCTGCGGCCCCTGTCACCACCCCTTCGAAAAGTCCCAGCACGCAGCGGAGACAGCCGGTGCGATCGAGCGCATCGACAAACTGCATTTCAGATGTACCGGGATTGGCAAAACAGATGTCCACACCAGCGCCGTGCAGGCTGCGCACCACGCTTTCGGCGCCGTTCATAGGAGGATGGTCTTTCATATCGCATTCTGCCTTTTGAGGGCCTCGCCCTGCAGCACGTCGAGGCGGCGTTGCAAGCGTGGCGCTGTAGCCGATGGTTGAGGTGTGGCTGTCTCGGGGACGACCTCTTCAGCAAAGTGGCAGGCCACGCGCGTTGCGCCAAGCGTACGCAATTCGGGACGCTCGTCGCAGCAAACCTGCTGCGCCATCGGGCAGCGGGGATGAAAGGCACAGCCAGGCGGTGGTACCAGCGCACTGGGGGCATCGCCCTGAACCGGCTTACTCCTGTCACGATTGGTAGGATCGGGGCGCGGGGCAGCAGCGATCAGGCTCAGTGTGTAGGGATGGCGCGGGGCGGCAAAGAGCGCCTCTGCGGTCGCTTCTTCAACAATCCGGCCCAGATAGATCACCGCGACCCGCGCCGCGATATGGCGGACGACGGCCAGGTCGTGGCTGATGAAGATATAGCCAATGCCGAATTGCGCCTGCAGATCCTGCAACAAATTCACGATTTGCGCCTGCACGCTGACATCAAGGGCCGAGACAGGCTCGTCACATACGATCAGGCGGGGACGCGTGGCGAGCGCCCGAGCGATACCCACACGTTGACGCTGGCCCCCGGAGAATTCATGCGGATAACGCTGGGCGTGAAAGCTCGACAAACCACAGGTGCGCAGAAGCTCGGTCACTTTGTCGTCGACATTGTCGGGCGTGGCGAGACCGTGCAGAAGGAGGGGTTCGGCCAACGTCTCGGCCACGGTCATCCGCGGGTTGAGAGACCCGAACGGGTCCTGAAAGATGATCTGCAGCTTGCGCCGAATGTGGCGCATGGCGTCAGTAGACAGGTTGAGGATCTGCTCTCCGTCCAGCCGCACGGAGCCATCGGTCGCCTCCACCAGACGCAGGACAGTGCGCCCGATGGTGGACTTGCCGCATCCGGATTCGCCGACAATGGCAAGGGTTTCGCCCTCGTTCACATCAAAGCTGACATCGTTGACGGCCTGCACCTGTCCAACCACCCGGCGCAGCAGACCCCGGCGAACCGGAAAGTGCTTGGTCAAGCCGCGGACTTCCAGCATTGCACTCATATCGTGGCCTCCTCGATGGGCGCGTGCCAGCAGGCGACGGCGTGGTCAGGGCCGTTCTCACGCAGCGGAGGCACGGCACTACGGCAGCGGTCGTCTGCGAGCGGACAGCGGGACGCAAAGCGACACCCGACCAGCGTGACCCAGGGCGGCGGGACAGACCCCGCGATGGTTGAAAGTCGGTCTACAGTGGCGTCGATCCGGGGCACGGCGGCCATGAGGCCGATCGTGTAAGGGTGCTGCGGGTCGGCGAACAGCGCGTTGGTCGGGGCCCGTTCGACCACACCGCCGGCGTACATGACAACCACATCGTCGCAGGTCTGGGCCACGACGCCCAGATCGTGGGTAACCAGCAGGACGGCGGCGCCGGTGCGTTCGCGCAGATCGGTCATGAGGTCGAGGATCTGAGCCTGAATCGTGACGTCGAGCGCCGTTGTCGGCTCATCCGCGATCAGCAGGTCGGGGTCGTTTGCAAGTGCCAGCGCGATCATCACCCGCTGACGCTGCCCGCCGCTAAGTTGATGGGGATAATCATGCGCCCGCTCACGTGGGGACGGCAGACCCACGAGGTCGAGCAATTCAACCGCTCGGTCCATGGCCGCCTTGGAAGACAACCCGGAATGCACCAACAGGCTTTCGACGATCTGCTCGCCACATGTATAGACCGGGTTGAGCGAGGTCATCGGCTCCTGAAAGATCATACCGATCCGCCCGCCACGCAGGGCGCGCATTTCGCGCTCCGGCAGGCTGAGAAGGTCACGCCCTTCAAGCAGGATACGCCCGCCCGCGTAATGCCCCGGAGGCTGCGGCAGCAGCCGCATGATCGAGAGCGAGGTGACGCTTTTGCCGCAACCGGATTCGCCCACAAGACCCAGCGTGCGACCCCGCTTAAGGTTCAGGCTGACCCCCTGCAAGGCGCGCTGGACGGTGCCACTGACATGGAAGTCGACGGCGAGGTCTTCGACCTTCAGCAGCGGTTCGGTCGTTGCCTCGATATCCACCTCCCCCATCTTCATGCAGTGATCGGGTAGACGTAAGGCGAAGCCTGATCGTGCCGCCGGTCAGCGAAATCTAGACCGCGGAACGCCTCCTCGGCCCGGCGCTGCGCCGCTTCCAGCCGGGCCAGCGCATCGGGCAGATCGAAGGCCTGAACGGTGCCGTCCATGACGACGTGGCGCCCATCGACAAACACATCGCGCACGGCCCGCTCGCCTGCGACATAGATGAGCGAGCGCAGGGGATCTCGCAGGGGGCGCATAGAGGGTGCGGTGACATCAGCCAAGAACAGATCGGCTTTCGCGCCCACAGCCAGCTTACCAATGTCGTCCCGGCGCAGGATCGCCGCACCTCCGGTCGTGGCAGCGTCGAAGATATGGCTGGTGCGCAGGTCATAGGCGTTCCGGGACGTGACACGGCTGAGGTAGAGCGCATTGCGCAGCTCTTCGAGCATGTTATGTGGATAGGTGTCAGTACCGATGCCGACGGGCACACCGCCGCGGATATAGCGCCCGACTGTGTTCATTGTGATGCCGCGGCGTTGAAACACGGTTGGGCAATGGGCGACCGCGACGCCACTCTCCTGCAGCAGGGCGAAGTCGTTCGCCTCGGGCCAGTAGACCATGTCGTAATCGTTGAGGAAAATCCCATGGCCGATGATGGCGCCCTCGGCCAGCACTCCAAGATCATTAAGCCATTCTAGAGGGGTGCGGCCGTGGCGGCGGGTGATCTCATTGAACTCCACCACCGACTGGGCGGCGTGGATCTGGAAGGGCAAGCCTTTGTCCTGAGCGGCGGCGAAACTGTCGCGGATGAGATCAGACGTGCAGGTGTCGATTTGCGACGGGGAAACCATGCCCGATAAGCGCCCCGACGGATGAGCCGCGGCGGCATCTACGAGTGCGAGAGCAGCTTCCATATCAGCACGGCCTGCAGCCTCGTCCCAGTCATATTCGACCGTGCTACCGGTGTCAGTATACCAGCGGGCCGAGCGGTACATGGGCGAGACCACGCCCCGCAGGCCGGATGCAGCGAAGGTATCAAGCCAGCCGTCCCAGGCGACAGAAAGGTCGACGAGGGTTGTCACACCAGACAGCAGAAGCTCGCTATAGGTGACCTCGACACAAGCCTGACGGCCCTCGTCATCGGGGCGAAAGAGCGGCATGAACTCATAGAGCGAGGACATGCCCAGCTTGGGGCTGCCCAATTCGTCCAGCATCCCCTTGTTCATCGCCTCGGACGACGGATGCGAGTGGATGTTGACCAGACCCGGCGAGACCAGCCGATACCGCCCGTCGATCTCGATATCGGCCGCCCCCTCGTATGGGCCGCCGACATGGATGATCTTGTCATCTTCAAAGGCGACATCGCCGTCCTTAAGATAGGTATGCGCCCCTGCCTCATGGGCAACGATCCAGGCAGCGTTACGGATGACAGTGACGGGCATGGGGATCTCCGGCTGGTCAAGGGAAAGCAGGGCCGATTAGGACGGCCTTGCGGATTTTACTCTTTGAACTTGAGGTCAAGACCCTTGTAGAGCCCGGCGCCGTAGATGTTGTGCGGCACGACGGTCTCCAGATCGGCCGATTGCGCAACGACCATCGGCTCGTGATAGAGCGGCAGCCAGACCGCGGCGTCATGCACGATTTCCAGCACTGCGCCGTAGCTTTCCGCGCGGGTGGCGTCGTCCAAGGCGGTCTTGCCCGCTTGCAGCAGTTCATCCGTCTCGGCGTCGTTCCAGTTCATCCGGTTGGGCGTCGGCATGTTCTCGGACCGGAAATAAAGGTTCAGCGCATCGCCCGAGGAGACGTAGGGGAAGCTCATCCCGAACATGTCAAACTCCTGCGTGGCAAGGCGGCCCCAGGCGACGGTTGCATCGAAGGCCTGAATGTCCATCGCCACGCCAATCTCCCGCAGATAGGCCTGCACGGATTCCGAGATCTTGCCCCAGGTGGATCCGGCAAAGACATAAGCGATGGGCTCCAGCCGCACGCCGTCCTTGCTGCGCACACCATCCGATCCACGCTCCCATCCAGCTTCGTCGAGGATGCGGTTCGCCTCTTCCGGGTTATAGGTCAGCAGCGTGTCATTAAGCGACGTGTTCCAGTCGAGCGCGCCTTGCGAGACGTAGCTATAGGCCGGTTCCACTTCGCCAAAGAACAAGTCCTCGGCCATCGCAGTCTGATCCACAGCGAGGTTGATCGCCTGTCGCACGGCAGGATCGGACACGGTCGCCTTATCGATCTTGAAGCCCATGAAATAGGTCCAGAATGCCAGATCCGAGCGGACAACCTCGACCGTCGACGCGTCGCGCAGCTGCGCCAGGGCAATGTCGGGCACATATTGCGTGATCTCGCTTTGACCAGTAAGCACGGCGACCGTGCGGGTGTTTTCCTCGGGCACAACTTGCCAGGTGATCCGCTCCATGCTGGCGGGGCCGGTGTTAGTGTGGAAGGGCGCGCCCCAGCTATAGGCCTCGTGCCGTTCGATGATCATCTTGTCGCGCGGGGTCCATTCAACCCAGCAGAAGGGGCCGGAGCCGTTCAAGCCGGAGACGCCGAAATCCTCGCCCAACGCCTCGACATTGGTAGAATCGATGATCGTGCCGAAGGATTGGGTAAGCTGGTAGAGCAGTTCCGAAAAGGGCTCGCTCAGCTTGTATTCGACCGTGAATTCGTCGACCGCCGTTACACTCTCTACGTCACCCGCGCGCCAGGCCACAGGCGATTTCGTCTCTGGATCGACCCAACGGGTGATGGAATAGGCGACATCCTCGGCCGTCATCTGCTTGCCGTCGCAGAAATAGACATCTTCGCGCAGGTTGAAGGTGTAGGTCAGGCCATCTTCGGACACTTCCCAAGATTTGGCCACGCCCGGCTCGATCGTCTGCATGTCGGGGTTCAGCGACACCAGCGTGTCGCCCAGCATGAACAGCACTTCGGCGGCGGCACGGGCTACGGCACGGTGGGGATCATAGTTGTTGCTGTCGACCTCGCGCACAATGGTGATCTCTGCCGCTTGCGCGAAAGCTGGCAGAGCAAGCGCCACAGCGGCGGTTAAAGTCAATCTTTTCATTTTCTTTATCCTCTTCCTGTTGGGTCTTTTTTTGGGGTCAGGACCGCAGACGCGGGTCCAGCACATCTCTGAGCGCGTCGCCTAGTACGTTGGCGGCCAGCACGATCACGAAAATCATCACCGACGGGATCACCGCGATATGCGGTGCAAAGAGCAGAAAATCGCGCCCCTGAGCGGCCATCATGCCCAGTTCAGCCTGGGGCGGCTTGGCGCCGAGACCCAGAAAGCTGAGGGCGGCGCCGATGAGGATGATCTGGCCAAAGCGCAGGCTGATGAAGATCAGGATCGACGAGATGCAGTTGCGCAGAAGGTAGCGGGTAAAAAGCGCGAGATCCGACAGACCCACGGCGCGGCCCGCTTCGATATATTCCTGTTTCATCACGCTGACGGCGATGGACCGCGCGATGCGTGCGCAATCGGGTACAGTTGCGATGGCCAGCGCGATCATCACTGGGATGGCACCTGGCCCGAAGACGGCAACAAGGGCCAGACCCAGAAGGATGGCCGGGAAGCTGAGCATCACGTCTACCAGCCGCATCACCCAAGGGTCGAGGCGCGGGCGGAAGGCGGCAAGCAAGCCGAGAAGAGAGCCCAGCACACCGCCCAGCCCGACACTGACAAGACCGATCAGCAGCGTCAGGCGGGTGCCATAGAAGATGCGGCTGAGGATGTCCCGGCCCTGCCCGTCCGTGCCAAGTGGATGAAGCCACGCGCCCCGGTCGCTCCAGACCGGAGGCTGCATCACGGCGCGGGACGAAGCGTAGGGATCATGAGGCGAGATCAGAGGCGCGAGGATGGCGCATAGAACGACGATGGTCAGAACGATCAGCGCGACGAATGCCGCAGGATCATGGACCAGCCGCCTCCACCAGGGCAGGCTGGGCGCCGGGGCGTCGAGATCGGCGGGTTCAGCGATGCTCATGGCGTCTGCACGCGCGGGTCGAGCAGCGCATAGAGCACGTCGACGATCAGGTTGATAAGGATGAACGCTAGCGCGAGGATGAGGATGGCCCCTTGGGCGAGCGGAAAGTCACTCGACAGGATGGCGCCCACAGCGAGACGGCCGATGCCGGGATAGGAAAAGATGCTTTCCGTCACCACCGCTCCGCCCAGCAGATAGCCAGCTTGCAGACCCACAAGCGTCACCACAGGGATCAGCGCATTGCGCAGCCCGTGACGCAGTATCACACGGGGTTCGGATAGGCCCTTGGCACGGGCAGTGCGCACATGATCAAGGCGCAGAACCTCCAGCACCGATGATCGGGTCATCCGCGCTACGGGACCAATAAAGATCAGGCCCAGAGACAAAGCGGGCAATGCGATGTGGCGCAACCCATCCATGGTCCAGAGCGGCCCGCCCCGCCCGATGAACGGCAAAAGGCGCCATTGAACACCCACAAAATGGATCAGCATCAGGCAGATGAAGAAGATGGGAAGCGAGACACCGGCCACGGAGAACGCCATGATCGCCCGGTCGGTGATGGAGCCCCGCCAGACTGCGGCCAGTGTGCCCAAAGCGATGCCCAGAGGGATCGACCAGATCAGGCAGGCCACCATCAGCTCGGTCGTCGGACCGATGGCGGCACCCAACTCGCTAATCACCGTCTTGTTGGAGATCAGGGAACGGCCCAGATCGCCCTCCGCCATGCGGCCCAGATAGCGAAAAAACTGGGTGAGTACTGGTTCATCTAGCCCCATCTCGGTTCGGATGGCCGCGACAACCTCGGGGGTGGCCATGGGGCCGGCCATCACAATGGCCGGATCACCGGGAACGAGGATCAAAAGGCCGAAGCCCAATAGCAAAACGCCGAAAAGAACGGGGACGGAGATAATCAGACGGTTGAGCACCAACGTCATCATGTCGCCGCACCCTCCCGCTGATAAACAACCTCTCCTCCCAGAATGGTGAGGTCACATTGCGCCTCGAGCAGACGCTCCGGCTCTCCTGCCTCGACGGCGGAGAAGAAATCCTTGTCAAAGACCGCGACATCTCCCAGCTGTCCTGGTTTCAGCCGCCCCTTGATCTCCTCTTCGTGTGCCGCGTAGGCGCCAGAATAGGTGTAGGCATCCAGCGCTTCTTCGAGGGTGAGCGCCTGATCTGCACCCAGCAAGGTGCCTTGCTGTGTCTTTCGGGTGATCATTGTGTAGAGGTTGGGGCGCGGATCGATCTCCACCACCGGGCAATCGGTGCTGGCAGACGGGTGCAGACCCCGCTCTAGCCAGGTGCGCATCGGATGCGACGCTTCGATCCGCTCACGCTCCAGCAGGGTTAGGTAGAGATCACCAAAGTGGTAAAGAAAAGCGGGCTGCGGCGCAGGCAGGATATGGGCGGCGACCATCCGCTCCATCTGGTCAGGGCGCAGCCATCCGCAATGTTCGATCCGGTGACGGCGACCCGGATCAGGCGTCTTGGCCAGAGCCGCCTCAAGCGCATCCAGCACCTGATCGATTGCCGCATCGCCAATCGCGTGGATCGCCATGCGGTAACCCGCATCGTGAGCAGCCGCGACCATTTCATTCAGCTCATTCGAGGGTAGGCACAGCAGCCCTTTGTCCTCTCCGCCGAGATACGGCTTTGTCATAGCCGCTGTGCGCCCACCTGCGCTGCCGTCGGTAAAGATTTTTACCGGGCCGATGCGAAACATGTCATCGCCAGAACCGGAGATCATGCCAGCGCCCATCGCCTCTGGCAGCACGTTCCGTGTCTTGTCGCCCATCAGCGTGGCATAGACCCGCACCGGCAAGCGTCGCTCGCGATGCACTTTCTGATAGGCCAGCATCTCCGTCCAGCCATCACGGATGCCTACGGCGGCCTCCATACAGGATGTGATGCCGTAAGACAGCAGATCGCGACCACCCCGTTCGATGGAGGCAACCAGTTCATCCACAGTAGCTGGCGGGAGAATCTGCATGACCGCGTCCCGCCCGTTTTCCGCCAAAAGACCAGTGAGACGACCATTCTGACGCTCGATCAGGCCACCGGGTGGCGATTGGGTGTCTTCGGTGATCTCGGCAAGCTCCAAGGCGCGCGAATTCGCGACCGAGAGATGCCCGCAAGTGCGCACAATGTAGACAGGGTGGTCGGGCGCCGCCTGATCCAGCTCTTCACGATATGGATGACGCCCGACATCAAGTTTGAAGTGATCATAGCCCCGCCCAATCAGCCACTCACCTTTGGGAGTACTCGCTGCCCGCTGGCGAACTACGTCGAGAAGCGCCTCGAGCGTTGAGGCCTCAGAAGGGCGAAGATCCATCTCGGCCATGGACGTGCCATACGGGATCAGGTGCATATGTGCGTCGTTGAGCCCCGGCATAGCAAAGCGTCCGGCGAGATCGACCACCTGCGTATGTGGTCCGATGAGCGATGCGACGTCCGCAGCCCCTCCGACCGCTAAAACGCGGCCGCCCCACAAAGCGATTGCTTCGGCCCGGCCTAGACCCTTGCCGCTCCAGACCGTCCCGCCCGTCAGCACAAGATCGGCGGACACCTTCGCGCTCATGAGAACTTGCGTCTTGCAAGTGGTCGGCCCGATCCCTGATAGTTTTGCATACGCCTCTCCAGTCTCAGGATGCTCTCGGTGCCGCGCTACCGTTAAGTAGACGACCGCATCTGAGCACCTGTCAACGTGAGCTCGATTTGGGCACAGGCAGGAACACTTTCGTTAAATCTCTGACTTTGAAAGAAGAATTAGGAGCTAGGTCGTTCGGCTCGCCCAACGCCAGCTTATTAAATTTCCGATAAGATCATAGCTAAAACGCGGCGTTTCTGAATATTCTCGATTAGGATATCTTGGTCGCCGATTAAGTCAGTGGGCCCTCAGTTTTGTGTTTAATGTTATCCATCACGAAGCTGGCGGAAATGTCCGCGATCGGGACCGCCGAAAGGAGACGCTAGTAGAAACGGTCACAATTCGGCGCATCCTCTACGCGGCCCCTCAAGACGTAGTTCAACTCCGCGCTGAAACGTGAGCACCTGCAATCTCTGGGAGCGTTCTGACAACCCGTTCAAAAGCCCGCAACTGGGGGTCAGGACGTTCGCGTTCCAAGTTCCAGACGTCTGTAAAGTCACGATGGGTGACAGGTCGAATACCTAAGTCGGGTGTCTTGGTGATCTAAAATGCAGTTAAGCATCAAGACGCTTGCTCTTTCAGAAATCAACGTAAAACGGTCCAGATAGTTGACCGAGGTCAGCCTCGATCTGGTTAGATGTCACTTCGTCACCAAAGTCCGCTAAGAACTCATCCATATCTTGTAATGCAAATGCGGCGAACTTCTGCTTCCCGCCCAACATGCAGGAGCGCGTACCAGTCACCACGCCCTTGATTGTCAGAAAAACATACCCCATTTTCTGACACAGAGTCGAACCATGATTGCGTCAAGAATCATGCAAAGCATCGTTCGGAAGGGCCGCGGCGCCATCTTCGCGCCGTCCGACTTCCTCGACATCGGGTCCCGCGCAAGCGTGGATCGGGCATTATCACGCCTAGCCGATCAGGGTGTGATCCGGCGGCTGACGCGTGGACTCTACGACTATCCCAAGCACAGTTCGCGTTTCAGTGCCCTAGCACCAACCGCTGATGACATCGCGCGCGCAGTAGCACGGAAGGACAACCAGGTCCTGCTGCCTTCGCCTGCAATGGCGGCAAACCAGCTGGGTCTGTCCACTCAGGTCCCGTCCAATCCAACCTACATGACCAACGGACCTACACGAACCAAGAAGGTCGGACAGCAGGTGATCCAATTCCGCAATGCTTCCCCGAAGACCTTGGTTGGTGCCGGTTCAAAGACGGGCACCGTCTTCCAGGCACTGCGCTATGTCGGTAAGGACCGCGTGGACGATCAGGTTATCGGCAAGATCGCTCGCGCGCTGGACGCAAAGGATCGAGCGCTGCTTGCAAAGCAAAGCCGACATGTTCCGGCATGGATGCATCCTGTTGTTGAACAAATCATAGCGCGGGTCTGAACATGGATGTTTTAGGGAACGACACGCCTGAACACCTCGAACTTTCAGACAGCGTACGCAAATCTCTGCTGCAAGATCTTCAGGAGGCCGCCGAGGTCACTATAGCGGGACCCTGCTCAACGAAATCAACACCGGTTTCGCGTCGCGTTTGAAGCTGCCCATTTCCCTTAAGATCAATGAGGGCGAAGGCAAATCAGGCTAGTGTGACACCTGTGAGATCGTCCGGTTTGAGGCGATAGCGAATAACATTGCCTTCATGCAAACCCGCGAGCTGCTCAGCCACATATGCGACTACGCTCTCTTGATCAGCCTCGGGGACACCAGCCTCCGCCGCCATGATCATGACGTCATCGTATCGAAAACCCTTGAACTCAAGAACACTTCGTCTGACTGCAGCACGGACAAAGTCTCTGTATACAATCGCCGCTTTGTGCGGACTTTCTACCTCTGCTCTGAGGACCCGGTACTTCTCCGCCGAAGCAAGGTAGGCATCGATGTACACTTCCCGAAAGAGGGACACGTTGTTTAACTCATAGATGCCGATCAATCCATCAATATAGTCCCGGTCATCCATTGTTGTGAACGACATCGGCGCAAGGTCGGACTTCAACAAAGGAATGTTGGAGGCAACACGCGACGTGCGCTTATTGATGTCAGCAAATCCTTGCAAATAAGGAATATGCACAAGCAGGAAGAATGACTGCTCGAAAGGGTTCGTGATCTGCGTTGCTTTCTGAAGCAGGATGTCAAACTCCTCTTCGATGGTAACGGCATCATCAAGCGGCCTGTAGCTCGAATGCGAAATCCCGACAGGCATAGCTCGTAAACGTCCGGACATTGCCGGATCAGCTAGCAGGCCATCGGACAAGAGCGCATGGATTGCAAAGAGGTCGGGGCGACTGAGACTGACTTCTTCCAGGTTATCCACGACATATTGGATGGCCTCTTTGTGGTTCAGGATCATCAAAGCTTCTTTGCGATCCTTGCCCTCGGCCTCCTCGCCGAACCGGATAAGCCGCTCCGTTTGCAGAATGTCGTAGGTGTTGCCCTCCATCCGCGAGGACGCCCAACTAAGGTCGACCAATAGCTGTTCGAGGATGCGCCGCGCATACGTGCCGGCTGGCATTGCACCGCCTTGAGGCCGTCCCGCCTCCAGCATTCGATCCCGGTCAGCCTGCGACAAGTACCAAGTCTTGTCAGGTACGTAGGCGTCCAGGAACTCAGGCTTGTAGGAGATCGGTGAGCGCCTGTTATACGGTACTGTAAGATGGGCGCGCACGACCGCCGAGCCTGCAAGCTGATAACCCGTCGCCCTTCCTTTGCCAGATACCTCGAGACGACCTTCTTCAACGAGCCTCTTGAGCGCGCGCCAAACGGTCGTTTCACTTACATCTTTTGCCGCACCTTTACGGATTGCATCGCGCCCTGCCCCGGGGTTTCCGGAGACAAAATCGAGGATGTCTTGCTCTAAACGGGTCATGAAACGGTTTTCTAAGTGCATGAAGCGATTATCGCATTGTTATACATATATTTTCCGCCATAGCAAATTTTCGTTTCAGGTGCTTTGCAACGATTTAAGTAGTTGATGTCCATCACGACTGGTACCTCGTGAGCGAAACGATTAACCTACTGAAATCCGGCAATAAGTCAGCCTTTCGAGGTATACGTTGCATATAGATTGCAACGAAACTTCCTGCTGGCGAGTGACAAACACCAACGAGGCAAACAGTCATGGACTACAGAGCGCGCATAACTTTCGGTCGCTACATAAGAGCGTCGTCATTTGCATCCGATCTGGGAAAGCTGAAAGCCTTTCGTGGAGGGTACGCTGGCGCCTCACTGCTGGAAGGCCTTGAAGAACTGGGGCTTCTTCGACCACGCATGCGCCTTCGCTGGCCAGATCCAATTGCACGACGGATCTGGCAGGAAACTCGCCGAAGAGAAGGGCCAGAACTACACGATCCGGTTGAGCCCGATGGCCCCCGAATGGACGCAGCGGCAGACCTTTGGAATACTCTGCAAGATGCAGGGATGAGAAGTCTGAAGGGTGACAATCATCCCTTTGACGCACCAAAGCCCGAATGGTCAGAATTTCTCAAAAGGCCAGAGCAACAGACGTTCGTGCCGCACAGAGAGCGCCGAGTCCGTGTTTCGAGCGACGTTCAGCCCGACCTTCATGACAGTGACAATGTCCAGGATTTCTATTCAAGCTGGCAGTTGCTGACCGCCATCGAACTTGCTGACATGGGAATTCATATTCGGATTAACATGGCGGACGAAGACATCGCACGACGGGTGCGTGAAGATATCCGCAGCAAGCGATGGCCAGGCGGACGCGCAACAGAAGCGTTTGCACCTGTAAGAGCGCTTAGAGATTTTGAGCGATACCAGGCAGGGCTCGACGCGATAGAATGGGCACGCGAAGAAGAACGCGACCGAACCTTCAGGCTGCTTCAAGGTTCGGGCGGCGGACGGATCGTTCTTACCGACGAACAGGTCGCCGCCAGAGATGAAATCCGGCTTGCAGTTGCCGGTGAAGCGCTCAGCCGTTTCTCGGTCGGTAAAGACCACCTTCTGGCATGCTGCAAATTTCTCGCGGGGCGCTGGCATGAGTGGGCGCACGAAGGAAGGCCTATCGCAGCTGATGCCTATAAGATTTTCCTCGCGGAAGGCGTACGCCTGCTCCAAATCCGACATGATATGAGGTTCGATGAAATAAACGAACTGGTTGGCTTTCAGGGCGGCGGTCGCCAACGCACCCTCGAAGTCATATGGCCGGATTGGGCGAAAGAACAAATCAATCGCCTTGTTCAAACACTTAAGTCACCGGATCTGACTGAAAAGAAGTTGCGGAAGTTTGGCGAATTCCTTCAAGCCTCGCACCAAGACACCATCTTTCACCGCCTGCGATCATTCGAAAGACACGCCTTCGAGTACGGACATTCCCGGCTTGCGGGAATGCACAGTGACCTGTCGCTTGGCACTTAAATCTGAGACTGTGCCTTCAATGTTTTCAGGGGAGTGGGCAAAAGCTGGGGGTGTTCTGGTAAGCTGCAGGGGATTTTTTGATCG
>ERZ1740067.59-NODE-59-length-85595-cov-10.541185_pt1 | contig 85595 bp, 86 predicted proteins | sample MGYA00581736_ERZ1740067 | MGnify/ENA primary metagenome ERZ1740067 (study PRJEB43018, sample SAMN04849236) | marine metagenome | isolation source: floating plastic debris | place: Pacific Ocean | collected 2008-08-27 | study: EMG produced TPA metagenomics assembly...
ACTTGCATGTGTTAGGCCTGCCGCTAGCGTTCATCCTGAGCCAGGATCAAACTCTTCATTGTAATGCGTCATATATTATATGCCGCACCGATACAATCCCTGAGCCCGGCACCAAAATGGTCTGTTTCAAAATCTTCTCTGATCTTGCGCTTGTCTGTTCCAATAATGCCAATGAACTTATTCTCTAATGGCCAAAAAAAGAACCCTCAACAGGCCCTCTCCCAACCACGCCCAAACAATACCGTTTACCGTTTTGGCGGGTGCAAATATAGATAGCTTTATTTAATCCTACCAAACTATTTTCGAAAAAAAAATTAAAAAAATACAATTATTTGATTATCAGGTTTTTATATTTTAAAATAAGCCAAATTTCTCTTATCAAAATCCGAATGAAAAGACTTTATTCCGTAAGGATTTGATTAAAAGCATACTGCACCGACTTTAATGTTCTATTCCACTTCTTATTCTGTTGCTTGCCTAAATACAACATACTATCTTTGCCCCCCATAAATAGCAGGTGAAAATGATACGAATTACACTTCCCGACGGAGCAGTCAAAGAAGTTGCAAGTGGTACAAGTCCAATGACAATAGCAAAAGGTATCAGCGAGGGCTTGGCCAGAAATGTAATTTCCGCCAAGTTCAATGATCAAATCATTGAAACTTCGACACCTATCATCACGGATGGCAAGCTAACCCTCTACACCTGGAATGATACAGAGGGCAAAACCGCCTTCTGGCATTCGTCTTCGCATGTATTGGCGCAAGCTATCGAAGAACTATACCCTGGGGTCAAACTTACTATTGGACCTGCTATTGAAAATGGTTTTTACTACGATGTGGATTTTGGAGAACATTCGATTTCCGAAAAGGATTTTCCTGAAATTGAGAAAAAAGCTATTGAAATTGCTCGCGGGAAACATGATTTTAAAATGAGGGCAGTTTCCAAAAACGAGGCGTTGCACTTTTACAAGGAAAGAGATAATCCCTATAAAGTGGAGCTAATTGAAAATTTGGAAGATGGAACTATCACATTTTGCGACCACAGCACTTTTACTGATTTATGCAGGGGCGGACATATCCCAAATACTGGAATCATAAAAGCTTTTAAGGTACTCAGTGCTGCTGGGGCTTATTGGCGGGGAGATGAAAAGAACAAACAGTTGACCCGAGTTTACGGCATCTCATTTCCAAAGCAAAAAGAACTGACCCAATATTTGGAGCTTTTGGAGGCAGCCAAAAAAAGAGACCATCGAAAGTTGGGGAAAGAGTTGGGTCTGTTTACTTTTTCCCAAAAGGTAGGCCAAGGACTTCCTTTATGGCTACCCAATGGCGCCGCTTTACGGGAAAGATTGGAGCAATTTCTCAAAAAAGCCCAGAAAAAAGCGGGATACGAAATGGTGGTAACTCCCCACATTGGTCAAAAGGAATTATATGTAACTTCTGGGCATTACGCCAAATATGGCGAGGATAGTTTTCAGCCCATACACACCCCAAAGGATGAGGAAGAGTTCCTTTTAAAGCCGATGAACTGCCCGCATCATTGTGAAATTTATAAAAGTAGCCCTTACAGTTATAAAGATTTACCTAAACGTTATGCGGAGTTTGGAACTGTTTATCGGTATGAGCAAAGTGGAGAATTACATGGATTGACCCGGGTAAGAGGTTTTACACAGGATGATGCCCATATTTTTTGTACACCAGAACAGCTAAATGACGAGTTCAAAAATGTAATTGATTTGTCGTTGTACGTGTTACAGTCTCTTGGCTTTGAAGATTTTACTGCCCAAGTTTCCGTAAGGGATATGAACAACTTGGATAAGTATATCGGAGACTCCCAAAATTGGGACAAAGCGGAAAAAGCTATCATAAATGCAGCTGAAGAAAAGAATTTAAAATATGTAATAGAATCTGGAGAAGCAGCTTTCTATGGTCCTAAGTTGGATTTCATGGTAAAGGATGCTTTGGGCAGAAACTGGCAATTGGGAACTATACAAGTGGACTATAATCTCCCAGAACGGTTCGATCTTACCTATAAAGGAAGTGACAATGAGCTCCACAGGCCTATAATGATACACCGCGCCCCTTTCGGCAGTATGGAACGGTTCGTGGCCCTTTTACTGGAGCACACAGGAGGAAACTTTCCCCTTTGGTTAATTCCGAACCAGGCCATAGTACTACCGGTCAGTGAGAAACATGAAAAATATGCGGAAAAAGTTTTAAATTCCTTAGAAAATAACGAAATTCGCGCGCTCATTGATAATAGGAACGAAACTGTCGGAAAAAAAATCCGGGAAGCAGAGGTTAAAAAAGTTCCTTTCATGTTGATTGTGGGAGAACAAGAGGAAAATTCGAACAAACTATCTGTGCGAAGACATGGTGGAGAAGATATGGGGAGTATGGATATTGAAAAGTTTTCGAACTTGGTGGCTACTGAAATAAATAGTACCTTAAAGTCGTTCTAAAAAATTGAGTTTAACTAAAAAGTATACGTCATAGCAATACGAAGAAGGTCCAGACCCCAACCCAGGAGGGAAAATAAAAACCCTCATAACATCAATGAAAAAATAACAGCCCCAGAGGTAAGACTTGTGGGAGATAATGTGGAGATGGGAATATATCCCACTTCCAAGGCATTGGCCAAAGCTCAAGAACTGGAATCGGATTTAGTGGAGATTTCTCCCAAAGCGTCGCCCCCAGTTTGCAAAATCATGGATTACAAAAAGTTTCTTTACGAGCAGAAGAAACGAGATAAGGCACTCAAAGCTAAAGCGACCAAAGTAGTTGTAAAAGAAATCAGATTTGGGCCCCAAACAGACGACCATGATTATGAATTTAAAAAGAGGCACGCCGAAAAGTTCTTGAAAGATGGAGCAAAATTAAAAGCATATGTCTTTTTTAAAGGTCGTTCCATTGTGTATAAAGATCAAGGTGAAATACTCCTGTTGAAATTAGCGCAGGAATTGGAAGAACTTGGAAAAGTGGAGCAAATGCCTAAATTGGAGGGAAAGCGCATGACCATGTTCATTGCACCAAAAACAAAAAAGTAAATATCTGAACTTTGTTCAGTGTACATAAAGCGGGACATCGAGCAATACTTGATGTTAAATAAATAAAAGGAGAAAATGCCTAAGATGAAAACCAAATCCAGCGCCAAAAAGCGATTTAAGCTTACAGGTTCTGGTAAAATCAAAAGAAAGCACGCTTTTAAGAGTCATATTTTGACCAAAAAATCGAAAAAGCGTAAGCTTAAATTGACCCACTCTACTTTGGTACACGAGTCGGACGTCAACAACATTAAGGAACAATTGCGTTTAAAATAATTGTTCCTCGGTAATTAATAGTAACCCTGGAGTTGGGCCATTTAAAGTTCCTAAAAATAGGGCGCCCACTACAAAAAATTAAAAATTATGCCAAGATCAGTAAATTCAGTTGCTTCACGAGCTAGAAGAAAAAAAGTAATGAAGCAGGCAAAAGGCTACTTTGGAAGACGTAAAAACGTTTGGACGGTAGCAAAAAACGCGGTAGAAAAAGCCATGCTTTATGCCTATCGCGATAGAAGAAACAAAAAGAGAACTTTCCGTGCACTTTGGATAACCCGTATCAATGCGGGAGCCAGACAACATGGCATGTCCTATTCCCAATTTATGGGCAAAGTGAAAGCCCAAGGAATTGAGCTCAATAGAAAAGTACTTGCCGATTTAGCCATGAACCATCCGGACGCGTTCAAAGCTATTGTTGAGAAAGTAAAGTAAAATCTATTTTTCCCGCTTGAAAACCCCGCTCAAAAAAGTGGGGTTTTTTGTTTAAGACCCATGTGCGGTCAATACTAGTTTTCTTGCACTTGCGTTATCCCTATGTTCGCAGAGATATATGCCCTGCCAGGTACCCAGGTTCAGTACTCCTTTTGTTATGGGTATCTGAACCGAATTTCCCAAAAGCGAAGCCTTAATGTGCGCAGGCATATCATCAGGACCTTCATAGGTATGAATATAATACGGGGCATCTTCGGGCACCATCTCATTAAAATGACTTTCAAAATCCACTCGAACGGTTGGGTCTGCATTTTCATTAATAGTCAAGGAAGCTGAAGTATGCTTGATGAATACATTCAAAAAACCTACTTCAATCTTGGAAATTTCTGGAATAGCCTTTTTAATATTTTCTGTAATCAGGTGAAAACCCCTCGGTAGAGGATTCAGTCTTAATTCAGTCTGAAAGTATTTCATGTTGGGAAATTAATACAAACTTTACATCATTGGGGAAACAACCGCTACCTTTATAGTTTTAATTTCAGAAATGAATTTATCGAAAATAAAAATGGTGGTGTCCGACATGGATGGTACCTTGTTGAATTCACGGCACGAGGTGAGCAATCGGTTTTTTGAACTATTCCAAGAGCTTAAAAAACGAAACATACAGTTCGTTGCCGCCAGCGGAAGACAATACCATAGCATGGTCGAAAAACTTGATGAAATCAAAAACGATATCATCTTTATTTCCGAAAATGGAGCCTTCGTAAAAGAAGGGGATGAAGAATTATCGGTAACCCCCATAAAACAGGGTTTAATCCAAGAACTTTTGGATATTGTGGATTCTATCGATGGAGGTTATGCCATGCTTTGTGGAAAATATAAATCCTATCTGGATGGAAGCTCTAGGTCTTTTTTGGAAGAAATAAAAGAGTATTACTCCTGCTATGAAGTGGTTAATGATTATACGACAGTAACTGATGAGATTGTAAAAATTGCGGTTTATCACGGGATTAGTGCCGAAGAATTCATCTATCCCAAAACAAAACACCTCAAAGAGCAGGTCAAAGTCAAGGTTTCCGGACCCAACTGGGTAGATTTAAACCATATTGATGCCCATAAGGGAAATGCACTCCAAAAGGTTATGGACGCCTACGATATTCAATCTGATGAAGTTTTGGTATTTGGAGATTATAACAACGACATTGAAATGCTCAAGCTTTCTGAATATAGTTTTGCCATGGCCAACGCTCATCCCAATGTAAAAAAGGTTGCACGATACGACACTGCAAGTCATAATGATTTTGGAGTTGAACGAATTTTAGAGAAGCTTTTATGAAGGAAATTCAATTTCTGGTTGAAAAATTCAATTTAGAACCACATCCCGAAGGAGGCTATTTCAAGGAGACCTACCGTAGCGCAGGGACTATTACAAATGATTCGTTGCCCAAAAATTATAAGGGGGAAAGAAATTATTCCACCTGTATTTATTTTCTGCTTACCTCAGATACCTTTTCGGCATTTCATAAAATAAAACAGGATGAAATTTGGCATTTTTACGCAGGTTCCCCCTTGAAGCTTTTTATGATTTCTGACCAAGGTGATTATTTGGAGCAAATCATTGGAAACGATTTTAAGTCAGGACAACTTTCCCAGTATGTTGTTCCAGGCGGATATTGGTTTGCTGCTAAGACCATAGCATCCAATAGCTATTCCTTTGTGGGCTGTACCGTTTCCCCTGGATTTGATTTTGAAGATTTTGAACTGGCGGACCAACGTGATTTGATGAACAGATTTCCCAAACATGCTGAAATTATTAGTAGACTTACTCGAAGCTAACGGTATTATAAGACTTTCAGTAACCTTGTAAATCAGGCCGTTCACAACAATTTATTGTAAGCTGGTTGAACTGCGGCTAATTTTACTGAAAACGAACGAAGTATGCTGCAATTCCTAGCCAACAAACTTGGTAGGTTTATTATATGGGGGAATCTATCCCTTTTACTTCTGTGTGGCCTACATACTTCATGGGGTCAGGTACCATCTTCCGGGGATTTGATTAAAGTACATAGTGCCAACCAAAGTGAGATAAGCACTATTTCCAATCCAGAGGATGGCATGCTCGTTTACAATGAAGATACTGGACAAATCAATTTTTTTTCAGGTTCCGCTTGGGTAGCACCTTCCAATGAAAGCAAGACCTTGGTCTTGAATAGAGCAAGTAATGGAAATAACAATCTTATTGTAAATAGTACCAATACCTATTATGATTTTCCCGTCAATGCCGCCCATGAACTCAGCAACACGGGCGGAATCTATCAGACGCTTGGAAATGGGAGAATTCGAATCACCGAGACCGGCACCTATTTTATGAGCGCAGCTTTTTCTGTCCGCGATATGCCCATTGGGGACACGAAATACATTATTGGACTGTTTATAAATGGAACTTTACGTGGATATCTATCCCGTGGTTTTGCATCACTTCCGAACAATGACTGGTGGGGTACATCTGGCACTATCATCTATCCTCTGCAAGCGAATGATGAAGTGCGTTTTCGATATGTGGTCAACAATAGTGGAAACGCCTTGGATGCTGTTTTTATCAATATTGGGATTACGCAATTGTAGGGACAGTCCGCTACGTCTTCTGCTTTTTCTTCCTCGCCGCAGGAAAAAGTACATTATTTAAAATCAAACGATATCCCGGAGATGTTGGATGCAGTTCCAGTTCGGTTTTAGGATCCCCAACCCGGTGCTGGTAATCCTCAGGATCATGGCCGCCATAAAAAGTAAAAAAACCTTTTCCTTTAATCCCGTGAATATAGCGGGCTTCGCCATTGATTTTGTTCTCTCCCAAAACCATTACCGTAGATTTTACCTGATCTCTTGTGAATGCCGTGGTTTGCCCCATAAACGCTTTGACCAAAGAAGTATGGTTTTGTGTAAGCATGGTAGGAACCGGGTCCCATTTTGCAGAAAATTGCGTCAGCGAAAAATAATCAGATTCTCGAGGTACATTTCTGCGCTTATTGGTCATATCAATTGAAGAAAATTCATAGCGCAGCGGATTCCGCTCCAAAATAAAGTTAGTAAAGGCAAAAGTATTCTTAAAGTTTAGCTTGCTCTGGTAATTGGCCTCAGATGGGTCCCCATCGAACATCGTTTCACAGATATCCGTATTTTCTGCTGCCAGGGCGATATCAAAACTGTCTGTCGCGGAGCACATAGCAAACATAAAACCACCCCCTATCACATAGTTCCGGATTTTAAGTGCAACCGCCCGTTTCGCTTCTGAAACTTTTGAAAACCCAAGCCGCTGTGCCAACGCTTCTGCCTCTTTTTTACCCTGAATATACCAAGGAGCCGCTCGATAGGCCCCGTAAAACTTTCCGTACTGTCCTGTAAAATCCTCATGGTGAAGATGGAGCCAATCATATAAGGCCAACTTATCATCCAAGACTTCTTCATCATAGATTGTGACATATGGAATTTCGGCGTAGGTCAAAACCATGGTCACCGCATCGTCCCACGGTTGGTTTCCTTTCGGGGTATAGACCGCGATTTTTGGCGCTTTTTCAAGAATGACGGCTTCTTGATTTTGTGAAGGGCTACTAATATCGTCCAACAATTGTTCGGCTTTATCATCTGACAAAACTTCAAAAGAAACCCCACGAATCTGACATTCTTTACGAATGACCTCCCCATCTGGAAGTAAAAAGGAACCTCCGCGATAGTTCAATAGCCATTGTACCTTTTGTTGTTTTGTTAGCACCCAATAGGTGATACCATACGCTTTTAAATGATTTTCTTGACTTTCCGCATCCATGGGAATCAAAATGACCGATGCGGAAACTGTACTACCGAGGAAAAAAAACAGAATGGGGAAAAAAAGAAAGGCTTTCTTTAGTAAAACAAACTTGAACGAATTAAAAGGGTACGTCATTGTCATCCGGCTCATCATCGCTGTTAATAGCACTTCCAAATGCTTCATTTGTATTGGGAAAATTTGGCGGTGCAAATGGATTTTCTCCATCTGAGTTCATCTTAGATTCGTACTCAAATGGTGGGTCATAATCCTCTAAGTTATCAAATTTACCCAAGGCACCTACAAACTTTAACCTAATATTATCCAATCCACCGTTTCGATGTTTGGCCACAATGAATTCCGCTTGACCTTGGGTAGGGGTCCTTTCTTCGTCGTCCCACTCATCAATTTTATAATACTCTGGACGATAAATGAAGGAAACAATATCTGCATCCTGCTCAATTGCTCCAGATTCCCTCAAATCGGACAAGATAGGGCGTTTACTGCCTCCCCGGGTCTCTACGGCCCTTGATAATTGGGACAAGGCAATCACGGGTACGTTCAACTCCTTGGCCAGCGCTTTTAGATTTCTGGAAATCGTTGAGATTTCCTGTTCACGATTTCCTCCTTTTTGGCTTCCACCAGCGGTCATCAATTGCAAATAATCAATGACTATGAGCTGAATTTTATGCTGTGAGGCCAAGCGGCGCGCCTTGGCGCGCAAATCAAAAATCGACAACGATGGGGTGTCATCAATAAAGAGCGGGGCATTTTCCAAGGATTTTACTCCTGTGTTCAATTGCTCCCATTCGTGTTTTTCCAGTTGTCCGGTCCGTAGTTTTTCCGAAGAAAGACCCGTTTCGGAAGAAATCAAACGCGTGATCAACTGAACTGAGGACATCTCAAGCGAAAAAAACGCTACGGGAATCTTAGAATTAACAGCTATGTTACGGGCCATGGAAAGTGTTAGCGCGGTTTTACCCATACCAGGTCTTGCAGCAACAATCACCAAATCGCTGGGCTGCCATCCTGAGGTCAATTTGTCCAACTTGTCGAACCCGGAAGGAATGCCACTCAATCCCTCTTTGTTCGAGATTTCCTCGATTTTCTTTTTCGCTTGAATTACCAAATTTTGCGCAGTTTCCGCAGACCGTTTTAAATTGCCTTGGGTGATATCGTATAATTTGGCTTCTGCATTGTCCAATAAATCGAAAACATCAGTGCCTTCATTGTATGCCTCTTCAATAATCTCATTTGAAATTTTGATGAGACTGCGTTGGATGTATTTCTGAAGAATAATTCGGGCATGGAACTCAATATGTGCTGATGAAGCAACTTTCTGGGTCAACTTTATAAGGTAAAAATCCCCGCCAATAGCTTCTAGCTTCCCTTCTCGCTTCAACTGGGAAGAAACGGTTAATAAATCGACCGGTTCAGAGGATTCAAAGAGCGTAAAGATTGCTTCGTAGACATATTTATGGGCATCTTTATAAAACACATCGGGGTGAAGAATATCGATGACTTCGTCCACACCTTTCTTGTCAATCATCATCGCACCCAGTACAACTTCCTCTAAATCAACAGCTTGAGGAGGTATTTTACCTCTTTCCAAACTGATAAGAGCGGATTTATCAATTTTACGGCCAACAAGTGTTCCCGGTTTCTCCATAAGTGCGAATGTAGCTAATTAACCTTTACTTAACCTCGGATTTCTGACCTCCCCTTTCCACAGGTAATTAACATATAAATTGTTGATAAGTGCAAAATGCATGTTAATATCACACAAATTGCCAAATGAAAAAAGTAGAAAAATTGAAAGAAGCAGTAGCCATAAGGAATCAATCATTGAACACTCCCATGGAAGCGTACTTTTCCATACGGTTTTTTACCAATTCCTTTGGTGATAACTTTTTAAGTTCCTCAAAATGGGCTGAAATTTTATTCTTAACCGTCTCGAAAGTTTTTTCTCTATTGGTGTGTGCCCCGCCCAACGGCTCTTTTACAATTTCATCGACCAGCTTCAGCCGTTTCATATCGGTAGCGGTCAATTTAAGTGCCTCGGCCGCCTGCTCCTTATATTCCCAACTCCTCCAAAGTATGGAAGAACAGGACTCTGGCGAAATAACGGAATACCAGGTATTCTCGAGCATAAGTACCGTATCGCCCACTCCTATGCCCAAGGCACCTCCAGAGGCACCTTCTCCAATGATAATGACAATAATAGGGACTTTCAAACGGGTCATCTCCAAAATGTTTCTGGCAATGGCTTCTCCTTGTCCGCGCTCCTCGGCCTCTATTCCGGGATAGGCCCCCGGTGTATCGATAAAACTCACCACGGGAATACCAAATTTTTCAGCGGACTTCATAAGTCTCAAAGCCTTTCGATACCCCTCTGGATTGGCCATACCAAAATTACGGTACTGACGGGTCTTGGTATTGTATCCTTTTTGTTGTCCAATGAACATGTAGCTCTGATCACCGATCTTACCCAAACCACCGATCATAGCTTTGTCATCCTTGACATTTCGGTCACCGTGAAGTTCCAAAAAGGTATCTCCACAAATCGATTCTATGTAGTCCATGGTATACGGACGGTTGGGATGTCTGGACAACTGCACACGTTGCCATGCTGATAGATTTTTGTAAATATCCTTTCGGGTTTCAACAAGCTTTTTTTCTATCTGCTGACAGGTTTCTGTGACATCCACATCACTTTCTTCACCTATCACCATACATTTTTGAAGTTGTTCTTCAAGCTCTTTGATAGGAAGTTCAAAATCCAGATACTCCATAGAAGTTGATTTCTTAAAAAATAGTGGGGCAAATATATAACTTTACGAACAACCTCCTTGAAACCGTTTTACCAATTCTGGGCACCACTGTTTACCTTTTCGCCTTGACCAACATGTAGGCGGCAAATACCCCAAAAATCAGATTGGGAATGACCACCGCCCATAGCGGAGAAAAACCGGATTGCTCCGCAAGTGTGCCAAAAACCTTGTCGAAAAAAATATAAATGAAAGCCACTCCAATACCGAAAGCCAGGTTCAATCCCATACCTCCCCTCCTTTTTACCGAAGAAACGGCTACTGCGATAATCGTTAAAATAAAAGCGGCAATTGGCAACGCCCATCTTTTATATTTTACCAAGATATAGGCATTGATGTTTGAAGCGCCCTTTTGCTGTTGGTCTTTGATGAATTCGTTCAGTTCGAAAAGATTTTTCGTTTCGGCAACATAGGAAACTGGGGTAAGGTCTTCAATTTTAAAGGTGAACAGGGTATCCAACCTTCTTTGGGTTTTTATGGCTTCTACTCCATTGCGCAATTTTCGTTTTACGTAGTTGGTCAACCGATACGTACTATCCTTTTCCACCCATCGTATGTTGGTAGCGGATATTTTATAATCCAACTTTTTTATTGAATCAAAGTGTTCATAGGTAAAGTTGTATCCAATTTTACGATTGGGATCAAAACTGCTCACGTAAATATAGTCTCTATTATTGAGCTGATTAAATATGTTATTGGTGACCCTATCCTGTCTGCCCCGTTTAAAGTATTTATATTCAAATTCATTGAATCCGATACTGGCATGGGGCACAATGAACATACCCATCATAAAGATTAAAATCGCGACCAGGGTAGCCCCTATTAGATAAGGCCGTAAAAATCGAGCATAAGAAACTCCCGAGCTCAGAATGGCGATTATTTCGGTATTGCTTGCCAATTTGGAGGTAAAAAAAATAATGGACAGAAACAAAAAAATTGGTAAGAGAAGGTTTCCGATAACTAAGGTAAAGTTGCCGTAAAACTGAATAACCTCCAGCAAAGGAGCCTCATTGTCAATTATTTTTCCAATCTTTTCTGCAAGATTGGCCATAATGCCTATTGGAACAAACAACAACAACATCCCGAGAAAAGTGACCAGGTAGCGTTTCAGAATATATTTATCGAGTATGGTTAGCATCACAACCGTTTATCCATTTGTTGGACCATCTTCGTTTTCCAAGCCAAAAAATCGCCCGCTAAAATACGTTCTCTGGCTGTACGCACCAACCATAAGTAAAATCCAAGATTATGTATGCTCGCTATCTGCTTGCCCAAAAACTCATTGGCCGCAAAAAGATGCCTCAAATAGGCTTTGGTGTAATGTGTATCCACAAAGGTGATTCCCATTTCATCAATAACGGAAAAGTCGGCCTCCCATTTTTTGTTCTTAATATTAATGGTACCATGAGCAGTGAAAAGCATCCCATTTCGCGCATTTCGTGTGGGCATTACACAATCGAACATGTCCACACCCAAAGCGATATTTTCCAAAATGTTGATGGGAGTCCCTACACCCATAAGATACCTCGGCTTATCCTCGGGCAGAATGCCGCATACAATCTCGGTCATCTCATACATTTCCTCTGCGGGTTCGCCCACGGAAAGGCCACCAATGGCATTTCCCTCTGCCCCTACTGAAGCAACATACTCTGCGGATTGTTTACGCAAATCGGTATAGGTTGAACCTTGTACTATGGGGAATAGACTTTGTGCATATCCATATTTTTCTGGCGTATTGTTAAAATGATCGATACATCTATTGAGCCATCTATGAGTCATCAACATGGATTTTTCAGCATAGGTGTGATCACAGGGATAGGGAGTACATTCATCAAAGGCCATAATAATGTCCGCGCCAATGGTACGTTGTACATCAATGGCATTTTCTGGACTGAAGAAGTGGGTACTTCCGTCTATATGTGACTTGAACGTAACACCGTCTTCCTTGATTTTTCGGTTCTCGGAAAGGGAATACACTTGATACCCTCCACTATCGGTCAACAGATTTCTATCCCAACTCATAAACTTGTGAAGTCCCCCAGCTTTTTCCAAAATGTCCACGCCTGGACGTAAATACAAGTGGTAGGTGTTCCCAAGGATAACATCAGGATTGATATCTTGCTTTAGCTCGCGTTGGTGTACCCCTTTCACGGAAGCCACTGTGCCAACAGGCATAAAAATCGGGGTCTGGATAACGCCATGGTCGGTCGTAAGGCTCGCGGCCCGCGCTCTGGTGGCGTTATCCTTCTGTTCAAGACTAAATTTCAAGCAGACTAATTAAGGGGACAAATATAGCTATCTCCGTTTTTCCAATTCCCCAACAAAAAAATAAAGTTTACCTTTTGTACAGGGTTAACATAAAATAAATCGCTACTTCTTGTATAGCAGGTGGATTGCGGTTACATTTGGAACAACTAAAACATGTACCATGCCTAACTATGATAATTTACAATCCTTGGTAACCCAGGTTCGTCGGGACATTTTACGTATGGTCCACAAGGTCAATTCAGGCCACCCCGGAGGTTCTTTAGGGTGTACTGAATTTTTTGTGGCGCTTTACAATGAAATTATGGAACTGAAGGATGGGTTTGATATGGATGGCAAAAATGAAGATGTCTTCTTTTTGTCCAACGGTCATATATCCCCTGTCTTTTACAGTGTTCTCGCCCGAAAAGGATATTTTCCAATAGATGAATTGAACACCTTCCGACTTATTGATTCCCGTTTACAAGGGCATCCCACTACCCATGAAGGGCTTCCCGGGGTTCGGGTGGCTTCTGGTTCGTTAGGGCAGGGCATGTCCGTTGCAATTGGTGCAGCTTTGGCCAAAAAGTTAAACGGAGATGACCATTTGGTCTTTAGCTTACATGGGGATGGTGAGTTACAGGAAGGTCAAAATTGGGAGGCCATTATGTTTGCTGCCGGCAATAAGGTAGATAACCTGATTGCGACAGTTGATAGAAATGGTCAGCAAATTGATGGTGCCACAGAAGATGTACTTCCTCTAGGAAATGTAGCGGAAAAATTCAGGGTTTTTGGCTGGGATGTCTTGGAAATCGAGAATGGAAACGACTTGGGGCAAATCGTCACTGGACTTCATGAAGCAAAATCAAGAACTGGCAAAGGCAAACCGGTATGTATTGTAATGACCACGGAAATGGGCCATGGTGTCGATTTTATGATGCATACCCACGCTTGGCATGGAAAAGCGCCCAATGACGAACAATTGGAAACAGCACTGGCCCAAAATCCCGAAACCTTGGGAGACTATTAGAAAAATAGATGAGAAAGGCATGCTTTATCTTCCTCTTGGTGTTCGCTTCGAATTCGGGTATCGCGCAAGACATTAATTTTGAACTGGATTTTTCAGCAGAATATTGGGCTCCGAAATCAAAAGACACCGTTAAGGTAAAAGTGGGCAATAAAGGAAGGTATATTTTTACTGATTCGGAGCAAATAGCGAAAGCTTTCGGAAGTTTGACACGAAGATTTCAACCCGCAAGAGGCAAAGAGAATGCCACGTTGCAATTACTTTTCGATATGGAGACGACCTTTATGTTGATGAATATCCAAATAGGCTCCAATACGGTAATGGCCCATATCGATTTAAGCCAATTTATGAATCGGGGAAATCCAATAGATAGCACAACAGTACGCAACTTAACCGCAGCGCCTACCGCCCTTAAAATAGAAAATCGAGGAAAGAGATATAAACTCTTCGCCGTAGCCCCGGACAACAAACCCGATGACGTGCTCCATATTGCGTTTGATGAAAAATACCCAATAGATTACGGCCAATACTTCTCCAAGTTAATGTCATTCGCAACAGGGGAACTGTTCCAAGTAAAGGTGCCCGAGGGTTTACCAGTTTACGTTGAAGATGAAAAGGGAGAGGTTATATTGGAATTACTTTCCGTTAAAAAGAATAGACAAAAGGGTTCTGCAGATTTACAAATGAAACTTGAATAACACGATTATGAAACAATATACAGACCAAGGAAAACAAGATACCCGAAGTGGATATGGGGCGGGCATGACCGAATTGGGTAGAACCAACCCAAACGTGGTGGCCCTATGTGCGGACCTTGTGGGTTCTTTAAAGATTGAAACGTTCATCAAGGAAAATCCAGAACGATTTTTTCAAGTGGGAATCGCCGAGGCAAATATGATGGGCATTGCTGCCGGGCTCACCATTGGCGGAAAAATTCCATTTGCCTCCACTTTCGCCAATTTCGCAACGGGAAGGGTATACGATCAAATTCGTCAATCCATCGCATACTCCGATAAAAACGTAAAAATCTGCGCTTCACACGCTGGTCTCACCTTGGGCGAAGACGGGGCCACACATCAGATTTTGGAAGACATCGGAATGATGAAAATGCTTCCGGGAATGACGGTTATCAATCCCTGCGATTTTAATCAAACAAAAGCCGCCACCATAGCCATAGCGGAACATCATGGACCCGTTTATCTTCGCTTTGGACGACCCAAAGTGGCCAACTTCACGGCAGCTGACCAAAAGTTTGAAATAGGAAAGGCCCTTATGCTCAATGAAGGTTCAGATGTAACCATCATCGCAACAGGACATTTGGTATGGGAATCCCTAATTGCAGCGGAGCGCCTTGAAAACCAAGGGATATCCGTAGAGGTGATCAATATCCATACAATAAAGCCTTTGGATGATTCCGCGATTCTTGCATCCGTGAAAAAAACGGGATGTGTGGTCACTGCGGAAGAACATAATTATTTAGGCGGATTGGGAGAAAGCATATCACGAGTGCTGGCCACGTATCATCCTTGTCCTCAGGAGTATGTGGCAACCCGGGATACCTTTGGAGAGAGTGGTACCCCAGAACAGCTTATGGAAAAGTATGGTCTGAACAATAAAGCCATTGAAGAGGCCGTTCTAAGGGTGTTAAAGCGGAAGTAAATCTGGCAACATTTTTGTTTCGTTTTAACCTATCAAAACGAAACATTTATGAAAAAAACACTTCTAATTGGTGCAGCCCTTTTGGTATGCACTTTATCATTTGGACAAACAGGAACAGGTTACGGTATTAAGGCCGGGCTCAGTTATAATGAAAACGGGGATTTGATCAGTTCCGTGGGTGACGCTGGACAAAACATTGTGGACGGTGCTGAAGGAAAGGCAGGATTTCACATCGGGGTTTGGGGAAAATTGGACTTCCCGAAGCTCTATCTTAGACCAGAATTGGTTTTCACGCGTACACAAAGTACCTACGACCTTGACGGTTCTTCAACGGACTACAATATATCGAAACTTGACTTACCCGTTTTATTGGGGTATAAAATTATAGGTCCCTTACATATTTTTGCGGGACCTGCATTTCAATACACCTTAAGCAACGATTTGGACGGAGTAAGTGTTGAAAATGTGGAGAACGAATTCACCGTTGGACTCAATATTGGAGCCGGGGTCAATTTAGGAAGGTTAGGGCTAGACGTTCGTTATGAACGGGGTTTCTCTGAAAACGAAGCCGAATTTGTTTCCAACAACATCGCAGATATCCAAGGAAGGGTCGATTCCAGACCCGCGCAAGTTATTTTCAGCTTATCGTATAAGCTCAATCTTAGTGCTAAAAAATAATGTGCTAAAGAAAAGGCCCGCAAATTTGACGGGCCTTTTTTTAGTTTGTATCAGGGTCTAAATAGTCGGGAATACCATCGTTATTCGCATCGGGAAAAGGAATAATAATATTATCATTGCTATCTGATATCTCGGAACGGGTCGAAACGCCGTCCCCGTCATCGTCAGGGTCCAAAAAATTAGCGATAGGTAACGGTTCTGAATCTGAATCTGTGTTATCATCGTAGAGATAGCCATTTCCGTCCACGTCTTCCTGAATGGAAGGTACACCATCGCCATCATGGTCTGTATCGTTCAAAGTCAATAAATTAAATGTGAACATTAAGGGGCTATATTGAGGAATCATATCATTTATTCTGTTGAAATTCCCTAAACCCGAGGGAAAAATAATCAACCCCACTCCAAAATTTTCCACAGTAACGGTTCCGTCTCCATTTTCGACAACATTATCGCCTTTCTTAAAAAAAGGCAATCCCTCTGAAAGACCCCTTGCCGTGTAGTTCATATTTAATCCAACCGGTTGGGTCAAATCTTGTAGCCTTGCTAAATCGAACCAAACTGGATTATTAAAAGCGCCATCGAAGACGGTGCCATCCAGTAATTTACCTTCATAACTTACAAAAACAGAATCGGCAACTGTTGGGAAACAACCCTCACAGCTATTGTCCATTTTTAACATCTCTACCTCCTCATTCGTAGGTCTTGCCGAAAGATAATATAAGTTGTGCGGAATGTCATTTTCTTCTTCCGAAAGCAGTAGTTCGAATGAAGATACATTAATCGGAATGGTCTCCACCTGTTGGATGAGCGGGGTTTTGTCAGCATTCTCCCCTTCAATTTCACCAATGACGATTCTGAAGTCAAAATCCGGCGGAGGGTTTTCAAAATCTTCATAATTGTAAAAATGGGTTTCCAAAAACTCACGGATTTCAGCATCGTTCTCTGGGGCTACCTCAGCCAGTAATCTTGGGGGTTCCACCATAATGTTCGGTCCATCATCATCATCATTACATGCCCCTAAAAAAATGATCGCGAGCAAACCAACTAAAAATCTTTTCTCCATTAAATCCTTTTTAGCGCAGCAAGATACAATTTTCCCCTATTTTTGATTATTCCCTTAACAAAGAATTGAGCGCTGGATGCGAATTGATAAATTTCTTTGGTGCACGAGATACTACAAAACGCGGAGCATGGCCACAGCTGCGGTAAGAAAAGGACAGGTGCGTATCAACGATGCCTTGGTAAAACCTTCCCGGGAAGTGTATCCAACGGACCAGATTGGGTTGAGAAAGAACCAAATAGACTATGAAATGGTGGTCTTGGCTATTCCGGAACACCGTGTTGGAGCGAAATTAGTGGACATTTATAGAAAAGATACGACTCCCAAAGAGGCGTTTGAACACAATGAGCTTTTAAAATTTGCTAAGGACCATTATCGTAAAAAAGGATTGGGAAGACCCACCAAGAAAGATAGAAGGGATATAGATGGATACTTGGAAGACCCCGATGATAAGCTGTTAAACTAGAATTTAAGCACAGATATGGACAACCACATTTTGACCCACAAGCAGATTCAACATAAAATCAAACGCATCGCATATCAGATTTATGAAGCCAACGTAAATGAAGATGAAATTGTTGTTGCAGGAATTGAAGGGGGAGGTTTGAAATTTGCCAACAAGATTGTGACCGTACTCAAAAAAGTGACCGGAGCAAAAATCCACCTGTGCAAAGTAAAAATGGACAAAACAAATCCTTTGGAAAGTGGAGTTACCACGTCTATGCCCGATGAAGACTATAAAAACAAGTCTATTGTCCTAGTTGATGATGTGCTAAACTCGGGCACCACGCTCATTTATGGGGTGCAACATTTTTTAAAGACTCCTATAAAACAGTTAAAAACCGCTGTGCTTGTAAACCGCAACCACAAAAAATATCCGGTGAAAGCCGATTACAAAGGCATTTCTTTATCCACTTCATTGCATGAGCATGTTCGTGTGGAATTTAATCCAAAAAATTATCTAGTATATCTAGAGTAACATAGATTTTATCTCCGCAACAATTTCTTCAGCGGATTTTTGGTCGCCAACCAAAGTTTTCGTTGCTCTTCCATAAAAAGGTCGTCGCTCAAATAAATGTTTCCCTATAAATTCTGGTAAATCTTCATCAGCAACATCACGTACCAAAGGCCTGTGTTGTTTTTCCTTTTCAATACGCGCTTTTAAACTGGGTATAGAAAGCTGTAAATAAATGGATACATCTGAAAAATCTCCAATAGTTTGCATATTGTTTCCGTAGCAAGGTGTGCCACCACCTGTTGCCAAAACGAGATTATCCTTATTCTTTAAAATCTGGTTTAAAACCTCATATTCCTTTTTTCGAAAAAAGATTTCTCCCTTTTCCTCAAAGATTTGAGGAATTGCCATTTCCGATTCCAATTCGATTTGGTCATCCAAGTCGATGAACTCCAAATTCAAATCTTTAGCTAATAACTCCCCTATCAAAGATTTACCGCTGGCCATATAACCCACCAAGACTATTTTCATAAAAACGTTTTAGTATGTTTCCTGTAAAAACTCAAATTTATCACTAATTCAGCTTGTCAAATAAATTATTGAGCTTATATTTGCACCCGCTTAAGCCCTTTGGAAAAGCAATATGACCTGATAGCTCAGTTGGTAGAGCATCTCCCTTTTAAGGAGAGGGTCCTGGGTTCGAGCCCCAGTCAGGTCACGAAAGTTAAGCAGTTGCTTAACTTTTTTTGTTTACCTTATCAATAAACTTGAGCCCACGTGGTGGAATTGGTAGACACGCTACCTTGAGGGGGTAGTGTCTTTACAGACGTGCTGGTTCGACTCCAGTCGTGGGCACAAAACCGCAGAAATTGCGGTTTTTTTTTGCCTTTTCATCAACGGCGCCACTAAAAATCTAGAGAATTTTCAAATTTTAAGACTTCATATTAGGTCAAGCGAAGATTAATTGTAACTTTGTTTAACGATTATATTGAAAAGGATGAACAATGTAAAGAAGTCTTTCAGCATTCGGGACATGGAAAATTTATCCGGAATCAAGGCACACACCATTCGAATTTGGGAAAAACGATATAATCTGTTCTCGCCAGAACGCACCAGTACAAACATCAGGTTTTACAGTTTAGCCAGCCTTCAGAAGCTGCTCAACGTAACGCTCCTGTACAACAACGGTTACAAGATTTCAAAAATAGCCAAGTTGGATGAAACACACATCCCAATCATAGTAAGAGAAATTGTAGCGAACAACAGTGAAAAAAATCATGCCATCAATGCGTTTAAGTTGGCCATGATAAATTTTGATCAAACCTTATTTCTAAACACTTACAACAGTTTGTTGACCGAACGTTCTTTTCGGGATATTTTTAATGAGGTTTTTATTCCGCTTTTAAATGAACTTGGTCTACTCTGGCAGACAGACACCATCAGTCCCTCACATGAGCATTTTATCACGCATTTGATAAAACAGAAGATATACATCAACACGGAAAAACTTCAAATGGTCGAACCCACCAAACGGGATAAAGTTTTCGCCCTCTTTTTGCCGGAGAACGAAATTCATGAAATAGGTTTACTTTACTTAAACTACGAGATTACGCTTCGCGGGTACAAATCCATCTATTTAGGTCAGACCATGCCCATAGATAGTTTAGTGGATTTATTAAAATATTACGATAATATCCATTTTGTATCCTACTTTACCGTCTCACCGACCAAAGATGAACTACACGCCTATTTCGACAAATTTTCAAAAACACTCAATATTTCAGGTAATTCTAAATTATGGGTGTTAGGACATCAAATACAATACATTTCTGAGAGCCAGTTGCCCATGTCGGTAAAAGCTTTTAACTCCGTCGAACACGTAATATCAATTATTTAGATGCCATTTCATGAAAAAAATTGCCATAATCGGTTCGGGTTTTTCATCGCTTTCGGCATCCTGTTATCTTGCTAAAGCAGGATATGAAATCAATGTTTTCGAAAAAAATGATACCGTTGGTGGCAGAGCGCGTCAACTTATAAAAGACGGTTTTACCTTCGATATTGGACCGAGTTGGTATTGGATGCCGGATATTTTTGAAAAATTTTTCAAAGACTTTGGAAAAAAGACCACAGACTACTATCAACTGGATAAACTAGACCCTGCTTACAAAATTTTTTTTAAGGACGATATAATTACCATTGGTGATTGTATGGAAAAAATTTGTGAAGAATTCGAGCGTATCGAAACCGGCAGCAGTAGTCATTTAAAACGATTCATCGGTAAGGCACAAGAAAATTATGACATTGCCATCAACAAGGTGGTATTGCGACCAGGGCTCTCACCAACCGAATTGGTTACAAAAGAAACAGTACTTCGGGTTGACCAATTCTTTAAGAGCATCAGTTATGAAGTAAGGAAGCGCTTCAAAAATCCAAAATTAATATCCACACTTGAATTTCCGGTACTTTTTCTGGGTGCCAAGCCCAGTAAAACCCCTTCTTTCTATAGTTTTATGAATTTTGCCGATTTTGGATTGGGTACTTGGCATCCCAGAGGGGGGATGTACGAAATTATCAAGGCCATGAAAAATTTGGCTGAGGAACTCGGTGTTACATTTCATACCCAAAGTCCGGTTGAGCGCATTCTCGTAGAAAAAGGCAACATCTCTGGGATTCGGACCAAAGGAACATTCCATCCTGCAGACGTGGTTATAAGTGGGGCGGATTACCATCATTCGGAAACCCTTTTGGAAAAACAATATCGCCAGTATTCCGAGGTATATTGGAAAAATAAGACCTACGCGCCCTCCTCGCTCCTGTTTTATGTAGGATTCGATAAAAAACTGAAGAATATAGAGCACCATAATTTATTCTTCGATACGAATTTTGAATTGCATGCCGAGGAAATTTACGACCACCCACAATGGCCAAGTGAACCGCTTTTCTATGTTAATTTTCCTTCGGTAACCGACGTTTCAATGGCCCCAAAGGGATGTGAAACGGGTTTTTTCCTGGTTCCTATTGCACCCGGTTTAGAAGATACTCCCGAAGTGAGACAACAGTATTTCGATATTGTTATCGATAGATTTGAGAAAAGAACTGGACAAAATGTTAAAAAATCAGTACTTTTTAAGGAAAGTTTCTGTGTGAATGATTTTATAGAACAGTATAATTCGTACAAAGGAAATGCCTATGGCATGGCAAATACTTTGAAACAGACCGCTTTTTTACGTCCAAATTTAAAAAGTAAGAAAGTAAAAAATTTGTATTTTACAGGACAGCTGACCGTTCCAGGCCCTGGAGTACCTCCATCCTTGATATCCGGAAAACTGGTATCCGACCTCATTTTAAAAAAAGTCTAGTACCATGAAAACAATTTTTGATAACGTATCTTATAGCTGCAGTAAGATTGTGACCCAATCCTACAGTACTTCCTTCGCTTTGGCCACAAAAATGTTGGACAACACCATACGTGCCGACATTTACAACATTTATGGCTTTGTCCGGTTCGCCGATGAGATTGTGGATACGTTTCATGACTACGACAAAAAACAGCTTTTTGAAAAATTCGAAGTTGCACTGGAAGATGCTTTAAAAAACAAAATAAGTCTAAATCCCATCCTGAACGCGTTCCAGCATACATACCATACCTATGATATCCCTAAACATTTGGTGGATTCTTTTATGAAGAGCATGCGTATGGACCTTTCCAAGAAGAAATACACCACAACCGCGGAATATAAAGAATACATTTACGGCTCAGCTGATGTGGTGGGTTTGATGTGCCTCTGTGTTTTTGTCAACGGCGATAAAGAAAAGTATGAAGATTTAAGGGAATCCGCTATGGCCCTTGGCTCTGCTTTTCAAAAAGTAAACTTCTTGCGGGATTTAAAGGCAGATTTTGAACAACTGGAACGAACGTACTTCCCGAACACCAATCTCATGGAGTTGGATGAGGCTTCAAAACGAAGAATCGTAAATGAAATCAAGTCTGATTTTGAACTGGGTTATTCAGGCATCGTGAAACTTCCTGAGGAAGCGAAGTTTGGCGTATATACGGCCTACAAATATTATTACAAATTGCTTCGGAAACTACAAAGTACCCCTCCTCTTGAAATAAAAAATACGCGAATCCGCGTTCCAAATTATCAAAAATTCGGACTTTTGGCACAGTCTTATGTCAATTACAAATTACAGCTGGTCTAAATGAAAATTGTCCTTTGGTTCCTTATTTTTTTGGGGACGTTCTGCTTTATGGAATTTATGGCGTGGTTTACCCATAAGTATATTATGCATGGTTTTCTTTGGAGTCTTCATAAAGACCATCATAGAAAAGATCACGACTCTTGGTTTGAACGCAACGATACCTTCTTTATTTTTTACGCCGTTGTAAGCATGTCGTTTATAATGATTGCGGACAACTCTTGGTTTTGGCAAGGTTTTCCGATCGGTTTTGGTATTTTGGGTTATGGAATCACCTATTTTATGGTGCATGACATTTTTATACACCAACGCTTCAAACTTTTCCGAAATGCAAACAACTGGTACGCCCGTGGAGTGCGAAGAGCGCATAAAATCCATCATAAACACTTAGGAAAAGAAGATAGTGAGTGCTTTGGAATGCTGTTTGTCCCCTTCAAATATTTTAAAAAGTAATGCCAAAGGCCGTAGTAATCGGCGCGGGTATAGGTGGATTGGCCACTGCTATCCGTCTCAGGGCCAAGAAATATGATGTTCTGGTCTTAGAGGCCAACGAATATCCTGGAGGTAAATTACATGCAAAAAAACAAAATGGCTTTCGATTTGATTTAGGTCCTTCGCTATTTACGATGCCCCATTTTGTAGATGAGCTGTTTGAACTGCACGGAAAAAATCCAAGGACCTATTTTAACTACAAAAAGAAAAACACAATCTGCAACTATTTTTGGGATGACGGCACACGATTTTCAGCAGATGCAGAACATGACAAATTCGTTTCAACCGCTTCAGCAGTATTTGGAGAAGCTGAAGTCAATATAGAGCGCTATTTGGCACAAGGCCAAAAAAAATATGATTTAACCGCTTCACTTTTTTTAGAAAAATCCCTGCATAAAAGAAGTACTTTTTTATCCAAAGATACCCTGAAGGCCATCCTTCAACTTTACAAACTGGATATTTCCCAATCGTTGCACGAAACCAATTCAAGAGCTTTTTCAAGTAATAAATTAGTACAACTTTTTAATCGATATGCCACATATAATGGTTCATCCCCCTACCAGACCCCAGGAATAATGTCGATGATCCCACACTTGGAAATGGGATTTGGAACGTTTTTCCCTACAGGCGGAATGCATCAAATCACACAATCACTATTTCACCTTGCCAAAGATATCGGAGTTGAATTCAGATTTAAAGAACCGATAATCGAAGTTTTGGTCGGGCATGGACGGGTAGAAGGAGTCAAATCTCAAGAGGCTGTTCATTACGCTGATGTCGTGGTGTCCAATATGGATATTTACCCAACGTATAAAGAACTACTGAAGAATGAAAAACAACCCGAAAAAGTTTTAAAACAGGAACGTTCCAGTTCTGCACTTATTTTTTACTGGGGGATTTCAAAGACTTTTGGTGCGTTGGACTTGCACAACATTTTTTTTAGTAATGCGTATCACAAGGAGTTCCATCACATCTTTAAGGTCAAAGACCTATATGAAGATCCCACAGTATACATCAACATAACCAGCAAAGAGGAGCCCAATGATGCGCCCAAAGGTTGTGAGAACTGGTTTGTTATGATAAATGCACCTGGCAACCATGGGCAAGATTGGGAAGAACTCCAAAAAAGCAGTAGGAGAAACATTATAAATAAGATTAACAAAAGTCTGGGAGTCGATATCGAAAAACATATTGTTTCTGAGTTTGTCTTGGACCCAGTTGGCATTGAAAGTAGTACCAGCTCTTATAAAGGGGCGCTTTACGGTGCTGCAAGCAATTCGAAATTCGCCGCTTTTCTGAGACATCCCAATTTTAGTTCAAAAATAAGAGGGCTGTTTTTTTGTGGTGGCTCGGTGCATCCTGGTGGGGGAATTCCATTATGTCTTTTATCTGCGAAAATTGTTAGTGATTTGATTCAATGAAATCTTTGAATGCCAATAAAGCATACTTGGCCGTAGGAATTATATGGTTGTTTCATATTTCCGGAATTTTGGGAATAGCTTTGGGGTTCAAAGAATGGTTTTTGACCAAGACCCCACTGAACCTATCCATTTGCCTTCTTCTTTTCTTCTGGGTTTTTCCTATTGATACTTTCAAAAAAATTATCGCTTTTTTTCTTTTTTTTGGTATTGGCATGTTTTCAGAGTGGCTCGGGGTAAATTATGGCCTTCTCTTTGGCAGGTATGCGTACGGCGCTAATTTTGGTCCTAAGTTGGATGGTGTTCCTTGGTTGATAGGTTGTTTTTGGGCCCTATTGGCATTTATTACATCTGCCATGGTTTCCCCCTTGAAACTACCAGCTTGGGCAAAAGCGATACTTGCTTCCCTACTCATGGTGCTCCTGGACTTTTTTATGGAACAGAACGCTCCAAATTTTGATTTTTGGCAGTTTGAAGGACATGTTCCCCTTCGAAATTATGTTACCTGGTTTATCATCGGTTTGCTCATGCAAATAGTCCTTGGCTTCGCCAAATTTTCAGGAAATCGATTCATATCTTATCATCTTTACTTGGCCCAACTCCTGTTTTTTATCTTCTTTATTTTATTCCAAGTTTAAATCGGGCAGTGGATTTTTTCCATTCCATGTTCCTTGTGAACGATATGGTTGAAATCTAGAGAACAGCTCCTCTTTATACCAATCCAAGGTTTGTGTATTTCTAATGGCCCCAACATGAGGTTTGTTCTGGTAAGCAAATTGGTCTAAGGATTCTTTATCCCTCCAAACACTGAAAGTAGCCATTTGCTTTATGGGTACCTCGCCAAAACCCTTGGTGTAAATCAGTCCTTTATTGGTACCGAGGTTTCCCTGCGAATGGGGAACATATTTCCAAAACCGGTACAATAATCGAAATTTAATGGTCGCCCGGGTAATGGCCACGATAAAGGGATTCTCTGCATCCAAATCGGTGCTTTTTCGAAAAGGATTACCACCCGACCAAGCACCCCGGCTTATGATACTCTTCAAATAGAGTGTCCAGTGTTCTTCTGTACGCCGATGATATATTGAAAACAGTTCCGAAGAAGAAAAAAAAGCCTGGGCACTTTCTTCCTTGTCCCAAATTTGCAGGAGCGCATATACGCTCCAATCTGGCAAAGGGTTGAAGTTCTCCTTTCCACTTCCCCATAATTTGTAGAATTGCAATCCATCCACCTTTTTCAACGGGCTGTGGGCGAACTGCATCATACCAAAGGCCCAAATCTTGCTCCAGAATCCACGGTATTTGAAAAGTGTAATGGTCGTGATTTGAGACATATTCTACTCTGATAAAAGTGTGTCCAATAAATTACGGGTCGTATTGGCATTCCAGTTGGCGGCCCCCTTTTCTGCTACGTTGATCGTTCCAGATTTACCAATAATGAACGTCGTGGGAATACTTTTTGATTCAAGCATCTCAGGAGTTTGCGAGATTTCGAAATAAACCGGTAGATCATAGCCCCTTTTTCCAAGGAAAGAGGTCACTTTTTTGGTGTCGTCTTTGGCTACAAAAAGAAAGGCGACCTTATCTTGATAGTCCTCGTAAAGACTTACAAAGCTTGGCAGCTCAGAGACACAAGGTGGGCACCATGTAGCCCAAAAGTTCACTACGACCACCTTATTTTGCAAGGTGTCAAAATCAAGTGCCCGTTGCTCCAAATCCACAAGGCGCCATTGGTAGGTATCCAGTGTTTTTCGGTCTTCAATACCTAGGATATCGGCCTCAAAAGCAAAGATACGTCCTGCCAAAACCCTTGCATGAAAACCTACAGGAGTAAAAAGAAGCAAGAGGATGATTATTATCCATATTAAGTTGCCTATATGTTTTTTGGAGCGCTTGACCACCATTTTTTATTCTGCTATCAGACCTTCCAACAGCTTGTATACTTTCTCGGTACTCCAATCTGCTATTTTCTTTTTATAGACCACGATATTCCCTGATTTGTCAATCACATAGGAAGAAGGTACTTCGCTTGGATCGATGGGCATTTTTTCACCGATTATCAAATAAGTCACTGGGAATGTGAACTCATGTTTCTTCATAAATGCTTCCACAGGAGGTCTATTTTCGTTGGTTATTATGTAGAAATCCATTTTTGACCCAAATTTGTCATAAAGCTCCTGAACACTCGACAACTCCGCCTCAGAAGGAAGCTTCCATGACGCCCAAAGATTGATGAAAACCACCCGCCCCCTCGATTTTTCAAAATTGAAAAAATCCCAATTTGCGTCCTTTAACTTCCAATCATAATCCATAATTTTTTCTCTCTTGGAAACTTCTATGACAGGAGGTGAAAAGGAGAAGACCCTATTCAAGAGAATTTTTCCATAATGCCCTAAAGGAGTAACAAAAAAGGAGAGAACAAAGAGCATAAGTGCAATATTCAGAATGGTCTTTTTGTTGATTTTCATCGATTCTATTTTCGTTCAAAAAACAAAGAACTCCTGAGGTCATACCATCAGGAGTTCTGTTTTATCTAAACTATAAAATTATGCATTTTGTTTTTTAATAAGGTTCAGTGCCGATCCTTCCCGAAACCATTCAATTTGTTGGGCGTTATAGGAATGGTTGACATTGATTATATCTTTTGTACCATCTGTGTGTACAACCTCTAAAGTTAAGGGTTTACCAGGAGCAAAATCTGTGATATCCAAAAAATTAAAGGTGTCATCTTCTTGTATCAGGTCGTAGTCGTTTTCATCTGCAAATGTAAGTGCCAACATGCCCTGTTTTTTAAGATTTGTTTCGTGTATACGAGCAAAAGATTTAACCAATACCGCTGCAACGCCCAGGTGTCGTGGTTGCATGGCCGCATGTTCCCGGGAGGAGCCTTCACCATAATTATGGTCGCCAACGACAATCGTCTTAATTCCCTCCTTTTTGTAGGCCCGTTGTGTGGCAGGGACAGCACCGTATTCTTCGGACAACTGACTTTTTACAAAATTTGTTTGCTTATTGTACGCATTTACGGCACCAATAAGCGTATTATTGGCAATATTGTCCAAATGTCCTCGATAACGCAACCATGGACCAGCCATTGAAATATGGTCCGTAGTACATTTCCCGAATGCTTTTATCAACAATTTAACCCCTTGCAGACTTGAAGGTGATATAGGTACAAAAGGTTCTAACAATTGGAGTCTTTCTGAACTCGGGGAAACAACCACTTCCACTCCGCTTCCATCCTCCTCTGGTGCAATATAACCTGCGTCTTCAACGGCGAAACCTTCCGGTGGCAACTCATACCCCCTGGGTTCATCAAGCATAACCTCTTCACCTTCTTCGTTAATTAATTTATCGGTTATGGGATTAAAATCCAATCTTCCTGAAATAGCGATGGCCGTTACCAATTCAGGAGACCCTACAAAGGCAAGCGTGTTTGGGTTTCCATCCGCTCTTTTGGCAAAATTTCGGTTAAAAGAATGCACTATGGTATTTCTTGGTCCATCGGCCGCCTTGTCCCCATAACGATCCCACATACCTATACAAGGTCCACAGGCGTTGGCAAAGACGGTAGCACCGATATTGTTGAAAGTTTTGATAAATCCATCGCGTTCAATCGTATATCTTACTTGTTCCGAGCCAGGTGTTATGGTAAATTTCGATTTGGTCTTTAAATTCTTTTCTGCAACCTGTTTCGCCAATGATGCGGCGCGCGAAATATCTTCATAAGAAGAATTGGTGCAGGAGCCGATCAATCCCACTTCAACATTCAGAGGCCAATCATTCACTTTGGCCGCTTCACTCATCTTCGAAATCGGAGTGGCCAAATCCGGGGTAAACGGACCGTTGAGATGGGGTTCCAAAGTACTTAAATCGATTTCTATCAACTGGTCAAAGTACTTTTCAGGATTTCGATAAACTTCCAAATCCGCTGTCAAATTTTCTTTGACCTCAATTGCCGCATCTGCCACATCTGCCCTACCGGTTGCTCTTAAATAACGATCCATTGATGCATCATAACCAAAGGTTGAAGTTGTCGCACCAACTTCCGCGCCCATATTGCAAATCGTGCCTTTACCGGTACAAGACATGGCAGTGGCTCCTTCGCCAAAATACTCAATAATAGCTCCGGTTCCTCCTTTTACCGTTAGGATATCCGCCACTTTCAAAATAATATCTTTAGGGGCTGTCCAACCCGAGAGTTTTCCTTTCAGTTTAACCCCGATCAATTTTGGAAACTTCAATTCCCACGCCATACCGGCCATTACATCTACGGCATCTGCACCACCTACCCCGATAGCTATCATACCCAGTCCCCCGGCATTTACCGTGTGCGAGTCCGTCCCTATCATCATTCCACCGGGAAAGGCATAATTCTCGAGTACCACTTGATGGATAATTCCGGCCCCTGGCTTCCAAAATCCAATACCATACTTGTTGGATACCGATTCTAGGAAATCAAATACCTCATTACTGGTCTGATTGGCCCTTTTCAAATCTGCTGCGGCACCTACCTTTGCTTGGATAAGATGATCACAGTGAACTGTGGTGGGCACAGCAACTTTGGGCTTGCCCGCATGCATAAATTGCAATAGGGCCATTTGGGCCGTGGCATCTTGACAAGCTACCCTATCAGGCGCAAAATCAACATAATCCTTTCCCCGTTGAAATGGTTGATTGGGTAAACCGTCCCACAGATGTGCGTACAAAATTTTTTCTGATAAGGTTAAAGGTCCACCTACGAGTTCACGGGCCTTAGCAATCCGTTTGCCCATAGAAGCGTAGACACCGCGTACCATGTCAATGTCAAATGCCATTATAGAATTGGGTTTTTAAGATTTTCGCAATTCCGTAAAATTACTAAAATACCGAGGATTTAAGACTTAGAACAATCCTAAATAAGGAGGTACCTCACCCCTATTTACAGTAACTCAGAGATAATCCGTTCTTCGGATATGCTCTCGGCTTCCGCCTTGTAATTTTTTAAAATACGATGCCGCAAAATACCTGTGGCCACCGCACGTATGTCCTCTATGTCCGGTGAAAACTTACCGTTCACCGCGGCATGGGCCTTAGCTCCCAACACTAGATTTTGGGAAGCACGGGGGCCGGCACCCCAGTCGATAAAGTTGTTCACAAAATCTGAAGCCCCATTGATACCTGGTCTGGTCTTATGGACCAATCGAACGGCATAATCGATTACATTGTCAGGGACGGGAATACGGCGCACTAAATGTTGAATCGCTATAATCTCCTCCGCGTTAAAAAGGGTATTCACTTCAATTTCATCATCGTTCGTGGTGGATTTTACCACTTGGATTTCCTCATCAACTGAAGGATACTTCAACTCAATGGCGAACATAAAACGGTCTAACTGGGCTTCTGGAAGCGGATAGGTCCCCTCTTGCTCAATTGGATTCTGGGTGGCCAGCACGAAATAAGGCAAATCCAATTTAAACTGATGGCCCGCAATGGTCACCGCTCTTTCCTGCATCGCTTCCAACAAGGCAGCTTGGGTCTTGGGCGGTGTTCGATTGATTTCATCCGCCAAAATTATATTTCCAAATACCGGGCCTTTCACGAATTTAAAATTTCGATTCTGGTCGAGTATCTCACTTCCCAAAATATCACTCGGCATTAAATCCGGCGTAAACTGGATGCGCTTAAAATCAAGACCCAGTGTTTTCGCGATGGTATTTACCATAAGTGTTTTGGCCAATCCTGGCACCCCGATCAATAAGGAGTGACCGCCTGTATAAATGGATAGTAGGATTTGTTCTATAACGCTTTCCTGACCAACGATTACCTTGGCAATTTCTTTTTTTAGGTCTTGATGTTTTTTTACGAGCTTTTCAACTGCTGCAACGTCCGACATGTATTTATTCCTTTACCCAGTTGTTTGCAAAAGTACAGCTCCTATTGTCTTCATCAACGTGGATGTAAGCATCTTCAATATGTTCATTCATCCACTTTTTGATTGCATTAAACTGTTTTTCCCGCAACGCCAACTCCTGGATTTTTAAATAGTCTTTTGCAAAATCAGCTTTATGTTCATCAAAACGATTGGTTATCTGCATTATTTTAAATTTTGGGGCCCCTCCCCGGGGATCATCTTCCTTCAACGGTCTACAGATTTCATTATCTTTTAGATTCCGGACTTGATTATAAAGGGCAGGGTCCATTTTGGTAAGTTCAAACCTCGAATCAAAATTGATCGGGTTTCGCAGTAAACCGCCATCAAACTTGGTCTCTTTCTCATCAGAGAAATTCAAAGCGGCCTCTGCAAAGGTGTATTTACCATCTAGAATATGCTGTCGAATACTGTCCAACTCCTTCACTGCCGTCTCCATGGCGCTTTGCGGTATTTCAGGTATTAACAGGATGTGTCGAAGGTCAACTTCCTGGCCCCTAATTTTTTCGACAAGAATAATGTGGTACCCAAATGTGGTTTCAAATGGTTCAGAGATTTCACCTTCTTGCAAACTGAAGGCCACATCCTTAAATTCTTTGACGAATGGCGTTTCCCGGGTCATGCTATAAAATCCCCCTTTGGACTTAGATCCCGGATCCTGGGAGTAAAGAATGGCCTTTACGTTAAAGCTGGCATCATTTTCTTCCACATCTTGCTTAATCTGTTTGAGACGGTTGATGGCTTTTTGCTTTTCCTCTTCCGGTGCGGTGGGTTGTTTTACAATTTGGGCGATTTCCAACTCCGCGCCAAATATCGGACGTTCTTCTTCGGGTATCTTGTTGAAGAACTGACGTACCTCTTCGGGGGTCACTTCAAGTTCCTCCACTATTTTGGCCTGCATTTTTTCAGAGAGCATCCGTAACTTATTGATGTCGAAAAGTTCCTTTCGAAAACTTTCGATATCCGGTTTTTTATAGAATTTCAATACTTTTTCCATGGAGCCCACTTGTGCCACCAATTGTTGGATTTGACGATCGCTCTGGGCATTCACTTGCTCATCGGACACCAACAGACTGTCCTGTACGGCCTGATGGGCATACAAGCGGTCTTCCATCAATTTTCCCAAAAGACTGCAATGGGTGATGTCCTGTGTTGAGGCACCCTGACTTTTCAAGTCGATCAATGTTTTTTCGATGTCGGAATCCAGAATGACATAATCGCCTACCACGGCGGCAATTCCATCTAATTTGACTTTTTCGGTTGAAGTAACCGAATCATTCACCGCTTGAAGGTTTTCTTCTGCCATCTGTCCATTTACCAAGGTAATCGCGCTCAAAAAAAGCAGGAACGCAACATATCTACTTTGTATTTTCATAAATCTCAAATTCATTTTTTTGGATAGCTTCATCAATTATTTCCGTTTTAAGCTTTTTTACATAATCCAATCTTCGTCTATTGATTATAAGCTGTTTTATTTCTGGAAGGATATATTCGAAAGGGGCGACATCGTTAACATTTAAGACGTTTGTGACCTTGCCCAAATATACTTCCAAGGAATCTTGTAATTCAAAAAATTGTGATTTTTTTAAGTACTCTTCTTCGTTAAGGGAAGTCAATGGGGGTATTTCTTCCATAAGTCGGGAGGCGCTGACCCAAACGGAATCATTAAAATGAATCTTGTTAAATTGAACCGCTATCGAATCCAAGTACTGTTTGTCCGAAGGTGTCCAATTTTGTATCCGTTCTTTTACCCCATCTTTATTTAAAAATTGCCTCGGGATTTCTACAAAATGAAGTTGTACCAATTTTTCACTCAATCTAAAATTTTCCCTTTCCTGGTTGTAATAGGTTCTCAGCTGATTGTTTGAGATTGAGGTATCCTGATCTTTGAATACCAATGCTTCGATGTAAGCACGTGTGTACAGGTCAGACCTGTAATCATCCACAAGCCTATCAAATTCTGAAAGTTTTTCTTCGGGCAGGTTCAATTTGGATTTGGAGAGCAACAGTTGTTTCGACGCCCAATTGTTAATGTAGTTGGTCACAAAAACCGTACTGTCCTGTACGGACATATCATCGTCCAGCAAGGCGGAAATGTCTTCCTTGTACAAAAAAACGTCATCTACCCTGGCCAGGGGTTCTTTTTCTTTATCCTTTTTAAAGAAGGAACTACAAGAACTAAATAGGGCGAGTATAACAAAGACCAACGGCCCATACTTTATTTGTTGATGGCGAAGCATTCTGCAAAAATAAGAATTACGATTATCCGTACAAATGGCTTTACGTTGGGCAAGAAATTTTCATAGTGCATTCAATCCCAATATTTTAGTACTTTCGTAAGACCGACCAACCCGGAATTCTTCCCTTTAGTAAGGAATCTTCTGGTTTCGTTTCATTTACCAAACTAACACTATGACAAATATTTTGGATCGAAAAATCAAGTTCATTTGGGACTTTAGGGGACCCGGAGCGTCAAAAACTGCGGAACACTATGAAAAACATCTCGCAGAATTTATTGTTCTGGAAGAATTGAAGTATGATATCACTGGTGTCCAACATCTTTCGGATACCCATAGCATCACATATTTAGTAGTTGCTGAGTTCGAAATGAAGGAAATACGGGACGTATTGAAACCCCACAGAGGTGAAATTTATGAAGACATTGCGTAATGTCCCAGTTTAAGGCTACCTTCAGAATCACTTTATCCATTTTTGGTTTCTTTACGATTCTAGGAATAAGCTCTTGCTCTGCACCTGATAATACAAATCCATTGCTACTGGCACTTTCTTCGGAAAACCCGAAAATAAAGCAGGTAATGGATAGTTTGGACCAATACGAGATACAAATACGCTACACGCGCATAGACCGTAAAAACGATAGCGTTTTTTTTACAGACTATGATTTTCAAGTGGATGAAAATCAGTATTTCTATCCTGCAAGTACCGTAAAGTTCCCAGCGGCCATCGTTACCCTAGAAAAGTTGAATACCATCGATACCCTTGACATGGATAGTCGTTTTTATGTGGAAGGTGATTCGGTGGAAACCACCTTTGCCAAGGCTTTATCTGAAATTTTTGCTGTATCTGACAACGCCGCCAACAATCGGCTTATCGAATTTTTGGGCCAGGATGAGCTCAATAAGAGAATAATGGAGAAAAAGGTCGGTAAAATACGAGTGGCGCACAGATTGTCCACTTCCAACGCAGATGATGTTACCACAAAACCCCTCGTTATTTATTTGGATGATTCAACCACGGTTAGCAGCACATCTATCATAAACACCCCACCCAAGGCCTTGATGTTGGACGGTATTAAAAAAGGGAGTGGCTTTTATGCCGGAGATTCACTTTTTCAAGAGCCTTTCGATTTTTCATTTAAAAACTATTACCCAATAGCTACCCAGCATAATGTTTTGAAGCGTATTATTTTTCCGGACGCTTTTCCAGAGGAAGAACGCTTTGACTTAACCAACCGGCAATTACTGGTATTAAAAGAAGCCATGAGTTCCCTACCTGGACAACTTGGCTATGATGAAGAGGAGTTTTATGACAGCTATGTAAAGTTTTTGCTATTTGGCGATACCACCGAACCTATCCCTGATTATTTTAAAATTTTCAACAAAGTTGGGTACGCCTATGGAACGCTCACCGATTGCGCTTACATACAGGATTCCAAGAACGATGTGGACTTTATGGTGACAGCGACCATTTTAGTGAACAAAGACGGTATTTTTAACGATGATGCCTATGAATATGATGAAATAGGCATTCCCTTTTTGGCCGAATTAGGTAGGGCGCTCTATGCAATTGAATTGAAAAGAACCCAATAAAAAAAGCACCGCAGTGCGGTGCTTTTATCAAAACAAAAAAACTTAGTTGGGCATCACTACATCTTCAATCACATGAATCACTCCATTGGATGCAACTACGTCTGTTTTGGCTATCTTGCTCATATTACCATTGGCATCTTTCAAATAAATACCTCCGTCTTTACTCATAGCAGTTAATTTCCCTCCGTTTAAAGTGGTCAATTCCACTGTTCCTTTTCCTTTTTTCAAAGCAGCGGCAACATCAGAAGCCATTAGTTTTCCAGATACCACATGATAAGTCAAAATAGCAGATAGTTTTTCTTTGTTGGCTGGCTCCAACAAAGCGTTCAATGTTTTGGAATCAATTTTGGCGAATCCTGAATTCACGGGTGCAAAAACAGTAAGTGGTCCATCCCCTTTTAAAGCTCCTACCAAATCTGCAGCCTTGACCGCGGTCACCAATGTGGAAAAATCTTCAACGGATGCCGCTACATCTACAATATCTTGGGATTTTTGTGCACTCGTTTGTTGGAAAAACAGGAAAAGTCCTAGGGTTGAAATAATAAAGATTACTTTTTTCATTTTTAATTTGATTTACTTGTTAATGATTTTTTTGCGCGCTTTACATTTCTATGTACACGCGCTTGGACGCATTGGATGAAGACCGTTTATTTTTATCATATCTTTAACACTGTCAATGAAAACGGACTTTGGTGACATACAGCTCATAAATCGCTTATCCGAAGGGGACAAGAGCGCTTTGTACCAACTTTATGATAAATATTCGGGCGCACTGTACGGCGTGATCCTTCGTATGTGCAGAAATGAAACAGACGCCCAAGATTTGCTGCAAGAGACCTTTGTCAAGATATGGTTGAAGATTGATTCGTATGACGCTTCCAAGGGAAGATTTTATACGTGGGCTTATCGTATTGCAAGAAACACCACCTTAAATTCGTTACGTAACCGTAGTGAACTCATCCAAAATGAAGATTTAAGTGTATATGATACAAAAGCTGAGATTAAAACCGGACAAGAAAATGTTCTGCTAAAAGGTTCGTTAAAAAAACTGGAGCCCCACCATCAAAAAGCGATTGCCTTGGTCTATTACCGGGGGTACACCCATAAAGAAGCGCATGAAGTGATGGGGGTACCGTTGGGAACGTTCAAGTCCTATATCAGACAGGCATTGATTCAGTTAAGAAAAAGCTACGCCAATGAAATGCTTTGGCTGTGGTGTATTTTTGAAATAATGGTATGATGGAAAAGAAAAGGATATTGGAAGAAGGACTTTTGGAGCAGTACCTCAGTGGGGAACTGTCCCCTGAACTCCATAGGATAGTGGAAGAGGCATTACACCAAAATTCAGAAGTAAGGGAGCATTTTGACCTCTTGGAAGCAGATTTTGAACGTATGGGCATGGAACAAGCTGTGGTACCTCCTGCACAGATAAAAAAAGCACTTGTAAAGAGCCTGGAAAAAAAGTCCATGGTCCGAATAGACCGAACTCCCATATGGATTGCCGCCAGTATAGCCATTCTTTTTGGTATTGCTACCCTTTGGATGTTTACGAAATGGCAAAATGCAGCAGGAAATCTAAAAGTTTTACAAGAACAGACGGCAGAACTCCAGGAACGGATGTACACGATTGAAAACAACTATTTCCAAACCTCATTGCAATTAAGGAACATCAATAATCCGAATGTAGTGCCACTCGTGCTATATGGGAATCAAAAATCACCAAATGCCAAAGTTGTGGCCTATATGGACCACAAACGAAAAGCGGTCATTGTGAATCCTCAGGGCTTGCCTGTTCTGCCTACGACAAAAACCTATCAGATGTGGAGTGATGTTGACGGAGAAATGATAGACATGGGCATTTTATCTCCTGACGAGGAACTCGTCACCTTGAAATATATTGATAAAGCGGAATCCCTTAACATTACCATTGAACCTGCCGGTGGCAACGACCACCCTACGGTTGAAGAACTGATTTCCTTTGTTTTGCTATAAGACAGGGCACACCGTACAGATCAAAATCAGAGGCTTCCGAAATTGTCAGATTTACAAAATCCCCAATTTTCACGTAGTGTTCGGTAGCATCTATCAATACTTCATTATCTACATCAGGTGAATCGAATTCCGTACGCCCTACAAAGTAGTTCCCTTCTTTTCTATCGATAATGCATCGAAACGTTTTTCCGATTTTTTCTTGGTTCAACTCCCAAGAAATTTCGGATTGTATTTCCATAATCTGATTGGCACGGTCTTGTTTGGTCACCTCAGGAACGTTATCTTCTAAAAGATAGGCGCGGGTATTTTCTTCATGACTGTACGTAAAACAGCCCAAACGTTCAAAACGCATTTCCTGGACCCAAGCCTTTAACACCTCAAAGTCTTCTTCTGTTTCACCAGGATACCCAACAATAAGGGTAGTCCTTATCGCCATGTCTGGAACAGCGGCCCTAAATTCCTCGAGCAATCGGGTAGTTTTCGCTTTAGTTGTACCCCGACGCATACTTTTTAAAATAGGATCAGCAATATGCTGAAGAGGAATATCTATATAATTACAGACTTTGGGTTCATTTTTCATCACTTCCAATACCTCCATGGGGAATCCACTTGGGAAGGCGTAATGCAGTCGTACCCATTCAATGCCATCAACCTTTACCAAACACCGGAGCAACTCTGCCAAATTTCTTTTCCTGTAGAGATCTAATCCATAATACGTAAGGTCTTGTGCAATCAGAATGAGTTCTTTGACTCCTTTTGCTGCCAGTTTTTCAGTCTCGGCAACCAACGCTTCGATGGGTTTGCTGCGGTGCTTGCCGCGCATCAAAGGAATAGCACAAAAAGAACAAGGACGGTCACAACCCTCCGCGATTTTTAAGTAGGCATAGTTTTTAGGCGTAGTGGTCAGACGTTCCCCAATGAGTTCATGCTTATAATCAGCGCCCAAAGCTTTCAGTAAATTGGGCAGGTCACTGGTCCCAAAATACTGGTCCACATCAGGTATTTCCCTTTCAAGATCTGGCTTATATCGTTCACTTAAGCATCCGGTCACAAATACTTTGTCCACTTCACCCACTTCCTTTTTCTGGACATACTCCAAGATGGTATTTACACTTTCTTCCTTAGCATTGGCTATAAATCCACAGGTATTGATCACCACAACATTCCCTTCTTCTTCATGTGCCACCGTTTTGTTGTTGGCCCGGAGTTGGCCCATAAGAACCTCCGAGTCGTAAACATTTTTGCTACAACCCAAGGTCACCACATTTATCTTGTTCTTTTTACGAGATTTTGTCCGCATACCGTTTTTCGTGGATTGCAAAAATACAATTTGCTGCGCATTACATCGATTTGCCTGAATATTTTTCAATTCCCAACGTTAAACTTTTTAAATACGCAGCAGTCCAAACTGAAAACCCAATCATGAAAAACTACTTTTCCTTATTGTTTCTTATTGGTATAGTGGGCCTATCCTGTTCGTCAGATTCGGATACCATGGATACACCACTTACGGAAATTCCAGTGCCCACCAATCTATACTTTCCCCCTGCGCAATCTGCCGATTGGGAAACCGTTTCACCATCACAATTGGACTGGAATACGGACACTGAAAGTAATCTAAGGAACTTTCTGGATGAAAAAAACACAAAGGCCTTCATCATAGTAAAAAATGGTAGGATAGCCGTGGAATGGTATTTTGATGACCACACCCAAAATACAAGTTGGTATTGGGCGTCCGCAGGGAAAACACTTACCGCATTTACTGTGGGAATCGCGCAGGAAGAGAACTTTTTGGATATAAACGACAAAACCTCGGACTATTTGGGCCAAGGTTGGACGTCAACCCCAGCCGAAAAAGAAAATCTTATCACAGTTTGGCACCAACTGACCATGACCAGTGGTATGAACGATTCGCAATTCGATTGTGTGACCCCTGAATGCCTCACGTATGTGGCGGATGCCGGCAGTAGATGGGCGTATCATAACGGTCCTTACACCCTGCTACAAAAGGTGGTTTCCAATGCCACCGAAATGGAATGGAACGAGTATTTCAATGCCAAAATCCGGGATAAAATCGGAATGGACGGCTTCTGGTTGTCCACTAATAACTTAAACAACGTGTATTTCAGTACTGCCAGAAGCATGGCGCGTTTCGGTATCTTAAACCTCAACAATGGGGTTTGGAATGGGGAGTCCCTTTTGGCCGACGCCATGTTCAAGAACAGTATGAGAAACACTTCCCAATCACTAAATGAAGCATACGGGTATCTTTGGTGGCTCAATGGTAAGGATAGTTATCGCGTTCCGGCTTTTCAGACCGAGTTTCAGGGGAATTTGGTGCCCAATGCACCTTCGGACGCCTTTTTTGGACTTGGGCGGGATGACCAAAAGTTATATGTTGTACCCAGTTTGGAATTGGTCGTCGTCCGCATGGGCGAGGATTCCGGCGAAGCCCTTTTAGGTCCGTCAAGTTTTGACAACGAGCTTTGGGAGTTTTTGAACAATTACATGCAGTAAATCAATCCTGATAGGCTTCGGGGATTCTACGCATCTGGGTGAAATTTTCATAAGCCCTTCCCAAATCATATAGTTTTGCTTCTTGGAACTGTTTCGCGATAAAAGTCAAGCTTATGGGTTCTCCGGAGGGCTTATAGCCCATAGGTATGGTCAAGGCTGGATATTTTGCAACAGCCGCAAATCCCGCGTGGTAATTGTTAATTGACAAAATAGCATCTAGTTTATGGGCATCCATCGCTTCATTGAAGTACCTTCTTCCATTTTGTTGAAGTACTTTTTTGATTTCTGAAAGACCTTCGGCTGAAGTTGAATCGGACAATATGCCATCCAAACGTGCTTGACCGTATGGAATTCGTACTAAAGTGTCCTTTTGGTTGAAAGCAACCACATCGGCCACATCCTTGATTACGACCATTTGGGTGTCCTTGACCTGGGTTTGGATGTATTTTGGGAGGTCGTTTTTCATATCGATGTTCAGAATACTCAAAAATCCATCCATTTCCACCTCTGGTGGTTCAAATTCAATAATGACCGCCCCCTCCGATCGGAGTGTTTCAACCGTAGCTTTATAAATGGAATCCTGTTCCATCAGTGTTTTAAAAACGCCCAACCGTTTTTCCATAAGCGTAGGTTCTTCAAAAGTATCGTACCATTGTTCTTCCCAGCCCGTCAATACGGAAGCATCGTCCATTTTATCATATCCCATAAGGGCATCCAATAAAATGGCATTATCCACCACATTTTTGGTCATGGGACCAGGGGTGTCCAAAGTGCTGGAAATTGGAACAATTCCTGTTCTGCTCAAAAGTCCTATCGTAGGTTTTAGTCCCACCACGGAATTTTGGCTTGAGGGCGATAAAATTGAACCAGAAGTCTCCGTACCTACCGCTGCCACGGCATAATTTGCTGCGACCGAAGTACCACTCCCGGAACTGGAGCCACCCGACTCAAATATCCGACGTCCGTAGGGATTCAGAGTTTGCCCCCAAAGCGCACTGTAGCCAACTGGACAACCATCACACAGAAAATAGGCCCATTCACTGAGACTTACCTTCCCTAGAATTAAAGCCCCTTTTTCCTTTAGTTTTTCTACTATAAATGCATCATTGGCGGAATTATGTTCCAGCGCGATCGCACCAGCTGTTGTATTCATACCGTTGGTACCAATATTGTCCTTCAATAGAATGGGCATTCCATAAATGAGATGATGCCCCTCGGAATTGGCGTCCAGTTTTCTTGCGTCATCCAGAACCTCTCTATTCAGGGCGACTATGGTATTGAGGGTCGTACCATTATCTATTTCATATTTATAAATTCGGTATAAGTAAAACAAGACCAACTCTTCGTAGGATAGTTTTCCTTTTGACACATGTTCTTGAATCGTTGGAATGTTCTGTTCCAAAATCAAAGGCTTCAATTTCGAATAGGTCATGCTATCCATTTTGGATACTTCCCCGTGCAACGGTAAAAAAACATCATTTTTATCCCATACCTTGGATTGAATCAATTTGTAGCGCATCCGTTCAATCTCATGCTCGGCATTTTCCGCCACTTCGACAGAATCATTGTAGGATTTCCACAAAACCAGTTCTTCTTTTGCTTCTTTGGAATTCAAATCTTTTTTACAAGCAACCAGTCCCACTACAAGAGCCGCTACAAGAAGAAATGGATTTATTGGTTTTTTAGTAAGTCGCCCCATAATTTGATGTTCTTTTGGTTCATTCGGACAAACTCGTCCTTATTTTGTGCTTTGGCCAGTTCCAACGATTTTTCCGCAGCTGCTATGGCATTTTCGTATTTACCCAAGTGCGCAAGTACTACGCTTTTTACGCGATGGAAATAATAGGTATCTCCTCCTATTTGTAAGGCTTTATCCAGAAAAACCAATGCCCGCTCGAAATCTTTTCCTTGTTCTTGGAGATAACGGGCCGCTTCGTAATAGGTTTGCGCTGTTGGGTTTTCCCGTATTTGTCTTGCAATTTCCAGCTCCATTTGGGCATCGGTATCCACTCGCAAAGGGATGGATACCTTGGTGTTGGCCCAGATTACATCCATCACAGCCGCGTTGTGGGATATGGAATCGAAAGTGATCAATAAATTCTCTTGATGATATGGAATGGTTTGGGGTTCGATCTCAATGCGGAAGACATCATCATCCGGGTTGTACGCCTCCCGGCCATCCCCCCAATGTCTTGTGTTGGCATGAAGAACTATTTCCCAAACCTCTTGATTTGGAAAGGCGTACAGGGCAAATGTACCTTTTGGAAGTAAATTTCCCCCGATTTCCATAGCTGGATTTACAGAAATTTTTGTGGATGCATTGGCACCCACGCGCCAGATACGTCCATAAGGTACCAATCCCTTTTGACCATCAGGTTGGGGACCAAACACATGACGGCCTCGAACGGACGGTCTGGAATACTCCACGGTTATTTTTGAAAGGCCAATTTGCTGTTCTACTTTGGAAAGTGGACTGGCCTTTGGGTGTTTTATTTGGGAAAAGCACGAAACGGAAATGAAAAAAACAATTATTCGCATAAAACCCAAATTCGTTCCCATATCAAATCTTAAAAAAAGAATCTACAAATTCATACTTATCAAATACCTGAAGGTCTTCTATGCCCTCACCCACTCCAATAAATTTAACGGGAATTTGAAACTGGTCCGAAATACCAATGACCACCCCTCCCTTAGCGGTACCATCCAGTTTCGTTACCGCCAAACTGGTTACTTCAGTGGCTTTTGTAAACTGCTTGGCCTGTTCAAAGGCGTTTTGGCCCGTGGAACCGTCCAATACCAGTAAAACCTCATGTGGCGCGTTAGGGACTACTTTTTGCATTACCCGTTTCACCTTGGAAAGCTCATTCATCAAGTTAATTTTGTTGTGCAACCTGCCGGCGGTGTCCACTAGAACGATATCGGCCCCTTCCGCTGTGGCAGAATTCAAAGTATCAAAAGCGACGGAGGCCGGGTCACTTCCCATTTTTTGCTTGACTATGGGGACGTCCACTCTATCAGCCCAAACCTGCAATTGGTCAATCGCAGCGGCGCGAAAGGTATCTGCAGCTCCAAGGACCACCTTTAATCCCTGATTTTTAAATTGATGCGCCAATTTTCCTATCGTAGTGGTCTTGCCCACTCCATTTACACCAACTACCATGATAACATGGGGTACCTCACGCTTTATGGTTTCCAAGCCTTCATCTTTGTTCCCTTGGGTCTCTGATAGCAAACTGGCGATTTCTTCACGAAGAATTGTTTGGAGTTCGTCCGTGCCCATGTACTTTTCCTTGGCCACGCGCTGCTCAATACGTTCAATGATCTTAAGTGTGGTATCTACCCCAACATCCGAAGTGACCAAAACTTCTTCCAAGTTGTCCAAAACCTCATCGTCTACCTTGGATTTTCCTGCGACCGCCTTACTTAACTTACCAAAAAAACTGGTTTTGGATTTTTCCAAACCCTTATCCAGACTGTCTTTTTTTTCTTTTGAAAAGATGTTTTTGAACAAACTCATAAGACTTTTTATACTCCTCTCAAATATAGGAAAGTAAGGGGAGTTTTGTTAAAATTAAAGTCGATATACGGTTATCTTTTTTTCAAACCAATCAAAAAACAAAAAAAGCCGCGTAAAGCGGCTTTCTTCTCTTAAAAATGTGTCTTGTTATTTTTTAGTCAACCATTCATTGACAAATTCCGGTGCCATAACTGATTCTACAAAGGTATACGCTCCTGTTTTTGGAGACTTCACCATTTTTATGGCTTTCGTCAATCTTTTAGAAGATGATTGAAGGGTCGCTACTGTTTTCTTTGCCATGGCTTACTTATTTGATTTCTTTATGAACCGTCATACGTTTTAAAATGGGATTGAATTTTTTAATCTCCATTCTATCTGGTGTGTTCTTTTTGTTTTTGGTGGTGATATATCGAGATGTACCAGGCATACCGGAGTTTTTGTGCTCCGTACACTCCAAAATAACCTGAACTCTATTTCCTTTCTTTGCCATTATCTCTGAATTATAAGCTTATCTGACTATTTTTTGGAATTGATTTCCTTTAGTACCGCTGAAATCCCTTTTTTATTGATAATCTTCAAACCTCTGGAAGATACGTTCAAAGTAACCCAACGATTTTCTTCCGGGATGTAAAACCTTTTTTTGGAAATGTTTACATCGAATCTCCTCTTGGTTTTATTGATAGCGAAGGAAACGTTGTTTCCAAACATTACCTTTTTTCCTGTTACTTCACAAACTTTGGACATCTGGCTAAACTTTAGCGTGATTTTATTGAGGCTGCAAATTTATGGCATTTTAATGTGATGGACAAAAACTTTTTTAGAATTTTAAAATTTCCTTCCATAATAGTTCAAAGGCCTTGTTCACTGATTTTTTTACCACACGCTCGCGGTGATTTCCCATAGTGAACTTTTCCGCGAAAGTACGTTCAGGGGTACTTATTGCAATGTAGACCGTTCCTATCTCGGCTTCGGAATCACCTTTGCTGGGACCCGCATTTCCTGTTGTTGCCACGGCAAAATCGGTTTTTAAAAGATTTTTGGTGTTTTCCGCCATTGCCTTAGCGACCGGTTCACTGACCACTGAGTATTTATCAATAAGCGAAGTAGGGATTTTCAAGACATCAATCTTGACTTCTGTGGCATAACTTACCACCGTTCCTTTAAAATAAGCGGATGCACCCGGAATGGAAGTCAAGGCTTCGGCGATTCTGCCTCCAGTAAAACTTTCTGCCGTGGACAAGGTCATCCCTTTCTCGGTCATCAATCTACCTACTTGTTCTTCAATGGCCCCATCTCCTTCAATTCCATAAAAAATATCACGAATAAACGGAATCAATTTTTCCACTTCGGTTTCAACACCTTCTTTCAACTCGTCAAGATTCGTTCCTTTCGCCGTCAACCGCAAACGGACCCTTCCCAGATTGGGCAGATAGGCAAACTTTATAAATTCTGGCAGGTTGTTTTCCCATTCTTCGATGCGCTGCGCTATGGCACTTTCCCCAAGTCCATAGGTCAAAAGCGTTTTATGGATGATATGTGGGCGCGAATAGGTCTCCACTATTTTTGGTATCACTTGTTCCCGTAGCAGGTTTTTCATTTCGAAAGGTACTCCAGGAAGTGAGATAAACACAGTGCCCGACTTTTCCATCCAAAGACCTGGGGCCGTACCGTAGGCATTGTGAAGAACCTCGGCATTTGAAGGAATCAAGGCTTGCTGACGGTTTAAGTCTGAGATTGGAGTAGAGATATATTTGGCGAAAAGTGCTTCAATATGCGCCAACACCTGCTCATCTTTTATCAGTTTGTCCTGAAAATAGGTGCAGAGCGTATTTTTGGTAATATCGTCTTTTGTAGGCCCCAAACCTCCTGTCAGGATAACTACTGAAGACCGGTCTTCGGCTTGGTCCAATGCATCAAGAATATGTTCTCTATCATCTTGGACTGAAGTGATTTGGTATATTGTTACCCCAATTTTATTGAATTCCTTAGCGATGAACGCGGAGTTGGAGTCCACAATTTGGCCAATGAGGATTTCGTCCCCAATGGTAATTATCTCCGCCTGCATTTATAAATCGAAGTCTTTTTTGAGCTCGGAAATCACTTGAAGGACATCTTTTTTCAATAATGGAAATTTTGATTCAACTTCTGATATATTTCCCGAATTCTTTCCCAAGGTTTCAATCTCCAATGCAGTGGCCCGGGTCTGTTCCATCCCCAAAAGATCTACATTTGGTTTGATTTTATGGGCCAACTTGTATACATTTTCGTAATCCTTGGCTTTAATGGCTACTTCTAGTCCTTCTAAATCTGTTGGAACTTCATCCAAGAAAACAGAAATAACCGAAGTCACAAAGTCCTGGTCGCCTTCCGCCATTTCATTTATCTTGTCGAGGTTGTATATCATTATTTTATGTTTATAGCGAACATTTTTTCGCCTTCAAGAGTACCAGAAAGGTAATCATTTGGACTTACTTTACCAACCCCGGCCGGAGTACCGGTAAACAAAATATCTCCTTTTTTCAGCATAAAGTAGGTGGATACATATGAAATGAGTTCGTCTATCTTCCACAGCATCAGTGAGGTATCGCCATTTTGCACATTTTCCCCATTTTTTAACAACGAAAACTTTAGTTTGTCCAGATTTTCGTACATGTCTTTTGATATCCACTTACCGATGACCGCAGCACCGTCAAATCCCTTCGCCTTTTCCCAAGGCAGCCCTTTGGATTTTAAATCCGCCTGCAAATCTCTTGCCGTGAAATCGATTCCCAATCCAATTTCGTCATAATAGGTAGGCGCAAACTTTTTGGAAATATGCTTTCCAACTTTTTTGATCTTGACCAAAACTTCTACTTCATAATGCACGTTTTTGGAAAACTCCGGAATGTAAAAATCCTGACCCTTCGGCAATATTGAGGAATCTGGTTTTATGAATACTATAGGTTCTCGGGGTCTTTCATTCTGCAGTTCATCGATATGTTCCGCATAATTCCTACCAATGCAAATCAATTTCATTTTTAGGTGATTTCAGGAAAGCTTGTTGTTTAGCTTACTTAGTTTAATCTGGGTAAGTACCTTTTTGGTGTACAAGGGGAAATCTGCATTTAATATCCACCCAAAGTAACCTGGTTCATCGGCAAGGACATCGTCCACGGTTTTTCCCTTGTGCTTACCAAAAGTGAAAATGGGTTCTTTTTTGCTATTTATCCCAATAAATCCTGCAAAATCCAAAGCTTGTTTCCGCGTTGTGAACTCTGCCAATTTTTTTACATTGTTTTCCAATTCGGGATAATGCTCCAATTGTGCTTTGAGCACCTCATACGTCGCATGGGTATCTGCTGCAGCACTATGGGCATCGGTCAGTTCCTTGTCGCAATAAAACTTATATGCCGCGCCCAAAGTTCTTTTTTCCATCTTGTGAAAAATAGTTTGGACATCTACTGAAACCATATTTTTCATATCGAAATCCACATCGGCACGAAGCATTTCCTCTGCCAGTAAAGGAATATCGAACCGATCGGAGTTAAAACCAGCCAAATCACTGTCCTTTATCATGTTGTAAATCTCCTTCGAAAGTTGTTTGAAGGTAGGTTCGTTGGCTACCTTTTCGTCGGAGATACCGTGTACTGCAATAACCTCAGGGGGAATGGGCATCTCTGGGTTGACCAACCAGGTCTTACTTTCTTTGTTTCCGTTAGGAAATAATTTTAGGATGGAAATCTCGACGATTCTGTCTGAAGCTACATTGGTACCTGTAGTCTCTAAATCAAAAAAGCACAGGGGTTTGGAAAGTTCTAATTCCATAATTCGGTTTTAACGTGATTTGGAAAACAACCAGGGCAGTAAATCCGGTTCTTCAAAGGCGTTGTCCCAGCTATTATGACCCACACCTTCATAAACAGAATACTTAACGGTAATGCCTTCGGATTTCATGGCCTTCACCATATTGGCGGAGTACTTTTCAAGGACAACCTCATCCGCATCTCCATGGAACACCCACCAATGGGGTCCCCTCAGTTTCTTACTTATTTTAGGGTTGGCGCCCCCACAAATGGGAAAGGCGGCGGCAAACATCTTCGGGTTTCTTCGGACCAGTTCGAAAGTTCCCATTCCCCCCATTGACAAGCCTCCAACGTACATCCTGTCTCTATCAATTTTATAATCCTTTTTCAATTGTTTCAACAATCCTTCCAACAAATCCATGTCAGGGGTTGCCTCAGCGTCTTCAAAGAAAATCATTTCCCTATTTGGAAAATCGCCTGTGATATCAATTGTGGACCATGAGCTTTCGGCGCTACATTGCGGAAAAACCACAATGGCAGGAAATTGGTCGCGCGTTTCTTCCTTTGAAAAAAGGGAGGCCCCATGAACCAGTTGTGCTTCGTTATCATTTCCCCGTTCACCGGAACCATGTAAAAAAAGTACTAAGGGGTATCGCGTTTTGGCGTCAAAGTTTTTGGGCAATAACAGACGGTAGGGCAGAATTTGGCCCTTCTTTTCAAAAGTCTCTTTGCTGTAGACCAAAGTATCCTGAGCCATCGCGCTAAAAGAAAAAAACAGAAGAACGCTACATAATCCCAAAAAGGAAGATTTCATGATTGATGCGTATTTGACCTCTAAGTTATAAAAGTACCTGTAAATCGTGGATTTTTCGTTTAGATTTCTCGGTTGATATCCCATGACTCGAGATAATCTGCCACGGTTTTCACAAACATTCCTCCCAACGCTCCATTCACGACCCGATGGTCGTAACTGTGGGAAAGGAACATTTTACTTCGAATGCCAATATACTCCCCTTGATCTGTCTCGATTACCGCGGGTAATTTCCGAATAGCCCCCAGTGCCAAAATACCCACTTGGGGCTGGTTGATGATGGGGGTCCCAAAAACACTGCCAAACGTACCCACGTTGGTGACCGTGTAGGTACCGTCCTTGATTTCATCCGGTTTTAATTGATTGTTTCTCGCCCGGTTGGCCAAATCATTGACCGTCTTGGCCATGCCCACCAAGTTCAGTTGATCTGCATTTTTGATAACGGGAACAATGAGATTACCATCGGCCAAGGCGGCGGCCATTCCCAAATTGATATTTTTTTTCTTGATGATATTATCCCCTTCCAAGGAAATATTCATTAGGGGATACTTTTTCAATGCCATGGCGACAGCCTCCATAAAAATGGGGGTAAACGTAAGTTTTTCCCCTTCTCTTGCCTCAAATTCTTTTTTGACCTTATTTCTCCAATTCACCACGTGGGTAACATCGACTTCCACAAAACTCTGTACATGGGCAGAGGTTGTCACACTTTCCGTCATATGTTTGGCGATAAGTTTTCCCATGCGGGATAGGGGTATCATTTCGTCTCCGGCAGAAACTGTTGTTTGAGGTGCCTCCGATTGGACCTGCGATTTGGTCTTTGGAGGGATTTCCGGGGCAGGTGCTACTTTAACTTCAGGTTCCTTTATCAATTTTTCCTCAACACCCTTAGATTCCGTACTTCCGTTAGAGGAACGGTTTTCCAGAAATGCCTTTATGTCATTTTTGGTTACCCTACCCGACTTACCCGTGCCCACAATGGCTTCCAGCTCTTGCATGGATATACCTTCTTCTTTGGCTATATTTTTGACCAATGGGGAATAGAATCTGTCCGATGTTGCGAAATCAGGTGTTGGTACAACAATGCTTTCCTGGATTTCACTGATTTGCTTTTCTAAAACTTGTGATGGTTGCGGGGCGGGCATCTCTTGGGAAGCCTGTTCTTCTTCTTGACTTTTAGCCTCTACCGGTGCTGCACCATTGGTCTGTATGACCGCGACCACTTCTCCTACTTTAATAATTTGATCTACGTCAAAACGTTTTTCCAATAAAACACCTTCCACCTCACTTGGCACCTCTGAGTCTACCTTGTCCGTAGCAATTTCAAAAACGGCTTCATCCATTTCGATGGTATCGCCCACCTCTTTCAACCAGGTTGTCAATGTGGCCTCGGCAACACTTTCACCCATCTGCGGTAATTTTAACTCAAATTTTGACATACTTGCTTAACGAACTAAAACTGATTTCTATTTTGCAAAAATACTAAAGAAACTGACTTTTTTTTAAACTAAATATATTTATTGGTCCATTAACTACTCTGCTTTTATCGAATTTTCAAAAGGAACTCGATTTAAAATACTCCGACCCAGCGTGACCTCATCCGCATATTCCAGTTCATCCCCAACCGAAATCCCTCTTGCGATCGTTGAAGTGACCACATCGAATCTTTCCAGCTGTTTATAAATATAAAAATTAGTGGTATCTCCTTCCATTGTGGTACTCAACGCAAAAATAAGCTCTTTGATGTCTCCGTTCTCCACTCTTTTTATCAAGGGATGTATGTTCAAATCTTGTGGCCCCACACCTTCCATCGGTGATATTTTACCGCCCAACACATGATACAGACCTTGGTACTGCGATGTATTTTCTATGGCCATCACGTCCCGTACGTCCTCCACTACGCAGACCAAGCTGCTGTCCCGTTTGGGATTGGCACAGATTTCACAGAGTTCGGTATCTGAAATATTATGACATTTCTTACAAAAATTCACCTCATCCTTTAGTTTGAGCAAGGCATAGGAGAGGTTATGGGTACGTTCCTCCGGTTGTTTCAAGAGATGCAATACCAATCGCAAAGCCGTTCGTTTTCCAATACCTGGCAATTGCGACATCTCGTATACCGCATTTTCCAATAGTTTTGATGAAAATTCCATACCTCCGGTTTAATGTGGCAAAATTACGATTTTAGGTTTACCAATATACTTTTGTACTTTGCATTGTAAACGAGATGCATGTCAGCAATCCAAATTCTATTTCTCATTGGTGCCTACTTCTTGGTATTGATGATTATCTCCTATTTTACGGGCAAAAATGATTCCAATACAGATTTTTTTAAAGCAGGGAAGCAATCTCCATGGTATGTAGTTGCATTTGGAATGGTCGGGGCTTCGCTATCCGGTGTCACTTTTATATCTGTTCCCGGATGGGTGGAGGCCTCCCAATTTAGCTATATGCAAGTGGTCTTGGGCTATCTAGCCGGTTATTTTGTGGTTGCTTATGTTTTGTTGCCCCTGTATTACAAAAAGAATCTTACCTCAATTTATGAGTATTTGCTGGAACGCTTCGGCACCGTGAGCCATAAAACCGGGGCCTTTTTCTTTTTTATCTCCCGCGTTTTGGGGGCTTCTTTCCGTTTGTTCCTAGTGGCCATAGTACTGCAACAATTTGTTTTTGATGCTATCGGCGTACCCTTTGAGCTCACGGTAGTATTATCTATTTTGCTCATTTGGGTATATACCAATCGTGGAGGCATCAAAACCATTGTTTGGACCGATACCTTACAGACCCTGTTCATGCTTTTGGCCGTTGGTCTTTCTATCTTTTTTATCAATAACGAACTGAACTGGAGCTTTGGGGATTTTTTGGTCTCGCAAGAACTAAAAAAGTACAGTCAATTTATTTTTGTCGATAATTTCTTGGATCGCAACCATTTGGTAAAGTCGTTTGTAGGAGGAATGTTCGTAACGATTTGCATGACCGGTCTGGACCAAGATATGATGCAAAAAAACCTCACTTGCAAAACGTTGAAGGATGCGCAGAAAAACATGGTTTCTTTCAGTTTTGTCCTAGTGGTCGCAACCTTTCTTTTTATGCTTTTAGGAGCTTTGCTGTTTATTTATGCCGAAACAAGGGATATCTCCATTCCTTTGATGGACGGCAAACCAAAATCTGATCTGCTTTTCCCTGAAATTGCCTTGAACAGTAGTCTGGGCCCCACGTTGGCCATTACCTTTATGTTAGGGCTCATAGCAGCCGCCTATAGTAGCGCAGATAGCGCACTGACATCACTCACCACCTCGTTCTGTGTAGACTTTTTGGATATCGAAAAACGAAAGGAAGAACAGCAGAAGCAATTGAGAAAAAGGGTACACATAGGAATGAGCATACTGCTGGTAGCGGTCATTATATCCTTCAAATATATTTTGAGCCGCAACGTAATCGACAGTCTGTTAATTGTGGCCGGTTACACCTATGGACCGCTTTTGGGCTTGTTCGCCTTTGGGATTCTAACCAAAAATCAAATCAACGATCGCTATGTTTGGATCGTTTGTGGTCTTTCGGTAGTCCTTATTGCCATTCTAGGTAATGTTGACGAAGAATATCTCGGGGGCTATGTTATCGGATATGAGCTGCTCCCTTTCAACGGACTACTTACTTTTTTGGGGCTATTCTTGTTGAGGAAAAAATCTAGGAATACTGACCTGTAGTCAACAAAACTAGAGTACAGGCAACTTCAACTTCAATAGCGGCTTTTTCCAAAATTTCTTGGAATTCAGGATTTTCAGTGCCTGGATTAAAGATGACCCGCCTAGGTCTTAAATCCAGAATAGATTGATAATACTTTTTCTGATTTTGCGGGTTAAGGTATAAGGTAACCGTATCAATATTTTGAAAATCATCAAGCTTATCCTTTATTTGTACATCGGAAACAAGACCCGACCTTAGACCAAACGCTTCTGTTTCAATTCGATTGCGGACCAGACGGTGGATTGCCATATTACTGTATCTATCCGGATTTAGCGATGCGCCGAAAACAAGTGTCTTAACCATTTGTTAATTTATATGTTAAACTAAACTAATAGATGCAACTTTTCAAAAAAAACTCGTCTATTTAAGCATAGTATCAATCATTGGTAAGACTGTATTTTTTATAGTTAATGGTTAGTGTTTAGTATAGCTTATCAATGTATAAGCCCTGGTAGGCCACCTTCTGGCGACCAGGGTTTTCTTTTGTGACTTCTTATACCTCCCCGTTCATTTCTGCATCTGAAACAACTGTGTGATGCATTTCTGGTTAAAAACTGTTAAAATGCTAATTCGTTGTAACAACTCCATGCCAGAATCGTCTGGTAAATAACATCAATCAACAATCAAATCAAAAAACGAACTAACTCATGAAAAGAAGTTCTTTTCTTTTTATGCTGTTCCTGTGCAGCATATTTCACAATTACTTTATCCGGGCAAATGGACATACGGATACAAAAAATGGCTCGATAACAGGTATGGTAATCGACGGAACCCAGAGATTGCCCGTTGCCTTCGCAACTGTGGTTCTTAAGTCTACCGAAGATGGCAAAATCCTTACCGGTAGTATTACCGACGAAGCTGGAAAATTTGAAATCCAAAAAATACCGGAAGGGTCCTTTCTCATGGAAATACAATTTATCGGTTACGAGACCTATACCCAAACCTTTGAGATTACCAAAACGAACAAAAAAATAGACCTGGGAACCATTATTTTGATAGAAAACACCCAAGAACTGGAAGAAGTTGAAGTAGTGGCGGAACGTACCACCATTGAACAACGCGTGGACCGAAAAGTAATCAACGTTGGCAAAGACCTTACTACGGCGGGGGCCACGGCTTCTGATATCATGAACAACATACCATCCGTGAACGTAGATGCCCAGACAGGGGATATCTCTTTACGGGGAAACTCCAATATACGGGTCATGGTTGATGGTAAATTATCGAACGTACCGGTAGCGCAATTGCTCCGGCAAATTCCTTCTTCGTCCATCAAATCAATTGAGTTGATTACCAATCCCTCTGCCAAATATAATCCAGAGGGTATGAGCGGTATCATCAACATTGTATTGCACAAAAATGCAAACCTGGGTTTCAACGGAAACATAAATCTGGGATATACCCAAGGTATCCGGCCGAAATACAATGCCTCATTGGACCTTAATTACAAAGTGGGCAAGTTTAACTTTTATGGAAACTATGGAACCAATATTGGGGATTACTTCAACGATGGTTTCATATTTCGGGACGATGAGAATTCACTTCAAGATTTTAATTTTTTTAACGATAATGAATCCCATTTGTACAAAGTTGGGGTTGATTTTTATATCAACGAAAAAAATACGCTATCCTTTTTTACCAATCAAAACCACTTTGATGGCGCTGGATTGGGCATAACTGATATTACCTATAACACAGATTCCGACCGGGATTTGATACAATTTTTTAACAATACCAACGACAACCTGAGCCAACAGTATAATTTTGACTACAAGTTGGACTTTGCCAAAGAAGGGCACAATATTGAATTGGAGGTTGACCATAATCATTTTGAGGATGATGAAGATGCGGAATTTGCTTCCTCAGGTGCTACCTTGTTCCCAGATTATATGGATTTTGTGGACACAGAACGGAATCAGACGTTCGTTAATTTGGATTATGTAAATCCCTTGGATTCCATCTCTAAACTTGAAATTGGCCTGGAAGCCCGTTTTTTTGAGACAGATGTGGACTATACATCCACGGGGCTTTCGTTCAATTCCAATGGGGATCTGGTTCCCACGCCCTCTACCGAATTCATTTACCAAATGGACATTTATTCAGGATATGTGACTTTTTCCCAACGGTACAAAAAATGGTCGTATCAGGTCGGGGCGAGACTGGAAGATGTACAGGTGGTTGCCGACACGAACCAAGTGAGGGCCTTTACGGATAATTATACCCAAATTTATCCCTCGGCATTTCTAACGTACAATCTAAATGAAAAAGATCAGCTGCAAACAAGTTTTAGTCGTCGGGTGGATAGGCCTGGTTTACAGCAGGTGAATCCGATACGGGAATTTGCAACACCTTTGATTTCTTCTTTTGGTAACCCAAGTTTGGTCCCGCAATTCACGAATTCTTTCGAGTTGAACTATACCAAACGGCTGAAAAAGGGAAGTTTTACCGCAGGTGTTTTTTATCGCGCTATCGAAGATGAGATCAATAGAGCTGTTTTTGTGGACCGTTTGGATTTCAACAAATTGATTTTGACCTATGCGAATTTTAATGACACATCGGCGTACGGCATTGAAATCTCAACGAACTACAAACCCACAAAGTGGTGGAGCATCAATGGAAGTTTTGATATGTTCAGTCAAACCCAACGTGGTATAACGGAGCGTTTAGAGGGCGAACCTGGCATGGCGACGGAAGATGATATTGTTGTTGAAAATGTTGAGGTGGAAAATACTGCATGGAACCTAAGAATGAACAATAGTTTTACTCTAAACAAAAAACTCACCCTACAACTTTTTGGATTCTACCGGGGACAAAACCAAAATATTCAATTTGAGGTGGAACCCTTGTATTTTTTGAATTTTGGTGGCCGTTACAGTTTTGCAAAGGGCAAAGGAACGCTTAGCGTCAACTTTAATGATGTGTTCAATACCATGCGATTTCAATTCAATGGGCAACGTCCATACATCCAAAATGGAGAGTTCAATTGGGAAAGTCAAACCCTTTACTCAGGAATCTCTTATAGATTTGGTAGTGGTAAAAATCGCGCCAAAGGCAGAAAACAAAGGGACAGCAATACCAAAAAATCCAGTGGCGGCATCCTTTGAAAAAGACCGATATTCCTTGTTTGTGTTGGTTGGTGCTTCAATCAAGGTTTATCAAAGAACCCCGATCTAAACCAAAATTTGGACGGGGTTCATTTTAATCAAAAGTATCGGGATGACCATCTATGCTTTTGGAGTTTTTCCGTTTCCAGTATTTTTCGAGTCCTTTTTCACCTTGCTTTTCGGCCCAATCTATCAGAGACTGCCTTTCTTCCTTGAACTCCATCAACGGTACGCCCATACCGCATGAAATTTGGACCTTCTCTATATCCACATCAACCAATTGCCGGCTGCCTGCAATATTTGGAAAAAGAGAAATATTCTTTTGCCAGAACTCCGTGCCTTTTTTATGGCTTCTTGCCCTTCCATAAAGCCTTAAAATCATAGGGTCTCCTTCAAAGGCGCAAAACATCAAGGTTATTCTATTCGTATTTTGGAGATGAATGGCAGTTTCATTGCCGCTGCCCGTAAGATTTAGCCACAGCACACTACGTTTGTCGACCACGCGAAGGGAATCCAATCCTTTTGGAGAAAGATTTACGCGCCCCTCTTCCATAGCTGTAGCGACAAAAAAGATTTTCTGGTTCTGAATAAAACGGATCAGCCTCGAATTTAACTGTTTTACTTGTCGACCCATGGTCCCTTGATTAGCTTACCATCTGATAATAATACTGCCCCAGGTAAAACCACTGCCAAAAGCGGCTAGAACCACCAAATCCCCAGCTTTTACCTTGCCCGCTTCCCATGCCTCGGTCAAGGCAATAGGTATAGAAGCAGCGGTGGTATTACCGTAACTCATAATGTTGTTGAATACTTGATCGTCCGAGAGACCAAACTTTTTTTGTACAAACTGGGAAATCCGTAAGTTGGCCTGATGGGGAATCAACATGTCGATGTCCCCCGGGGTCAATTCATTCTTTTGTAATCCCTCCATAATCACCTCACTGAACCGGACCACCGCATTTTTGAATACGAATTGTCCGTTCATGTAGGGAAAATAGGAGACATCTTCTGAATCTTTTTCATCCAAAATGTCGGTAACCCAGCGTTTCCCCATTCCAGGGGCTATTAAGGAAAGTTCCTCGGCATGCTGACCTTCCGAATGTAAGTGGGAGGACAAAACCCCTTTTGACGTATCGTCTTCTCGCGTAAGAACTGCTGCGCCTGCACCGTCGCCAAAAATTACGGAAACCGCCCTTCCCCTTGTGGTCATATCCAAACCATGGGAATGGAGTTCCGAACCGATCACCAAAACATTTTTATACATCCCACTTTTAATGTACTGGTCCGCCACGGAAACAGCATATACAAATCCAGAACACTGATTTCTCACATCCAGGGCCCCCACGGTCTTAATTCCCAAATCCCGCTGCACCAGTACACCCGGTCCAGGAAAGTAGTAATCCGGGCTTAATGTGGCAAAAACTATAAAATCAATGTCATCCTTGTCTATTTCAGCGCGTTCCAAGGCAATTTTAGCAGCTTTTACGCCCATGGAAGTTGTAGTATCCGTGCCTCGGACCACATGCCTTCGTTCTTTAATGCCCGTCCGCTCTTGAATCCATTCATCATTGGTGTCCATAAGTTTGGACAAATCATCATTGGTCACCACATTGTCCGGAACATAATAACCCAGTCCCTTTATTTTAGAGTTGTACATAGCTTGCTCGCTTTATTATATCGCAATTCTGGTTCAATAGTATTGATTAAAGGGGAAAATAACTAATATTCCTTGCAGATTCGCAAAAAAACCGAAAAACAATTTTCAAATCCATAATACGCTATCGCTGTCATCGAAAATAGGTTGCGCAATAAAACAAAAAATAGCTATTGCAAAGAGGGATTTATTGTATTTTTAAGGGTAATCTACCACCTATCTTAACACTAAAAAATGACCCTGATGAAAAATATTGGACTGTTACTGTTTTTTTTGATTGGTACCGTTGGTTTTTCTCAAGAGAAACTCAACTATCAAAGGCCCTCAGAAGAAATTCTGGAACTTGTGGATGCCCCTTTGGCCCCCTCAGTGCGAATTACCGATAATGGAAAATACATGGTTTTGCTCTATCGGGATTATTACAAGAGTATTGAGGAACTCTCTGAAAAAGAATTGCGTTTGGCAGGCCTCCGGATTAATCCAAAGACAAATATTGGCAGCAGGACCAATTATTACAACAACATCAAAATCCAGGAAATCGGCGGTGAGGACATCGTAGAAGTAAAAAACCTCCCCGAAAATCCACGTTTGGCCAATTTTAATTGGTCTCCCGATCAATCCATGATGGCGGTTACCAATACCACTCCCAAAGGAGTGGAGGTTTGGGTTTTGGATTTAAAAAAAGCCGAGGTTACCCAACTGACCGATGCCAATGTAAATGCCAATATGAGGGATGTCATCAATTGGTTTAAAGATGGAAAGTCCGTATTGGTCAAAATGTTACCCCAAGACCGTAAAGAATTGATCAATGTAGCTGAAGCTGTTCCCAACGGGCCCACTATTTCTTCAAATGACGGAAAAAAGGCACAGAATCGAACCTATCAAGATTTACTGAAAAATCCCAGTGATGAATTCAATTTTGAACAATTGGCCCGGTCTGAACTCTTCAAGGTCGGACTCGATGGAAGCATGACGCGATGGAAGGAGGCTGCCATGTACAGTAACATCAGTTTTTCGCCAGATGGGAATTACGTAATGGCCACAAGTGTGGAAAAACCATTTTCCTATTTGGTTCCGTACTATCGCTTCCCTTCCAAAACCAATATCTACAATACAGACGGCACCTTGGTATCCAACCTGTTGGAGGTCCCCTTGATTGAAGATCTGCCCAAAGGATTTATGGCGGTTCGTATGGGCAAACGTTCTGTTTCATGGCGAGCGGATAAAGCCGCTTCTTTAATCTATGTACAGGCCCTGGATGAAGGTAACCCAGAGAAAGAAGTTGCATATCGGGACGAAGTATTTCAACTGGAGGCTCCATTTAACAACAAGTCCAAAAGCCTTATCAAACTAAAGAACAGGTACTATAAGATTGAGTGGGGAAATGATATGGGGGCAATAGCCTATGACTATTGGTGGAACACAAGAAACCTAAAAGGGTATCTTTTTGACCCATCAAATGCTTCTGAACCACCTCAAGTTATTGAGGATAGAAATTATCAAGATGTTTACAGTGATCCAGGTTCTTTTGTGACCAAACGCACCAAATATGGCACCAATGTTCTAGCCATGGACGGGAACAACGTCTTTTTACTTGGAGATGGTTTTACCCAAGAAGGTCAATTTCCCTTTGTAGATAAAATGAATCTTTCCTCTTTGGAAAAAACCCGGTTGTACACTTCAAAACTGGAGGGCAAAAAGGAAAACCTGTTGGACTACAATGTTGAGAAAGATGAACTACTGGTGCGAATTGAATCGTCCAATGAATATCCCAATTATTACTACAAAAGCCTGATTAAGCGAAAAGGGGCAGTTCAGTTGACCAATTTTGAAAACCCATTCAAAAGCTTGCAAGATGTCCATAAGGAAGTGATTACCTACAAAAGGGATGATGGATTGGAATTGAACGGCACGCTCTATTTGCCGGTTGGATACGATAGGACATCCAAAGAAAAAGCTCCAATGATCCTATGGGCTTACCCAAGGGAGTACAAGGACAAGAACAGCGCCTCCCAAAATACCCAGAACCCCAATGAATTTACCTATCCGTATTGGGGGTCGCCTATTTATTGGGTCACTAAGGGCTATGTGGTTTTAGATGATGCTGCTTTCCCTATTATTGGTGAAGGCGAGGAGCAACCCAACGATACTTTTCGAAACCAATTGGTGGCCAATGCCAAAGCGGCGATAGATGCTGTGGATGAAATGGGGTATATCGACCGAAATCGTGTTGCAGTTGGCGGACATAGCTATGGAGCCTTTATGGTGGCCAATTTGCTTTCCCATTCCGATTTATTTGCGGCCGGCATTGCCCGGAGTGGTGCTTATAACAGAACTTTGACGCCTTTTGGTTTCCAGAGTGAGGAACGTAATTATTGGGAAGCTCCAGAGGTGTATTATACCATGTCACCGTTCATGCACGCCGATAAAATGAAAACACCCCTGCTTTTAGTACATGGCGAAGCTGACAATAATTCTGGTACTTATCCCATGCAGAGCGAACGCTATTTTAACGCTCTTAAGGGGCTTGGCGCAACGGTCAGACTTGTAATGTTGCCCAAGGAAAGTCACGGTTATAGGGCCAAAGAAAGTATTCTTCACTTGCTCTGGGAACAGGACCAATGGCTGGAAAAATACGTGAAGCAAAAAAATGAAAATCCTATAGTGCCCAACCAACCGATGGGCAAGGACTAATAAGCTTCAGGATAAATACTTTTGGAAGTTATTGACCTTCACCACGGCCCGTAAATCGTGGAGTAGATTGTACAGTCCGAAAAAAGTACGGTTCATATAAAGAAAGTGTTTAGAACCCCTGTTCCCGTTCATCTTTCGGATTTGTTCGTCCTTGGAATACCGCTCGCTCAAGTCCGCTATTTGGCTCCAAAAGTTATCCGACCCAAAATCGAATTCTTCTCCATTAAATGGAGAAGTAAAAAGCGTAAGCATTTCTTTGAACAGCGCCTTAAAAAACTTCAACTCTTTTTCAGAATCTGTAGGTGTCAATATCTCCAGTTCATAGAGTTTGTCCATGAAAACCGCATCATTATTGATGTTTTCCTCCTGAGCCAATTCGAAATAGGGAATATAGAACTCGTCAGGTATTTCCTTGATACAACCAAAATCGATGGCAATCAAGCTATTGTCGGGACTTACCAAAAAATTACCAGGATGCGGGTCAGCATGTACTTTTCGCAGTTTATGGATTTGGAACATATAAAAATCCCAAAGTGCCTGCCCCAAATGGTTGCCCAAAGCCGGGTCAAAATCTGTTGTTGCAAACTCACTTAAATGCTTCCCCTTCATCCAATCCATGGTCAAGATACGTTCACTGGACAGGGACTCATAATACTTTGGAAAGTGGATATTCGGTATGTTGGCACATGCCTGGGTGATTTCTTCGCTTTGCTTGAGTTCCAAAATATAATTGGTCTCTTCGACCAACTTATTCTCTACCTCCTTAAAATACTTTTCCGAATCCTTACCCTTTAGATTGAACATTCGCGTGGCAATGGGTTTCACCAATGCCAAATCGCTACTTATGCTCTGGGCTACTCCAGGATATTGAATCTTGACCGCCAATTGTTTACCATCTTTTGTGGCCTTGTGTACTTGACCGATACTTGCAGCATTTATCGAATCCTTATCAAAGGTGTCAAAAATCTCTTCAGGATACTGGCCCAAATATTTCTTGAATGTCTTTCGAACCAGAGGGGCGGATAAGGGAGGTACGGAAAACTGGGATAGGGAAAACTTCTCAACGTAAGCCCTGGGCAGCAGGTTTTTTTCCATGCTGAGCATCTGGGCCACTTTTAAGGCGCTTCCCTTTAAACTCTTTAAACCGTCATAGATGTCCTCGGCATTATTCTCATTGAGTTCTTCTTTGGTAACTTCTGGATTTACAAGTTTTTTGCCATAGTATTTGACGTAGTTTCCCCCTATCTTGACCCCGGTCTTCACCAATTTGCCTGCACGTTCAATCTTGCTGGTGGGAATGCTGTCTAAGGTTTTCATAGGCTAGGCAAAATTTTCTTTGTAGAGGAATTTTCCAAAGTCAAGAATCTTTTCTAAGGAGTTATTGTCAAAAACCTTGAAAATGGTCGTTACCGATTTTTCTATGGCAATATCCGTTTTTTCAAAATCAGCAGAGGAATCATCCATCCAGAATTTCAACAAAAACAGAAATTGTATCCAAGCCCCCTCGGAAAACAACTGGGGACTTTGTTTTAAAACCTTTAGACTTTTCTCGCTATTGCCGTCATCAATAAGTCCAGTGGCAAAAGCCTTAATATTCTTTCGAAGACCTTTTAACTGTGTCATGTTGTCCAAGGAGTTGCTATGGTGTTTCAAAACAAAAAGCACATAACTCCTGTTTAAGGTAAGATTCTCAAAAAAGGTAAAGAAAAAAGTCAGCATTTTTTCTTCATTGGTCATGGCACCATACTTTTCGTTCTTTTCCATGAGTGCCAGGGTATTGGCAAAAAACTTTTCCCAAATGCTTTGTTGTAAACCTTCAAAAGAACCAAAAAACTTATAAAAATCTTCTTCCTTTATCTTACGGTCCTTACAAAATTTATAGATTGATTTTGGTAGCTTTTCCTGTTCTAGGACGGTATCCATGAACCAAGCTATCAGTTTATCTTCACTAAGTTTATTTGCTGTTGCGCTAGCCATACTATACCTAATTTATGTTTAATCAAAAATACAATTAATCCAACAGATAAATCTTTGTTTTAGAAAAGAAAACGCACTTCCGGGCGAAAGTGCGTTCTCAACAACCTAACCAATAAATAAACAAACTCGTTATAGTTTACTAATTCATAGCAATTTTCTACAACACTACAAATATAAGTATTTGTTTAGCTTTTCCAAATAAACGATAAACAAAATGTTGTTAAATTTTAAAAAAAGGGGTGCAAGCCTACTATTCTGTCAGTTTGTCATATACCCGGATGTGGTATTTTTTTTGACGTGATGGTAGCAAATTAAACAGTAAATACAATGGCAACAGGTAAAATAAATGTTTCCGTAGAAAACATTTTTCCCTTGATCAAAAAATTTCTTTACAGCGACCATGAAATTTTTCTCAGGGAACTGATTTCAAATGCTACGGACGCAACCTTAAAGTTAAAACACCTTACCTCCATTGGGGAAGCGAAGGTTGAGTACGGAAATCCCCTAATAGAAGTTAAGGTAGATAAAGACCAGAAACGTATCCACATTACCGATCAGGGTATCGGAATGACGGAAGAAGAGGTCAAAAAATACATCAATGAAGTGGCTTTTTCCGGTGCTGAGGAATTCTTGGATAAATACAAGGATGCCGAAAAAGATTCTGGGATCATTGGACACTTTGGACTCGGTTTTTATTCCGCTTTTATGGTTGCTGACAAAGTGGAAATCTTCTCAAAAAGTTTTAAAGATGAACCCGCGGTTCATTGGTCCTGCGACGGTTCTCCCGAGTTTACCCTTCAAGAAGCTGACAAAACCGACCGAGGAACTGAAATCATCCTTCACATAGCGGAAGACTCCACTGAATTCTTGGAGGACTCCAAAATCCGGGAATTGTTGAAGAAGTACAATAAATTTATGCCCATTCCCATCAAGTTTGGGACAAAGACCGAGACCTTACCGAAACCCGAGGGAGCAAAAGAGGAGGACCCTGCACCGACGCAGGAGGTAGACGATATTGTGAACAATCCCACTCCGGCATGGACCAAACCACCAAAGGATTTGAAGGATGAAGATTACAAATCCTTTTATAGGGAATTGTATCCCATGCAGTTTGAAGAGCCCTTGTTCAACATTCATTTAAATGTGGACTATCCTTTCAACCTGACCGGGATTTTATATTTCCCCAAATTGACCAACGACCTCAGCATTCAGAAGGATAGGATTCAACTTTATCAAAATCAGGTATTTGTAACGGATAACGTAGAAGGGATCGTTCCGGAATTCTTGACCATGTTGCGCGGGGTCATCGATTCACCGGACATTCCGCTCAACGTATCGCGCTCTTATCTGCAAGCAGATGGTGCCGTTAAGAAAATAGCTTCCTACATCACACGAAAAGTCGCGGACAAATTGAACTCTTTGTTCAAAAACGATAGGGAAGACTTTGAAAAAAAGTGGAACGATATCAAAGTCGTCATTGAATATGGAATGCTATCCGAAGAAAAATTCTATGAAAAAGCAGAAAAATTCGCCCTATATCCCACGGTAGACGGAGCATACTTCACTTTTGAAGAGCTGGAAAACAAAATTAAGGACAACCAGACCGATAAAGACGATAAATTGGTAATACTTTACGCCTCAGATAAGGAAGCACAGCATAGTTACATCGAAGCAGCAAAAACCAAAGGTTATGAAGTTCTGCTTCTAGATTCGCCCATTATATCGCATTTGATGCAAAAGATGGAGACCTCCAAGGAAAAATTATCTTTTGCCAGAGTAGATGCGGACCATGTTGACAATCTTATCAAAAAGGAAGATACTGCCATTTCCAAACTTTCGGACGAAGAAAAGGACAAATTGAAAGAAGAGTTGGAAAAAGTTATTTCGGATAAGGGGTATACCATCCAGATGGAGGCGATGGACAGTTCTGCTTCCCCTTTTATCGTAACAGAACCCGAGTTTATGAGAAGAATGAAGGAAATGCAACAATCTGGCGGGAGCGGTATGTTCGGTATGGGCAATATGCCCGAAATGTTCAACCTTATCGTGAACACCAACCATGAACTGGTCGGCGAAATCCTGAATACAAAAACGGCCAAGAAACGTGAGCGTCTAATCAATCAATCTTTGGATTTGGCCAGATTGTCAAAGGGACTGCTCAGAGGAGAAGAACTTACCAATTTCATTTCTAGGAGTTACGAAATGATAAAATAAGTTTAGTGTTCCTTCTGGAATTTTACAAAAAGTAAAACCGCCCTTTCTTAAAAAAAACTTAAAATGAAGGGCGGTTTTTTTGTGCAATTCCATGGGAAAATTTATTTTCAGGAAATTTATCACCGATGTCGAACGATGAGCGGAAACTAAACTTCAAAAAATGGTTGGATTTACTTCAACAGGAAACGTGGCAGTTGGAGTTACTCATTTCTGGATTTGCGATTTTTGGGCTTGTTCAATCCTTTGAGCCCATCGAATTGGCACACCTTAAGGCAATTGCCAATGAAAAATTGATCAACCAGCGTCTTTTTAGTCTCCTACAGGGCTGCGTCAGCATTTTAACCATGGTGCTCATACTACACGTCATTTTAAGGGGCGTATGGATTGGAGCTGTGGGACTTCGATATGTTTCTGGTGATATAGATTTTGACGATTTGAAGTATAGCCAGAAGTTTACTTCTTTTCTGGAGAAGAAAGTAGGCCCGTTTGACCGGTATATCGAAAGACTCGAGAACATCTGCAGTAGTCTTTTTGCATTGGCTTTTCTGATGCTGTTTTTTTACCTTTCCATCTTTATATTCTCCTTTATTTACATTGCCGCCCTGAATATTCTTTATTCTATCGATTCCATACCAAATGATAAAAAAATAATTATCAATGCGGTCATACAACTATTCTTGGGGATTTTTACGATCATCTATTTTATTGATTTTATCACCGGTGGTATTTTAAAAAAGAATCGTCTGGTCGCTAAGGTATATTTTCCGATCTATCGATTTTTCGGATTTCTCACACTGGCCTTTTTGTATAGGCCTTTGCTGTACAATTTTCTCGACCAAAAGCGCGGTAAATGGATCGCACTGTTCACACTGCCCGTTCTTCTTATCTTTTCTGTGTTCGTCGGGACGTTCGAAAAGCCAAAATCAAATTACATTTTGGAGAACCAGTCTACATCATCGGTATATGCCAATAAACTGAACTATGAGGATCAAATGTTAAAGGATACCGACATGGTAGATTACGCTTCTATTTCTTCCATGGTTATCGATAAACCATACGTATCGCTATTTATCGCATATAACAATTTTAAGGAAGACGCGGTTTTCTGGTACGATAGTATCTTGGCTCCGAAACAGGATAAACGAAAATTCTCTTTTAATCTATCCAGATTTGCATCAGCCAACCCGCTACAAACCTTGGAACCAGATAGCGTGACGCTCTCAAAACAAGTCAACTATTTAAAGGTGCTCAACGAATTGTATGAAATACGTATCGACAGTACGGCCTATGGACATGAATTTGTTTTTACTACGAATAAAAACGATAGATTGGGTTTTAAGACCATTTTAGACTTGAAGTATCTAGAAAGAGGAAAACACGCATTACATATTGTTGGACCTCAGATGGAAGAAAACCAATTCATGATCGATACTACCAGAACAATCCCTTTTTGGTATTTTCCTGATTGACATTTCTTTATGTTCCGTCATTTTTCCAATTTGACCAGCGAGGCGCCACCCGCATAATAAAGGTTCCCATCTTCGTCAATTATCTGCTGACAACCCCCGTCATCCCATGGATTGTTCAACCATTTGCACGCTTTTCCCAAATGCTTGCGGAATACCAGCTCCCCAGTGTCCCAATCCAAACCATAGTAGTAATAATTACAGCCCGCTTCCCTTCCGCTGCCGTAAACCATATTGGAACCCTTACTGTACGTTAACACGCCATTCATGTTAATTTCAGTATTGACCCATTGTATCTCAAACCTATCCGTGTCCACGTTCCAACGCACCTTTTGAACACCTTTCATCGGTTTTTTCCCCTGTCCCAAGAACCCATTGAACTGCGCTATGGCAACATCATAACCATACACCGTTGGTGAGTTCTCAATAGATTGGAACTTTTCACTGAATCGCTTGGCCGCTGGAAGCTGTATTTTTCCAGCCAAACGCATATCCTCCCCCGGAAGACCGTTCCAAGTTTTTGGAATTTCTCTCCAAAAGGCCAAAAGATTGTTTTTTTGATGGCCATCGGCGACAATAATCAACTTATCGGCTCCTTGACGGAAACCCATAAGGGTAGGTGTGGTGCCACTACCCTCGGCAAACCTTCCCTTGGGACCATCCTTTACAAAGTCGTACCAAGCCTCAAATCCTTTGGTAAGTGCTACGCCATCCCAATCTATTTGGATCAACCGATGGGTCGTGACGACATACATCGCGTTGTCCTCATCAATTGGAAAAGCATTATGGCCAAAAATTTCATTCGGAACGGGCTTTATCAACAGTGTGTCCAATAATGAGAAATTTGGGGCAATTATTCCAAAAACTGCATCATTTCCTTTTTTATTATCACCGGAGTAAAATGCTATTTGTCCACTGTAATTGATGGCAAAATGCTGGACCTTATCCTTTGCAATGTCTTTAAAACTAAAGGTATCCTGGACAACCAGTTTGGAGTAGATATTATCTGGTTGAGCATCGGCTATTTTGAACAATCGAGTATATTCTCCCTTTTTGGGATTATACTTCGGGTCATAGGTATACCAAACATTTCCCTTGGTCTGAAGAAAGTTCCATCCAAAGGATTTTAACCAATCCGAGTCGATTTTCACTTTGGATACTATGCGGATTCCCTGTTTGTCATCCACCATTTTATAAAAATGGGTGGCGTTCGATTGCAAGATGGCCCGTTTTCCATTAGGATATTTCTCGGAAAAATACGTCCAAGGTGAAGTACCACCTTTGATACCCTTTAAAACTTTAACCATTACCTTTTCCGAATCTAGGGGTCCAGCAAAATCCGAGTAAGACTGCCGGTAACTATTTCCATGGTAAGTGGGCCATGGAGAGTCTGCCAAAAAAGGATTTCTTGGTACCGTTTCGCTAGGATTTATTTGAGCTTGTCCAAACAAGGGGCCAAAAAAGAGGCCGAGCAAAAGAATCCGTTTAAAATAGGTTTTCATGGTCAATAATTGATTGTGATGGGTTGTCAATTTGTTGGGTTAGACGTTTGGTAAAGCCGGAAAGCTGCCTTTGGAGTCATAAATACAATATCACCGTTCCAACCTATTTGGATACCGCTTCCCGTGGCATTATTCATTTTTTCGGTACCCAATGGAAGATAAAATGAGGAAATTCCTGTTCGCCAATCAATGGCCTCGAAAGTCCATAAGCGCTTTTTTCCGGGCAACTTCCTTCTCCCCACCGCATATACCAATCCGGTTTGGGTACTTAAAGCCTGCATGCTGTTTGGAAGTGCAATTTCGGTATTTATCCATTCCTTTTCAAAACGATTCCTTTCAGAATCCCAAAAGTATTTTGCAAGACCTGGATTGTCCTTCTTGCCATAAGGCCACAGTCCTGTCCAATTAGCAACCAAAACCTTATTATTGTGCACCAAGACGGAATTTTTGGAAGGTTTAGGTTTATTTTTTCCGTAGTCTATTTTAATTTCACCGGCAATCCTTCTTACTTTTCCAGGCAAAGCCTTCCATTCTTTTGGTATTTCGTGGCGCCAGAGTGCAAAAAGAACCAAGGGATCGCTTTCATTGGTCACTACCAGCAATTTATCTTCTCCAGCATTCATTAAACTTAGAGTGCTTCCACTTTTCTCCGTTTTGGCAAACCAATTTTGCTTGATGCCATTTTGCCCAACTTGAAACTGATACGTTCCTCTGTTACTGTTGATGTAGACAAAATCCCCCTCCTCCACAGCCATGTTATTCTGGATCTTTTCTTCCAGATTTAGAATCTGAACAATTTTTCTGCTATCTGTATCGAACAACGCTATTTTACCTTTTCGCGTTGTAATTACGATTTGCCCATTGTACAAAAGCTTCATACCTATCATGAAATCAAGTCCAGGTCCTTTGGTCTTCAATTCTGGAGTCGGTATTTTGGCGAGCAGTTCGATTTCGGAATAGGGGTCCTCTAAATCTTTGTCCCTAAGAATGTATAAAGTCCAGTCGGACATAAAATAACAGAGCTTATTCTTGGCCATTACCCAATAGCCACTCACTAATTTATGGCCTAGTTTGGCTTTGTCAGCGAAAATCACTTGAGTCTTATCGTTTTCAATAATGAGTTTATAAATCTTTTTGGCATTAGTCCCCCAACATACATAAGCACCGTTTGGGTATCGCTCCGAAACTATTGTCCCTGAAGGAGACCATCCGTCATTTGCCGTGCCAAAGGGGATACGGTCCAATTTCAGGTTTCCCAAGGATGCTAAGGATGCCTCATCCGTACTTTGTTGGCAATAGGTTCCATGCCCTTCGGGCCAGGGAGAATCTGGGGCAAACGGATTTCTTGTTTGTGCCAAACAAAGGGTTGTAAAAAGAAAAACGATAAAGAATGTAATTCTCACGGCATATATATTGAGGACATCTACTTTTCCCATTAAAATCGAATTGGTAGATTACCTAAGTCACACAATTTTCCAACACATAAAACTAAAACTCAGCATCTTTGGGCAATTTATTTCTATCTATTTGATTTCCAAGTTTATCATAAAAAACGTAGGTAATGGTACTTCCTTTTTTGAGCCGAATCCGATAGTATTCCTTTTGGGTCTGATACAGCTTGATATGGGTCCCGCCGGTAATTCGATATCCCGGGAAACCCGATTCTAAATCGGGAAGTAAAAAACCTGGTATCGTCTTCGGACCATAGTACTCCGCGTAGTAAATCAATACGCCACTAGGTGTATACCGGGCATTGCTCAACGGACGTTTGCCTTCCTTCATGACCGATATATAACGTGTAAAGCTGTTACCTTGCCTCCCGGTAGACTCTTGACTTTTCCATCGCACAACTTTTTTCCCTTCAAAATTAGCGTTCTGTGCAGTGATCACTTCAGAAGGAACCTCACCAACAGAGATAATCGTTCCCTTAAATGTTGTGCTTTGGCCAAACAAATCGCATAGAAAAAAAAGGGCAGCGCCTAAAAGATAAATGGGTTTCATATAAAAAGCTTTAAAGGTTAAACTATTATTAATACATTTCTTTTCACAAGGAACTGCATAATACATGCCCTTAGTACCCAATTGAAGGACTTTTCAATGAATTCAGGCAAATTTTCAACCAAATGGCAACAAATGATTTCCACGAGAAGGGCAACCTACCTATCGATTGCATTTCTTCTGTTGGTATTGGCCGCATGGAATTATTATCGGGAGTTTTTTAGACTGGACCAAGCCCTATCTTTGGGGTTTCTCTTAGCGCTTGAAACATTTGGAATGTTGGCGGTAGGCTATTTCTGGCTAAGTAAATCGCCTAAGTTTCCCAGGGTCTCATTTTGGATTTGGACTTTGATATTTACCTTATTGCGGTGGCTCGTCGTTTTCTTCATACTTCAACACCATTTACCCAATTGGACCGTGTTCCATTACCCGGACCGGGCTGTTGTTTATCTGTTATCCACATCTGCCACACTTATTTTTCTGGGCTACAGCTACTCAATCTACGAATGGGGGCTGGCCGCCAGAATGGAATATATATCCAAAACAAAAAATACCTTTGGAAATTTCCAAAGTCCAATACAAATACGAAGTGAAGGAAAAACCATTCGCCTGCTACCCCATGAGATATTTTATTTGGAAGCTAAAGGAGAGTATGTGAACTACATAACCCGAAATACAAACTATATGTGTTTTCAAAGAATGAAAGTGGCAGAAAGCAAGTTGGGGGAGTACGGATTTCTTAGGGCCCATAGATCCTTTATAATAAATCCTACGGCTGTCAAATCATTTTCATCCCATAAGCTGGAAATGGAGGACCACAAGGAAATACCTATTGGCAATACCTACAAAACAGGACTCATCAATGTTTTGAGAGTACATGAAAAGTAAGAACGTTTGTGATCAACCAATTTATACAACCAACATACCATGAGCACCGATTATAAAAGCCCGTCATTTAAAAAACTGCTGGATTCTCTTCAACAACAAAGTTGGGAACTTGAACTTATTATTTCAGGGTTTGCCATTTTTGGACTTTTTACAGCGTATGAGCCGATAAAAACCTCTATGTTGAATGCCCAGAACGGAGATCAGATATACAGCTTTATCGTTTTCTTCATTGCCTTGATGGTTTGCTCGATATTATTGTTCAACTTACTGCTCCACGTTGTTCTGCGTGGACTATGGATCGGTGCTTTGGGCTTGCGATATGTCTCTGGCGACATAGAATTTGATCAATTGAAGTACGCTGAGAAATTCAAAAAGTATCTGCGGAAAAAAATTGTCTCCTTTGATAGATATATCGCCAATTTGGAAAACTATTGCAGTGTACTTTTTGCAATTTCGTTTCTTCTCGTGTTCTATGTCCTGGCCATTGCCTGCGTTAATATTTCCATCGTATTGGTGGCCAACTTCATTATTCAAAATGATGCCCTCCCCGGATGGCTGTCCTATGGATTGGGCACTGTCTTGATGCTATTTTTAGGGATAGGAATGTTTTTGACCTTCTTTGATTTTATTACCCAAGGTCTTCTCAAAAGAAACAAATGGATTGCCAGAATCTACTTTCCCTTTTATTGGGTCTTTAGCTTTATTACCTTATCCTTTCTCTACAGACCCCTGGTGTACAACTTTTTGGACCATCGTTTTGGAAAACGTTTGATTCTACTTTTGACGCCCATTTATCTTTTGATTCTTTTTCTGACCTCATTGGAAAACAGAAACTCCAATTTTTGGGATGAAGATGCAAGTTCATCCGAAATCTTCGCGAACAAAGACAATTACGCCGATATGCAGACCAAGGAAGATGATTATCCAGGAAATGTTGTCATTCCCTCAAAGGTTATCACTGATGATTATTTAAAGATATTCTTACCGTTCTCAGGAAAAATAGAAGATAGGATTTTTGAATTTGACGAATCCTTACGGCCAGAGAACGACCGTAGAGGGTTGAAATCAAAAATTGAGTTCAGTTCCAATGGCGGCGATAGATTGACCCGTCGAAAGCGGAAGGACAGTATCCGCAAAAAGTATATCGATGTATTCAATGTCATTTACTCATTTAAAATTGACAGTTTGGATTTTGACAGCGAATTTATATTGACAAAAGATAAGGGAGACCATCTCGGATTTGAGACCTATCTGAATTTGGATAGCCTTTCTGAAGGCAAGCACAATTTAAAACTGATACAAAGAAAAATATCCACGGAAGGAGATACTGCAAAACTTACCATGCGCACTGTCCCGTTTTGGCATTACAAAAAATGAAAAGTAGATTCCCGATCAGGGAAATCGAACTACTGGAAATGCAGCTGACGTGCTAAAATTAGTACTTTGACCATAGTGATAATCTGCCCATAATTCACTAACTTTTCCTTAAACAGTTGATGAAATGGAAATCAATTACAATATTATTTCCACCATCCATATTTTTGGTTTTCTTCAAGGTCTGATTCTTGGTTCCATTCTTTTGGTTATAAGTAGAAAAAAGGACAGGTCCACCTTTTTTTTGGCCCTCTTCGTCTTGACCTATACCTATTGCTTTATCCCCATAGTGCTAGAAGACATGCATATTCTGAGGTATTTCCCTGAACTCCAGGTTCTACCAAGACCTGGAGAATGGTTGTTGGCCGCACTGTTTTTTATCTATATCCAGCGAATTTCCATCCTCACTAACGAAACCATACATTATTGGTGGTTGTACCCAGGGGCCGTCATTGTAGTGCTACAGATCATTCTGTTTTTTTTTCCCATAAGCGTAAAAACAGGGATTGCCCAGGCCTTCTGGTATAAACCAATTTTTTTATTGGGGCATGTATATTCCACTGCGATTTTGATTTATGGTATACGTGTGCTTAACAGACATGTCAGGGAAGTAGGAAATCAATATTCCAATTTGGATTCCAAAAACCTTATCTGGGTAAGACGCTTTTTAATGTTTGCCGTAGTGCTGTTTGCCATGCATTTTATAGCCTATTTTACGTACGAATCCACCTTAATCCGTGTTCTCTATGCCAGTATGAATGTCTTTATGCTGTATTGGGCCTCGATTCACGGAGTGATACAACCTAACATTACTTCCGTAATCTCCGAAAATCCCAGTTCGGATATCTCTAAAGGGAACGATAAAAATCCAAAGGAAATCAATATTATTCCTGTTTCTGAAATGCGCCTGATCGTGGACAAGGTAGAAGAGTATATCACGAATACCGAAGTTTTTATGGATAAAAACCTGACCATTACCAACGTCGCTGAGGCAATGCATGTACATCCTAAAAGAATTTCGATGTCCATAAATAAAGTATGCCAGGAAAACTTTAATACCTACATTAATCGACATCGAATTGAAAAAGCAGAAAAAATGCTTTTGGACGAGCATTCACAAAACTTCAGTATTGAAGGAATTGGTACTGAAGTCGGATTTCAAAGCAAAAGCGCCTTCTACACCGCTTTTAAGAGAATTACAGGAACCACCCCATTTCGATACAAAGAAAAACTGGCCTCTTAAAGCGCATGCCCACTTTCAGATTTGCCGGTAAACTTGCAAAAATTCAAAAAACATGCAAAACGACACCATGTATAGGTAATGTTGTGTTTTGGACCGTAACATTGTCTTAAAAAGATCGTACCTGACACTGGCAGTTAAACAACATATCTACCGTCCATTCGAAGTAAAAAATGGAAAATAGTTCGCATGTCTGCATTCCGAACTCAATCCAAACCGCATTTCTTTCCCATGTCAGGCCAAAAATGAATATTTGCCGCCTCAATAAATTAGCATGGATTTATCGAAGTATGTCAGTTGGTTATGTTTGGCCATTATTTGGGTCTGTTTTGTTCTGTGGGAGATTCAAATTCAATCCTGGTTACAAATCAATCCGTCCTTTGTGGTGCGGTATGATTTGATGTTATTGCCCCTACTCATGGTTGTTTCGTTTTACGTAGTGTACGTAACACTCAAAAAGTAAGGCTATGAAATGTGTACAATTGAATCCCGAAGGCAATTTTGATTTGTGGGATGTGGAGAAAATCAAAGAACTGAAGGACGAGGAAAGCATTCGGGATTCTCTTGGACAAAAATTATTGTATGAAAATGGTTCTTCGCGTCTTTGGGATATCACCCTATGGCCCAACCAGCGTATTCCATTTCGGAGACATCGATTTCCCTGTAGTTTTGTCTGCATAACTTCTGGTCTTTCCATTTCAAGATACAGAAACGGAAAAATCAAGTTGATCCAGTTTGAAAAAGGGGACACCGAATACTTGGAACCAGACCAAGAAAATTACATTCACGATATGGAAAACATAGGGGATTCCGTATTAAAAATGTATGTCCTTGAATTTCGGTACGAAGAAAACGTAAAAAACAGTTGATCTAATTCCCTTGTTCAACAAGTGAACTTTCCTGACGGTTTCTTACCTTCATGGAGTGAAAGTCATCAGTACAAATCTAGGCAAGCCCGTTTTTTTTGAATGGAATGGGGAAAAACAGGCAACGGGAATTTATAAATATCCTGTTGATGGCCCACTGCTCTTGAAAGAAGAAGATGTAGCCGGAGATACCGTCTCCGACCGGAGAGTGCACGGGGGTATTTTTAAAGCTTGCTATCTCTTCTCTTCTGATTTTTATCCGTACTGGAAAGAAAAGTATCCAGATTTGAAATGGAATTGGGGAATGTTCGGTGAAAATCTGACCGTGGCCGCTTTGGATGAATCAGAACTAATGATAGGGAATATTTACCGGTTGGGAACCGCATTGGTACAAATAACCGAACCGAGAGAGCCCTGCTACAAACTGGGCATCCGTTTTGGGACCCAAGATATTTTGAAACAGTTCATTGACCATGGCCACCCGGGAACCTATATTCGAATTCTGAAAACAGGCCAAGTCCAGATAGGTGATGAACTCCAACTCGTGGAACAAGCCAAAAGATCGCTTAGCACAAAACAGTTATATGAACAGCTCTTCGCCCGGAAAAAAAATCCAAACCTTCTGCAACTGGCCGTTGAAAACGAAGCACTGCCCATTCGGAAGAGAGAAAAATTAAAAAAACTGCTAGAAAGAGGAAAAGCCCCATAAAGAGGCCCTTCCTTAACTGAAATTAACTAAACAACTTATCTTATTCGCATGGTCTCCGTATAAGTACCCAACTTATCGACCACCACAACGGTATACTCATCTTCAAAAGCCTTTTCAAAATTGAATGCTTTTTCTACTACAATTTCGCCCTCGATGGTCTCGCTGTACACCATACGATCTTCAGAATCGTATACTTTGAGCAATACGGTTCCCTGTGTTAAGTTCAATAAGTTCAAAAGAAGTTTATCCCCCTTTTTGATAAACACAGGTTCCAATGTAACCGCAATCAAGTTTTTTTCTACTTCTGCTTTTGCTACACCTTTTTTGTTAAGGTGCACTGCGGCTTTGTTGGCCATTCCCAATCCTGATACCAACAAAAGTCCGGCTACTGTAATTGATTTAAACACTGATTTCATAACGTTTTCGTTTTTTAAGATTACAAAGCAAAAGTATCTGGGAATTGTACATAAAAACACGACCATTTTTTCCAATATCTGTGGGATTTTACCATCTCTAGTATGTTAAATTGGTATTAAAGGTAATTTACCATAGTTTTTTGGTAATTTTGCATAGATTCCATGTTGGGGCAACGTATACCTTTATTATATGAAAGGAAAAATGGGTATGATTTTACAAAAACCTGCTTTTGAGGCAATTGCGCCGAGCTTTGGACATTCATTTACCTATCAAAAGTTCAATGCGAACAAGGAAAATAAAAATAATGGTTGGCATTATCATCCTGAGTTAGAACTTGTTTACATTAATGGAGGATCCGGAAAACGCCAAATTGGAAGCCATGTATCCTATTTTAGGGATGGCGACCTTATTTTAATCGGCTCCAATTTGCCCCATTGTGGATTTACCGATAAACTGACCGGGAATAAAAGTGAGACCATCATACAGATGAAATACGATTTCTTGGGAAGCGATTTTTTCAATATCCCGGAAATGAAGAATATCCAAAACCTTTTTGAAGTGGCCAAGGGCGGTATCGCATTTTCCGGCAAGACAAAAATGAAGGTTGGGGAAAAGATGGAGATTTTGGAGTATCAGACAGATTTCCAACGCTTGCTGTCCATATTGAACATTTTAAACGTTCTCGCTACCTCAGATGATATCAAAGTTTTGAACGCTGAAGGTTTTTCCATTGAAACAGAGGTAAAGGACAACGACCGAATCAATATTGTATTCAATCATGTAAAGGCTCATTTTAAAGAAGATATTACCTTAGAGGAAATTGCAAATAAGGTCAGTATGACGGTCCCCTCCTTCTGTCGCTATTTTAAGAAAATCACAAATAAAACCTTTACGCAGTTCGTCAATGAATATCGTTTGGTCCATGCGTCCAAATTGTTGGCAGAACAGCCCATGAGCATAACCCAGGTATGTTATGAAAGTGGATTTAACAATTTCTCCCATTTCAATAAGTCGTTCAAAGCCTTTACAGGTCAAAATCCATCGGAATATAGAAACCAGCTAAAGACCATACTTCAATAAGGATGCAATTATTTAGCGAAAAACGGTACCTAGAGTTGCCAGATAGCGATATTTGGTACTACCCCAGTTTTTTAGCCAAGCAAGAAGCTGACCGGTATTTCCATTTACTCAAGAATAAAACACCCTGGCGCCAAGATAATATCAAACTATTTGGAAAGGTATATGCCCAACCTAGATTGACCGCTTTGTATGCCAATAATGACAAGAGCTATTCGTATTCCAACATTACAATGTACCCCCAGCGGTTCAATGAGGAGTTACTCTCGCTTAAAAAACGCATCGACACTGAGGCCAATATCGAGTTTACCACCTGTTTGCTCAATCTGTACAGAGATGGAAAAGACAGCAATGGATGGCATTCAGATGATGAAAAGGAACTCGGTCAAAACCCGGTTATCGCTTCGGTTACCTTAGGCACCGAACGTTTTTTCCATTTGCGGCATAAGTCCAACAAAGCCCTAAAGCACAAAATTTTACTCGAACACGGCAGTTTGCTATTGATGAAGGGACAGACCCAACATTTTTGGCAACACCAAATTGCCAAGACTTCTAAAAAAATTGGTGAACGAATAAATTTGACCTTTCGGGTAATTCAGTAAAGTTTACCTTTGCAAAGCATGAAAAAGAATTTTACCGAACGCGAAATTGATCGTATTATAGAAATGGCTTGGGAAGATCGCACTCCTTTTGAAGCCATAACGTACCAATTCGGAATTTCAGAGCAAGAGACCATAGAACTTATGCGCCGTGAAATGAAACGAAGTAGTTTTAAAATGTGGAGAAAACGCGTTCAGGGAAGGAGCACCAAACATGCAAAACTCCGGACTACTGATATTGACCGATTTAAATGTTCCAGACAACGGCAAATTACGGGAAACAAAATCGCGAAAAGATAGACTTTATCTAAAAAGTTCATTGAGCACCTTGGCCATGCGCAGACCGCCTCGCTGCAATTGCTGAAAAAGGAGGCTGTTGTAATCGTAGGCGTATTTATATCCCAACTTATCACCAGAACTGGCAGAATTATAAACGGTCACCGCGAGCTCGTGGGTTTCATGTATCCAATCGTAAATGGTACCCATCTGGATTTGCTTTCGCTCTTTTCGAGACACACGGTTCAGCTCATCAGCTAATTCAGTATAGGTCATCCCGTAAGAAACAATCAAATTTTTGTCCCACAATCGATGGAGATTGGTTGCTTCCCCAAACCATTGCAATTGTATATCATTCCCGCCACGGTCCTCTCCCCTGCTTGCGTGCATGGGTTGGTGCATATCACCTATCAAGTGAACCAACATTTTTAAATAGAAAATACGGTCCTCTCTTGGACTGTTTTTATCTTTGACAATACGTATACACGTTTCCATACCCACCATTAAATCGCCATACGGACTTTTCTCCGAATCCTCATAGCGCATTCCCAAAGGATAATTCACATAATGCCAAGGGGAAAACCTGGCATTTTTCCTATCTGCTTTTATTTCATCTGCAAAGGTTGTGGCAAAGGCCAAGCTATGTCCCCCCAATAAATCCTTTAAGGCCCTCCTGGTTTTGGCTGTCAAATGGTGCTCAGCAATTTTTCCTGTTATTCGATGTCCTGTTTTGCCCCAGTAATTTCCGAAACCAAATAAAGGCATCAGACTTAGTAGAAGAATAAAATGTTTCATGATTGATGTAGTTGATGTTCAAAAGTAAAAACTAGTGGCGATACCCCTGCCATAAACTAGAGAGGATTTCCAGGATATATTAAAATCAAGAGTTCAAAAACATTTGGGATTTTTTTAACTAAGCTTCCCCTTAAATTTGCCCGACTAATTCAAACTAACACATGTCAAATATCCGTTTGATATTTCTTACGGGAGTTCTACCCGTTTTCCTATTTGCTCAAAATCCCTCCAAAACCTTTGTTGTAAAGTATATTGACCAAGCTATTAAAATCGATGCGATATTGGATGAACCGATATGGGAAACGGCCGAGAGCGCCCATGATTTTCAGCAATATTTCCCCTCAGATTCCATTTTGGCGGAGCAGCAAACGGATATAAAAATGCTTTACAGTGCGACCACCCTGTATATTGGCATAAAAGTAAATACAGAGGGAAGCGATTATGTGATTCCATCCCTTCAGCGTGATTTTCGCGCCGGAGGAAATGATAACATCAGTCTCCTTTTCGACACCTTTAATGATGGTACCAACGCTTTTTTGTTCGGAATGAATCCATACGGGGTCCGTAGGGAAGCGCTTATCTCCAATGGAGGTACTTCTTTAAGTGGTTTCACTACCTCATGGGACGTAAAATGGCGAGGCGAATCTAAAATCTATGACGGTTATTACGTTTGTGAAATGGCCATTCCCCTTACTTCGTTTAAATTCAAGCAGGGAGAGACCAAATGGCGATTCAATAGCTATCGCTTCGATATGCAGACCAATGAGACCAGTACCTGGGCCGAAATACCACAAAATCAGTTCGTCTTCAATCTGGCTTTTATGGGCGATATGGTATTTGAAAAGCCCTTGGGGAAATCAAGAACCCCACTTGCCCTGATTCCCTACATTAATGGAATTTCATTGAAGGATTTTGAAAATGATGAAAGTACCAACGAATTTAATTTTGGGGGCGATGCAAAAGTGGCCATAGGAAACGGGATGAATCTTGATATTACCGTGAATCCTGACTTTTCCAATGTAGAAGTGGACAATTTTTTCACAAACCTAACCCGCTTTGAAGTAAATCTTCCAGAACGAAGACAGTTTTTTATCGATAATGTGGACCTTTTCGGGACATTTGGAAACGAGCGCGATTCCAACCCTTTCTTTTCACGAAGAATAGGCATTGCAGAGGATATTAACGACGAAACCATTGAAAACGGTATCATCGGGGGTATTCGGCTGAGCGGTAAACTCAATGAAGATTGGCGGCTTGGACTTTTGAACATACAAACGGAAGAAGATATACCCAACGAAATACCCAGCAATAACAATACGGTCTTCGCCCTTCAAAAAAAGATTTTTTCCCGCTCTAATCTGAGTTTCATTTTCGTGAACAGACAGACCTTTAATGATTATGATTTTTTGGATGAGAATGATCGCTATAATCGTGTTGTGGGACTCGATTATAACCTTGCATCATCAGACAATACTTGGGTGGGTAAATTTTTCTTCCACAAGTCATTTGCCCGGGACATAGGAGATGATGATAGCGCCGGAGGCGTTGATTTGCAATACAATTCAAGACATGTGAATTTTGGACTTCGCGGAAATTTTGTTGGGGAAGACTACCGTGCAGACCTTGGTTTTGTGAGAAGACAGGATATTGTGGCCGCTAGACCTTTTTTCGAATATAATTTTTGGCCCAAAAAAGGAAAAATCAATTCGCACGGTTTTCGGGTTGGTCCAAATGCGATTTGGAGACCCAATCTAGACTTTCAAAACACGGATTACAATATTTTTTTACGATGGGAAGCGCAATTCAAGACCCAAGAGGAAATAGCGGCAAGGGTTTTCAATAGGTTCACTTTTTTAACAGACCCCTTTGACCCGACAGGAACTGACGGCGCTGTTGAACTGCCCGCAGACCAAGGATATTATTACACCAGCTATGAAGTAGAATTTCAAAGTGATAGGCGTAAAGTGTTCTCCTATGCCCTACAACCCGGGTATGGAGATTTTTTCAATGGAAATCGCTTTTCTTTCGAGGGCAATATGAGTTTGCGTTTGCAACCCAAGGTATTTCTTTCCTTGGACTTGGTCTATGACAATATTACGCTTCCTGACCCTTTTCCGAGCGCTGACATTTGGTTGGTCAGTCCACGGGTCAATATTACCTTCAGTAAGTCTATATTTTGGTCCAACCTCATACAATACAGTAATCAAAGGGACAACCTCGGCTTTAATTCTAGATTACAGTGGCGCTTCGCCCCCTTGTCCGACCTATTTGTGGTGTACAATGACAATTATTTTGTAAATAACTTTATGCCCCGTAGCAGGTCTATCAACCTTAAGCTCACTTATTGGTTGAATATCTAAGCCTGAATATTATACGCCTCAGTTTTTTCTATATTTGGTCGCAAGACTTGAAAGTACCATGGACCAACTACCTTTTACCGAAGACACAGTAATATTTGGACTTCTCTGTTTAAGCCTGGGATTTGTTTTTTACACTTCCTCCATTAAAACGGTTTTTTGGAAAAGATTTTATTCTATTGTACCCACAGTACTTATGTGCTATTTACTGCCCGCCATTATGGCCAGTACAGGTTTAATAAATGAAGAAGCCTCAAACACCTACTATATTGCCAGTAGATATCTTTTGCCCGCTGCACTCATTTTGATGACCCTGAGTATTGATCTCAAGGCCATTTTTAACTTAGGTCCAAAAGCACTGATCATGTTTTTGACAGGAACGGTCGGAATTATCATTGGGGGACCGCTGGCCATTTTAATTGTTTCCATTTTCTCTCCCGAAACGGTTGGAGGAGCTGGTTTTGATGCGGTTTGGCGCGGCCTTGCCACAATTGCGGGAAGTTGGATCGGGGGAGGCGCCAACCAAGCGGCAATGCTTGAGGTCTTTCAATTCAACCAGGAAAAATATGGTGGAATGGTACTCATCGATATTGTTATGGCCAATGTATGGATGGCCATAATCCTTTTTGGGATAGGAAGGTCCAATAAAATCGATGCTTGGCTTAAAGCCGATAATTCATCTATAGAAGAGTTAAAGGAAAAAGTTACCGCCCATACCAAAAAGATTGCTAGGGTCACTAGCTTGCCCGACTTTATTATGCTTCTTTTTTATGCTTTTGCCGGAGCCGGTATCGCACATTTTGTCGGTCATTACATTTCCGAATTTCTGGAAGCAAATTTCGAGGTTATCCGAAATAAGGAAAAGATGCTTTCTTCACTCGGGTCCAAATTTTTATGGATGGTGGTGGTAGCAACTTTCATCGGTATTGCACTTTCCTTTACCAAGGCCAAAAACTATGAGGGGGCGGGAGCCAGCAAAATCGGAGGTGTTTTTATTTATATTTTGGTGGCTACCATAGGAATGAAAATGGATTTGGGCAGGGTTCTGGAAAATCCAGGTCTTATCCTTATTGGACTTATTTGGATAAGCATCCATGCGCTACTATTGATCTTGGTGGCCAAATTGATACGTGCACCCTATTTTTTCCTGGCCGTTGGCAGCCAAGCCAATGTTGGAGGCGCTGCATCTGCTCCTGTAGTAGCCGCGGAGTTTCATCCTTCCCTGACTTCCGTGGGAATTCTGTTGGCCGTTTTTGGCTATGTGGTCGGAACTGCTGGGGCATATATTTGTGCTTTGCTCATGGAGGTGGCTTCCCAGATGTAAACTTCTGTAGAATTTCCAAAAATTCAGGAATATTATGCATATTTGCCCCGCAAAATGGAGTTTATGAAACAAATCTTGTCAATTTTCCTTCTGGGGATGCTCGTGTTTTCATGTGGTGAGGACCATCAATTCAATATGACCGTTTCCGGTAATATTGATGGTCTTAAAAAGGGAATGCTCTATTTTCAGCAGTTCAAGGATTCCTCTTTGGTAAATCTGGATTCTTTGGAAATTAAAGGGGATGGGGGCTTTACGTTCTATCATAATTTGGACAGTCCTGAAGTGCTCTATCTCTATCTTAAAAAAGAGGATAACAATGATATCAACGACCGAATCACCTTTTTTGGAGAACCAGGAGAAATCCGTATCAACACCTCATGGAAAACTTTTGATGTAAATCCAAAGATCAGCGGTTCTAAAAGTCATGAAAAATTGGAAGAGTTCAACGAGATGATTTCACAGTTCAACATACGCGAACTGGAACTTTCCCAAAAAATGGTTTCTCCCGAAATTCAAGAGGACTCTTTGGCAATGGACTCCATACAACAGCTGGTACAACGAAATGTAATACGTCGGTATCGCTATGCGATAAATTTTGGATTCAACAATCCAGACTCTTATGCAACACCCTACTTAATGTTAACAGAAGCCAGTGAAGCAAATCCGAGATATCTCGATTCTATTTATAACCAGTTGTCCCCCGAAATAGTGGCTTCAAAATATGGAAAGGAATTCAAGGAATTCTTGGGGCAATAAGGGTTTAATCCGCCAGTTTATTAAGTTCTTCGACCAATTCCGTCGCCTTTTGTTCTAGCTGGGCACGAATGTCCTTGAAATGGATTTTTTTGTCGTCAACTTCTTTTTGATGGATTTTTGACATGATATCATCAAAGACCATAATCGCTTTATCAATGATAACACTACCTTCGTTCGAATTTTTATTGTTTGAACCCGATTCCCAGATATAAACGGCTTCTATTATATCGCCCAACACAAAATTGACATCTTTCTTTAAATCGCGAATACTGGCCATATCACCTTTTTTTCAAATGTACTATTAAATGCTAACTTCTAAAAGTTTGACATTTTTTGTCTCTATATCTACGAATTTACTCGCCGCAGGGATTAGAAGGGTTTCCCCTTTCTCTAGAGAAGCACTCCCTTTATCATTGGTTACAAGCGCCCTTCCCCCAACACACATGTATATTGTGAAGGAATCCCGTTCTGTCAAAAATATTTTCTTGTTACGGTCCAAATGGATAAAATTCGTTTTAAAATAGGAGCAATCCACCATACTATTGGATTGGTTTAGTGCATTGGCATACGCTACCTTAAAGTCATCCTTTTTCTCATAATCCATGGCATCCAGCGCCAGTTCCGTATGAAGTTCCCTTAAATTGCCATCTTTATCTTTTCTATTAAAATCGAACACGCGGTAGGTTACGTCTGAAGTTTGTTGGATTTCGGCCAGTAAAACTCCGGCACCAACTGCATGAATCTTACCAGTATTGATAAAAAAAGTATCTCCCTCGCCAACTTCTTCATAATGCAATAAATCTAACAAGGTGCCTTCTTCAAGATTACGTACGTATTCTTCTTTTTGTACCGTTTTGTTAAACCCTACGATGAGTTTAGCCCCAGGGTCAGCATCCATGATATACCACATCTCCGTCTTTCCGAAGGAATTGTGGCGCTCTTTCGCTAAACCATCATCGGGGTGCAACTGAATGGACAAATCTTTTTTGGCATCAATAAACTTTATCAAAATGGGGAATTCCGAACCAAATCTTTCAACAACGCTTGAACCGAGCAGATTTTTACCATGATCTCGAATGAGCTCATTCAAAGAAGTTCCTTTAAGCGACCCGTTGGCCACTTTCGAAATTGCCCCATCCACTCCGGAAAGCTCCCAGCTTTCGCCGGTAATTTTGCTTGTTATCGGTTTCCCCAAAACATCCTTTAACTTGGTACCTCCCCACAGTCTTTCTTTAAGGATGGGTGTAAACTTTAGCGGGTACAACATCTTATCCGGTATAGGTTACAAAGTTTCGGGGCGTTTCATAGAGGACGACCTCCAACTTTTTACTTTCATCAATCTGGGACCTCAATTTGTTCCAAATAACCACAGCAATGTTCTCAGCGGTCGGATTAAGGCCCTTAAAATCTGCTACGTCTTCATTCAGGTTTTTATGATCAAATGCATCTTCCACATGAGCTTTTATCAAATCTTTGAGCACCTTCATGTCCATGACATACCCCGTTTCAGGATCAATTTCCCCTTCCACACTTACAATTAAATCATAGTTGTGCCCATGATATCTTGGATTATTGCATTTCCCAAAAACAGCTTCGTTTTTCTCAAAGCTCCAATCTGGGCGATATAACCTGTGGGCCGCATTAAAGTGCGCTTTTCTACTGACCTTTACTTTCATGATTGTTCTTGATTTTCAATAAGATAATCGTAAAACCGTTCAAAAATAATTTTGAACCATGCCGTGTAATTATCTGGATTTTTAAGGATATCTGAATGGATTTGGGTAGGATGCATCCACTTCCAATCTGCTACTTCTTCTTTATTTATTTTTGGGAGTCCGTTATAACGGCCTATCAGTACATGATCAAGTTCGTGTTCCGTAAGGCCATTGTCAAAAGGAGCCTTATAAATAAATGAAAACAACTCCTTGAGTTCCACAGAGAAACCCATTTCTTCCCGTAAACGACGTTTTCCTGCTTCAATATTGCCCTCTCCGTCGCGTTGATGGCTACAACATGTGTTGGTCCACAATAGTGGGGAATGGTATTTATCCGCCGCACGTTGCTGAAGCATTATTTCTCCAGAGTCATTTAGTACAAATACGGAAAACGCGCGGTGTAAAAGCGCCTTTTCGTGGGCTTCCATTTTGGGCATCAGTCCAATGGGTTGGTCATCCTCATTGACCAATATCACATTTTCTTCTTTCATTGGGTAAAAATAGGGCGTTTGGCGGAAATTGTTCCCACCAAGTTTTCTAAAATGTTCTTAAGGCGATGTTTGTTAGAAGAATCGGGGAGACTTCAAGTTACCCACGTTGCGAATGAAATCGTATCGAATGAGGACTTCAAAGGAGCCATCATTGAACCTAGTACCGCCTAAGTCCGTGATTTCCCGATCATAAGCTAGACCGATAAGTATCTCATCCGAAATACGAAACCCAAAAAGGCCGCTAAAGGCAGCATCCCAGCGATATGCCACGCCACCAATAAACTTTTCGTTATACATGAAATTGGCCGAAAGGTCTACCTGCAAAGGAGCACCTTGGGTCAATTTGGTCAACAAAGTCGGTTTGAATTTTAAAAACGGATTGATATCATAAACGTAACCGGTTATCAAATACCAATTGATTTGTTCCCTGGCAGTGGAAATGGCCGATTCATCAAAATGCGTGGTTTCTAAAATCCGTGGAGCGGACAAACCGGCGTAAAATCGGTCAGTGTGATAGTAAACCCCTGCGCCTATGTTGGGAGAGAAACGATTTCTAATGTCTTGTTGCGCCTGCAGCTGGGGATCTATCTCAAACTCATCCAGTTCCGAGTAACGGATATCCAACATATGGGCACTTGCTTTTAATCCAAAACTTAATTTTCCATTAAAAGAAGTTTGAATACTATAGGAAAAATCGGCATCAAAATAGGTCTCGGAAGTAGGTCCAATTTTATCGTTCACTATAGAAATGCCAAAACCCACTCCCCGATAACCTAGAGGGGTATGGAGATTGAGCGTTTGTGTTTCCGGTGCTCCATCCAAACCTACCCACTGGTTGCGATATAGGGCCGCAATACTCAAATGCCCCCGTGAACCGGCGTATCCCGGGTTCACACTTACGGTATTGTACATGTATTGGGTATATTGTGCATCCTGTTGGCCAAATACAGATGTGACCACGGTAAAAAAACAACCCAAAAACGCCGTAAACCTTATCTTTCCTCTATTTCGTTTCACAGTCGTCATTCCTTTATCGGTTAATATATAAGTAACCTGAGAGTTGTTTCATACTTGAATTCTGGTCTTCATAATCCACAATGTAGAAATAGGTTCCTACCGGCAATTTGTTGTCTTGATCCACGGTTACCCTTCCAGTGGAAGTGCCATCAAAAGCATTGCCAGCATTATCGTACCCCCGCGTCTGGAATACGAGAACACCCCATCTGTTGTAGATTTTTACAGTATTGTTTGGGAAATTTTCAATGCGCCTTATGGTCAAGACGTCGTGAACGGTATCACCGTTCGGTGTAATTACATTGATCACATCTGGCTGGTCATCTTCCGTTGGACCCAAATCAGGATCTAAATAGTTTGGAATACCGTCCCCATCGGAATCGTCATTCGCTCGATTCCCGTCCAAATTAAGGTCTTCATCTGTGGTTGCAATACCATCATCATCGTCGTCTGTATCACGATAATCCACTTCCCCATCTAAATCTGTGTCCGCTAAATCCGTGCTTGGATCATTAATTTCATCATTGATATCTGAATCATTGATAACATTGCCTTCGTAGCCATCATCAAGACCATCATTATCGCTATCAGAACCTATCGGTGAGACATCTGCAATCCCATCTTGGTCGAAATCATGAGCTTCAATTGAATCAAGTATTCCATCTCCATCACTATCGTCATCCACATAATCGGGTAGACCATCCAAATCCGTATCAATAGGTATAAGCCCCACGGTCCCAACCGCTTCATAAGCATCATCAACACCATTAAGGTTTGAATCCGTTAAGCTGGAAGGAATATAGCCAGCAGTGGTTTGCGCTTCTACATTATCAGGAATTCCATCATTGTCGCTATCTATATCCAAATAATCTGGAATTCCATCCTCATCCGTGTCGGTCGGGTTTGTGGAAGGATCGTTGTCCGCATCAGCATTCAAGTCTTCAAAACTATCCAGAATGCCATCACCATCGGTATCCAAATCCATCCCTGGGGAATTCACCAATACTGTAACAGTGCCCGTACTGCAGTTTCCATCCATATCGCAAATGGTGTATTCAAAACTATCTGTTCCGGAAAATCCAGGATTTGGCGAATAGGTTACGGTATCATCTGATGGGTCGGAAGGAGTACCGTTTACCGCTATGGTCGCGGTTCCATTAGATGGGACAGTAATTGACAAAGAACCAGAATCAGGTAAATCGTTGTCGTTCGCCAAAATATCCACAGTCTCTGAAGTATCCTGCAAAACAGTCACAGAATCATCAATCGCATCGACTATGGGTAACACTTCTACAGATACCGTTGCCGTACTACAGCCCCCTGAAGAATTACAAACGGTATAGTCAAATGTATCGTTCCCGTTGAAATCTGGATTAGGTGTGTACGTTACGATATCATCCGACGGGTCATTGATCGTTCCATTGTCGTTTATCGCCACTGTTCCATTGGCAGGATTTGTGGCAGCAAGGGTTCCGGTAGAAGGCAAATCAGTGTCGTTTGAAAAAATCGGTATTATAACTGAATTATCTTCATCGACAGTTATCGAGTCGTCCATCAAAGTAGCCGCCTGGCTTAGGCAGACTACAGTGAATCGAGGTAATGCCGAGCTATTGCCAGCTTTTGTAACAGTAGCTAGGTATCTTTCTACTGTAACGGTACTTGTTACAAGAGGTCGGGTTTGATCTCCAGATAGTGCTGGATTCCAACTTACCGTAGCCCCTGAGGGAACACTTGCAGATATATCAAGTGTAACTTGGTTGTTGGGAGCTGTACAATCCGTTAAAATAAAATAACCCGTGGCATTGGAGCCACATAAAGTCCCATCGTAGGTCGCAAAGTAAACTCCCGGCTGTGTTGCTTCATAAAATGAATTTGTTCCTAAAACAGTACTCAAATTTGAGGCTTCATACCATCGATAGTTACTCTCATCGCCTCCACTCGGAGCTTGCAACAAGAATTGGGCACTCAATAGATTTGTTCCCATCAAAAGGATAAGAACCCCATGAAATAAAGACTTGTATATGTTGTTTGAATTCAAAATTGTATCCAGTCTGTATCAGTTTTTATTTCACGACAAATACTACATTGATAAGCGCGTTGTAATCAGCAGGTACATTGACGATATCATATTGCATGTTACCGTTTCCATCAATTGAGTCAATGTTCATCACCGCCGGATCAGCGAAAGTGACGTAATAGTATAACTCAGAACGAGTATAGGTCGGTATGCTGCTTGGTGCGCCTGTACTCGCCGTAAAGTTGGACGCTGTTCCTCCATATTGCGTCAAATATTCTTGGTAAAGGTCTATAGTCCTATTGTTACCAGTGGTAGAAGCGTCGATTGCAATAGAAGGAGGATAAAAAATTCTTGCAGCTTTTGATGTAATTGGAGCTATGGCCTGGATAGCAGCTTCTACGGTTGTTTCGGTTGTGGGCGAACCTACACCACCCTCGTCAACATCAACTGCGGTGACCAAATCAACTTCACCAGCATCTTGATCATCACTGCCACCGTTGTCGTCCACCCAGCTGTAGGTACCGCTTCCATCGGTGCTCAATACCTGGCCGTTGGTGCCCCCCGTGGGAAGCTCTATCTCGTTGGTAGCGTCGTTGTCGTTGTCAGCGACAGATATCGTCCCGCCACCGTCGCTAAGGGTCACGTCCGTGCCACTGCGCGTTATCGTCTGTAGCTCATTGCCCGAATCGGCATCGGCGTCATCAACATCGACCGTTACACTGCCGCCGTCCACAAGGCTTATCGTGGTCCCGGCAGCATCTATGGATAGGTCCTGGGTGTCCTGGCCGCCGTTGTCGTCCACCCAGCTGTAGGTACCGCTGCCATCGGTGCTCAGCACCTGGCC
>ERZ1740067.60-NODE-60-length-84346-cov-42.629391_pt1 | contig 84346 bp, 94 predicted proteins | sample MGYA00581736_ERZ1740067 | MGnify/ENA primary metagenome ERZ1740067 (study PRJEB43018, sample SAMN04849236) | marine metagenome | isolation source: floating plastic debris | place: Pacific Ocean | collected 2008-08-27 | study: EMG produced TPA metagenomics assembly...
AGAGTGGTGGGTAGAGTAAGCTTCCGACGATGCCAGCAAACAGAATGACGGGTTCGATAAAGTCGATCATCGTTCTGAGATGACGGCGATGCCCGGCGACTTCAAGATGGCGCAGAGGGGTTGAGCTGCTCAAAGCGGCAGGAATGGCGAGTAACTCAATTTAGAGAGCATTGCCCGCCCTAGTGCTATATTGTTCGTGCCACTATTTGATTCTTTTTTTTCTAAGGTTGTTTTGCTATGAATGAACATACCGACCAAGAGTCGTTCAAAGACTCCGATGTACCAAATTGCCCTCCCCAAAACGTCATGAAAATTGCCAAAGGTGAGCTTGATCCGCTTGGCGACAGGATACATCGTGTATTGGTGAGCACAGACAAGTTTGTGATCTATTCGATATTTCTAGATCCAACGACCATCTCTAAACCATCCGCCAGTCAGTCGGGTGACAGTGCTGCATTACCTGACGCAAGCGGATCTGATGGCCATAGCTGGCTCCGGACCTACTACCCACAGGGATATGATTGCGCGAAGGATTTGCGTGCTAAGCTAGGGCACATATCCGAAGAGCTTCATACAGTCTGCAATGTCGTGGAAAGCATTTGCCTAGCCAAGAGCCTTGATGACAGCAGCTCTCATTCTCTTCGAAGTCGAGCGTCTGAAATGATGGCCAGGACCATGGAGATGACCTTTGAGGATCACGGAGAAAAGGCCAAGACGCTTCTAACCAAGTTGATCAGTGAAGTGACCACATTGCGCGACAGCAAGAACAGAATGCGTTACGTTACGGCGAATGTCTTGACCCTATTTCTGCTCATCGCCATGTGGGCAGCGCTCAGATACTCGGGGGCCTTAGACGCATCTCTAATCATCACTCGGGTAGAAAACGATACCACGTTTCCGGTTGCACATGCACTTGATGTTCTGGCTTTGGGCGCGCTTGGATCATTCTTCGCTGTCTCAGCAGCTATCCAGAGTATTCGGGTAAACCATTCTGTATCATGGCCTGAGATGATCTATTCAGGTGCGGTGCGTGTTCCAATTGGGGTCATTGCGGCGACACTCACAACCTTTTTGATCTCTGGTGGTTGGTTGCTTGGTTCCATAGACGGCCAGCTATTGGTTTGGAGCCTCTATCTGTTTGGTTTCATCGCAGGCTTCAGCGAGCTGTTTGTTCCTAATGCCCTTAAGCAGGTGGAAGCGAGTGCGACGGTAAGTGCGCCGGGGCAAGACGGAGTTTGAGAGTAGGGCTTCGGTTTGATCGAATAGTACCTGCCATGATTGGTATCCTGATCGGACTTTCCGTTGGCAATGCCGCTAAGTCGTGACCTGGCAACGTGATTTGTGTCATCACGGTCAGGTCATATTAGGTTACCGACTGATTTTGGGAGAGACGCGCCAATGAAAGACTTGGAATCCCTGAGACAATGGCTTGCCTCAGAGTGGGAGGCGAAACTGGTCAGCATAGCTGTTCTGCTTTCTCCATTCCTGTTGCTCGGTTCGTCTGTGGCCCTCTACGCTTACGGATGGATGAGTGATCTCCCCAGGTCGATGACCTTCCTTTTGGGTGCTGAATTGTTTGGAGTTTTTGCAGTCCACATCGCAATCCTAACGGCAGCTTTAACTCTTTCGCTCAGGGTGGTGAACTTCGTCATCCCGGCTATTTTCGTCGTCGCCCTGAAGGAGAACCGGGAGTCGATTTCTAAAGACACCCCAAAGCGGTTGCTCCTTCTGCTTTCGCAGATAGCGGCGTCACTGCTTATCGCAGTTTTGATTGGGAGTGCATTCATCGGTTGGAGCCTTGCACTGTCACTCTTGTTTGCTACCATTTTTTCGACCATTGCACTCGGGGCCTTGATCTTGCTCGCCGAAGCCGCCGCGAGCAGTCGAAAGGAGTACGGCGATTATAACAGCTTTCGCGGAAGTCTGCTGTCACTAAGTTTTATGTCGCGCCCCTATTTCTCTGGGCATCCGTTGAGGCAACTTGCTCTGATTTTGCTAATTGCCCTTTCGTTCCAGCAGCTGGGGCGGCATCAATTTCTTTCCAGCATGGAGCAGGAAGATGCGACAATCAGCCTCCAACAAGGCACACCTGTCAGCGGAAAGATTTTGGCCCAGATCAGCAGCGGCGTGTACGTCACTGACGGCGAGAAAAACGTTGATGGTAGGTTTGAGGTTCGTTTCTATCCACTTCACTCGATAGCGGAAATCTTTCACCCGTAGTGTGTCGTCACCGACCGGCATCCAAAGCGCAGTCCGGTGTGTGCCGCTCGTTCTTCGCGGCTGGTGTTCGTCACAGAACCGCTACAAGCAGCGCCACACACAATTTCAGGTGACGGGTCGCGAAGCTCAGTGCCGACGGGCCAGCGGCGCTCTTTCCCGTCAGTGCCAAAAATCTTCCGAACTGGGAGCTTCCCAAGTTGCTCCCAGTTCTCGCCTAACGCGAAAGTGGTGGTTTCTTCTTGCAACGCAAGCATGTTCGCTAAATGTTCTATCGCTATGCCGACCCGTTCCACGCCGCAGAAGAAGATTGATGATCACGCCTTTCCGGTGCGCGTGAAATTCCGCGTGCCAAAAAGAGGTTTCGGCCAAAGCTACACAGAGATGTATGATTGGCTGAATGCCAAGGTTGGTTTCGGGGGCTATGCTAAGCACTCCGAAGGCCATGCAGCCGCTTTTTACTTTCTGGACGTCGAGACCGCCCAACACTTCATCGCGGCCTTTCCGCAGCTTGAACTTGCGGATGGAACGCTTTCACGAACATATTCATCTCCAGCGATGGACGCTGCGGTAGATGCCGGGGAGCTGCTAGGGGTGTGCAATCTATATTCGATCACCAAAGGTCAGGCTGCGATCCGCGCGCTGTTTGACGGGATCACAGACGCAACGGGCAACCTGCAACCTCTGCCCGAGGTCTATCCCGACTATCACGCGCCAGTCGTGGCCAACATGGAAGGGGGACGGGCGTTGACCATGATGCGGTGGGGCATGCCTTCGCCTGCTTTTGCGCTCAAGGGCAAGAGAACGGATCGCGGCGTGACCAACATCCGCAACACCAAGTCTCCACAGTGGCGCAGATGGTTTGGGGAGGCGCACAGATGCGTTGTGCCTTTCGATGCGTTCTCTGAGCCGTACAATGCGCCAGGGAAGCCCTCTGAACCCGTATGGTTCGCTCTAGATGAGACGCGACCATTGGCGTTCTTTGCGGGCATCTGGACGCGCTGGACATCCGTGCGCAAGCTCAAGGATGGGGAGACAACCGACAACCTGTTTGGCTTTCTGACAACGGATGCAAATGCGGTCGTAGCCGAGGTGCATCCAAAAGCTATGCCGGTGGTGCTGACCAGTATGGATGAGGTGGAGACCTGGCTAACCGCGCCGGTTGATGAGGCGCTGGCGTTGCAGAGGCCGCTGGCCGACTGGAGGTTGTCGCGCGTCTCCGAGGTTGGCAATTCTCAGCAATGAGCAACTGCGGCTCTGAGCCCCAAAGTTACTGCCGATACTGAGATCAAGGTAGGTCCATTGAAAGTGCCAAGAAAACACCGTATGTGTTGCATATTGAAACCAAAATGCTCTCAATGAGTGCCGCACGACAGCATCAGCGTGTCGACGAACAATGCCGAAAAATCGCTTCAGAAAACTGATGCACTACGTCTGTGTCGACTATGGCTATTGCGGAAGTGTGATCAATGGACAGCCTACGCATACCACTGATTTCATTCCTGAATTCGGGCTTGTGTCAGCGAGCGAATTTGCGGGATGGGTCATGTTGGCTGATGATTGCCATCCAGATTCGGCTTTATCATTTCGTGAACACCATAAGCGCGATTTAGAGGTTGCGTTCATCAAGTACATGGGTGCCGAAATCGTGCCAGCTCAGGATCTACGTTGGGACGCAGAAAGCTGAGTGTGACAAGTCCTTTGTAGAATTGAGCAATAGCAGCTTTGTCCGCACTCTTCCATCTCAAAGCCACTGACATCAGCAATAGGTCGGTAGTGCATACCGCTCGGACAGATCCATACCGTCCCGACGCGCCATCCGCTCATCCTCAGCATACCGCCCACCTGAATAACTAGGGCAATCACGCGCAAAGCCGTTGCGCACCATCCACGCCCCAAGGTCTTCGCCGTCCAAAACACAAACGCCCACAGGCCGTTTCCGCGCTGTGGTGCCGTCCAAGTAGCAAGTAACCGGCATGCCCTTCACAAGCCGTTCCAGCGCATCCGTTGCGGCCCGTCCGCCGGGCTCACGGTTGTTGGGGTTGTCTTCTGGCGCTGCGATCCCTTGCAAACGTATCTCAGCGTCTCCGAACAAGATGCCGTCACCGTCCCTGACACCGGCAATTCCTGAGATGGTTGCGGCGACTGGGAATGGCGGATCGGCCGGGATTTGAGTCGGGATTACCGACAAGGCAATGGACACGCTGGCAAAGAGGTTTTTCATTCCGGGTGAATCTTCCGTGTAGTCTGGTTACGTCAGCAGCGTTGTTGTGGTTTGCCAACGGGCCTTCTTTATTTGATGAAAGGGCTGAGCAAATTTACCAACGAATTGATATTTGCGCGTCGAGTGGGGTTCAAAATGCGCTATGATAAGGATTGCTACCAAGACCGCCTGAGCCTCGCAGACGTCCGGTGTCGCGTGACGTCAAAAGTGGTCTCAACGGGCATACTGATCAACGCCGTACCACTTTCTCTGCGATTGATATTCGTATTCCCGGCATTCGACTCTTATTGGCTGTTCTGGCTGGCCCTGCTTGTGGGTTGGTCGCTAGCGGGTGCTAGCGTCGCCTGCGGTGTGATTTTTGAGGCACTGGTGCCCCGGTGGGTTCGCGGCGCAACGTCCGCCTCTCAAGAAAAACTCATGGATTTCTGCTATCCTGCGTCAATCTTGCTGTTGGGCTTATCCTCCATATCGTTCTTGGTGGCTGTAAGTATTGCAACACTGGGGCGTTTTGAACTTGTTCCCTAGTTATGCAGCCCGCGCATGATGCGAGATCCGGATTAGTCTGACGTCTTCTCCGAACGCTTCGACAATCTCACACCCGCGCCTCCACCGTTCTCTGGGATGAACTGGACGCCAGCCTTTTCAAGTGCTGCTCGCGCTGAGTGTTCGTTGGGGCTGCTCAAGTGCTTTGTCCTACCACTTTCAAAGCTTCTAATCGTGTCCGCTGGAATACTGGCAGCTTCCGAAAGCTCCGCTGCTGTCCAACCGATCAGCGCCCGGGCCGCCTTGCACATTTCTTTTGTCAATGCACTCAAATTACACCTCGTTTGTATATTTCTACACTGTGAGTGTTGACACAGTGATTGTATGTACTTACATATCGTGTGTAGCACACAGACTTAGAAGGACGCAACCATGACCATCGCAGCCACATATGACCGCCGCTCCATCATGACAGAGGCATGGTCGCGCACGCGTGCGTTCATGGCGCGCAATCCGAATGGTCGCCGGGTCATCGCCTTCGCAAGCTATCTGCGTGAGGCCTGGGTCAACGAGAAATCCCGGTTGGCCAATGTCCGCGAGGCTCAACGTGTTGCCGGTCTGACCGTCGATCAGCTGCGCGCTGAAATCGATCAGATTGAGAACAGCCCCACCAATGGCGGCACCGCCCCAAGCACCGTGCACCTGCGCAAGACCCTGACGGCCAAGCTGGCGGAGGAAAGCAACGCTCAGAAGCGCACCATCGTTCAGGACGCACCTGCGTGTGTTGTGACCTTCACGAAGGTGGACGGGTCGCGGCGCGTGATGCGTGTCGAAGCGCACCGGGTGCGCCATCACGTCAAAGGTGATCAGGCCAGCCGGTCGGGTCGCATCGCGTCTCACACACGTGCCTATCGTCACACTAACCTGCTGCCTGTCTGGGACAGTGAGGCCAAGGCCATCAAAAGCGTAAACCTCTCGACCGTCACCCGGATCGAGACGCCCGAACAGACCCACACCTATTGAGACAATCGTCAATCGTGACGCTCGCAAAAGCAGCCTGCGTCAAACCCAAGGAAGGACAATCAATGTACAGTGTCACCTACAGGCTCAACACACTTGAAAAGGCACGGGCCGAGTTCAACGTGAAGCGCAGCCACGACGACGCCTTGGAAGATCAAAGCGGCACATCGACCAAGGGGACGAAGAAACACGACAAAACTCCGCTCAACAAGGCAGAGGACGATATGAACGCAGCAGAGCTGGCGCTTGCACGCACCCCTGCCGACAACGTGATCGAGTTTCTCAAAAAGGTTTCAGCGCTTGCCCGTGAGGGTGGCATTGACGAAGATGCCGCCAATCACCTCAAGGCTGATGCTGACAGGCTGATGGACGTGGAGGCCGACCCCATTATCCAGATGTGCGAGGAATGGATGACCATTCGTCGCGTCTATGAACAGCGCGCGGGTTATGCGTCCGACCTGCCCCATACGGAAGAAACCCCGCTGGAGTTGGAAGAGGCGTCCGACTATTCTTTCCGGCTGGAAAAGAAAATCATGCGCACCACTCCAAAAACCCCTCAGGGCTTGGCGATGCTGGCCACCATGTATTGGACGGTTGAGGGGCCAACTTGTCGTGCTGGGACTGAGGCCTGGGCCGAGTCTTTTGACAATCCGCAATTCGCCCTGCTGGCTCGCCTGCGTGAGGGTGCAATGCGTATGGCTGGCATGGTCAAGTCATAGGCTGGGGGTGGCGCAAAACAGTGCCATCCAAACCCATCGCCCGGTGTTGTCAGGTTTTGTCAGATGTCGGGCGCACCTGACAAAGCATTGTCACCCAGCAAGCCTGGAGCGGAGAAAGGAGGATCGCCCGGGAGCGTTTTTGTAACCAAGTATTTTTAAGAACCAAGACCCCGAGCCCGCATATCAACAGCACTCATTTCAGCGCTGGAGGGCTTGGGTGCCCCCAAGGACCATTTTATGAATGCATATTTGACGAACAGGAACTGGTCAGACCGGTTTCTGCCAGAGATCAAGCGGTTGGTCGGCAAGCACCTGCTGGAAACCGCGCCCGATCCGTTTGACCACTTCCAGGCCACAGACTTGATGATGCTTGAGGCCCGAGACATGCGGATCGCCGCTAGGGTCAGGCGCCCAGGCTATGCGCAGCGCTATCCCCACCAGTTCACCATCCGCTCGCAGATCCCGTCGGGCGGTCAGACGGAGCTTTCCAAGATTGTGAACGGCAAAGGCGACTGGATGTTCTATGGGCACTCAGATGCCTCAGAGACTGGCGTGGAACACTGGTGGCTGATCGACCTGCGGGCCTTCCGTGCCGCGCTCATACGACACGGGGCACAGGGGCCGAGGATCAGCATGGGGGATCAGAGAAACCCCGATGGCACATGGTTCAAGTGGTTTGATGTGCGGAGCTTTCCAAAGGACCCGCCGCTGGTGGTGGCGCGTTCCGCAATGCTGTGATTGATCATTCCCGCTACTACACATCGTCAAACGGGGCATAAGTGCCAAGCGGAAAAGCTTAAGAATACCGCCCGCCAGCTAGAGACAGGCGACGACGAAGAGCGATTCAACAAAAATTCAGTGGCTTGTCGCGCGGAAGCCTACACCTCCCCCCAAAGAGCGTGAATGACGCGGCACGCCGCTTCCAGATCATTTACGCGCCGCATGTTTGAGTTGGGGGCAACAATCACGTCCCCGTGCCTCACATCCACTGCCATACACAAGCGATTTGCTGGTGCGCGATTGGTAGGGTTGTTCTGGTCGAGATGCATCCGTAATAGGGTTGCGACGTACCGCCCCATGTCTGCCCTTCGCCCACCATCATCTTGTGTCATTCTGAAAATTGCGCCGCCGATTTGCTCTTCTCCCCGGCTCTGTCCATACACCCACAAGTCCGCACGTACCGAAACTTCAACTCCCGCTAGCATCAGCTTGGGTTGAGAATTTGCAGTCTCGTTGAACTGAAACCTTCCGAGCTGATTGTCCATTCCGCGCAACGCATTCAAGACCTCTATTGACTGACGAGCATCGTCTTGTCGTGTGTCCGACTCAGAGGGGTCAACAGCACGCTGTTCAAACATGCGTATCGCTTCATTTAAGGGATTCTGGGAACGCGCTAAATCTGATAAGTGTGCTTTAATTGCGCTGCGCGCATCTTGATAGCGCGTTACAACAAAGGCTTGCGGTTCATAGTTGCGCCGAATAATCGACTGCTTGGCGGTTTCGGACGCTACCATGTAAGCGGCAAGATCATTCGCAGAAATACGCGGCACTTGGGAGGATCGTGGCATGGAGGATGGGCACCTTGGAACAGCAAGAATTGACAACTATAGGTCGATCCATATCTCAGAACTCTCGCGTGAGTCCATAATTGAGAATGGCGCAGAACACCTTGGTTTTGGTGGATACTTCCTATTTGAAACTCGAAACGACCGGACACGGCGCGGTATCAATATTCTGGCGCGATTTGCCTCGTTGGATGCTGCCTTAGAGATGCTTGAGATTTGGAGCGCGCGGCAAGCCGCTTAACAAGCGAGTTTCTTAAGTGGTCAATCACCTAGGAATACCTCCAAGCAATCGTCCATTTGTCCCCCATATGTCCCCCAAAAAGAGATGACCATGCCTGAATCGCAGCCGGCTTAGTGGCTAAGTCATTGAAAACAGTGGTGAGCCGTGCAGGATTCGAACCTGCGACCCACTGATTAAAAGTCAGTTGCTCTACCAACTGAGCTAACGGCCCACAAAATCGGTGTTTATGTAGTCGTTGTCGGCTGGTCAAGCCGGATTCCGCACCTGTTGTTGATCGCTCGAAGTATCCGCCTCGGTGCATCGGTGAGGTGCCCCTACTTTCCTAGACAGCGACAGAATTCTGTAGTTCATGTGGTTACGCTTTGGGTCACAGACAGGCTCGGTTTATTCGAACAGATCCCCCCGCGCTCGCTGTCGCGTCCCATATGCGGAAGTATGCCATCCGTTAGGTTTCATCGCAGCTTTGCTGGTCAAGTTTTTGTCCCAAGATGATCTTTACATCACCTGTCAGACGGTCAAAGCGATGCGGCGCTCCGGCTCATATGTTTGCGCCGTCACGAGGATTGTCAGCGGTGATTTCCGGCAGTTCGAAAACAGGCAGGCGTCAGGCCGTTCATGGGATCGATCGGCGATGCCTACGGCAACGCCATGTGCGAGAACTCATGCGCCATGCTCGAATGCGCGTTGTTCGACCGCCGAAAGTTCCGAACAAAGCTGAGGCACGCATGGTCATCTTCGGGTTCATCGAAGGCTGGTACAATCGAGGTCGCCGACACACGACTCGGGGATATCTCTCGCCCGTCGATGACCAATGATGCACCGTCGATGGGCAAGGATCTTCTGGTCCGTAACCGTCCATGAAACCAGGGGAATCCAGCTTCTTGAGTGGCAATGCAATCATTCAGGCGCAGTGGGTCAGGTTGGTCCAAAGCTGGTTTGCTTGTCCTAAAATCTCATGCACTGCCCTTCTGGTCGACTTTTGGCCGGGCCTTTCTTCGCTTCAAGGCGGTTCTGTACGTATCGATGATACTATATAACATTTCGAGTTGCGCGCATTGCGCAATTTCTCTAGTTGCGTAAGAGCATAAACTCGAGTTTCACGGAATCTTATGCCTCCAAAACGTCCTCGCAACCTTGGTCAAACAAGTCTTCGCAGCAAGTGTCGCAGCAGAGACCCGATGCGAGCTTATGACGGATTGCCAGCACCGCTCCGCCTTTGGATCGGTCAGGCAGCGTTGCCCTGGTCACCGGCCTCAGCGCGGCGCATCTGGCAAAAGGCGCAGGCAAAAGGCCTGAGTGTTGAGGAGACTCTGTCATCGCTATCTAGGGCTGAAGCCAAAACGCTCGCCCACGATCGCCACGCGGCGCGATCCGCACTTCATTCAAAAGCCTAGAGGAAGTTATACATGTCTTTCATTGCGAGAGTCACCATTGCCGCGCTGTTAACGCTGAGCTCCGCCCTAATCGCACTTGCTCAGGAAGGCACATTGAGAATTGCTGGATCCGCTCCGACGGCGGAGACACCCGATCCGAGAGCCGAGTACAATGGCTGGCTGTCAAACCAGGCCGGTGTTACGGAAACCCTGATGGGCATAGATTACGAACTGAACCTCTATCCACGCCTGGCCGGAGAGGTGGAACAAGTATCGCCGACAACATGGCGTGTCACTTTACGCGAAGGTCTTTCCTTTCATGATGGCACCCAAGTGACGGCACAAGCCGTGGTGGACGCGATCGAACCAATCTCGGATGAAAGCCACCCGGGACACAACAAGCGGATCGCAAACCTGCTGGATTTGGCCTCCATGTCGGCAGATGGTGACCGGGTTGTTGTGTTTGAGACAAACACCCCCAACGCTGCATTCCCCTGGACCCTATCCGAACCGGGAATTGCCGTCCTTGGGCCCGTTTCAGACGACTTCCCCATCAACGCGACCGGCCCCTACATCTTCCGGGAGGCCATCCCCGAACAGCTTTATCGCGTGGAAGCCAATGCTGCTTACCGACTTGGCGCACCGGGGTTTGAGGAAGTCCGTGTTGTAGGCATTCCCGACCCTGGTGCCTCTGCGCTTGCCTTCGAGGCGGGCGAGATTGATATGGTGATCAACTATCCCGAAACGGACTTCGCACGCATTGTAAAAACCGGTGCAGTCGGCTTCTCGGCTCCGACGGCCAGGCTCTATTTTTATACGCTCAACGCGCGCAGCGGCCCTATGGCCAACCCGCTGATCCGTCGCGCTGTGTCGGTCGCCATCGACCGACAGGGCATTGTGGATGCAGCTCTTTCAGGGGTCGGCGGCGTGCCGGCAGGCACCGTCTACCCGGAGGGCATCGGTTGGGCAGCCGACATCGAACCTGTCTACAACCCGGCCTTGGCCGAAGAGTTACTGGCCGAAGCGGGCGCAGTGAAGGAACGTGGTGTTTGGATGCTGGACGGCGCGCCGCTTGAAATTAATATCGTGACCTACGGATCAAGGGCTGCGCTGCCCCCTACTGCGGAACTGACCCAAGCGTTCTTGCAGGCGATCGGCGTGCAGTCCAATGTGCGCGTGGGTGAGTATGGCGCTAGCAATGATGCCATCACCGATGGGACCGCTGACATGTTCCTGCAGGCTTGGGTGACGACACCGCAGGGGGATCCAGGCGCCGTGCTTGAGGCGCTGCTTAAATCCACCGGCGGCTCCAATGCGGGCGGCTACAATAGTCCAGAGGTGGATCAGTTGCTCGCCGATGGGCGCACGACCTTCGATGAAGAAGCACGGGCAATCATATATGATCGGATTCAGGAAATCATCGCGGAAGAGGCTGCCATGATTCCTGTCTTCCACGTGAGCCAGCTAAACGTCGCTCGGACTGGTCTGACGGGCTACGCGGTGCATCCCACGGAAACCTATTGGCTCACGCATGAGACTGCATTGACCGAATGACAATCACGGTTTCCGGCCTGAGTGCAAGCCACTCGGGCCGCACCATTCTGCAAGAGACAGACGTCACCATAAGGCCCCGCGAGCGCATCGGGCTGGTCGGCGCATCCGGTTCCGGCAAATCGACACTTGGTCACGCGCTAATCGATAAACTACGAGCGCAGGGCGAAAGAAGCGTGGCGCATGTTCCACAAAGCCCGGATGAGGCGCTTGATCCATTGCGATCCATGGCCTTTCACTGGCGTGAGGCGGAACGCGCATCGGGTCTTGCGCCCGACCAAGCCCGGCGACAGGAGCTTTTCGCGGCCCTTCGGATCGAAGGCGGCGACCTGCGCAAACGGCCGTGGGGCTGGAGCCGGGGCATGCAGCAGCGCTTTGTGATCGCAATGGCGTTGATCGGCACGCCGGACCTGCTTGTCATGGATGAACCCACCTCGGCACTGGATCCGGTTGTGGCGGCGAGCACGATGAGCCTGCTTGAGAACTATCTCTCCGATCGCCAGACAGCGCTTTTGCTGATCACGCATGATCTTGGCCTGGCCGCGTGCCGCATGGACCGGCTCATGGTCATGCAAACAGGCCGGATTGTCGAGGATGCGCCCACACAAAAGGTCTTGTCGGCGCCCAAAACCGACGCGGCGCGATCACTTTGCCTGCACCGCAGCTGGTTGGAACTGCCGTGCTGAGCGTAGATAATATCTCTGTCCGACGCGGGGCGACGGTCACTCTTCATGATGTGTCATTCGGGCTTGCCGCAGGGCGCACGCTCGCCGTTGTGGGGGAAAGCGGGGCTGGAAAATCGACGCTGATTGGCGCAATCCTCGGCCTTGTCCCATGCAGTTCCGGTCAGGTAACGTGGGACAAAACTCCGGTCGCCCGCTGCCGTCCCGCCCTTGTCATGCAAGAGCCGCGCAGTGCCTTCAACCCGCGCCTGTCACTGTATCACTCAGCAATGGAACCTTTGGTCGCTCAGCGGACGGTCCCGGATCCAGAGCGCCTGAACATGCTCTGTCAGGGTTTAGAGATCCCACCAAACTTGCTTTCGCGCAGGCCCACAGAGGTATCGATCGGTCAGGCGCAACGCGTCGGCATTCTGCGCGCTCTAATCGCGGCCCCACCGCTGGTGTTGTTTGACGAACCGCTCTCGGCGCTGGACGCCGTGACACAAAAATACACGGCACGCCTGATTGCGGAATTACAGCACGAGGCAGGTTTTGCGGCACTGATCGTCACCCACGATCTGGGATACGCCGCAGCTTTCGCGGATGAAATTGCCGTGCTGCGTGCAGGCCGCGTTGAAGAATACGCCGCATCTCGCGCCTTTGTCGAAGCACCGAGAACCGACTACGGTCGAACCCTGCGCGATGCCGCCTTTGCCCTTGGCGCACTGGAACGCGTGGCGTGATCAAACTGGTCGCCAGCCTTGTCCTGCGCGCATCCGTCGTACTGACGGGCACGGCGCTGGCAACCTTCGCACTTCTTTGGAACGCACCAGGAGATCCGGCGCTGGCAATTGCACTTGCCCGCTACAATGCCGTCGTACCGGTCGAGGTGATCGACCAGGTCCGCGCGGAGGCCGGATTGGACGGCGGATTCTGGTCAGCTTTTTCCGGGTGGATCACACCGCTTATTCTTGGGGATCTCGGCCAATCCTCGGTCACCGGGCGGGATGTCTGGCCGGAACTTGTGACGGCCATGTCCTACACTTTCCCATTGGCACTTGCAGGTCTGCTTGTCGGCATCGCGATTTCCGTGCCGCTCGCGCTTTTGGCCACACAGCGCCCTGGCGGTTGGCTGGATCGATGCGCGGTTGCGCTGGCGTCTATCGGCGCAGCCATACCTGCCTACTGGTTGGGCCTGTTGCTCATCCTGCTATTTGCCGTCCAATTGGGCTGGCTGCCCGCAATGGGCGCCAGAACACCTGCCCATATGTTGTTGCCCGCCCTGACCTTGGGTTTGGGTGTCGCCGCATCGCTGACCCGTATTTTACGGTCCGGCATTCTGGAAGCGCGTGGGCAGCACTTCCTGCCGGCCTTTAGACGTCGGGGGGTGGCGGCCTCGGACATCTCCCGTCACCATGTTGCGCCGCATGTCGCCGTCCCGGTGGTGACGGTCTTCGGACTTGAGCTGGCCTTTCTTCTCGAAGGCGCAGTCATGGTCGAAGTGATTTTTTCCCGACCTGGCCTCGGCAGCTTTCTCGTAAGCGCAATTGAAGCGCGGGACTTCCCCAAGGTTCAGGCTGTGGTCATCCTCTCGGCTGTACTGTTTGTGACAATAAACCTTTTGATAGATCTTCTTTACCGCGCGCTTGACCCTCGGATCGGAGAGCGGGATGCGTAGCGTCATTGTCCTTGTCACAGTTTTTGTGCTGCTGGCGCTGGTCGGGCCATGGCTGGCGCCTCACGATCCCACACAGATCAACATTCCCAACCGTCTGAGCCCTCCTAACGCTGAATGGTTGCTGGGGACCGACGCACTGGGCCGAGATATCCTGTCGCGACTGCTGCATGGCGCACGCTGGTCACTTGGCCTCGCCTTTCTGATCTCGGTCATCGGGCTGGCCATCGGAACCGTGATCGGGCTGGTCGCGGCGCAGGGTGGCAAGATCGCGGACTGGATCGTGATGCGAACTACAGACACATTCCTGGCTTTCCCGGACCTCGTCGCCGCGGTGGTGATTGCAGGTGTGTTGGGCGCGGGAACAGGCAGTCTTATCTTTGCGCTGACCATCACGGGATGGATGCGCTACGCGCGGGTGGCACGCGGCATCGGCTTGTCTCTGCTAAACCGCGGCTATGTCGTTCAGGCACGACTTGCCGGTCTTTCGCCTGTTGCGATTGCTCGCTGGCACTATCTTCCCTCGCTCTTGCCGTCCCTCACCGTTGTCTGGACGGGCATGTTCGCACGCGCCATACTCAGCATCTCTGCCCTCGGGTTTCTTGGCTTTGGCGTGCAACCCCCCATGCCCGAATGGGGGACCATGCTGCTTGATGCGCGCATCCACATGCGCTCAACCCCGCTGCAGATGATCTGGCCCGGTCTTGCAGTGGTAACCTGTGTGCTCGCCATCAATCTAACAGGGGATGCATTGCGCGATTCGTTGGCCGAAGCGGACCAAAGGTAATGACGAACGAAGATCGCCGCATGCTGGGCATAGAGTTGCGGATCCCGTCGTGGTATTCGATGGCAGGCATGTTCGTCTACGTCAAAGCCGTCAGCAAGGGTGTGCCATTGGCCTGATCTTCTACTTCAGGTCTGCCGCCTTCGCTCTGATCCCGCTCACTATCTTCTTGTGGCTCACAGCAGTCCTTAATCACTAACAGTCGGTATGTTCACGATCGAAAGCGCATTCCGATGAAATCTGCGCCGGGAAACAATGAGTGGAGTGAGGCGAAGGTCTTGGATCGAGCTCGACGTGACGACTTTCTGCTTGGCGAAGAACTCTGCTTTTTCAACAGTGTTGGCGGAATGATAATTTGGAGTAGCAGCTACCCAGTCTAGGCGTTTGAGCTTTGTCCCTTTGGCCTGACGCGCGACGGGGGGCACACTGGAACGTCAAATGGGTTATCGGGAACGTCCGCCAAAGCACGTTGTAGGGGCGGCCTCGCCATTAGGCGCCCCAGATAGGCTTCGAGCCCAAGGAGAAGGTGACGCTCTACCTCGACCGCTCCGTCGCGCGCAGCTTCAAGGCGATGGGCAAAGGCTATCAGAGCCGGATCAATCGTCTGCTCCAGACCTGGTTGCAGATGAAGGCTGCGGGCATGATCGAGGTTGAGAAGGCCATGCTTGACCGCCAGCGCGAGGTCAACAAGGCCCATGACGCCGCCGAGGCGGAGGGCGTTTCAGTCCCGTACCTTCGCTGTTATGCAAAGACGCCGCCCATAGAAGAGCTGCCAGAGGTGGATTGGTAAGGATGTTTGGGTGACGCCTTTGCGCTTTGGTGATCATCTGGGCGCTGCCTCAAGCTCCTGTCAGACGTCTTCCGCTTGATTGAGGATCGCCGAGATCCGGTCCTTGAGCTGCATCCGCTCGCGCCGCAGCGCCTCTTCATGCTCTTGGCTGCACGGCTCCACATTCGTCTCGGCCCGATGCACGGCGCGGTTTACCTCGTGATAGCGTTCCGAAAGGTGCCGGAATTCCCCGTTCGACATTTTGAGGTCATGGATCAGGTCGACCTTGTCCGGAAAATCGGCGGCCAGTTCATGAGGCGTATGGGACATTTTTGGGTGCATCCTTCGTCCTTGGTGTGGTTGGATGCAGGTTAGTGGGAGATCCTGTGAGGGGGCGTTGATCTGGGTCAAAGCGTCTGAATTCGCATGGTCGTGCGGAGTTATCCTTACGTCTGCAAAAATCCTATAGGCCGATATGAGGAACACTCTCGTTGGAAAGACTAGTATTAAGGTTTGATCTTTTTGTTGGTAGACTGTTCGCATTCAGTAGCTAGCTGAGTAGAGGGCCTTGTCTTAAAAAAAGCGGATTAAACTCCATTGCTTGATTTGATCCATGAACCTTAGCAGTCGGGCGCCTGTTTACCAGATGTGGCCCTTTCTCTCTCAAGGATTTGTCAAAATTTCTAATCTTATCAGCGCTTTGGTGTTTACCCGATATTGAGACGTTAGGTCCATCTAGAGATCTGAAGCAAAGAATTTCAGAAGCATGTTTCTTCATGATGTCCTTAATTTGATAGCTTCGTCCAGGTAGCTGTAATTCTGCTGCTGTATTTCTGGAGATAACCTCAAATGGTCCTTTTTGGACAATCACGTTTTGTTCAGCGAAATTGAATGGTCGAAAGTTTTGCATTTCTCCACCATAGAATTCGAGGTTTAGCTGCAAGTTTTCTGCAACATATGGGCTTTCAAATTCAGAGAAACTCTTAGAGACAAGTTTGTCAAAATGGGCGCCAATCTGATTCCTTGCTTTTTTCAAAATATCTTTCTTCGAGAATTGACGGAAAGTTCCGTTTCGTCTTTTAATGGAAAATACAGTCTGTGATTGCCAATGCTTGGGATATTTATTTCCAAGTGGAGTGTTTTTGAGATCTCGTATCGAAAAATCTCTTATAAAATTCGCAAAATTATGTATGATATATTCTCTCAAAATAACTTCTTCAAAACTTGAAGCGCGATAGTGGAGTATTTTCTCATATATCTCATCAATTCGATTTTTCTTAAAGTCGTAGGCCAAAGATGGCATAATAAGAGACTCTTCTTCGCCGGCCGCCTTGATCTCGTCTAGAAGCCGCAAACAAAGCAAGGCCAGTGTGCGATAGCTCATACGATTTCCGGAATCGTACTCGTCGATTATGATATCAATTTCTCTAAAGCTAGAGATCATTGCTCTGACCGCGTCGGATTTACTTCTTTCAGTCATACTTAGGCCTGAACTTGGTGTGATCTCTTCGCATTTGACGAAGCCGGCATTGTGTGGAGGGTATATAGAAAATCGCTCACGTCAAAATTTACTGAAAATCATGTCCATCGAACTTGATTATCCCGGAGGTGTGTCGCCGCCGGCGGTATGAGTTTGCAGATAGAAATTCAAAGTGCACACTTCTTGTGCTTCACAGTGTTGGCATCAAGCTGTGTTTCCCAGAAATCAGCCGAGTGAAGTTCTCATCTGATTTTGAAAGCGACTGCCGCGCACGCGTCGAATCCAAGCGAAAATTCAAGAAATTCAGCGGGTGAATTTCTTGAATTTCATACGCTTGGGTTCGACGTCCCCAAGCCGCCGTTTCTTGTCTTCTTCGTAATCCTCGAAGTTGCCCTCGAACCATTCGACGTGGGCTTCGCCTTCGAAGGCCAGGATATGCGTGCAGATGCGGTCGAGGAAAAAACGGTCGTGGCTGATGACGACGGCGCAGCCTGCGAAATCGACCAAGGCGTCCTCGAGCGCGCGGAGGGTTTCGACGTCGAGGTCGTTGGTGGGCTCGTCAAGCAAAAGGACGTTGCCGCCGGATTTCAGAAGCCGTGCCATATGGACGCGGTTGCGTTCTCCGCCCGACAAGAGCGAGACTTTTTTCTGCTGGTCGCCGCCCTTGAAGTTAAAGGACGAGCAATAGGCGCGGGAATTGACCTCGGCATCACCAAGCTGAATGAGTTCGGCGCCGCCTGAGATGGCCTGCCACACGGTCTCGTCCGCCTTGAGGTCGTCGCGGGACTGGTCAACGTAGGACAGATCGACGGTTTCACCGAGTTCGATCGTGCCTGCATCAGGCGTTTCCTGCCCGGTGAGCATCTTGAAAAGAGTGGATTTGCCCGCGCCGTTGGGCCCGATCACGCCGACGATGCCGCCGGGGGGGAGGGCGAAGGTGAGGCCTTCTATCAGAAGCTTGTCGCCCATGGCTTTCTTGAGGGCCTCAACCTCGATCACTTTTCCACCCAAGCGCTTGCCTGAGGGAATTACGATCTGGGCGCGGGTGAGCTTTTCGCGCTCGGACTTTTCTGCGAGGTCGTTGTAGGCATTGATACGGGCCTTCGACTTGGCCTGACGGGCCTTGGCGCCCTGACGCATCCATTCAAGCTCGCGTTCGAGGGTTTTCTGGCGGGATTTGTCCTCGCGTGCTTCCTGTTCGAGGCGCTTGGCCTTCTGTTCGAGCCAGGCGGAATAGTTGCCTTCGTAGGGGATGCCGCGCCCGCGGTCCAACTCGAGGATCCAGCCGGTGATGTCGTCGAGGAAGTAGCGGTCATGCGTGACGATGAGGATGGTGCCCTTGTAGTCGATGAGGTGCTGCTGGAGCCAGGCGATGGTTTCGGCGTCGAGATGGTTGGTGGGTTCGTCCAAGAGCAGCATTTCGGGCGCTTCGAGAAGAAGCTTGCAGAGGGCGACGCGGCGGCGTTCCCCGCCCGAGAGATCAGCAGGGTTGGCATCGTCTGGCGGGCAACGCAGCGCCTCCATTGAGACGTCGATCTGGCTGTCGAGATCCCAGAGGTTTTCTGCGTCGATCTGATCCTGCAGTTGGGCCATCTCATCCGCTGTCTCGTCCGAATAGTTCATGGCGAGTTCGTTGTAACGGTCAAGAATGGCTTTTTTTTCGGCCACGCCGTCCATGACGTTTTCCCGCACGCTTCGGCTGTCATCGAGATGTGGTTCCTGGGGCAGATAGCCGACGCGCGCCCCTTCGGCGGCCCAGGCCTCGCCCGAGAAATCCTTGTCGAGCCCGGCCATGATCTTCATCAGCGTAGACTTACCCGCGCCGTTCACGCCCACCACCCCGATCTTCACGCCGGGCAGAAAGTTCAGATGGATGTTTTCGAAGGTTTTCTTGCCACCCGGATAGGTCTTGGAGACACCGGACATGTGGTAGACGTACTGATAGGCGGCCATTGGGATCCTCCGGGCGTGTCAGGGTTTTGGCGTTAGATAGACGGGCCGGGCGGTGGGGGCAATGCACGGGCGATTGTGCAGGCCAATCGGGCTGGCCTTGGTCGATCATCTGGTTCTGCAACGGGGTTGAAACTATGTCTCGTATGAGACATATGTGTTTCATGACACAAATCAGACCCGAGACTAGAGACGCGATTGTGGAAGCTGCTTTCACGATCTTCGCCGAAGACCCATCCGCTTCACTGGGCGACGTGGCCAAACGCGCCGGTGTCGGTCGGGCAACGCTTCACCGGCATTTTCCCGGGCGCCCCGAACTGATGCGGGCGCTGGCCAAAATCGCCCTGACGGAGCTGGAGGAAGCGACGGCCCAGGCCACGGCGGAGGCAACAACTTACGAAGAGGGCTTTCGCCTCGCGCTGCATGCGATGGTCCCGCTTGCCAACCGCCAGTGGTTTCTGACTCGCGAGAGCGTCGAGGCCGATCCAGAAGTGGCCGCTGCTCATGCCGCCAGCCGCGATGACTTGCGAGGCAGCATCGAAGCGGCCAAGGCGGATGGCCTTTTCGACAGGGACGTCCCGACCGAGTGGATCGTCGCATCCTACGAACATCTGACCTATGTCGCGTGGTCCTTTGTTCGGGCGGGTGAAGCGACACCCAAGCAAGCGGCCGACCTGGCCTGGCGCACGTTTTTCACTGGATTGAAAGGAAGATCGACATGAATCTCGCAGAACTGACAGCACGGGTTGACGAGATTTTTCTTCTGATCGGGGGCGCGATCCTTGTGATCGAAATCGCCGAGATGCTGTTCAAGGGATCGTTCCGCACGAAGACGCTTTTGGAGATGCTGGCCAGTGCCTCGACCCAGATCCCCAGCATTCTTGTAGAGGCCTTCATTCTGACCGGGGCGTTTGGGCTTTACTGGATAATCGCCTATTGGGTGCCGTGGGACGTACCGGTCACGTGGTGGAGCCTTCTTTTGGCCGTTCTGCTGGCGGACATCACCTATTACTGGGAGCATCGGATCGCCCATGAGGTGCGCCTGCTTTGGACGCAGCATGCGGTGCATCATTCGTCGCGAGATCTGAACATGGTGACGGGCATCCGCTTCGGGCCGTTGGAAGGCGTTTGGTCGCTGGTGACGCATGTACCGCTTGCGCTTTTGGGCTTTGCCCCCGAGTTGATCCTTTTCAGCATCATTGCGGTTCTGGCCTATCAGACCTGGCTGCATACAGAACTGATCGGCAAGCTGGGCCTGTTGGAACGCGTCCTGAACACGCCATCACACCACCGCGTGCACCATGGGAGCGACGAAAAATACGTCGACAAGAACTATGGGGGGATCCTGATCGTTTGGGACAGAATCTGGGGCACCTTTCAGGTCGAGGAAGAAACGCCGCGCTACGGGCTGAAGCGCGACTTCGACAGCCAGAACCCCATCCGGGTGTGGTTTTCGGAATTGCCGGAACTGGCGCGGGATCTGGGCCGGGCCCAGAGCTTTCGCGAAGCATTGGGATACCTTTTCCGCAGGCCGGGCTGGACCCCGCGTCGATAGGGTGGTTTTTGCAATGGCAAATGCCCGAAAGCCTCCGTGCTTGGGTTATTAACTTGGCGCAGCTTCGCCCGGATCGCGGGGCCGACGGATGGCCCGACGCTGGGGTTTCGAGGGAGGTATGACCAAGCCTTTCCTGCGATCCAGTTTGAGAGGGCCACGGATCTTTTGCTGAATGGGTCGCCGGTTCTTTTCGAGAGCTGGAGGCATTATCCGCATCTGGAGAATTCGAAATCATTTTGCGTAGCGGTTGAAACGCATATCTTCGGGAAATCTGCGAAAAAGAGAGGATCGCATGAAACGCATATTGCTCGTTCTGCTCCTGATTGCCTCTGCTGGTGCTGGTTTGTGGTTTGGTGCCCGACACGAGGCCCGGTCCGCCGCAATTCCAATGTTGGATCGCAGAGCAGATGCTGCGGCGCATGGGGCGGCGGCCTTTATCGGTGCCGACTTTGGCGGGTTGAGCCTGCAGGCGCTGCAAAGCCACGCGCTGCCCTGGAAACTGGTCACCGCAGCGCTGGTGCTGCAGGCGGTGGATACGGACGGATCTGTGACGGCGGACCGGGCAACACTGAACAGTTTGTTGGCAGAGTTCGGTTTTCTGGTGGAGGCGCGGGTGGCAAATCTGCCCGGAGGTGTTTCATCAAGACCTGATGAAATGCCGCTGGGCCTGACACATGCGGTTCTGTTTCCAGTCGCAGGGGCGCCGGTTCTGGTGTCCAATCTGGGATGCGCGGCCTGTCACAGTGGGGTGATCTATGACGCGGAAGGGCGGCCGGATTCAAGCCGGGCGTGGATCGGGATGCCCAACAGTTCGATCAACCTCGAGGCCTATACGCTGGCGGTTTTCAGGGCGCTGAAGGCTTATGGGGACGCGCCGGATCGTTTGATGGGCATGGTGACCGCGCTTTATCCCGAGACGGGATGGCGCGAAGTGCAGACCTTGCGGTGGTTGGTGATGCCTTTGGTGCAGGCCCGGCTGGACGAGATACCGGGCGACCGCCCATTGCCGTTTCCCAACGGTGTCCCCGGTAGCACGAACGGGGTTGCGGCGCTTAAACATTCGTTCGGGGTACCGCTGATTGGCGGTGGCGCTCGGGATGCGGGCATCGTGTCGATTCCCGATCTGGGGTACAGGCACTGGCGCAACAGTCTGCTGGTCGATGGGGCCTATGCCGTGCCCGGACAGGATCGGCAGGTTGAGACCACGGCCGAAGACAACACCCCCGAAAAACAGGCGGCCCTTGCGGCGATGACCACGTTTTTCACGGTACCCAGCATGGGTGTGCATCCGGATCGGGCGATCGAGGCCGTTCCCGTGGCCGAGGACATCTACGCCTTTCTGGGCAGCGCCTATGCGCCGCAGCCTTTTCCGGGCGAGATTGATGCGGATCTGGCGGCCAAGGGCGGCGCGATTTATGCAGCGGAGTGCAGTGCCTGCCACGGGACATACACTATGGAGGCAGGGCGGCCCGCCCTTGTGTCCTTTCCCAATTGGCTGGGCGATGTCGGGACGGACCTGCTTCGCGCCGAGGCGTTTTCAGAGGATCTGGTCGAAACGTTTCGCAAGACAGCTTATCGGGATCGTATTGATGCTGCGCGGACGCAAGCCTACGCGGCACCACCGCTCAGCGGCATTTGGGCTTCGGCTCCCTATCTGCACAATGGGTCCGTCCCAACAATCCGGGACTTGCTGACGCCAGCGGCGCGACCTGACACGTTCGAGGTCGGTGGTCATGCGCTCGACTTTGATCATCTTGGTCTGCATCTGCAAAACGGCCGCTATCCGAAGGATTATGACCCATTCTCCCGACCTGTCTTGATCGACACATCGCAGCCGGGACTTGGCAATGAAGGTCATGAATTCGGAGCCGATCTGAGCGAATTGGACAAAGACGCGCTCATCGCGTTTTTGAAGCAGCTTTAGAGGATTAGCTCCTCCAGCGACTGCCGCGCCCGTGCGACGGGTTGGTGCGACGTGCGACGCCCGATGCGAAAGGCCGAGAGAAGGTGGTGGCCTTCCGGAACGCGGGCCTTCCCGGACAACACCGATGCGGTGTCTTTATCATCCTTGAGTGCAGCAAGAACGGTTGCGCCGAAACCTGCCGCCTCCATCCGCAGCCAGGCCCGATAGAAAGCGCGACCGCTGTCGAACAGATCTTCGCCATAAGGCCGGTGGAAAGCTATGATGCCAGCGGCCCCCTTGGTCTTGTCGGTCTCGGCCAGAAGCGGGGCTGCGAGCCCAAGGGCATTGAGCGGCTTGAAGCCCGGTCCCATGACAAAGCGGGCGCCGAACCGTTCGACCCAACCCAGATGCATCGCGTCGGCATTCAAACCGTTCTTGGCCCAATCCGGGTGGCTGCGCTTGAGGCGCATCCATGAAACAAGTTCTGCCCGGAAGTCGTGCTGCGCCATGAACTTGAAGCTGGCCTTGTCCAAAAGTGTGGCGACCGCCGCGATAGCGTCAGGATCTGTCAAGACACTGCAATCGCTGGCAGCCAGCGTCATCGCGGCATCCCGGTCGGTGGGCGCGACGGTCGCGAAAGCGCCGCGCCAGCTTTGCCGTGCTGTCACATGGGCCGCCAGCGGATCAGGAGACGCCCCATTGGTGAAGCTGAGGCGCGCAACCACGCGGATGTTGCCCGCGCCTTGGTCCGAGACGGTCTCGTATCTGGCGCTCAGTCCCTTCTCGGATGCGGCGAGGCTCAGACCTTCGAAGGCGGCGCCAAGGCTTGTTGCGGCGTCCTGGCCCTTGGGGTCCGCGGTCGGCAGGCGCACGCTTGTGTCTTCGCACAATAGGACGGTGTCGCCATCGAGCCGCCACCGCGCCGGTTGCACGTTGTGGACGCTGGGAGCGAGGCTGGCCTTTGCGACGAGGTGGCGGAAGATGTCTGGCGTCATGACAGCGGTTTCCTGAAGAGATGAAGGCGGTGCAAAGGCTTTGCCCCGATCTTGTCCATCATGCGCAGTGACGCGCGGTTTTCATCGGCGATCCAGGTGATGCCAAGCTGTTCATAGCCCGCGCTGCGCAATTGGATGAGCGTGTGGGCCAGGATCGCGCTCATCAGTCCGCGGCCGTGGCTTTGCTTGGCGACGGAATAGAAAATGATGACGGCGCGCTTGCGGCGTAGTCTGTAGCGCAGGAAATGGAACGGGGTCATCAGCGTGAAACGCGAACGGGTGGCTTTCAGAAATCCGTTCAGGTCGGGGATGCAGATCACCACGCCAACGGGCTGGCCATCCCGCACCAGCACAGCGGACAAGCGGTGATCGATGATCGTCATCATTTCACCTGCTTGAAAGGTGAATTCCTCCGACGTGAGCGGCACGAACATCGGGTTCTCGGAAAAGCCATCATTGAGCACGATCCGCGCCTCTTCCATGCGGATCGCAAAGGTTTTGCGTTTGATTGGGGCAACCCCGTGATCTGCGGGAGGCGCGCTTTGTGGGATCCTGGCATGGACCAGATCAAGTTCGAATGTCGTGACCGGGAAGAAGGATTCATAACCGTTTTGCCACAAGAACTCCGGGATGTGCGGCGGATTCACGATCATGTCGGTATAGGCGCGTCGGTCGAAATGGTCGGTCTGGACGCCCATCTGTTGCATGGCGGTCAGATTGAAATTTCCCGCAAGTTCCGTATGGCCTTTTGCGCGGGCCCATTCTTCGGCCTTTGACAAAAGTGCTTTGGCGATTTCAGGGTCGTTCGCGCAATCGAAGAAGCCGAAAGAGGCGCGGTTCGTGCCGTAAAGCGCGTTTGACTGGGTATGGGCATGGACAACAATTCGGCCGAGCGGCCGCCTGTTTTTTAATGCAGTGAAGTAGGTGAACGCTGCTTCATCCGCAAAAAGCGGGTTGGAATCAGCGCTGAGAAAGCGCTTGAGGTCGGACTTTAGGGGGGAGACATAAGGCGATTGCGGGTCATAGGCGCAGAAGGGCACTTCGAAGAAGGAGGCAAAGTTTTTTTCAACGATCTCAGGCATCCGGGGCGTTCCGACTTGCGAGCATAATTGCCATGCGCTGTGCTATCTTGAGTTCCTGTTCAAGCTGCTCGGACCTGGCGAGCATGGGTATCTTTAGCACCATGATGCGGAAGGGCGTGGTCGAGACGAGCATGGCGTGGCTTGCATCGAATTTGCGGAAGAACCATTCGAATTGTTCGATGAGCGGTGGTGTCTGGAGCTTGTGCAAATCGGTTGACGACATGATCGGCGCGTGCGCGAATTGCTCTTCGAAGCTGGTGTCGAAATCGCCGAGGCTGCTTTTGTCCAAGATCAGCGCGCCGGAGGTCAGAGCGCGGGTTTGCAGCGCCGTTAGAAATGTCGAGTGGTCGTGACGGTTTGCATCTGCGAGGACGTCAAGGAGCAACCCGGCACTGTCTTCGCGCCGGGTGCGGCGGGCATGTGTGTGAACGAGTGCCAGAAGGCCCAAACTGAGGGTCACCGCCATCACCTGGATTGTCGTGCGGGTGTCGAGGTTGGCGAGTGCGGCGATGCAGAAGGCAGCGACGAGCAGACTTGCAGCAGAGGCGGCGACGGAAGAGAGCAGGTCGGCCTGGCCGGTGCCGCTGCGTCGGAGGGTGAGGCCAAGCCAGCAAAGCACGAGGATCGCGATGCCGGAGGGACGCACGGGAATGTCAAAGATCTCGGTGCGGAAATCGGCAAGTGCCAGCGGCAGGATGAGGATGAGAGACAGGGCAAGTCGGTCAATCGTCGTATTTTCGGCCGGTGAAAGACTGCCGCGGTCGCGGCTTAGGATAAGGGCGCCAAGGGCGATGAACATCAATGTCTGGAACACCGCGAGTGAGATCAGGGCGGCCAGCGCATAATCGCGGCTGGCCAGTAGGCCAACGAAGGACAGGGTCAGTGCGCCTCCCGCGGCAAGAAGTTTCAGTATAGGAGGGGCATGGCGGCGCAAAAGTGCTTCGGCGACGAGCAGCGAGGCGAGGGGGACGAGGCTTGCAAAGACAAAGGTCAGGCGCCCGATCTCTTGCCAGCCGGTCATCCATTGCAGAAGGCGGGCCGCCATGATGGCCGCAACGATCTGGATCGCAAAAAGAAAGCGCCGCGTGACAGTGGGGCGGGGCTGTTCCAGGCGCAGAACCTGTCCGAACAGCGCAAGGCCGATCAGGCTTGTCAGGCTGACGACGGCGTCAGCGATCAGTTCTGGCGAGAGATCGGTCATGCCATCATGCGTCTCAGAAAATGCCGCATAACCGGGCGCAAAAGGGCCGCGGTAATGGCATTGCGCGGATGTTCGACCCGTGCGGTATAGGGGTTAAAAAACCACCCCCGGCAATCGGCGCCGGGTTTGCGGCCTAAAATGCCATTTGCGACCTCGTAGGCCATAAGCATGCCGGTGGAAATCACCATAGGGGCAAAGGACATACGGCTACGTTTGCCGGCTGAGACCTCTCCGGCCAGTTCAAGATCGATGTGGTTGCGGGACGAAGAGTGCAACAGAACGTGCAAGGCTTCACAGAGGAAGGCGTCATCCCGCTGCTGTTGGCTGACCGCATTCCAGCCGGTTCCGATCGTAGGATAGCCCAACCTTTCTTCGGGCGTGGGATCACCGGCCTGAGTGACGTAAATTGAAGGAAGTGGCGAAGCGTACGCGTCAATCACGGCACGATTCTGGGCGCGCGCGGTGCGGTAGAGCAGAAGGGAGGCGCCCAGATCATCTGTGCCATTTACAACGATGGCGCTGGAGCCAACCGCGTTCTCTACATGTTCGGTCCAATGATCGCGGTGGACGGTGATCTGCATCTCTGGGTTGATGGTCAGGCAGAGATCGCGGGTTGCCTCGGCCTTATGTTGGCCGATTGTGTCACGAAAGGCAAATGCTTGACGGTTCATGTTGGAGGTTTCGAATTCGTCGATATCGGCGAGGATCAGACGCCCGACTCCCATGCGGGCCAGAGCAAAGACACAGGCGCCGCCCATGCCACCGGTTCCGCAAACAAAGACCTGCGCGTCACGCAGACGGGCCTGTTCGTCTTCGGTGACAAAGCCGATATTGCGGGTCGTGAACTGCTCGTATGAAAAGGTCAAAGTGAGTCCTTTCGTGGCCGCAGCGTGTCCCAGTGGCGACTGCTGTCGAACCAGTGGATGGTGGGGAGGATCAGACGTTGCAGCATTAGGACACCAAGGGTCAGGCCCAGCCCTGCAAGAGACGCTTTGGGCACCGCGTTTCGCAGATATCCGCTGGCTGCGGCAAGATCGATCCGACCAAGCTGAAGCACGTCATCGCCCCGGTCATAGTCAAGCATCGTCTCGCAGAAGGTGTTATATTCGGGATCCCGATGCTTGGGCGCTTGGTCGAAAGTTTTTTTCAGGTCGTCCGAGCCACCGGTATAGGCATTGGTGATGACAAAGCGGTTTTCATCGAAGTCCGCATCCTCGCCCACGCCGAACACATGGCGATGGTCACGCATGATCGTGCGAGCCAGAAGCAGGTGTTGTAGGGAGCGTTCTTTTGGGCGCTGCGGGGTGGGAAAAACGCCGCTGAAGGTTTCGCCAACCATGCCAACGATGGCGGGCACTTGTGTGACGTTCGACACCCAGAGCGGGCGCATCTGATTGCGAAAGAACAAAAGGATGCAGGTCAGGCCGTAAAGCACCCATGAAAACCCTTTTGATTGCTGGTCGGGGTCAACCATCACGAGGCCCAGATGCAGAATCTCCATCGGTTCGGTCATGGACGAAATGTCCATCAGCGCCAGCGCGTTGAAGGCGACAGGCTGGCCGGTATCCTTGCGCCGGACGATTGTAACGATAGTCGCTTTCAGCCGTTCTGGATCGCCCGAGAAGACACCATAAGTCAGCGAACCGCGCGCGAGGGTCTTTGATGCGATTTCAATGAGATCTTGTGACAGGGTGGTCAGATCGTCCTGCGACATCCAGAGCCCCGGGCGTTCCACGATTCGCGTTTCGAAGTCCTTCCCGGTCGCGAGGGTCAGATTAAGGTTCGACTGGAACAATGCACGGAAAAAACCAGACATGAATGAACCCCTCCACGCTTCATCTGACGGCGAGGCGCCCCAGTCGCAAGGGAGCGCAATGACTTAGGGCGTTGCCCGATCGCGCGATTCTAGTGCCGAATTGATGTCAAAATAAGGTTGTTGGAGCATATTTATCGATCGCGCGCGATCTTGGGTCTTCTGCACAACAATTGCGCGTTGCCTTGTTTGGTGATCTTCGAATTGGGACCCGGAACCCGATCTATGGCTGAGCGGGCAGCAGCTTTTCAAAGAAGACCTGCGCGTATGGGTCATCATTGAATGGTGCGATCTCGGTCCAATTCCACTTTCGGTACATCGCGATGGCTGCGGGCAGGGCGGTGTTTGTGTCCAGCCGCAGGCATCTGATCCCAATCGTGCGGGCATCCGCTTCAGTGGCCTCCATCAGCTTTCGGGCGATGCCAAGACCGCGCGTATCGGGATCTACCCAAAGTCGCTTGATCTCGGCATAATCCGTCCCGCCCTTGAGGCCAACGCAACCGACTGGCCGTCCGTCATGCGTGGCGACGAAAAACCGACCCCTTGGTGGGCGCATGTCATCGGCATTCGGATCATTGGAAAGGTTCACGTCAAAGCCAGTTTCCAGGATAGCAGCCAATTCCGCGTAGTAACGTTCAAGACAGGCAATGGCCGCAGGATCGAGGGGATCGACCCGTGCCACGGTCAGGGATGTCATCTGAGCGCATCCCTGATCTTATCCATGACGCTTTGGTCCATACCCATGCTTTCCCCTTCGGCTTCGAGCCGTTCCATGACGCGCGCATTTACCTCGACCCCGGTTTCCATTCCGGCGATCTGGCCGATTTCGGTGCTGGCCTGAATGATCGTCGGTGTTTTGCCGATCAGCGCCTGACCGCTTTCGCTTTTGTAAAAGGCTGCAAGATCCGAGAGTTCTTGCGGTGAAAAGATGTCGACATAAAGCTGCGCGGTCCGGGCCTGCATTTTTTCGACGAAAAGCTCCAGAAACTCGTCAAAGAAGATGTCGAAGAAAACGTCTATGTCGGACAATTTGATGCCCTTTTTGCGCAGATCGTTTTCGATCGCGGATTTCATGATAGGCGCTTGGGCCTTGATCGCGCTGTCAAACACTTCGACGCTTGCCACTTGACTGGCGATGTAATCGGCGTCGGTTTTGGGATCTGCGGCGAGCGGCAGAGCCCCGAGGCTTAGTAAGATGCCGACGATCATGTGTTTCATGGGCAGGCTTCCTTTCAAAGGTCATCCACCATGAAAGCGGGGCGCGGCGGCGGGTGCAAGGGGATTGTCTTGAACGGCTTGGGAGGCGCATTTGACTGGACATGGCAGGCGCGCTGAAGTCTATCAGCCTTCGTGACACGAGACTGCTTTCCCATTGCCCGACCGGGCCAAAGCATTGGTTTGCTGGGCGGATCTTTTGATCCGGCGCATGCGGGGCATGTGCACATCACGCGCGAGGCGCTGAAGCGGTTCGGGTTGGACCGGGTCTGGTGGCTTGTCTCGCCCGGCAATCCGCTGAAGGCGCAGGGGCCTGCACCGCTGGCTCAGCGTATGGCGTATGCGCGTGATCTGATGCGGCATCCTCACGTGGACGTGACGGACATCGAGACCCATCTGGGCACACGATATACGGCGCAGACGATTGCAGCGCTGCGCGCGCGCTATCCGGGCGTGCGCTTTGTCTGGCTGATGGGGGCGGATAATCTTGCGCAGATCCATCACTGGCAGAACTGGCGCTGGATCATGGACACGGTTCCGGTTGGGGTCCTGGCACGTCCAGGTGACAGAATCTCCGCGCGGATGTCGCCTGCGGCAAGGCTTTATCGGCGCGACCGGATCGCGGGCCGGTCTTCACACCTTTTGGGCGGGTCGTCGGCGCCAGCCTGGTGTTTCGTCAATGTTCCAATGGTTAACCATTCTTCGACTGCGATCCGAGCGGCAGGCCGGTGGCAAAGCGCAGAAAAGTGATGGAAATCAGCTTGTTTGCTGCAATCTGCTGAGGTTAGATGCAGCGCATGGTGAGGGCATATTCGAGACGCTCATTTATTGGTTTGGCATTGAGCTCGGCGGCTGGGGCAGCCATGGCAGCGGGTCTGCCCGTTTCCTTGCGTCCAGAACTTCGCCCTACCGATTTCCACAAGCGTGCCGTTGCCGGTGCCGAGGCGCTGATCGCGCGGTCAGGCCTAACGGGGAAGGTCTGTTTTGCCGTCGCGGATGTGAAAACCGGGCTGCGCCTAGAAGGTGGTCAGGCGCACCAAGGTATGCCGCCTGCAAGTGTCACGAAGGCGATTACAGCGCTTTATGCGCTGGACGCATTGGGCGCCGAGCATCGCTTTGAAACGACGCTGGTTGCGACGGGGCCCGTCGAGAACGGCGTTTTGGAAGGCGATCTGATCCTGGCGGGCGGGGGTGATCCCACGCTTGACACGGACGGGCTGGCGGAAATGGCCCAGCAGATGAAGGCGGCTGGTATCCTGGAGGTGCGCGGCGCCTTCAAGGTCGCGGACGGGCCGGCGCCCAATTTGCCGACGATCGATCCAGATCAACCGGATCACGTAGGCTACAGCCCGGCTGTGGCCGGGATCGCGCTGAACTTCAACCGGGTGCATTTTGGCTGGGCGCGGAGCGGGCAAAGCTACGATGTGGCGATGGATGCGCGGTCCAGCCGGTATCAGCCGCGCGTGGCCATGGCGACGATGCGGGTCGAGGACCGGAGCCTGCCTGTCTACACCTATGCGGATCGCGATGGGCGTGACGAATGGAGCGTGGCGCGGCGTGCCCTGGGCAAAGGTGGGGCGCGTTGGCTGCCCGTTCGCAAACCTGGCCTTTACGCCGGCGATGTTTTCCGCACGCTCGCCCGCTCAAACGGCATTGTGCTATCGGCGCCCGAACTGATCCGAACCGCGACGGACGGCGACGTGATCGTGCGATATCAAAGTGACGATCTGCTCAGTATCCTCCGCGGAATGCTGAAGTATTCGACGAACATCACGGCCGAAATGGTAGGGCTTGCGGCAAGTTACACGCGTGCCAAGGGCGTCACTTCTCTGGCTGGATCGGCGGCTCTGATGAATGAATGGGCCCGGCGCGAATTGGCCACAGACAAGATGCGCTTGGTCGATCATTCGGGCCTTGGATCGGGCAGCCGGATGACAGCGGATGCGATGGTGACAGCCTTGGTCAAGGTGCACAGGACAGGCGTTCTGCAACCGATCTTGAAGCCGGTGCGGATGCGTGATGCCAAGGGACGCCCCCAAGCGGATCATCCGATCAAGGTTCTGGCCAAGACTGGAACGCTGAATTTCGTGTCCGGACTGGCCGGATATCTGACGGCGGAGGACGGGACCGAGATGGCATTTGCCATCTTCGCGGCGGATCAGGATATCCGCGCTGGCATAACCCGTGCCAACCGCGACCGCCCCGAAGGAGCACGTACCTGGAACCGCCGCGCCAAGACATTGCAGCAGAAACTGATAGAACGCTGGGGCACGCTGTACGGAACATGAAGCGCGCTTGGCTTTGGCGGGCCGCCTTGAGTGATCATGTCGACCCGCCGGGTTTTCAAGGTGTCGGTGGATCAGATCTGAACTTTGCCGCAGACAAAGTCGTGTTCCATGGGGCTTGCCAACAACGCGTTGCGCTTTTCATGCATTTGTTTGTGGACCTCGGTGCCTTCGATGGCGACCCAATCATCGCGGTTCTCCCAAACCGTCACATGCATGAAAGTGCCTTCGGTCTTTTCATCCTCAATGACGTTGGAATGGGTAAGGCCTTTTTGATTTGCAGACGCCTCGTATGTCTTCATGATTTCGATGAAAGTGTCACGATTTTCGGGTTGGACAACGAATTTTCCGATATGCATGAATGTCTCGGACATGGTTTTCCCTTTCTCTGGGTCCTTTGTGTGGGCCATTTTTCTGGCAATCTGCTGCATGGGCGCCGGGTTGTGCGGGTGCCTTAATCGGCCCCTTTCAGCAGACACGCGAATGGATTTGCCGACCCTGACATTGTCGCTGGGTGTCGACATTTTTCTTGCGCTCAGGACATTGCCCGACCGCCTTTATCAATGGATCATTGAACCCCGCCGGATCCATTCGGACGTCACTTTCAAGCCGGTTCGTGGCCTGTTGAGCGGCTCGCGCTCGCAGGTCAGGCCGACCATGATCACCCGATCCCGATATAGGCGTGCTCGGATGATTTCCAATACGGATGAGGCACAGTTTAATGCGTCAGAGGACGGCGTTTGGAACTAGATCCGCAGATGGCGTGCACGGGCGCCGCGCTCGATAGCGGCAGCGTGGAGGCGGTCGATATTGAGCTCGTACCGCATTTCTTCAAGAAGGCGGAGTTCGGATTCTTCCAGCGTGCCATCGGCTGCGGCCACATCGCAGGCAAGGGCGTAGGCCGTTTCAGACAGACGGTCGGGCAGGGCTTCGCGGACAAGACCAAAGAGCGCATCGAGCCCGTCCTCTTGTTCGAAAAGGTCGAAGACGGTTTGCGAGATCGTGGTTAGGCGGTCGACATCGTAGCCCGCGAAAACAGGCAGGTTGTTGACAGCAGAGTTGATTTTGACCAGCTCGGCGGTGCGGATGTTTTCGTCGGATGCGGACACGGCTATCATCACGGCCACAAGCGCGTCCTGCGCTGTCATTGCGGGAGAGGTGTCTTCGGCCATGTTGCTGTCCTTCGTTGCGTTGGCTGTCCGCTAATTATTGACCCGGGCAGGCTTGGACAATAGTTAGCCGCTGGATTGCGCGCATAGGGCGCGCTTTCATCAGACAGGACCGAATTTCATGGGCGATATGCGCGACGCGGCGATGACAAGCAAGGCTTGGCCTTTCCAAGAGGCGCGCCGCCTGCTCAAACGTTATGAAAAGGCGCCGCCCGAGAAGGGATATGTGCTGTTCCAGACGGGCTATGGTCCAAGTGGTTTGCCGCATATCGGCACGTTTGGAGAGGTGGCACGCACGACGATGGTGCGCCGGGCGTTCGAGGTGCTGTCGGATATCCCGACAAAGCTGGTCTGTTTTTCCGACGATTTGGATGGGATGCGCAAAGTGCCGGGTAACGTTCCGAACCCGGAGGCTTTGGAAGAGCATCTGCAAAAGCCGTTGACGAGCGTGCCCGATCCGTTTGGGACGCATGAAAGCTTTGGGGATCACAACAACGCGATGTTGAGGCGTTTTCTGGACACGTTCGGATTTGACTACGAGTTTATCTCGGCACGCGATTTCTATCGATCGGGACGGTTCGACGAGATCCTGCTGCGCTGTGCGGCGAGATACGATGATTTGATGAAGATCATGCTGAGATCCTTGCGAGAAGAGCGGCAACAGACCTACTCGATTTTTCTGCCGATCCACCCTGAGACAGGGCGGGTGATGTATGTGCCGATGAAGCATGTGGATGCCAAAGAGGGTACGGTCACGTTTGACGACCCAGATGGCGGTGAGATGACGATGCCGGTGACAGGCGGGCACGTGAAGCTGCAATGGAAGCCGGATTTCGGGGCACGGTGGGCGGCGCTTGGCTGCGATTTCGAGATGTATGGCAAAGAGCACGCGACCAACGAGAAGATCTATGACGCGATCTGCCGGACATTGGGTGGGCGTCCGCCCGAGCATTTCAGCTTTGAGCTGTTTCTGGACGATCAAGGGCAGAAGATCTCAAAATCATCTGGCAACGGAGTGAGCATTGACGAATGGCTGACCTATGCCTCGACCGAGAGCCTATCTTACTTCATGTATCAGAAGCCGAAGACGGCCAAGCGGTTGTTCTTCGACGTGATCCCGAAGGCGGTGGATGAGTATCATCAGCAGTTGCGGGCGTATCATGCGGCCAATGATCCGGCCAAGCGGTTGAACAATCCTGTCTGGCATATTCATGGTGGCGACGTTCCCCAAAGCACGATGATCGTATCTTTCGCGATGATGCTGAACCTGGCAAGCGTGTCGGGTGCCGAGGACAAGGACACGCTTTGGGGCTTCATGCAACGTTACGCGCCGGAGGCTTCGTCAGGGAGCCATCCAGATTTGGATGCTGCGGCGGGTTTTGCAGTGCGCTATTACAATGACTTTGTGAAACCGACGAAGGTGTATCGGGTGCCGACCCCTGTGGAACGGGAAGCCCTGGAGGCGCTGCGAGCAGAGCTTGTGGTCTATAACGGACCTATGGATGACGAGGCGCTGCAATCGGTCGTCTATGCCGTCGGACGGGATCGGTTTGACCCGCTGCGCGGCTGGTTCACGGCGCTTTATGAAGTGTTGCTGGGGGCATCGCAGGGTCCGCGCTTTGGTGGTTTCATCGCACTTTACGGCGCTGATGAAACGGTAGCGTTGATAGACGCGGCCCTTGCCGGCCAACTGGCAGCCTGACACGGCTTGCGGACGCTCTTTGCACTTTGTGCAAAGACACCCCGCCCACCGTCCCGTTTGCCCCGCCCCGCCTTTGATCTATCTCTTTCTGATAAGCGGGGAGATTTGACATGCGAAAATGGGTGATCGGCATGATTCTGGCGCTCAGTATGGTCGGCGGTGCTTCTGCGCAAGGCGCGGATATAGAGGATGTAATCAACCGTCAAATGGATGCCTTCAAAGCGGATGATTTCTCCACCGCTTTCACGTTTGCCAGCCCCAATATCCGCAACATGTTCCGCACACCTGAAAACTTTGGACGCATGGTTGCCCAAGGTTATCCCATGGTCTGGCGGCCTGCTGAAATCGAATATCTGGATCTGCGCGAAGAAGGCGGTTCGCTGAAGCAGACGATCCGGATTGTCGACCAGAAGGGCGGCGTGCATCTGCTGGATTACAGCATGATCGAAACGCCTGATGGTTGGAAGATCAACGGTGTTCAGATCCTGCAGGCGCCCGACGTTTCGACCTGATTGGTGGCAATTGCACCGTACGGTGGTCTCAGCCACAGTTAAGGCTTTATTGATACTTCCCCCTCCGCACCGGTCGAAGCCGGGATCACATCTGTTGAGGCGGGCCGCTATGGCCCTGCGGGAAAGGGAATTTCATGAACAAGGCAGTCACCGACGGCGTTCTTTTGATGCCGCCACCCTTTGCGAATGGGCTGGATGTCTGGTCAAGGGGGGACGGCACCCCAGGATCGGACACCTATGCGACGGCATCCAACGCGGCTTTCGTACCGGCCGATCAGGATTTTGGCGGGTGTCTGGAGATCCAGAAAGGGGCGAGCACGACGCGCGTGCGATACATGGGGGAAACGCCCCTTTTGCCGGGCTGCTATCTTCGTGTCACTGCCCGGCTGAAGGTGCTTTCGGGGGCATTGCCGTCCGTACGGATCGCGGCCTGGCCTGGTGGCGCGGGCGGTGTCAATGTGAGTGGTGTGCGGACCACCGGGCCGAGCGTGACGCTGACGAACTATGGCGAGGTTGTCGAGGTGTCCGCCATTGTCGGCGCGGGCGAGCGAAATGGCGTCGACATGGTGTGGGGCGGGTCAGCAATTTACGGACACTTCGGCCTTGATCTAACCGGACCCAATGGTGGGGTCGTCCGGATCGATGATATCGTGATCGAGGATGTCACTTCGGTCTTTCTGAGGGATATGCTTGCGCTGGTTGATGTACGTGACTTTGGTGCGGTGGGCGATGGATCGACCGATGACAGTGCTGCTTTTGATGCGGCTGCTGTTGCGGCAAATGGCCGGACGGTGCTGGTACCGAATGGTGTCTTCCGGCTTGACAGCGACGTGACATTTGACACGCCAGTGAAATTCGAGGGCCGCGTCACGATGCCTGCTACGGCGGTTCTACAATTGCGGCGCAACTTCGATCTGCCGACATACATCGAGGCATTCGAGGACGAGACGGAGGCTTTCAAAAAGGCATTTCAGGCGCTGTTGAATAACTCTGATCACGAGTCGCTCGATATGGGGGGTCGGAAAGTTACCGTAACCGAGCAGATTGACATGCAGGCGGCGACGCCCGAGCGGACAAGCTATGCCACGCGGCGCGTCATTCGTAATGGTCAATTCGAGGCGTCGGGCAACAATTGGGACACTGATGTGGTCACATCGCAGGCGACCTACGATCCCTCCAACGCGACCCGCTTGACTGGTGTTGTAAACGTGGCGAACGTGCCTGTTGGCGCGCTGGTCGGGGGTGTTGGCGTCGGGCGCGAGGTATATGTGCGGTCCAAGAACGTGGCACAGCAGGAGGTCACGCTGAACGTTCCGCTGCATGACGCGGCGGGAACGCAGAACTTCACATTCCAACGTTTCAAGTATCTGCTGGATTTCAGCGGTTACAGCAATCTCGACAAATTCGCCCTCGATGGGATCGAATTCCAGTGCAACAACCGATGCTCGGCCATCATGCTTGCCGACAGCGGCAAGACCTTTACGCTGGAGGATTGTTACATCACGCGGCCGAAGGATCGGGGCATTACGTCCAAGGGCACAGGCTGTCAGGGGATGTTGATCGACCGGTCGCAATTCTTGTCAAGCGAGGATGCGCTTGAGGCACAGGACCGGGTTTCGATCGCGTTGAACGCCAACTCAAACGACGTGAAGTTGCGCAACAATCGGTCGACGCGGTTTCGTCATTTCGCGCTTTTGGGTGGCTCCAACAACCTCGTCATCGGCAATCACTTCTTCCAGGGCGATACGGTTGCGGATGGTCTGCGGACGGCAGGTATCATCATTGCCAAGACACATACAAGTTCGGTTATCTCGGGCAACTACGTTGACAATTGTTTTCTGGAATGGACGAACGAGCATGATCCGGCGCCCGAATTCAATACTGAGTTCAGCTTCAGTGCCTTTTCGATCACGGACAACGTCTTCCTGTCAGGTGACGTGGCGCCCTGGTTCAGCTACATCGTGATCAAACCGCACGGCGTCGGTCATTTCGTGAGCGGCCTGACAGTAACGGGGAACAAGTTCCGCAGCATCAACGGGAAAATCGATCGGGTTGAGCGGATCGATACCAGCTTTGCCGATCTGGATCCGACTCGTCACAAGGCAATCCTGTTCGATGGGAATTCATTCCACAACGTCTCGGAGCCCGTTTCGAACCCGCTGCGGCTGGACTATACTCAAACAACGGCTTCGAGCGTCTGGACCATCGACACCGGGCGACAACTGCCATTTCTTGGCCGTGTCGCCAGCGTTGAGAGCGCAATCATCATCGACCGGTTGCGCAATGAGGCCGATGTTGAGGTCTACCCGGCACCCGGTGCGGAAAGCGGCGTTGGTTCGAACGGTGATCAGTTCCGACTGCGATGGGCCGCTCCGGTGCGCGGATCGGTGCGCGCAACTGTCCGCATGGATGACCTTTGATGTTTTGGGGCAGCGCACATTTCGGGGTGCTGTCCCAATCACATTGCAGTCTCAGAATTTAAGCCAGATGCCGATCTTGAGCCGGGTGTCGTCTTCCTCTTGCTCGACGCCGATCTGGTAGCTTTGTCGACTTTCGCGCGGCGTCCAGACGATTGATGGGGCGATGATGGCCGCTTCTTCTTCTCCATCGTGGCTAAGATAAGCCTGCATCATCAGTTTCAGACGATCTGACCAGGTCATTCCCAATGTTGCATCCACCTTGGTGGTGTTTCGGTCGCGATTGGGTTCGGACACCAAGACGGTGTCGATGTTGATCCAGCCGCTTCTTTCCCCGAGTGTAAGCCCGCGCCCAACGCTGAATTCGGCCCGGAAAAGAGGTGTTGTGCCGTTGGCATCCATCGAGGCGCCAAGTCCAAGCGCGTAGGACAGCCGCCAATTGCTGTCCTCATTTCCCACGGGTCGGCGCAGGAAAAGATAGCCTGAGCCGCTCTGTGGTGTTGTGCCATACATGCGTGTATCGATCTTTGCGCCGATGGTGGTACGCGCGCGAAATCCGTACTCTAGAAAGACCGCCGCATCCGATGTGCCATCCCGCGATTGGGTGACGGAAGTGGAAACGAATGCGGCACCTTCGTCGCGCAGCCAGGCGCTGGCCGTCGCGGACTGGCTGAGCAACAGTATCATGAAAGCGATTCGAAAAATGCGGCGCATGCGGCCTCCCGCAGGAAAGCCTGCGAGATGGCGGTTAACATGTGTTTACTCTCCCTAGACCTTTGAGCGTTGCGTCTTATGTCACAGCCTATGCAATTGCCTCTTGAAGATGTTCAGACCTATCCGCGCCCGCCCGCTTTGGAACCTGTGCCGCAGACGCTGCGCGTCATTCTGGGCGATCAGGTTGCCGCCGAGACGAAGCGTGCGTTTCGCGTTCTCGAAACCCATCATGCGCCCACATATTACTTCCCACCCGAAGATGTGCTGGCCGCGATGACTCCCACCGCCGGCGCCTCGTTCTGCGAATGGAAAGGGGCCGCGCAATACTGGGATCTGAAGATGGGTGGCATGACAGCCCGCAAGGCAGCCTGGAGCTATCCCAAGCCTTCGACCGCATTTGAAGATCTGGCGGGATATCTCGCGATTTACGTGACCAAGGTCGACAGCGCCTGGGTTGGAGATGTGGCTGTTACGCCGCAACCCGGAGATTTCTATGGCGGTTGGGTCACACCCAATCTGACGGGTATCGTCAAGGGTGGTCCGGGCACGCGACATTGGTAGAGGATCGCCATCTCATTGCGCCAACCGGATCGGGGGGCTAGAGGAGACCCGTTAGACGAAGGATTGCGCCCATGCCCCTTATCCCCTCTATTCCCGAAGACGATCTTGATCCCGATCTGAAAGACGAACTTAGCTTTTTTGTCGGCACCCTTGGCGGGATCCCCAATTCGATCCGCACCATGGCACTCCGACCCCAGATCGCGATGGCTTACACGGCCCTCAACCGGGCGGTGATGGCCGATTACGGTTCCGTCACGCCGGAGTTCAAACGCCTCATTGGATATGTCGCGAGCTTTGCTTCAGGCTGCCTCTATTGCCAGGCCCATATGATTCTGGCGTCGGAGCGATTTGGCGCTTCTGAAGAGCGGTTGAATGATGTCTATGTATTTGAAGACAGCCCGCACTTTTCAGATGCAGAGAAAGCGGCCCTGGCCTATGCCCATGCCGGAGCGGCGGTGCCCAACACGGTGACGGACGAGGTCGGAGGCCGCTTGCGGGCGCATTGGTCCGATGAAGCGGTGGTCGAAGTCACGAGCGTTGTCGCCCTTTTTGGCTATCTCAACCGCTGGAACGATTCCATGGGCACAGCTCTTGAAGAAATGCCGATGGACCGAGGCGAAAGACGGCTGGCCAAGACAACAGGCTGGACCGCTGGCAAGCACGGCTAGGCCGTGTGGCTCATCACCATCATGGCCGCGAGGGCAAGACCAAGTCCCACGAATTCTCTTTGGCCAATTGGTTCGTCAAAGGAAACTGCGCCGATGATCGCCAGTGCGACAAGCGTCAACATGGAATATGCGACGCCCGCCTGTGCCAGCGTCACATGGCGCATCGCAAAGTACCAAAGGACCGCTGAAAAGGCATAAAGCCCACAGCCTAGAAGCATGTATCGCGACGTTAGCGGAAGATCACCGTCGGCGGCGACTTTGATCACATAGTCACCCAATATGACGATTATGGCGGTGCCAAGTGAAAAACCAAAACCCAGTAGAACCGGTGACATGCCCCCTCCGATCTGGGCGACAAGGCCCGCAAATTGCATAAATCAATGAGTTCATTGTGCCGATGACGGGGTGCGGCGGTCAATGCAGGTTATCCATACCTTGCCCGGCTAGGCTTTGCCAAAAACCGGTGCTAGGGCGGAACGCGCCCTGATCATGCTCAGATCATCACAAACCGAACTACAGAGACCGATCGTGAAATGCCCTATCGGCGGAAACGATCTGGTTGTTGCGGATCGGAGCGGAGTTGAAATCGACTATTGCCCTCAATGTCGGGCCATCTGGCTCGATCGCGGTGAATTGAACAAGATCATTGAACGCTCCGCGGCCTTTGCGCCGCCTCCGCCGCCAAAAGGTCGTGGATACGATGATCGGCGCCACAAGAAAAAAGGCGCGGCGGTTTTCTGGACAAATTGTTCGACTTCTGACTGTCGGTCTTCATCCCATATCTGCCAGTGTGATGGCGTAGGCCTTGCCAAACCCGCCGTTGAGCGCAGCGCCACTTGGGTCAATCGCAAACATTCGGAAGTCCGCAAAGTCGAAGTAGAGCTTTGACTTTGGGTGCGCGGCCAGCCAGGGCTTGGCCAAAACGGTTTTGTCGACTTCTTGGGCCTTGCCCTGCACGCTCATACGGGGATGGTTGAGCGGGTCGCCCCTTTTGCCCGGCTCTCCGATCAAGACGGAGACGCGACCATCGTCGCGAAGGGGTTTCGTGTGGCTCGAAAGATCAGAAACGAGCGTCAGGATCCGACCGTCATGCCAAAGGCCCGCTATGCGCGTGACAGACGGATGGCCGTTCTTATCGACAACCGCCAATGCGCAATGGCGCATCTGACCAAGAAGCACCTGCACGATCTCGCGCGCGGCGTCATCTGCAGGCTGAACCGGATCCTTCATAGTGCCAAGCTGTCACAAGTTGGGATGTGAGGGAATGCGTATCGGCCTGCTGCGCTAGTCCCGATAGATGACCGCAATGCCCTTGCCCTGGTGAGTCTTAGGGTAGGGGTTTTTCTGGCCTTTGTGCTCGCCCCAGAAATCGACGGCCAGTCCGCCCTTGCCAGCTTCGTAGTTGAACGGTGTCGCTGCTGCCACAGGCACGATGTGGACGTTGCTGTCCCAAGGGTCGCATACGGTTGCGTAGGATTTGCCATCAAACCGGCGCACAGTGTCGATGCAGACCGCATGGCCGCCGCCACCGCTCCAGCCCACTCCGGCGATGATGGGTTTGACGTCGCTGGTCGGGCCGAACCCGCCTTGGGAGCGCACCTTTTGCAGGATCGTCGAGGTCACCGTCTTGGCGTCCACGTACTTTCCGGTCCACTTGCCGCAATTGAGTTGGTTCAGGACAGAAGCCAGCAGGGCCGGATCGGTGCCTTGCGTCTCGGGCTTGTAGGTCGAGCCTGAGACGCTTGTGTAAAGGTCATAGACCTCCTTGTTGGTTCGAAGTGCTTTCGCGCCCGGCGTGAACTTGTTGATCTTGAAAACACACATCAGGATAGATGCGATGCCGCAGGACATATTGGCCTCCTGCCCAAAAACGAGATGTGCGTCGCCGAAACGGGTGAACCGTGTAAACCAGGCCATTCTGGACCCTTCCTTTGATACTGCTGTGACTGACTGACGTCGGATGAAAAGTGTTTGGTCAAATATGCGCTGAGACCGTGCGCGATTGCGGCGTGTTTGTCCAGACGACTTCCATACTTGAGCCGATTGGCCAGTGCAGGCTAGGCTGTTGTTCTGGGGATATTTGAAAAAGGAATTTGGGATGAGGGTTTTTGTGATGGTCGTATTTGCGGCGCTGGCGGCGGGGGGTGTCTCGGCTCAGGATCAATACATCGGGGGCTACTGGGCCCATATCGGCCCACAGGATTACTACAATTCAAGCGGCACACGCCTGACCGACGCAGCGGCAATCCTTCGTCAGGATCGCGCGAACTTTCACCGCTTTGGTATCCGCCATCCGCGCGACGAGAGTGACCCGTGGTTTGGCACCCAAAACGGACGCGCGGCCATGCCTGCCATGATCGCAAATGCGGGCGGGGTACCGGCATACATCCAGAATCTCATGTGGGAAGGCCGAGAACTGACGATCTACGTGTCGATGTATCAACGTGGTGGTTTCACATATCTCAGGGCAGAGATCCCCGGCTGATTGAATTCAGTGAAAAGTTTGAGCAACTTTGCGCACATTTGGCTGGTTGGACCTAAGTCAAATTGAGCCGTTTCGGATGTTCCAAAACAGCGCCGACATTACGCCGCGCGCATAATCCCTTCGCTCAAAGCGCCGCCACATGTTACAATACGGAATTTAGAATTGGGGCGAAGTTATTTATGGTGGATATAGTCAAGCTGCTATCTGCACTTGGAAATCTCGTTTTTTCCTCTCAGGATAGACAACGCAAATATCGCTTCAATGACGCGCTGGAAGAGAACCTCAACGAACAACTCGAGGCGGCCGGCGGGGATGGGGTTAGCTTTGACTTGTTGTTAAAAAGCAGTGGCGTGTTTGATGAAAAACCAGATGAGTTGCGCCGCATTCTTATCGAAATTGGTGCGAAGCGGCGGTTGCATGGAAAACACGAATACTGGGTCGCACGCCAAGAGGGGCGGCGCAGATCGCGGCGTGCGGTGCTGGTTCGATCAGTGCTTGGGACAATAGCGCTGGTCACGATTGCAATTCTCGCACTAAACGCGGTGGAGTTTAAGGACAGGTTGGCGATCATTGCAGAGAGGTTTTTTGAGAATGACGAGGTCACTCAAGACCCGCTTGCCTCTTCTATGTCGAGCCGTCCGCGCTATGGAGAGTACGGTGTCAGCATAGGGGCTTTTCGAACGAGCGCGCTGGCCAAGGCGCAGTTGAAACGCGCGGTCGAGCGGTTGGACCTAGACCCGGAGGAGTTCGGGGTTTTTCTTGGTCCTCAGGATCTCAGCGTGGTGATCATCTATCCGTTCGCCGAGAAAACTGTGGCAGACTTCAACTTTTCGCGCGCGCAAGGCGAGGGGTTCGAAGATATCAGGCTCATCAAGATGAAAGACTGGGAAGACATTACCAGCCGCTTTGTCGATGGCTTGTAGGGCGCTTCATTCAACGTTTCTTCCGCCGCTTCACGTTTCCGCCGCGCTGACCGGCGCGTCCGGCGGTTGAGCGACCAGAGGCCTTTTGCACGTCGTCCACTGCCTTTTCGACAGCATACTGGCGGGCCATCGGGTCGTCGGCGATGGCCAGATCGACGGTTTCCAGGCGCTTGATCTCGTCCCGCAGTCGCGCCGCTTCTTCGAATTCCAGATTCTCGGCGGCTTTGCGCATGTCGTCCCGCATGCCCTCCAGCACCGCCTGCAGGTTCGATCCGGCCTTGGCGTCGTCGATCTGGGCGGTTACGCGGTTCATGTCCACATCGCCCTGATAGAGGCCTGCCAGCACGTCCTCGACATTCTTTTTGACCGTCTCCGGCGTGATCCCATGTTCCTCATTGTAGGCCATCTGCTTGGCGCGGCGGCGGTTGGTTTCGGCCAGCGCGCGCTCCATCGAGCCGGTGACCTTGTCGGCATACATGATGACCCGGCCATCGGCGTTCCGCGCGGCCCGTCCGATCGTCTGAACCAGCGATGTTTCAGAGCGCAGGAACCCTTCCTTGTCCGCGTCTAGGATCGCGACGAGGCCACATTCGGGGATGTCGAGACCTTCGCGCAAGAGGTTGATCCCGATCAGCACGTCGAACGCCCCAAGCCGCAGGTCGCGCAGGATTTCGATGCGCTCGAGCGTGTCGATGTCAGAGTGCATGTAGCGTACGCGGATGCCCTGTTCATGCATGTATTCGGTCAGGTCTTCTGCCATACGCTTGGTCAGCGTTGTGCAAAGCGTGCGGTAGCCGTCGGCGGCGACCTTGCGCACCTCGTCCAGAAGGTCATCGACCTGCATGGAAACCGGGCGGATTTCGACCTGTGGATCCAATAGGCCGGTGGGGCGAATGACCTGTTCCGTAAAGACGCCGCCTGCCTGCTCGAGTTCCCAAGCTGCGGGGGTAGCTGAAACGAAGACCGATTGTGGGCGCATGGCGTCCCACTCCTCGAACTTCAGGGGGCGGTTGTCCATGCAGGAGGGCAGGCGAAAGCCATGCTCGGCCAGGGTGAACTTTCGCCGGTAGTCCCCTTTGTACATACCACCGATCTGCGGGACAGAGACGTGGGACTCGTCGGCGAAGACGATCGCGTTGTCCGGGATGAATTCGAAGAGCGTGGGTGGCGGCTCGCCGGGGGCGCGGCCAGTAAGATAGCGCGAGTAGTTCTCGATCCCGTTGCAGACGCCTGTGGCCTCCAGCATTTCCAGATCGAAGTTTGTCCGCTGTTCCAGCCGCTGCGCCTCAAGCAGTTTGCCCTCGCTTACCAGTTGGTCGAGCCTGATCTTCAGCTCTTTCTTAATGCCAACGATGGCCTGGTTCATCGTTGGCTTTGGCGTCACGTAATGGGAATTGGCGTAAACACGGATGCGTTCCATGTTGGTGTGCTTTTCGCCGGTCAGTGGATCGAATTCCGTGATGCTTTCCAGCTCTTCCCCGAAGAAGGACAGTTTCCAGGCACGATCTTCAAGGTGGGCAGGGAAAATCTCAAGGCTGTCGCCGCGCACGCGGAAGGAGCCACGCTGGAACGCCTGATCGTTACGGCGGTATTGCTGGGCCACAAGATCGGCCATGATCTGACGCTGGTCGTACATGTTGCCGACCTTCAGGTCCTGCGTCATGGCTCCGTAGGTTTCGACCGAGCCGATACCGTAGATGCAGGACACAGACGCCACGATCACCACGTCATCGCGTTCGAGCAAGGCACGCGTGGCCGAATGGCGCATGCGGTCGATCTGTTCGTTGATCTGGCTTTCCTTCTCGATGTACGTGTCTGACCGGGGAACATACGCTTCGGGCTGATAGTAGTCGTAGTAGCTGACGAAATACTCCACCGCGTTCTCCGGAAAGAAGCCTTTGAACTCCCCGTACAACTGAGCGGCAAGTGTCTTGTTCGGGGCAAGGATAATCGCGGGGCGTTGCGTTTCCTCGATCACTTTCGCCATCGTATAGGTCTTGCCTGTGCCGGTGGCTCCAAGAAGGACTTGATCACGCTCACCATCCGCGACGTTGTCAGCCAGTTCCTTGATCGCCGTCGGTTGGTCGCCTGCCGGTTTGAATTCGGTGTGCATGACCAAAGGTTTGCCCCCCTCCAGCTTGAGACGGGCCCGCACATCTTCGGCCGGGTTGGCCAGGGCAGTTTCGGATTTGTCGGAATGGGTATAGGGCATCGGCGAACTCACTTTCAGCTTCTAGAGTTGACGTGATCCTCATGTTGTTCAAGGGCTGTTCAAGCCCGCACTGTCAGAAATGGTCAGTAAGGCTCAGGCGTATCTGGAAACCGCTAAAGACCCGATATGGATCCCATCCGGGAGCACACTTCATGGCCTTGATATTTTGAGTGTCAACAACCGGGGATAGAGCGGCTTGATCTAGCTCAAGGTCGGATTCTCTGCACCATGGCATCTTCCCGTATATCGGGAGGATGAGATGCCAAGAGACAGCTATTTCAAGGAAGACGCTGTCCGGTACTACTGCTACGCAGTGAAAGAACCGGACCCGGTCGAAGAAACGCCGTGCAAGGCAACGAAGGAAAGCGTTGAGTGCTTCGTGAGTCAGATGGTTCTGCCAATGCTTGCCCAGAAGCTTGAAAGACGGCCGGGCGTCTTTGGCGGACGCAGTCAGTAACGCGATTTTACCTCGGTACGGGCCAACGCCTTGGCCTTTTGGTGTTCGCGCAGGAAGACGAACAGACCGGCCGCGAGGATCATCGTGATGCCGATCCATACCTCTATCATCGGCAGATCGCCGAAGATCACGAAACCCCAGAAGACGGCAAGCGGCAGCCCCACATATTCGAAGGGTGCAACCGTGGCCGCATCGGCCAGTCGGTAGGCTTGGCTCAGGCTGTAGCCGATAATGCCTGCGTTGATGCCCAAACCCAAAAACACCCATTCGTCGCCCGGCTGTGGCCAGATCCAGGCGCGCAGCAGAAACTGAAGCGATGCCGGGCTTTCGTCGGTCACAAGACGACCGTCTCCGGCGATCAGATAGAACCCCAGGGCCACGATGATGAAGGTGCTTTGGATGTATACCGCCATTGCACTTGCCTTGCTTTCGACGCCCAGTTTGCGGGTGAGCACCTGGTTGAACGCGTAGGTCAGGGCGGACAGGACGGGCAACAACAGAACGAGCCGATTGACCTCAAGGGCGTCCGCCTCGGCCCATGGGCGCTGCATTATCAGCACACCCACAAAGCCGAAAATCACAGCACCGATCCGCAGCGGGCCGACTTTCTCACCCAGAACCGGGATGGAAAGCAATGTGATGAAAAGCGGGGCGGCAAAGAACAATGCGGTTGCCTCTGCCAATGGCAATACTGCGATGGCCACAAAAAAGGTCATGTTGGACAGAACGATCAGGATCCCTCGCAACAGATGCAGACCGGGGTGACGGGTCTTGAGGATGCGCAAGCCGCCCTCAATCTGAACAAGGATCAGGCTGAACAGGATGCCTATTGTGGAGCGCGCGAAAACGATTTGATGCAGCGGGTAGTCCCCGGACAATCGCTTGATCAGCATGTCATTGATGGAGATGCAGAAAACCCCAAGCAGGACGAAGAGAACGCCCAACGCAGCGCGATTTGAGGGGGCAGCAGTCATGGGCAATGACTATCACGCATGCTGGCGCTGTCATCTGCAATCGGTTAGGCACATGCGAATTGCATTGACTTGGAGGCTAGCATGCAGATGTCCGACAGCCGTCAGATCGCGGCCGATCCCCAAACGGTTTACGCGGCTCTTCTGGATCCTAGGGTTCTTCAGACCTGTGTCCCTGGCGCGACCGAGGTAACCGGCACCCCGGAAGACGGCTTTGAGGCGGTGGTTACCCAGAAAGTCGGCCCGGTGAAGGCGACCTTCAAAGGTCAGGTGAAGATGTCGGATCGGATGCCCGGTGAAAAGCTGACGATCAGCGGTGAGGGCAAGGGCGGTGCGGCCGGTTTTGCCAAGGGTGGCGCAGTGGTGACATTCGAAGCCTCTGAGCAGGGCACCGTGCTGACTTATGAAGTCGATGCGAAAGTCGGTGGCAAGCTCGCGCAGCTGGGCAGCCGGATCATCGACGGCTTTGCCAAGAAGATGGCCGATCAGTTCTTCTCAAATCTCCAGACCCATCTGGAAGGTCCTTCCGACGATGACGCGGAAGCAGAAGTAACCAAGACGTCGGGCTGGATGTCGAGGCTGACCGGCAAAAGCTGACCCGCCTGTCTCCTTGCACATCGTTTTGTGCGCTTGCGCTCTGGCCTCTGCGCCTTTGGCGTTCTAGCTTTCGCGCCGAACCAATCTGGAAGTCCACATGCCTGCAGTTTTAAACATCCAAAACCTCCGCAAGGCCTATTCGGACGGTTTCGAAGCGCTCAAGAACATCGACCTCCAGATCGAAGAAGGCGAGATCTTTGCTCTTCTCGGCCCCAATGGCGCGGGCAAGACCACACTGATTTCGACGGTTTGCGGGATCACGACGCCCAGTTCGGGCAGCATTTCGGTGTCCGGGCATGACATTGCTGCCGATTTCCGGGCCGCGCGGCGGTTGATTGGTCTCGTGCCACAAGAGATCGCGCTTGAGCCTTTCGAAAAGGTCATCAATACGGTCCGGTTTTCGCGTGGGTTGTTTGGAAAGCCCCGCAAGGATGCAGTGATCGAAGATATTCTCAAGCGCCTCTCGCTCTGGGACAAACGTGACAATCAGGTGCGGGAATTGTCGGGCGGCATGAAGCGGCGCGTTTTGATCGCCAAGGCGCTCGCCCATGAACCGCGGCTTCTGTTTCTGGACGAGCCGACGGCGGGTGTCGACGTGGAATTGCGCAAGGACATGTGGGATATCGTTGCCGATCTGAAACGGGACGGCGTGACGATCATTCTGACGACGCACTACATCGAAGAGGCAGAGGCGATTGCCGACCGCGTCGGAGTGATCGCCAAGGGAGAGATCCTGCTTGTCGAGGAAAAGGACCGTCTGATGCAGCAGATGGGCAAGAAAGAGCTTGAGGTACAATTGTCCGGCAGCCTCGACAGCATCCCCGGAGCTTTGGCGCATCACAACCTTCAACTTGGCGCTGATGGCGCAAGCCTGATCTATGTCTACGACACCAATCAGGAACGGACAGGCATCACCAAACTGCTGAATGACGTGGCTGCGGCCGGTTTGACGCTGCGCGATGTTGTGACACGTCAATCCAGCCTCGAAGACATCTTCGTGACCCTCGTGCGGGAGGATGCGGCATGAACTGGACCGCGATCCGCGCCATTTATATGTTTGAAATGGCAAGATTTTTCCGCACTCTGGCGCAAAGCTTTGTGTCGCCGGTCCTGTCGACATCGCTATACTTCGTCGTCTTCGGCGGAGCGATCGGCAGCCGGATCGATGAAATTGACGGGGTCAGCTATGGCGCCTTCATCGTGCCCGGGCTGATCATGTTGACAGTGATGACCCAAAGTATCTCGAACGCATCATTCGGCATCTATTTTCCGAAATTCATTGGCACGATCTACGAATTGCTGTCGGCACCCGTCAACTTCCTTGAGATCGTCATCGGCTACGTGGGTGCTGCGGCGACCAAGGCCTTGTTCATCGGCGTGATCATCCTGATCACCTCGTTCTTCTTCGTGGATATGAGCATCGCTCATCCGCTAGCCATGATCCTGTTCCTCGTGCTCACTTGTGTCAGCTTCGCGCTTTTTGGGTTCATCCTGGGGATCTGGGCAGGCAACTTCGAGCAGTTGCAGCTTGTGCCATTGCTGATCGTGACACCCTTGGTGTTTCTCGGGGGCTCTTTTTATTCAATCTCGATGTTGCCGCCGATCTGGCAGTCAATTTCGATGTTCAACCCAGTCGTCTATCTGATCTCTGGTTTCCGCTGGTCGTTCTATGGGTTGGCGGATGTTCCGATTGTCGCGTCGCTGCTTGCCATCGCGTTTTTTCTCGGGATCTGTCTCGCGGTGGTCTGGTGGATCTTCAAAACGGGCTGGCGCATTCGGCAATAGTCTGTTGCCTCTGCGCCCCATTCTGAACTCGTTTGCTGGCTGGCCTTGTTTGGTGTCGCCCCGAATTCTACATGGGCCAGAATGAAACGGTGGATCCCATTTTTGAAAGCCGACCCAACGGTGGCCGTGATACGGCTGCGCGGGGTCATTGCAAGCGGCAGTCGCGGTACGTTGTCCGATCAGGCGCTTGCCCCCATCCTTGAAAAGGCCTTCAGCCGCGGCAAGCCTGTGGCGGTTGCCTTGCAACTGAATTCACCCGGCGGCAGCCCTGTGCAATCCTCCCTCATCGGCTCGCGCATTCGGCGCTTGGCGGAAGAGAAAGAGATCCCGGTTTTCGCCTTTGTCGAGGATGTCGCAGCGTCTGGCGGGTATTGGATTGCTGCCGCCGCAGACGAGATCATCTGCGACGAAAGCTCTGTTGTGGGATCCATCGGGGTGATCTCATCAAGCTTCGGCGCGCATGAACTCATAAATCGATACGGTATCGAACGGCGCGTCTACACTGCCGGGACATCAAAATCTCAACTTGACCCGTTCCGTCCAGAGAAGCCCGAGGACGTTGCCCGGCTGAAAACAATCCTTGAAGATCTGCACACCAACTTTATCGGTCATATCAAAGCCCGTCGGGGCGAAAAGCTGGCAGAGGGCGAAGATCTTTTCAACGGAGAATTCTGGCTGGCCCGCAAGGCGCAAGAGCTGGGGCTGATTGACGGGATTGGTCACCTGCAACCGACGATGAAAGAGCGCTTTGGAGAAAAGGTAAGGTTCCGCAACTACGGGGTGAAGAGGCCGTTTTTCGAACGCTTTGGCGCACAGCTAATGCATGATGCTGTCGGTGCCGTCGAAGAACGCGCGGCCTACGCGCAGTTCGGGCTGTAGCATGATCCTGAAGATTGTTTCGTTGTTCTTGGTCTTCATGGTGATCCTCGCCATATTTGGTAAACTGCACTGGATCGGTGGGAAACGGCTTGCGTCGGCCAAGTGCAGCAGATGCGGACGCTACCGCATAGGCAAAGGCCGCTGCGCCTGCGGTGGTAGCTAATGGAGCAAATCACGCCGTGGCTTCTGAGCGGGCTTGGCCTTGTCATCCTGCTGTTGGCTGGCGATTCACTGGTGCGGGGCGCCGTCAATCTATCGCTGCGCCTCGGCGTGCCCGCGCTGATCGTAAGCTTGACGATCGTGGCTTTCGGTACCTCCGCGCCGGAGCTTCTGATCTCAATCCAGGCCATTCTGGATGATGCGCCGGGGCTGGCCCTTGGCAATGTGGTTGGGTCGAACACTGCCAACGTCCTTTTGGTTCTTGGTGTGCCCGCCCTTCTGGCCACGATGCACACATCGGAATGCGAGACACGCAAGACCTACAATTTCATGATCTGCGCATCAGTGTTGTTCATAGCACTCGCTTTTCGTGGGGTGTTCGATTGGATTGCGGCCTGCGTGCTTCTGTTTGCACTGCTTATTGTGCTTGGCGACGCGTTCCGTGAGGCACATGGCCACCGTAAAGCATGTGCGAATGTCACGGCCGAGGACGAAGATGTCGAGGGAGCCGATCCAGACCTGCCTCTGTGGCGTATTCTTCTGTTCCTCGCGCTCGGGCTGATCGGTCTGCCGCTCGGGGCCGATCTGCTCGTCGACAATGCCACGATCATCGCAAAGACATACGGTGTCAGCGATACCGTAATAGGCCTGACGCTGGTCGCGATCGGCACATCGCTCCCCGAACTTGCGACAACCACTATGGCGGCCCTTCGCCGACAAGCCGATGTGGCGGTTGGTAACGTCATCGGATCGAACATGTTCAACCTGCTGGCCATTATCGGTGTAGCGTCACTGGTCGGGCCGATCAGTGTGGATCCCGAATTTCTGCGGGTCGATTTGTGGGTGATGCTTGGCGCCTCTGTTCTTCTGGTGCCGTTCGTCTACATGCGTCAGGACATCACCCGGTTGTGGGGCGTGCTGCTTACGGCCTTGTATGCAGGCTATCTGGCTCTGCTGCTGACCTGATACCACTGAAGGAGTGTTTTGATGCCCGTTGCACTTGTCACCGGCGCCGGAGCCCGTTTGGGCCAGGCAATGTCTGCTTACCTCGCCGGACGGGGGTATGATGTCGCGGTGCACTATTCCAGCTCAGCCCGCGGTGCCCAAGAGACTGTCGAAATGGTCGAAACCGCTGGGGCACGGGGCGTGGCACTCCAGGCGGATCTCTTGGACGAGGATGCCACGCAAGGACTTTTTCCCGCAGCGCTTAAGGCGCTTGGCGGGCCTATCACTTGTCTGATCAACAATGCTTCGATCTTTGAACATGACGATATGGCCACAGCCACGCGAGAGAGTTGGAACAGACACCTTGAATCGAACCTACGTGCGCCTTTTGTCTTGACTCAGGCGATGTCAGCCCAAGGTCTTGCAGCCGGATCCGATGACGCAGACGAGCCGATTTCAACCGGTCTGATCGTGAACATGGTGGACCAGCGCGTGCTTAAACTGACGCCCGAATTCATGACTTACACGATCGCGAAAATGGGATTGTGGGCCATGACGCAGACCACGGCCCGCGCTTTGGCCCCCTCGATTCGCGTGAATGCGATCGGGCCTGGCCCGACCTTGCAAGGTAGCCGCCAAAGTTCTGAACACTTCGCGGCCCAACGTGCCGCCACGATCCTGGGACGTGGTGCGAATCCCTCTGACATCACGGCGGCTCTTGGCTACTTTCTCGATTCACCCGCGATTACAGGGCAGTTGTTGTGCGTGGATGGAGGTCAGCATTTGGCTTGGGAGACGGCGGATGTCTTGGGCGTTGAGTGATTGCAGGCCAAAGTTTTGCACTCTTCGTCTGAGTGTTAAAAAACTGTTACCAAAAGCCCTGTGTTTTCAGTGTCTTGGGCCCTGTATAACTTTTTCCCTTTTGAAATCAGGAGCTTAAAAAGATGCCTAAAAAATAGGCAATGTAACGAAACCTCCGAAAAATAAGGAAAAATTGTTGCGCTCCAGAAGTTGCGCGCAGGTTTATCCACAAGAACGGTGGATTTCAAAAGGGTTGAATGAGGCGCAGACACGGTGCAGCCAAAACCAGAGATGATGCGAATCAAATGACGGACACGTCGAACGCAGAACTGCAGAATTCTGAACCTTCGGGCAAGCGTGGCCATGCGGTGATCGCGGACTGCGTGCGTACACTCGACACATCGCCAGGCGTGTACCGGATGCTCGATGCGGAAAGCCGCGTGCTGTACGTAGGCAAGGCGCGCAATCTAAAGGCGCGGGTTTCGAACTATGCGCGGCCATCAGGTCACAGTGCACGCATTGCGCGGATGATCTCAATGACCGCGTCGATGATGTTTCTGACCACGCGGACTGAAACCGAGGCGCTGCTGCTTGAGCAGAACCTGATCAAGCAGCTCAAGCCCAAGTTCAACGTCCTTTTGCGTGATGACAAATCGTTCCCGAATATTCTGGTGACTGGTGATCACGACTTTCCGATGATCAAGAAGCATCGCGGCGCCAAGAAGCAGATGGGGGACTACTACGGCCCCTTTGCCAGCGCGGGGGCTGTGAACCGGACGCTGAACCAGTTGCAGAAGGTGTTCCTGCTGCGCAATTGCACCGACAGCCAGTTCGACAGCCGCACGCGACCCTGTCTGCTGTACCAGATCAAGCGGTGTTCGGGGCCATGCGTCGGGCTGATCTCGAAAGAAGAGTACGCCCAGTCGGTGCGGGATGCCGAACGTTTCCTGACCGGACGATCGACTGACATTCAAGCCAGGCTGGCCAAGGACATGCAGACAGCCTCAGAGGCGATGGAATTCGAACGCGCGGCGGCGCTGCGCGACAGGATCCGCGCGATGACGTCGGTGCAGACTGCACAGGGTATCAACCCGCGCACGGTGACCGAAGCCGACATCATCGCGCTGCATCTCGAAAGCGGACAGGCTTGCGTGCAGGTGTTCTTCATCCGGGCGGGTCAGAACTGGGGCAATCAGGATTTCTATCCGCGCGTGGGCGATGGCGTGGACGCGGCAGAAGCGCTGGAGGCTTTCCTGGGCCAGTTCTACGACACAAAGGAACCCGCAAGGCAATTGATACTGTCCAACGAGATAGAGAATCCGGATTTGATGACCGAGGCGTTGACCCAGAAGCTGGGGCGCAAGGTCCAGATCTTGGTCCCGCAACGCGGCGAGAAGGCTGAATTGATCGATTCCGCCCTGCGCAATGCACGCGAAAGCCTTGCCCGTAAGATGGCGGAAAGCGCGACCCAGACGAAACTGCTGAAGGGCCTGGCCGAAGCGTTTGATCTGCCGGAGCCGCCGAACCGGATCGAGGTGTACGACAACAGCCACATCCAGGGGACCGATGCGGTTGGCGCGATGATCGTCGCAGGGCCCGAAGGCTTCATGAAAAACAGCTACCGCAAGTTCAATATCCGCGGGGATGACCTGACCCCAGGCGACGATTTCGGTATGATGAAAGAGGTCCTGACCCGCCGGTTCAAACGCCTGCTCAAGGAAGATCCCGACCGCAAGGAAGGGCACTGGCCCGATCTTTTGCTGATTGACGGCGGGGCGGGACAGGTCAGTGCGGTGGCTGAAATCATGGCAGAATACGGTGTCGAGGATATTTCGATGGTCGGTGTGGCCAAGGGGGTCGATCGCGATGCGGGCAAGGAAGAGTTTTATCGCATGGGCAAGCGGCCTTTCGCATTGCGCCACAACGATCCGGTGCTCTATTTCGTGCAGCGCATGCGGGACGAAGCGCACCGTTTTGCCATCGGCACGCATCGGGCCAAACGTGCAAAGTCCAATATGAAGAACCCGCTCGATGACATTCCCGGTGTCGGGGCTGCGCGCAAGCGGGCGCTTCTTGCGCATTTCGGATCCGCCAAGGCGGTCGCCCGCGCCAATCTGAGCGATCTAAAGGCGGTTGAGGGTGTGTCAGAGGGGCTTGCCCAGAAGGTCTACGATTTCTTTCACGAGCGCGGCTAAGCCGCTCTGGCTCAGCAGGCCGCACCCCTCTTTCTTTTTGACGCAAGGCAGTTCTTGTTGTGATCGGCGAGCGGCTTTCTGCCGAATGCCGCCCGCGCGATCGTTACGTTGACGTGGATGGATGCTTGCGCTTTCTGCGCTGCAAATATTCTATCACTGGTAGAAGTTGAGGAGGGGTCTATTAGGGCCCGAACGGTCAGCTTTTGGTGGGGTTGAAGTGTCTGAGCGGTGATTTGATATCCTGATTTCTTTCTTGGCTTCGAAGCAAACCTTCGAAATACAGGAGCTTTCTTATGCGACGATTTCTCTCTGCCGTTCTTCTCATGGCAGGTGGGCCGCTGTCGGTCCATGCTGCAACCTTCGCACCGCCGGGAGAGTACGAGATCCGGTTCGATGCGACGCTGAAATCGGCGACCTTCACCGATGTTCTACTCTGTCTGTCCCCATCGGTCCGTCCAGCGACCGGGTGTACCCCCGAAAACGAAGGCGACATTCGCGAGGATTTGGTGATGACGAGCGTCGAGCAAGTCGATGCATCCGGGGTAGGCGATCTTGTCCGCGATCCCTTCGCTTCGCCGCTTGCGGGTTCGTTCAGATTCACGGTCGAAGAGCCCTTTGCTTTCTTGCCGGACGATTTCGATAATCCGCCACGTGTGGAATTCGTCCAGTGTGAGATTGGTGGACGGGACTGCTCTTTCATTGACGAGGCCGGCTCACCATTCGAGCTTTTTCGCGGGGCTCCGCTGGTGGGCGGGTTCTTCTTGGGAAGTGCCCTTCAAGGAACAACCAATCAGGCGCAGTTCATAAATGGACGCGGTACATATGTAAGCAGGCTTGAAATTGGCGAAGCGGGTGATCTGGCTTTGGATGGTGCGCCAAGCGATCTCTTCCTCCGCTATGATCTGGACAACGTCGAACTGGTCGGTGCCGTGGTCATCCCGCTACCGGCCGGTGTCTGGCTTCTGGGCGGCGGGCTTGTGCTGGCGGGTTTCGGTGCGCGTCGTGCGCAGCGTAAGAGGCTATCCGCCTAGCCGGTATTGAGCGGTTTGGCTGAGCACTGGGAACGGCGCGGCTGATGGTCTGCGCCGTTCATCGTTTGCACCCTTCGACCGGCATCGAAACATCTCCGACCCTTCAGCCACTAGCAAGGCGGAATTGAACGAAGGGAGACGACAATGCTGACCTGTATCATCCGTTACGAGATCGATCCGACGAAGAAGGATCTTTTTGCCGAATACGCGCGAAACTGGGGTCAGGCCATTCCGCGCTGTGGGGCGGATCTGGTGGGTTACTTTGCACCGCATGAGGGATCGGCGACCTTGGCCTATGGCATCTATCATATCGAAAGTCTGGCGGCCTACGAGGCCTACCGCCAAAGGCTGGCAGCAGATCCTGTCGGGCGGGCGAACTATGCCTTTGCCCAGGATCAGAAATTCATTATGCGGGAAGACCGGACGTGGCTGCGCTGCGTCTCGGATCATCAGGGAGGGCATCCGTGATTGCGGTGATTTTCGAGGTTTGGCCAGCGGATGGTCGACGTGACAGCTACCTTGCCCGGGCCGCGGCCTTGCGAGAGCACTTGCAAGACATCCCGGGGTTTATCTCGGTGGAACGCTTCGAAAGCCTGACCGAGCCGGGCAAGCTTTTGTCACTGTCATTTTTCGAAGATGAAGCCGCGCTGGACCACTGGCGCAGCCTGCCGGAACATCGCAGCGCGCAAAGTGCCGGGCGCAAGGTTCATTTCAGGGATTACCGTCTGCGTGTGGCGGGTGTGATCCGCGATTACGGCCTGCATGACCGGGCCGAAGCCCCGGCGGACAGTCGCGCCTTGCATGACTGACGCAACCCGGATCACTGCGAAGTCCTGGATGATGGTCGCGCTTCTGGGGTTAACCTGGGGCGCGACTTTTATGGTGATCGAACTGGCCCTTGTGGGCATCACACCCTTCTGGCTTGCAGCGGGGCGGATTGGGTTCGCGGCCTTGTTGATGCTCATCGTCTGGGCCGCTTTGGGCTTCCGCCTCTTCCGCGGTCCTGTCCAACCGGGGAACTGGGCGGCGTTGACGGCCGTTGGAGCGCTCAGTTCGGCCTTGCCGTTTATGCTGATTTCCTGGGGACAGACTCACGTGACATCGGGCTTTGCAGGCGTGTCCATGGCCTCGGTTGCGTTGATCGTGCTCCCTTTGGCCCATATCTTCGTGCCCGGAGAGCAACTGAACCTGCGCCGTGCAATTGGCTTTGTCATCGGGTTTGTGGGGGTCTGTATTCTGATTGGCGGGCGGGCCTTCGAAAGCTCTGGTGCACAATTTGAAAGCCTTGGCCGTTTGGCCTGTATCAGTGCGGCGGCCTGTTATGCGGTCAGTTCGATCCTGATGCGACGTCTGCCAGCCGTGGATCCTATTGGTTTGTCGACGCTTCTTTTGTGCATCGGAACGGCGCTCGTCTTGCCGGTGGCTTGGCTGGCGGAGGGACCGCCGCCCATGCCAGCGCCTGACATTCTGATGATCATCGTCATCCTTGGGCTGATCCCGACCGCAGCGGCCAACCTGCTGCGCGTGCTGGTGATCCGATCTGCCGGGCCGGTCTTTATGTCCCTGACCAATTATCAGGTGCCGGTGTGGTCGGTTGTTCTGGGCGCTTTGATCTTGTCAGAGCCCCTACCACCTTCGCTGATCGGGGCGCTGATCCTGATTTTGGCGGGCGTGGGTCTTAGCCAGTATGGCGCCCTGCATCGTTTGTTTGTTGGTGCCAAATGAAAACGGGGCCTCAACGGGCCCCGTTTCACGATCTTGTCTATGCAGATCTTTATTCTTCGGCTTGCTCCGTCGCTGGGACCTCGTCCGCCTCGGGTGCATCATCGCTGCCTTCGCTTTCGGAAGACCGAAGACCCGATGGTGCTTGGATGTTCGCTATGACAAAGTCACGATCGATCGTTGGTTTGGCGCCAGCGGGCAGCTTGATGTCCGAGATGGTCAGCGTGTCGCCGATATCCATGCCCTCAATGGATCCCACGATACTTTCGGGGATGTCGCCAGCAGTCACGAGCAATTCAACCTCGGGACGGACCATGGTCATGACGCCGCCTTTGCGGATGCCGGGGCATTTGTCTTCGCCTTCGATTTCGACCGGAATGAAGAGGTTGATCTTCGTGGTCCGGCGCAGGCGCATGAAGTCCACATGCGTTGGCAGATCCTTTACCACGTGGCGCTGTACGTCTCGGCAGATGACACGTACATCATCGTGCCCATCGACCTTCAGATTGAACAGCGTCGACTTGAAGCGCCCGGCCTTGAGCATCTTGAATAGCTTGTTGAATGGAATGTTGATGGGCAGTGGATCTGTGTCGCCACCAAAAACAATCCCCGGAACCATGCCGTCGCGGCGGGCCTGACGAGCGGCGCCCTTGCCTGTCCCCGTCCGTTCCAGGGCTTCGAGATCTGGGATCCCTCCAGCCATGATATTTCTCCAATGTTAGGGCAGGGTGCCTCCAAGGCTGTCACCCCGCGTGAAGTGGGCCGCTTACACGGGATCATCCCATGTGAAAAGGGGTATTCTGACCCGTTTGGGCATTTTTCGCAGGGGGTCAGGCCTTGCGCTGGTTTAGAACCAAAGAGCCGATGCCGGAAAGTGCGATCAGGCACAGGCCCAGCAGGGTGAAAAGATCCGGCCAGTCCCCGAAGACCCAGATGCCGAGCACCGCCGCCGAGATAAGCTGAGTGTAAACCAGGGGCGCGATCAGGCTGGCCTCGGCCTTGCGGTTCGCGATGACGAGCATGTAGTTGCCCGCCGCCGATCCAAGCGCGCTGATCATGATCAGCGCTGTCAGACTTGTGGTCAGTTGGGGCAGATCGACAGATAGGCCGAGAGGCGCTAGGACGACCCCGCCAATAAGAAGCTGCGAGATCAAAAGGAAGCGCGGCCTGTAATCGCCCGCGACCGTGCGTGTCATCACCAGATAAGCTCCGTAGCACGTGCCCGCGACGAGGGCGAGGACCATGCCGACCGAGGTGCCAAAGCCTGGTTTGACCACCAGCATGACGCCCAGAAAACCGATGGCCAGAAGGACGCTGCGGCTGGTCGAGGGGCGTTCGCCCAGAAAAAGAATGGCAAGAATGTAAGAGACGACCGGTCCGACGAAGAAAGCACCGAACACATCTGCGATAGGTTCTGTCTTGAGCGCTGTGACCATACAGGTGATGCCGATGACGATGAAGATCGCGCGGACAAATACCCGCCAGCGCATCAGGTTGGGAAGCTCCGCCCGCTGCAGGCCGCTGAACGGCAGCAGGATCAGCACCGCGATGGCAAAACGCGACCAAGCAATAAAGGCCGGGTCGACCCCGTCGGCGGTCAGAAGCTTTCCGGCGGTGTCCCCGATCACGACGCAGGTGACGGCCGTGAAGACCAGCAGGACCAGGCGGATCATATCGGGAATGGGCATCGTGGTCCTGAGAATGCTGGGCACTTCGCCAAGCCTTAGCGGCAGGGCTGGCAAGCCGCCACCACTATATGCCCGCTACACCAGTTCTGGCTTTGCGATCATGGCGAACACTTTGGGGATTGCGATCCCCACACCTAACGGAAGTAGAATCGATAGGTGTAATTGCGCATCGCCGTGGTCTGTCACAGCAAACCAGAGCGCCAATCCTGACAATCCAAATCCGTAGATCGCTGAAATCAAATTGTGAAGCCTTCTGGGGGGCAGGCCGCGTATCCATCTTCGAACAGCAAACACGGCCATTATCGCCGGGAGAGAAAACGGAAGAACGATAACGATGTACCAATGGTCTGTCAGGTCATCGCAATTGGTGTAGCAGGCACCAAACGCGAGAAAGGCCCAGATGACAAACACCAGACCAAGGCTGGGGACAATCGAAACCGCATATAGGATGTTCAAACACAGTCTTTTTGAGCTGTCTTTCCAAACCATTTACCGCTTACTCCGCACGAAAAACACACAATAGCGCGTCACGCCACGCATGCGTTGACATGGGATCGCATTTAGCTTCGGACAACCAGCAAGGGCGGACTAGTTGCCGGCCACCAGATGACCTTTTGCCGCTACCACCTTATTATGCAATGAAAATTCGTCTGTGCGTGCGGCGCGCAATTGCGCCTCAACCTTCTCTGACAGCGGTGCTTCGATGGGTGGAGAGACGTTTTTGCGGGGCAGGGTGATTGGTGGGCCAATCCTTTCTTCGAGAAAATCAAGAAACACCGGCTGGTGTTCATAGGCAAAGAGGTGGTCGACGACAAGCGCGCCGGTCCGGTCGCTCAGGAAAGCCAGTTGGCTGCCGATCAGGGCGTGCTGAGGCGGGTCCTCGGCGATCAAATCAAGCACGAACTGATCGAAGCTGAGCCCCTGCGTGCTGTAGGGTGAGCCTGCCTTGAACGCGCGCGCGCGATACTTGTACCAGCTTCGGATCTGCGAAATCGGTTCGCGGATCGTCGCCACGGTTTCGGGTCGGACGCCGAAGGCGCTGTCGAGGAACGGCAACATCTTGCGGCGAAACCTTTGGGCGGGCATATGCTTGCGCCGGCCGCGCAGGATGATGTCGGCATGCGGTCTTAGCGCTGCCTCAATCGCAGTTGACCCGGTCTTGGGTGTGGCCAGATAGGCGAGGTTCTGTTCGGTGAAAACCAGCATCGCCCCGTTCTAGCTGCGCTCTTCAGGCCTGCCAACGGCCTTCGAAATCCTGGGGGACCAGCAGGTTGTGACGGCCCAGATTGCATACATCCGTCTCACCGCAAAGCGCCATGGTGGTGTCCAGTTCTTTCTGAATGACCTCAAGCGCTGTTGTAACACCTAACTGGCCCATCGCGCCCAACCCGTAGATGAAGGCGCGACCGATGAAGGTGCCATCTGCACCCATGGCAAGCGCCTTGAGCACATCCTGACCCGATCGAATGCCGCTGTCGAGATGCACTTCGACCTGATCGCCGACTGCATCGAGTATCGAAGGCAGCATCCGTATTGAGCTCAGCGCGCCATCAAGCTGACGTCCGCCATGGTTTGAGACAACGATAGCATCGGCACCGACCTTTGCGGCCATCTTTGCGTCTTCAGCGTCCAGAATGCCTTTGAGAATGACCTTGCCGCCCCACTGCTCTTTCAACTTGGCAACCTTGCCCCAGTCGAGCGTGGGATCGAATTGCTCTGCCGTCCACGCGCCCAGTTGAGAGGTGTCGCTGACGCCGTGCACGTGGCCAACGATGTTGCCGAAATGGCGACGCTTGGCGGTCATCATCTCGATCCCCCAGCCCCATTTCGTGGCCAGATTGGCGAGCGTGCGCGCTGTGAGCTTGGGCGGGGCGGAGAGGCCGTTCTTGATGTCCTTGTGCCGCTGGCCAAGGATCTGCAGATCGAGCGTGATGACAAGGGCAGAGCACTTCGCGGCCCGCGCCCGTTCGATCAGGCGGCTCACGTAATCCTCGTCCCTCATGGTATATAGCTGAAACCAAAAGGGTTTTGCCGTGAAGCCCGCCACATCCTCGATCGAGTTGATGGACATGGTGGACAGTGTGAATGGGACGCCGAATTTCTCGGCCGCGCGGGCGGCCTTCATCTCACCATCGGCGTGCTGCATGCCTGTCAGGCCCACCGGTGCGAGGGCCACGGGCATAGTCACATCTTCGCCGATCATCTGGCCTTTGGTGGTACGGCCCGACATGTCGACGGCGACGCGCTGACGCAGTCGGATTTTGTCAAAGTCGGAAGTGTTTTCTCGAAAGGTTTGTTCGGTCCAGCTGCCGGATTCCGTATAATCGTAGAACATGCGCGGCACCCGGCGTTCATAGATGCGGCGCAGATCTTCGATCGTGGTGATGACCGGCATAATGTCCCTCCCTTATTGGTCAGTTTTGCTTACCAATAAGCTGCATTCCGCGCAACGAAAGAAAAAATCGTACAATATCGAACTTTAATGGTGCAATATCGTACCAAGTGAGCTATATGGTGCGATATCGAACTTTACCGGAGACTGAATCATGAGCCTCACACGTCGCAAAGCCATTGCACTGATCGGGGGCGGAACCGTTTTCGCCGCTTCAGCTTCAACTGCCGCCTTTCTGACAACACGCACGCCGCAAAAGGCCCTTGCGCCCTGGGATGCGGCGGGCGGCTATGATGATCCGCGCCTCAACGCGCTGAGCTTCGCGTTGCTGGCGCCCAATCCCCACAATCTACAACCCTGGCAGGTCGAGCTTGTGGGCGCTTCTGCGCTGCTTTTGCATCACGACCGGGCCAAACGCCTGCCCGAAACCGATCCGCAGGACCGTCAGATCACAATCGGTTTCGGCTGTTTTCTCGAACAAATGGTTGTCGCCGCGTCCGTTGCTGGCCATTCGGTTGACGTCACGCTTTATCCAGAGGGCAAAGATGGGCCTATTGCCCATGCCGCGTTTTCCGAAGGAGCCCGGCCCGATCCGTTGGCTGGGCATATCATGCAGCGCCGGTCCTGCAAGGAACCTTTTGAGGACCGTCCGGTCGCACCCGCGCAGGCCAATGAGCTTGAGCTTTTCGCAGATGTCTACACCGACGCGCCGACGGTCGCGGCGCTGAAGGACATATCGTGGAACGCGTGGGAGACCGAGGCTTACACGCCCCGCACAATGCAGGAAAGCGTCGACCTGATGCGGTTCGGCAAGACTGAGATCAACGCCAACCCCGATGGGATCGATCTGGGCGGGCCATTCCTCGAAAGCCTGATGCTGGCTGGCATTGTTAGCCGTGAGGTTCAGTCGGACGTCAAAAGCGTGGGCTTTCAGCAAGGCGTCGACATGTACCGCGAGATGCTGATGGCAACACCGGCCTATGTCGTGTTGAAAGCGGATGGCAACACCCGCACAGACCAGATCGAAGCGGGCCGCCGCTGGTTGCGGTTGAACCTAAAGACCACAGAGATGGGTCTTGCGCTGCATCCAATAAGCCAATGTTTGCAAGAATTTGCCGAGATGGGCCAGTATTACGCGGCAATACACGATCTTCTTGCAGGGCCCGGCCAGACGGTTCAAATGCTGGGGCGCTTGGGCTACGGTCCGCAGACGCCCCGCACACCGCGCTGGCCCCTGGAGGCAAAAAGACTGGATGTCTAAACCTGACCCCACCGTGTTCTTCGAGATCTTCAACGAGGTTGCCATTATTGAGCAGCTCAGTCGGACGATCCTTGAAGCGCGGATGCCGGACGGGTTGATCGCGCCTCACTTTGCGGTGCTGAACCACCTGACGCGGTTGGGAGATGGGCGTACGCCGATTGAGATGGCGCGCGCTTTTCAGGTGCCCAAAACGTCGATGACACACACACTGAAAGGATTGGAGTTGCACAATCTGATCGACATGCGACCAAATCCGGAGGACGGACGGTCAAAGCGGGTTTGGCTGACCGACAAGGGGCGCCAGCAAAGGGCTGTCATCATCGCTGCCCTTGGCCCCGACCTGGCTTTTCTGGCCGAACGGTTCGACATGAAGCGGCTGAAGGGGATCAAACCGGTGCTGACAGAGTTGCGCATCTTTCTGGACGAAAACCGGGATATGGTGCGGGCGGCGCAGACAACTTAACGCGGTGCGCGCGCAACTGTCCGGATCTGCGCGATATCCCGGGTTAACCTAGTGAAACTAGGGAAATCGGCTATCTGTCTTGCGTCGGTGCCGATGTCGGCATTTGCCGGGTAAATGCAGCGCGCGCCGGGGTTTCTTAAGAAAGTGTAAATGGCGCCAATCAGCCCGCGATATCCGAGCGTACATGGATCAGGGTGGGGCCATTGGCTCTGAAGGCTGCCCTGACGGCGTCCTGCATTTCGGCGAGTGTGACGGGCTTTGTGGCCTGTGCACCGAAGGCCTCGGCGAGACGGCAGAAATCCGGGTTGCGGGTGTGCACAGCGTTGGGCGCGATCTGGGCGCGGACCATGCTGTCTTCGATTTCCTTGAGCCCGTCATTGTCCCAGAGGATAATGGGCAGCGGCAGTTCAAGTTCGACGGCCACGGCAAGTTCCGCCATCGTGTATTGAAAGCCATAATCGCCGATGATGCAGAGCGTGGGTTGGGCGGGCCGCGCCACAGCGCCCCCGATGGCGGCGGGCAGGGCGTAGCCCAGCGTGCCAAAACCCGACGGGTGATGCCAATGGCCCGGGCGGTCCATGTCCCAGACCTCAAGCGCGGCGTAGGCAAGCTGTGTCATGTCGGAATAGATCATGGTCTCTGGCGGCACCGCCTCGCGCAGCGCGTCGCAGACGGGCACGATGCCGGGGCGTTCCGCGTCAACCTCCGCGCGCCAGCGATCTCTGTATCCAGCGACGATGTCAGCGGACCAGCCTGACTTTGGTTTGTTCTTGATATTCTCTTTGTGTTTCGTCAGCGCCGTATGCAGATGGGCCATTGCGACCGCAGCGTCGTATTGCAGGGTCCAATCCTTCGGGTGCGCGCTGGACAGAACTTCTACGTCCGGATTGATATGGTGCGCGCCGTGTCTGTGACCTGCCTTTGATCGCAAGAGATCAACCTCGGCCAGGTCGGTGCCGACCATGACAACGCAGTCGCTCGCATCAAGAAGAGCGGCACTGTCCTGCCGGGCGAGGTTGGATCCGAAAAAGAGCGGCCAGTCGGAAGGGACGACCCCGCGGCCCGCATAAGTGGTGAAGGCGGCGGCGTTGCAAAACTCCAGGAGTTCGGAAACGGGCGAACCGGGTGCGCCAAACCATCGCGCCCCGCCGCCCCCAAAAACGAAGAGCGGCCTTTCTGAATGCAGCAAGCGCATTGCCAGCGTGTCTATGACGTCAAGTTGTGCGGGCGGTTCTGTCGGGTAGGGCAGGCGCGACAGAGCAAAGCGTTCCTGCTTTTATTCAACATTTTCAGGTCGCCATCGGCTGAAGTCTTCGTCGGTTGAAGCCTTGAGCTGTCGAATGGGCACCTGGATGTGTTTGGGGCGTTTGCGCTGTGTCTCGAATTCGATCATCGCCCGATCGATTAAGGCATACGCCGCTTCGGCCGTTCGTGCTTCTTCCGACCAGTCACATACCGTCGCAGCCGCGCCGCGTTGGTCGCGCATCTGGTGGAGTTGACCTCGCGTCGCGGCGGTTTCATCGAGGCAGGAGGAGATCACCAACATCGGCACGGAATCCGAATAGGCCTGGCCCATGGGCGTCATGATGTTTGTCAGGCCCGGGCCGGTGATGACGTAGGCCACTCCGGGCCGCCCCGTTGCGCGCGCATAACCGTCGGCCATGAAACCCACACCCTGTTCATGGCGGGCCAGCACGTGGGTGATGCCTGCCTCCTCGATGCCGCGGTAAAGCTCCTGATTGTGGACGCCCGGAATGCCGAAGATCACGTCGACCCCGCGATCCTTGAGCATGTGCGAAATTTGGGCTCCCAAGGGCCTTTGAGGCGGTCTTTGCATCAGGCTCTCCAGAAGCGGATGGTGAAAATGGCGTAGACGGCCAGAAGCTCTAGCCGGCCGATGAGCATGGCCGCGGCCAGAAGCCATTTGGCCGTGTCGCCGAGGTCAGAGAAGTCGCCAGCGGGTCCGATCTTGTCCCCCAGACCGGGGCCGATATTGGCCAACGCCGCGGCAGCACCCGAAACGGATGTGGTGAAATCGAGACCCGTCAGGCCCAGGGCCACGGCGATCACGCCTAGCGTCACGATGAAGAACATGAAGAAGGACATGACCGAGTTCAGCACGTCCTCGCCCACGGGGCGGCCCGCGTAGCGCGGCGTGAAGATGCCGTGCGGGCTGCGGGTCTTGCGCAGCTGTGCTTTGACCGAGGCAAAGAGAAGCTGGTACCGGAAGACCTTGATGGAGCAGGCGGTCGAACCCGCACAGCCGCCAATCAGGCCGGTGAAGAACAAGACAGCGACGGGAAAGCCGCCCCATTGCATGTAGTCGGCACTTGCGTAGCCTGTCCCTGTCAGCAGAGAGACGCTGTTAAACAGCGCCTTGCGGATGGCTTCCTCTCCGGTGGTTTCAATATTGACCAGGTTCCAGGCTGCGATCATCGCCACGATCACGATGGCTGTCGCAAAAAAGGTGTGGATCTGGGTGTCCTGCAGAAGCGGGCGGGCGGTGCCTGCGGTCAGTTGCACGAAGCGCACAAAAGGCAGGGCGGCGAGCAGCATGAAAAGGACCGCGACGTATTGCGAGCCGGCGCCGAAGGCTCCGAAAGAGGCGTCGTAATTTGCAAAGCCGCCTGTCGCGATGGTCGTCATGGCATGAACGGTGGCGTCAAAGGCGGTCATGCCCGTCGCGAGGTAAGCCACGGCGCAGGTCATCGTAAGGCCCAGATAAATGACCGAGATGCGGCTGGCGATCTCACCTGCTCGGGGGAGGATTTTTCCGAACGTGTCGAACCCTTCGGATCGGAAGATCTGCATGCCGCCGACGCGCAATTCCGGCAGGAACACCATGGCGACCACGATGATCCCTATCCCGCCAAGCCATTGCAGAATCCCGCGCCAGAGCAGGAGGCCCGCAGGCATATCGTCCAGGCCCGAAAGAACAGTGGACCCGGTGGTGGTGAGGCCCGACATCGCCTCAAAAAATGCGTCGGTGAAGTCGGCTTGCGTCTCACCAAAGGCAAAAGGCAGAGCACCAAAAACAGGCAGGGCCAGCCACACGCCCGTGGTGATCAGAAAGGTCTGCTGGATCGACAGGCTGTCCTTGACGCCATTGGCGCAGGAAAGCGCGATCGAGACACCGCAGAGCAGGGTGACGAGGCCGGATTGGGCAAAGACCGTCCAGTGGCCCTCACCCTCGGCGAGGTCCGCGATCATCGGCAAGAACATCGCTCCCCCGAGGACGGCGACGAGCAGGCCGATCACATATCCAACAGGGCGCAGGTCCAACATCGCCGTCAGGACTGCCCGCGGGGAACCTTCCTGTCAAGCGATGCTCTTCAGCTGTAAAAGAGGTCCTGAAAGACATGGTTGGGGATGTCTGCGCGGCGCAGTTTCATCGCGGCCAATTGAGCATCCGTCTTGGCGTTCAGCATGGCGATGCGGCGCACGCGCGCTTCAGCTGCGGCGTCAAAGCCGCGAGCAACGGCGGAAATGCCGCGACCAAGCGTATCACTGATCAGGTGCAGGATGCCGGGTGTGGTTGTGGAGTTGGGTTTCATGGCTTGGCTCTATCTCTCAGTTGCTGCGCTGCAGAAATAGGATCGGACCCTTGCTGCCACAATTGACAAAACTGCATAGCCGGTTTTCGCAGCACCTGGATGTGCGGGGGCGGGCGGTTTCTCTTTTCCCCGTCTGTCCGAGGGGGTAGGTATCAGCCATGATCTGGAACATACCGAACGTCCTGACGACCCTGCGCCTGCTCGCGGCGCCGATGGTTGCTGTCATGTTCCTTTATTTCACGCGGCCTTATGCGGATTGGTTCGCGTTGATCCTTTTTGTGGGCGCGGCCATCACGGATTGGTTCGACGGCTATCTGGCGCGAGCCTGGGGGCAGCAGACCAAGTTCGGGGCGATGCTGGACCCCATCGCGGACAAGGCGATGGTGGTGATCGCGTTGATGGTCATTATTGGCTTTTCAAGTTGGTCGCCCTGGCTGGTGTTGCCGGCGACCGTGATCCTTTTCCGCGAGGTTTTCGTGTCGGGACTGCGCGAGTTTCTGGGCGATACCGCGGGGACGTTGAAGGTGACGCAACTGGCCAAGTGGAAGACGACACTGCAGATGATCGCCATTGCCATCCTATTTTCGCAAGGCGTGTTCGAGCATTACTTTGGCATGTCGATCTGGGGCATGGATGAAGACTTGGTGCGGGCTATCCTCGTCGGCGATGCGCCCGACGAACTGGGCCTGTGGTGGAAGTATACGGGCGCGGAATGGGCCGGTCAGGCGGGGCTGTGGATGCTGTGGCTTGCAGCCGCTTTGACCTTGATCACAGGGGTGGACTACTTTCGCAAGGCCATGCCCCATCTGAAGGAAACCCGCCAATGAATGTGCTTTACTTTGCTTGGGTCCGGGAGCGGATTGGGATCCCTAGGGAAGACGTCGTAACAGATGCGGCGACGGTGAACGATCTGGTCGAGGAACTGCGTGCGCGCGAGGAGCGTTACGCCTTAGCTTTTGCGGATGTCTCGGCCTTGCGTGTGGCGGTTGATCAGAAACTGGCCGATTTTGACGCGCCGCTGGAGGGCGTGCGCGAAGTGGCGTTTTTCCCGCCCATGACGGGGGGCTAGCATGCGCATAGTCGTTCAGGAAACACCGTTTGATTTCGGAGCAGAGGCAGAGGCTTTTGGGGCGGGGCGCGGTGATTTGGGGGCGGTTGTGACATTCACCGGCGTTGTGCGCTCCGAAGGCGACCGGTCGGTGAGCGTGATGGAGATCGAACATTACCCCGGCATGACAGAAGCGGCCCTAACCGAGATCGCGCAAGAGGCAGCGCGTCGCTGGACCCTTGGCGATGTGCTGGTCATCCACCGCTATGGGCCGATGAAGCCGGGCGAGCGGATCATGATGGTGGCGACGGCCTCGGCGCATCGTAAGGATGCGTTTGAGGCGGCGGAATTCCTAATGGACTATCTGAAATCACGCGCGCCTTTCTGGAAACGCGAAGTTGGTGCGGATGGTGAGAGCTGGGTTTCCGCCAAGGACGAGGACGTTGCGGCACTGACCCGCTGGTGACGGCTCAGACCGGCAGTTCGGTCGTGTGCTTTATGTCCTCCATCACAAAACTGGCGGAAATATCGGAAACGGGGACCTTCGCGATGAGGCGCTGATAGAAGGCGTCATAATCCTGGATTGAGGACAGGCTGACGCGGAGGACATAGTCGAGATCTCCGCTCATTCTATGGGCGCCAGTGATCTCGGGCAGGTCGCGGACAGCACGGTTGAACCGGGCCAACCAATCGGGATCGTGCCGGTTTGTGCGGATCATGACGAAGGCAGTGAGGTCGAGGCCCAGCTTGCGCGGATCCAGCAGGGCGACGCGGCTGCGGATGATCCCGTCGCTTTCCAGCCGTTTGACACGCCGCCAGCAGGCATTGCGCGACAGATGCACCTTTTCGGCGAGGTCATCCATGCTGATCGCGCAGTCGCGTTGCAACACAGTCAGGATACGACGATCCATATCATCAATATTTTCCATAATATGTGAGACTGTATCCCGTTATTTTCCAGATTATAAGGACAGATTGGGACAATTTGTGATAAGATTGGTGAAATACTGCTGCAAGGATTGCAGGAGAGACAGCATGAGCATACAGCCATACATTGACCGGCCCGCGTCACGGATGCGCCATTTCATTCGCGGGTTTGTCGATCATCCTGCCAGTGTGAATGAGAGCTATCTGGGCCATGCGCGCTTTGCCCTGTGGTTTTCCGGAATGCTGATGCTGGCCGCGCTTGCGGCACTGGTGCATGCTTTGGTGCCACCCCTTTGCACGACAACGGCGAGCCGGATCGTTGACCGCTTGCACGGCGTTCTAGACAGCCGTCACTGAGCTTACTTGTAGGGCCGCGGCGGGGCTGTTTTGAAGGCGGTCGGAAGATCGTCGAAAAGGTCCTGTGTTTGAAGATCCTGACCGTTGCGGCCCCATTTGCGCATCCATGGCAGTGGTTCGGCCACGTCTCCGTCCGGATGCCATTCGAAATAGCCCAATTCACCTGTGCAAGGGATCGGATCAATCGGCGTCGGGTTTTGCAGGACAAGACCCATGGGCCCGCCGAACCAGGGGCTGTCGCTGTGATCCACGATATCGACCACATCCACCGTGCCAATGATGGCGCGGCGGGGCAGGGCGTCAGGGCGTGGGATCATGACGCCATTGGGCTGGAACTTGTAGACCGACCAGTTGTACTCAGCCTCTTTCAGACCGATGGCGGCATGGATGCATATTGTCCGGCAATCCATGCGGCCTGCCCGTACCGATCCAAGGCTGCGATTTTCGATGTCCTTGCCGCCGTGAATGATCGCCCAGGCCGAGGGCTGGCGGACCGAGAGAGCGATGGGGGGCAGATCTTGCCTCATCCTTCAATACTAGCTGGGATGAGCGCAATATCCACGTTGGCTACCGACGTTGGAGGGCGGATGCGGCCTTGGCCGCTGCGAGGATTTCCTGCGCGATTTCTTCGGCTTCTTCGGGATCGAAATCCATGGGCACTTCGAGGCCGGCGCTTTCGACAAAAATGCGCACCATGCCCTTGTCGGTTGGCCCGATCTGAAGATTTGCCTCTAGATCACGTTCGCTGTTGATACCCATATCCGCCTCCGAAATCTGTGCGCGAGGTAGCGTTTGGTCGCTTGAAAGGCAAGCCGGGTTGGTGCAGCCTGCGCTTATGGATGACGCGATCATCCGGATCTTCGATCCGGCGGATACCAAGTGGGTGGTGGCGCAGCATGCCACGCTTTATGCCCGTGATGACGGCTTTGACGATACGTTCGGACCGCTGGTTGCCTCGATCCTAACGGATTTCAATTCGGGCCATGATGCTGCCTGTGAACGCGGCTGGATCGTTGAGGTGGGCGGGCAGAGGCTTGGCTCGATCTTTTGCATGCGCCACGACGCGGTGACAGCCAAGCTTCGGCTGTTCCTGCTGCTGCCAGAGGCGCGAGGTCTTGGCCTGGGGCAGCGGCTCTTGCAGACCTGTATGGGCTTTGCCGAAGCAGCCGGGTACGGTCGCATGCAGCTTTGGACCCACCAAAGCCACGCTGCGGCTTGCGCGCTTTATCGCAAGGCGGGCTGGCGGCTGGAAGGCTCGCGCCCGGTGCATTCCTTCAGTCAGGATCTGGTCGAACAGACATGGGTCTATCGCTTCTGAGCCTCTTGCATTCGGCGTTGGCGGGGAGTATTTCGAGTTGCGTGCCGCCTTAGCTCAGTTGGTTAGAGCGCCTGATTGTGGATCAGGAGGTCCCTGGTTCGAGCCCAGGAGGTGGTACCACGCAATTATTGGTCGATCGAAACCCGTTTGCGCAGGCTGCCATCAAGGTTGTAAACCAGAATCTCGTCGTCGGTGATAACGGCCAGCCAGTCCGGGCCGAGGGTGAATGCGGTTGGTTTCGTGCCATCGGGCAGGGTGAGCGTGTCGGGCAGTTGGACTGCGCTTGGAGTCGTATTGAGTCGGATGACAAGCAGGACGATGATGGTTAGAACGCCCATGATCATGATCGCGGTCAGGCCCGTCACCAGGCGGCGCAGAAACCGCAGGTTTGCTGGTTCTTGAGCGGGATCCATGTCGTCCAAAACACTGACCTTCGATATCGCGGCTGACCCGCCTTCGCGTCTTGATAAGGCGATCGCCCGCGATGTGCCAGATGAGGCTGCCCTGTCGCGAACCCGCCTTGCCCGGTTGATCGAGGACGGGGCGGTGCAGGTTGGCGGAGCGATTGTGGTCAACCCAAAGGCCAAGGTCGGCGAAGGCGTAAGGATCGATATCCAGATCGACGTGGCCAGCGAAAGCCATATTGGTCCTGAGGATATTCCGCTGGACGTGGTTTACGAAGACAACGCTTTGATCGTTGTTAACAAACCGGCGGGTATGGTGGTGCATCCGGCCCCCGGCACGCCGTCTGGCACGTTGGTCAACGCGCTTCTGCATCATTGCGGGGATGATTTGTCAGGCGTGGGTGGGTTGAAACGGCCTGGCATCGTTCACCGCATCGACAAGGACACGAGCGGTCTGCTGGTTGTAGCAAAGTCCGACAAGGCGCATCAGGGGTTGGCGGCGCAGTTTGCGGACCACACGGCCGAAAGGCGCTATCAGGCGCTGGTCTACGGCGTGCCGGATGCCAATGACCCGCGCCTGAGGGGCGTGCGTGGCACCTCCTTCGAGGCGGGCAATATCCTGCGGATCACCACGCAGCTTGCGCGTCACAAGACCGACAGGCAGCGCCAGGCGGTGCTGTTTCAGGGAGGGCGCCATGCAGTGACCCGCACGTGCGTGATTGAGCGGTTCGGTGCGCCCCCCTGCCTGAGCCTGATCGCGTGTTGGCTGGAAACCGGGCGGACCCATCAGATCCGGGTACATATGGCGCATGCGGGTCATGGTCTGGTTGGCGATCCGGTCTATGGCGGCGCACGCAAACTCCCGAAATCCGCATTGCCCGAAAGTGGTGCGCAAGCGGTGAAAGCGTTCCCGCGGCAGGCCCTGCATGCCGGCCTTTTGGGTTTTCAGCATCCGGTGACGGGTGAGGCGATGCGATTTGAGGCAGGGATGCCGACTGACATGAAACAATTGCTGCTCAGCATCAAATAGATGCGATCTGTGCGTGAGCGCACGGTGCTGGCCCTTCACACGCAACGCTGCGCGATTAACTGATAGTTAAGACACTTGAACTGTTTGTATAGCGTTACCATATCCAATGTTAAGCTCGTAAACATGGGGCGTTTGACAGAGACGAAAGGGACAGCAATGGCGAACTACAAAAACCTGCCGGCACCGACACCTGAGGGCGGACTGAACCGTTACATGCAGGATATCCGGAAATTCCCTCTGCTCGAACCGGAAGAGGAATACATGCTGGCCAAACGCTGGGTCGAAGAGCAGGACACAGAAGCCGCACATCAAATGGTAACGTCGCATCTTCGCTTGGCGGCAAAGATCGCGATGGGCTATCGCGGCTACGGTCTGCCGCAGGCCGAGGTGATTTCTGAGGCGAATGTGGGATTAATGCAGGCGGTCAAACGCTTTGATCCGGAAAAGGGTTTCCGGCTGGCCACTTATGCGATGTGGTGGATCCGCGCCTCGATCCAGGAATACATCCTGCGATCCTGGTCGCTGGTGAAACTGGGCACAACGAGCGCGCAGAAGAAGCTTTTCTTCAATCTTCGAAAGGCCAAGGCGCGGATCGGTGCGTTGGAAGAAGGCGATTTGCATCCCGACAACGTAGCGAAAATTGCGACCGACCTGGGTGTGACCGAAGACGAAGTGATCTCGATGAACCGGCGTTTGTCCGGGGGTGATGCATCGCTGAACGCGACGGTTGGAACCGAAGGCGAGGGCGCGATGCAATGGCAGGACTGGCTGGAGGACGAAGACGCCGATCAGGCTGGTGACTATGCCGAAAGCAATGAGTTGGAAGTGCGCCGAGAGATGTTGGCCGAAGCGCTTGAGGTTCTGAACGAGCGCGAAAAGGACATCCTGACCCAACGCCGCTTGAGCGATGAGACCGTGACCCTGGAAGATCTGAGCACGCAATACAACGTAAGCCGCGAGCGGATCCGTCAGATCGAGGTACGCGCGTTTGAAAAGCTGCAAAAGAGAATGCGCGAGATTGCCCGAACCAAAGGTATGATGGCCACGGCCTGATTCCTAACCATTGCCGCTTTTGATGCCCCGCGTTGTTATTGGCGCGGGGCTTGTTAATTGGGGCCAGTGGCGGCGCGGTTAACCATTTCGAAAGACTTTTTGAGTTAACCTATCGTTAGGGAATTTTGAGGATGTGGTTCGCGAATGGGTCTTGTTGTCCTTTTGGGGCGGATTTCCGATGAGCTGACAGAACAGCTTTTGCGGCGAAGTGACGAAACAAGCTCTGCTGCGTTGATCCGGGATCGAATGGGCTTTGTGCGCAAAGCGCAACTGGTCGCAATCATGTCGCTGTCCCGGCCTATGATGCTGGCCAATATCTGCAATGCCTTGGCTCTTCTGGCGCTTGAGCAAACGCTTCGGGTGCTGACATGGGCAACGATTGTCTGGGCGGGGCTGGTTATCGTGGTCGCCTGCCTTGGGCTGCGTCAGGCCACGCTGTTTCACCGTGCACCAAAACGGGCCACGTCAAGCGTGCGCGCACCGGGAAAGGTTGTGATCTACGCCTTCCTTCTGGCCTTGATCTGGTGCTATCCGCTGATTTTCGTGCTGCCCAACGGGCATCTGATCGAAGTGGCGTTTGTAAGCGCGCTTGCCGCGGGCATGATTGCCGGGGGCGCGCTGGCACTTTATCCGGTGCCTCTGGCAGGAATGATCTACACCCTCACCTTGTCGAGTGTTGCCTTTGTCGCGCTGGTCGTTGGAGGTACGCTGCCGAAACTGTCCTTTGGTTTGGTGACAGTCGCTTTCTGCTTTGTCGTGGCCTATTCGGTGCGACGGCATACAGGCGTTTTTCTAGCCGAATTTCTGGGTAAGATGGAGGCTGAGCGGCAGCGTGACATGGTGAACCTTTTGCTGGACACCAATCAAGGACAGGGCGGACAATATCTGTGGCGCAGCGATCCTGCACTCAACCTGACAACAGAGCCCGAGCCGCTGCTGCAGATGCTCGGGCTCGACACGCGGGCAGGTGACCCGACCAGTCTCGTTGACATTCTGCGACAGACGGGCGCAATGCCATATGACAATCCAAGCCTCGTGGCTTATTCGATGCTTCTTTCGCGACCTCTCGAGATGTCAACACATTTCGACATGACATTGCGCTTGCAGAACAACCAGATCCTGAAGCTTGCCGGACGGGCTGAGGTCGGCGTGGGAGAGGCGCCCTCGGGCTATCAGGGTTACGTGAAGGACATCACAACCGAGGTGAGCGCGACCGAAAAGGTCTATCATCTGGCGACGCGAGACACGATGACGGGGCTATTGAACTACAGCGAGTTCAAGAAGCGTGCAGGCGGTTTGCTCGAGGATCTGGACGTTGGAGACGACGTCGCGGTCTTCCTGTTTCTGGACGCCGATAATCTCAAGACCGTGAATGACAATTTCGGCCACGCGGTGGGTGACCGATTGATCGAAACGATTGCCAACCGGCTTGAGCGGCATCTGCCGCGCGACAGTCTGGTGGCGCGCAAGGGCGGTGACGAATTCGTCGTATTGCTGCGCGGAGACGCGGATCTGAAGGCCGATCCCTTTTCGGCAGAGCTTATGGCAGCGATCAATCGAAGTTTTCGGTGCGGTGAGATGGAGATCCCGATTTCGTGTTGCATCGGGATCAGCACCAGCGCTTTCGCGGATGCCTGCCTTCAGGATCTCGAACTAGAGGCGGACCGGGCGCTTTATCATGCCAAGTCGCAAGGCAAACGGCAGGTGCGCATCTATGAAGATGCAATCGGGGCCGAGATCCACCGCGACAGGGTGTTGGCGAATGATTTGCCAACGGCTTTGGAAAGCGGTGCTTTGGCGCTGGAATTCCAACCGATCGTGTCGCTCGCTTCGGACAAGATCATCGGGGCTGAGGCTTTGGTGCGCTGGACGCATCCGCTGTTTGGCGCGGTAACGCCTGAAAAGATTGTAGTGATTGCGCAGGCCGAAGGGCAGGGGCCCGCCCTTTTGGAATACATGCTGCGGGCGGCCACGGATCACGCGGCGCGTTGGCCATCGGATGCCTTCGTATCGGTCAACATCAACTCCGCCGATCTGCAATGGAGCAATCTGACCGGGCGTGCTGAAGATATCCTGCAGCAGACCAAGTTCGATCCGTGCCGCTTATGGCTGGAGGTCACAGAATCAGAGATGCTGCGCAACAGTGATGAGGTGCAGGCGAACCTGCGGTCATTGCGGGCCAAGGGCGTCAAGATCGCCGTCGATGATTTTGGGGCAGGGTACTCCTCGCTCAGCTATCTGAGCCTTTATCCCTCGGACATCATCAAGATCGACAAGTCCTTGATCCGGCACTGCGACACCAGCGACAGCAACAAGATCATCATTAAGGCGATGCGAGCACTGGCGATGGTGAACGGGTTCGAAGTGGTGGCCGAAGGTGCGGAGACCGAGGCGGAGGTCGCAGCCCTGCGCAGTTCCGATTTCGAGATGGCGCAGGGTTATGCATTCCACCGACCTATGAAGCCCAAACGTATTCAAGCGCTATTGGGCCAAGAGGCCGCAGATCAGCGGCTTGCCAAGAGCGTGGCGTAAAGCTGGGCGCGTCAGGCGACCTTGACGATTTGCTTCCCGACATTCTTGCCTTGCAGAAGCCCCATGAAGGCGTCGGGGGCGTTCTCGAGACCCTCGGCGATATCCTCGACCACCTTGATATCGCCGCTGATGACCTTGGGTGCCGCGTCCTGGAGGAATTCGGGGAAGCGATCCCAATGGTTCGAGATGATGAAGCCATTCACGCTGAGGAAGTTCACGAGGACGTTGCGCCAGATCGCAGGGGCCGGCATCGGCGCGTCGGCACCTGATCCGAGATTGCCCGCATTGTACCAGGCGATCATGCCGCAGACGGGGATGCGACCGAACGGGTTCATAAGCGGGATCACCGCCTCGAGCACTTTGCCGCCCACATTTTCAAAGTAGATGTCGATGCCCTTCGGGCAGGCCTCTTTCAGGGCGGCGCGCAGCGCTTTCGCATCTACGTAGGCACGGTGATCGAGGCATTCGTCAAAGCCAAAGGTTTCCTTGGCGAGCTTCACCTTGTCCGCCCCGCCTGCAATGCCGACCGTGCGCAGGCCCAACGATTTGGCGAGCTGACCGACCATGCTGCCCACTGGGCCGGTTGCGGCAGCGACCACCAGCGTTTCGCCCGCCTTTGGACGGCCGTACTCCATCAGGCCATGCCAGCCGGTAAAGCCTGGCATGCCAAGAACACCCAGTGCCGTGGTGATGGGCATGCCCCCCGCATCCAGCTTGCGCAGCATCTTGGCGGGTTGGATGCCATGGCTGGCCCAACCGAACATGCCGAAAGCCAGGTCACCGGGTTTGAAATGGTCGGAGTTCGAGGCAATGACTTCACCCACCCCACCGCCTTCCATCGTGCCGCCAATGGGCACAGGAGCTGCGTAGGATTTCGCATCATCCATACGTCCGCGCATGTAGGGGTCGAGCGACATGTAGTGAACCTTGACCAGAACCTCACCTTCGCCGGGCTGCGGGATCGCGTCGGTTTCCAGCCGGAAATTTTCGGAGGTCGGCGCGCCTGTTGGGCGGCTGGCGAGAACGATCTTTTGCATTTGGTCTGACATTGGTGGCTCCTCCTTTGATGAGCGAAGGGTGGGGCAGTGATGGCCCCTTGGCAAGCGTGACCTTGGGGCGTATAGCCCGCCTCTGACCGCTGCCAGAGAGAGACCCGATGCAAACAAGTGCGAACCTTAACATCATGATGAAGGCTGCACGGAAGGCGGGGCGGTCATTGGTCAAGGATTTCCGCGAAGTCGAGAATCTTCAGGTGTCCATGAAGGGTGCAGGAGACTTCGTGTCGCGGGCCGATCTGGCCGCCGAAGCGATCCTGAAGGAAGAGCTGCGCGGGGCGCGTCCAAATTACGGCTGGGTCGCGGAAGAAGGCGGAGAAGAGGCGGGCGAGGATCCCACGCGCCGCTGGATCGTCGACCCGCTTGATGGCACGACGAACTTTTTGCATGGCCTGCCCCATTGGGCGGTGTCTATCGCCCTGGAACACAAGGGTCAGATCGTATCGGCGGTCATCTATGATCCAGCCAAGGACGAGCTTTACTTCGCAGAAAAGGGCGCGGGCGCTTGGATGAATGACAGCCGATTGCGGGTGTCAGGGCGCAACCGGATGATCGAGGCGATTTTCTCGACAGGCCTGCCCTATGGCGGGCGGTCGGATTTGCCCGACACGCTGCAGGAACTTGCCCGGCTTTTGCCCTCGACGGCGGGCGTGCGCCGCTGGGGAAGCGCTGCGCTCGACCTCGCCTATGTCGCGGCAGGGCGTTATGACGGGTTCTGGGAACGGCGTCTGAATGTTTGGGACATCGCGGCGGGCGTCTTGATTGTGCGTGAAGCAGGGGGCCTGGTCGAACCTCTTGAGCCGACCGGGGATCTGTTGGAAGACGGTGCCTTGATCGCTGCCAATTCCGAGCTTTTCTCGCCCTTTGCCAAGCTCGTTCGCGGCTAAGTTCGCTTGCCATCTGCAAAAACCTGATGCCAGCGCAAGATGCGGTGGCTTTCGCGCAAGCCCGTCGACCAAAAGGGGTCGGCGCGGATGAGCGCTTCCACCTCCTCCGGGCTTTGGGCCTCGACAATCCACATCCCGCCTGCGCCTACGTCGGATTGATCGAATAACGGCCCGGCGGTTTGGATGTGATTGGCGTTTTGCTCCAGAAAACTCAGATGTGCGGCCATATTTTTTTGACGCAATGCTGGATCAACTCCTGCAGCATCGGTGAAGAGGACGGCATAGATCATGTGGATCTCCTTTCCTCCCCTTATCCTGCCCGCCGGTTTTTCCGGATGAAATGCGGATAACTGCTGTAGTAGGCTGCAGAAATGCAGGATATAAACTGGAACGATCTGCGCCATGTTCTGGCGCTGGTCAGGTCAGGCACGATGATTGGTGCTGCCCGGCTGCAAGGTGTGGATGAGACGACCTTGGCGCGGCGGATCCGGACGATTGAGGCAGCGCTGGAAGGCGCGCTTTTCCGTCGGGCAGGTCAGGTTTATGCACCGACATCGCTTGGCGAGGCGGTTCTGGTCCATGCCTCGGCAGTCGAGGCGAGTTTGGAGGCGCTGCAGACCGATATCGGTGCGGCGCGGGCTGTTCTAACCGGCCACGTCCGCCTGACGGCTGTGCCGCTGTTGATCAACCGACTGATCGTGCCGCGGTTGAGCGGTTTTCTGAGCTTTCATCCAGACATCCGGGTCGAAGCGATTGCAGATTCGCGCAATGTCGATTTGCGGGCGCATGAAGCCGATCTATGTCTGCGATTTGCGCGCCCCGAGGCCGGAGGCCTGGACGTGGTCATGCGAAAGGCTGGCAGCTTGCCATACGGCGTTTATGCGCGCGTCCGAAACACCTCTGGCCCATGGATCCGCTATGGTTCTGCCCAAACGCATTTGCCGCCGATGCGCTGGATCATGGCCCAGGACGGTGCCAGATCGGGATTGCTGGTCCAGGATGCCGAAACTGCCTTGGAGGCCGCGGCGGCAGGCATTGGAAAATGCGTTCTGCCCCGGATCGTCGGTGAGTGCGACGAGCGTTTGCAACGGATCGACGAGGATCTCCGCCCCCCGGATCGGGAGCTTTGGTTGATGTGGCGAAAAGGGGCCTCACCCGCTGTGGATGCGTTGCGTGATTGGTTGGCGGAGTTGCTTCGGGATCAGGCGTCTGAGGGGTGATTGATGCCTTCCGTCCATGGAATGGGGCAATGATCTGGCGGGTTCACGCTTTCCAGCGCGCCCATTTTCACACCGTATTCATTCGGGTTGGAACGGCGCCGGTGATACATGCAGGTCCCGCATGTGGCGCAAAAGAAATGTTTGGCGGTCTTTGTACGCCATTCATAGAGCGTCAGCCTGTCCGCACCTCTTACCACGTGCAGCCCGTCCCTGGGAGACATTCACGGCAGGGGCGGCGCGCCTGCGGCAGAACGAACAATTGCAGCGTCCGAGCCATCGGCCAGTTCAACCTCAAGCGTGACTGCGCGGCAATGGCAGGTGGCTTCGATCATCTGCGGGTCACTTTCGGGATTCTCGAATTGGAATAGGTCGTTTCGGGATGTGGCGGATGCCCGTCCGTCTGGCTCCAGAATCTTGGACCACCCTTGCGCAGCCATAGAGGCAGGGTGAGCAGGAAGCCCGCAACGAAGCCCCCGGCATGGGCCCAATACGCCACGCCGCCAGCGCGAGGGTCCGCACCGACACCGCCGATAAATTGCATGCCGAACCAGACCATCAGCATGATCCAGGCGGGGATCGGAAAGATGCGGATGAAGACGATGAAAAACAGAAGGATATCGACGCGGGCCTTGGGGAACATCAGAAGATAGCCGCCCATGACCCCTGCAATGGCACCGGAAGCGCCAACGGTGGGCACGGGGCTCAGCGGGGCAGAGATCACGTGGATCAGACCCGCAGCGATGCCGCTGCCCAGATAGAAGCCAAGAAAAGGCAGATGCCCCATCTCGTCTTCGACGTTGTCGCCGAATATGAACAGAAAAAGCATGTTCCCGGCCAGATGCATGAAGCCGCCGTGAAGGAACATTGACGAGATCAGCGTGTAAAACCCGTCGCCCGATGTTACGCGTGCGGGGATCATGGCCCATTCGGAAAAGAACCTGTTGATCGCGTAGTTATCATTAAAAAGCGAAAAATATCCCAGGTATATCAGGATATTGGCCGCCATCAGGACGTAGGTGACGTAGGGCGTTCGGCCCGAAGGATTGTGATCGCGGATCGGAAACATGACATGAAGGCTCTGTCATCGCTGGTGCATCGTCAAGCGTCGATCCGGATCGACGGGTCGGCAGGCACCCAATTGGCGACCGCCGTGCCAATTTTGATCAGCTTGCCGCGCTGAGAAGAGCCGCGTTTCCGCCTGACGTTGTTGTATCCACGCAGATGTGGCGTTCATGTGTGACATGTGCGCGATCGGGCTGTGTCGTGATCAGCGGGGTGATCGGCCCTGTGCGCTGCGCAAGGGCAAGGTCTAGGGCTTTCGCTGTTTGTGTGTCTCCCCACCAGATGACGCCGCCATATTGCGGGCCGTCCGTCAGATCTTCGGGTGCGATGCCGTCGGGCGCGGCTACGGCCTGACCGCCAAGCGTCTCCACCGCTTTGATCTGGGCCTTGCAGGCTGCTTCTCCCGGTCCCAGGCAGAGCAGCGACGGTTTCGTCCAATGGCTCAATCGGTTGGACTCGCCCGTTGGGCCGGGCAGGCTGACCTCACCGAGCTTGGTTTCCGTGATCGAGGGTGTCGGCAGGGCCTGGCCCTTTCCAAAGGGTGCTGAGATTTCCGGGGCGGGTGCAGGTTTGCGGAACCTCGACAGGTAGTCCGAGCCGCCCGCCTTGGGGCCTGTCCCCGACAGACCGTGCCCGCCAAAGGGTTGGCTGCCCACGATGGCGCCGATCTGGTTGCGATTGATGTAGAGGTTCCCGGCCAGAACTCGGTCGGCAACATGTTGCACGCGGTCGTCAATACGCGTGTGCAGGCCGAAAGTCAGCCCATAGCCGGTGGCGTTGATGTCGTCGATGACCCGGTCCAGATCCTCGGACTTGAAAGTCGCAACATGTAGGACGGGGCCGAAGACTTCCTGTTCAAGATCTGCGATGCCCTTCACTTTGATCAGCGCTGGCGGCACAAATGTCCCGTCGGTGGGGCAGGGCAGTTCGTGCAGCAGGCGGCCGTCGGCCCTGGCCTGGTTGATGTGATCCGAGATCGTGCGGCGCGCAGCCTCGTCGATTACCGGGCCGACATCGGTTGAAAGCTCCCAGGGATCGCCCAGATGAAGCGCATCCATAGCACCCTTGAGCATGCCTAGAACAACATCGGCGATGTCCTCTTGAACGTACAGGCAACGCAGGGCGGAGCACCGCTGTCCGGCTGATTGAAAGGCGCTTTCGATGATCGAAGTGACGGCCTGTTCGGGTAAGGCGGTGCTGTCGACGATCATCGCGTTGAGCCCACCGGTCTCCGCAATCAGCGGCGTGCCGGGGGCAGCATGCTGTGCTAGGCTTTGGCGGATGCGCATGGCTGTGGCGGTTGATCCTGTGAAGGCAACGACATTGGGACCCCGTTCGGTAAGGTCCGCGCCAATTTCACCACCTCCGGGCAAGAGTTGCAGGGCGGTGCGTGGAACGCCAGCCTGGTACAGTAGCCCAACAGCGAGATCCGCAACAAGTGGCGTTTGCTCGGCGGGTTTGGCGAGCACCGCATTGCCAGCGGCGAGGGCTGCCGAGATCTGACCGGTGAAAATTGCCAAAGGAAAGTTCCACGGCGATATACAGACGGCGCGGCCCGCTGGTACGCTGTCATCATCCGCTTGCGCTGCGTAGTAGCGCAAGAAATCGACCGCCTCGCGCAATTCGGCCACCGCATCCATTTGCGTCTTGCCTGCCTCACGACAGAGCAGGGCGAAAATCTCACCATATGCCGCTTCATAAAGGTCGGCAGCCTTGTTGAGGATATTCGTCCGTTCAGCAATTGGGGCTGTCCATGTTTCAGCTGCAGTAAAGGCTGCTGCAACATCCGCTGATGAGGCGTTTTGAACACTACCCACCATGTCATCGGGATGCGCCGGGTTCGTCAAATCGATGTTTGCGCCGTCTGACGGATCCGCCGCGATCAGAGGCTTTGCAGCCCAGACCGCTTTGCGATGCGGCTGGCGAGCTGCGTCGACATCCGCAAGGGTCGGCACATGGTTCAGATCGAAGCCCGTGGAATTCGGGCGCTCGGGCTGAAACAGATCGGGGCCCACGGGGATTTCGAGCCCCGGCTGATCAAGGGCTGCAAAAGGATCCGCGACGACTTCTTCGGCCGGTACATCAAGATCAACCAATTGATTGACAAAGCTGGAATTGGCCCCGTTTTCAAGAAGGCGCCGCACCAAGTAGGCAAGCAGATCCCGATGCGCACCAACTGGCGCGTAGATGCGGCAGGGGATCTTGTGTTTGGCCATGACGACATCGTGCAGCGCTTCGCCCATCCCGTGCAGGCGCTGAAATTCAAAGGGTTGATCATCGGCCATGTGCAGGATGGCGGCGACAGTATGGGCGTTGTGCGTCGCAAATTGCGGATAGACGCGATCCGTCATTCCAAGCAGCTTGCGTGCATTGGCGATGTAGCTGACATCAGTTTCCGCCTTGCGTGTGAAGACGGGAAAGCCGTTCATGCCAAGGACCTGTGCGCGTTTGATCTCGGTGTCCCAATAGGCCCCCTTGACCAGACGCACCATCAGGCACCTGTCATGGCGGTTGGCCATGTCGTAAATCTCGTCAATGGCCCGGCCCGCACGTGGTCCATAAGCCTGCACGACAACACCAAAACCGTCCCAACCGGACAAAGCAGGCTCCGACAGAACCGCATCGATCACCCTCAGGGAAAGAGACAGCCGGTCGGCCTCTTCCGCGTCAACATTCAGCCCCATACCCGCCGATTTGGCCAACAACGCGAGGGCACGCAAACGCGGCACCAGATCGCGGAGAACGTGGGTTTCATGCGCGCGTTCATAGCGGGGATACAGTGCGGAAAGTTTGACGGAAATACCCGGGTTGGCGCGGATATCAACAGATTTGCAGGCATCTGCGATCGCACTGATCGCCTTGGAATATGACAGGTGATAGCGCCGGGCATCGGCTTCCGTGATCGCCGCCTCACCCAGCATGTCGTAGCTATACGTGTAGCCCTTCGCCTCCATAGCGGCGGCGCGTTTCATGCCGCTTTGAATGGTTTCGCCAAGTACGAACTGGCGGCCCATTTCCTTGATGGCGCGGCCCACGGCCGTGCGAATGACAGGCTCACCCAGCCTTTTGATCGCCCCACGCAAATGGCCCACTGGGCCGGGTTGGTCATCGTCCAAAACACGGCCCGTCAGGAGAAGTGCCCAGGTCGAGGCGTTCACCAGGGGCGAGGTCGATTTTCCCAGATGCTTGCCCCAATCCGACGGTGCGATCTTGTCTTCGATGAGCGCGTCGATCGTATCTGCATCTGGCACCCGCAAGAGCGCCTCGGCCAGACAGATCAGCGCCACGCCTTCATCGGTCGAGAGGCCGTATTCCGCAAGAAACACCTCCATCAGGCCGGATTGCTGACCCTCACGAACATCGCAGACCATCTGGGCGGCCTCGGCCGCAATTGCCGCACGGTCCGCGTTGTTCAGCGCTGCTGCCTCCACCAGCTCCGCAATCAGCCTGTCATGGTTCTTATACATGCCTTCATCAAGTTGCATGTCAACAGAGGCAGCTGTGTCGCGGGCCATGATTGATCCTTTGCGCTTTTGCATAGTATATCTGCCTCAGACCAAGCGAATTGACTGAAGTTCACTGACCGGGCGGGAAAAGTGCCTAAAAATATGATCTTGTATGAGACTTTTGGGCGATCCGGCCTCGACCGGGCGGATCGGGCGATTCTAGTCGCCCTCGCGCGTGATGGTCGGATGAGCGTGACGGATCTGGCCGCCGAAATCGGCTTGTCGAAATCGCCGACCCAGGCGCGTTTGAGGCGCCTGGAAAAGGTGGGGATCATCCAGGGCTATCGCGCGCTCCTGGACCCGATCGCCTTGGGACTGGATCATGTGGCTTTTGTCGAGGTGCGCCTAGAAGATACGCGGGAGGCCGCGCTGAGCGCATTCAACGCGGCCGTTCAAGGCCTGCCCCAGATAGAGCAAGCGCATATGATCGCGGGCAATTTCGACTATCTCCTGAAGGTGCGCTGCGAGAATATGTCGAGCTATCGGGAATTTCTGGGCAAGGTGATCTCATCCCTGCCGCATGTCGCAGCGACGTCGACCTATGTTGCGATGGAGGCGGTCAAAGAGGTCATGACCATCTCAGAAGCTTGACGTGCGGGCGGGCCGGGCCACTCTTGTCGGCATGCGTATTCTGATCTGTCTTGCCTTTCTTTGCGGCCCGGCCTTGGCCGAAACCTGCCCACCCTCGGATGACATCTCGAACGAGTTGGGTGTTTTGATCGACAAGGCACGGGAGGCCAAAAACGAAACAGACGGTCGCGCGATCGCAAATGAAATGTGGCAAGTCTGGCTGCGCGCACCGAATGCGCAGGCGCAGGCTCTGCTTGATCGCGGCATGGGGATGCGGCGTGTGGCCGACTACCTTGCAGCTCTCTCGGCGTTCAATCGACTGATTGACTATTGCCCGGACTATGCGGAAGGCTACAACCAGCGGGCGTTTGTGCATTTTTTACAAGGCAACTTCCCGGCCGCCTTGCCAGATCTCGATACGGCACTGTCGCTTTCACCAAATCACGTCGGCGCGCAATCCGGTCGGGCCCTGACGCTCATGAATATGGGCGATCTGGCCGCAGCACGCACGCAGATGCAAGCAGCGCTTAACAACAATCCCTGGCTGTCCGAACGGGCCCTTCTGGCGCCGGGTGCACCGCTGGGGCCTGAGGGTGAAGACATCTGACCATCGAAAGACTTGAGACCGGCGGCCCGCTTGGCTAAAGCCGACAAGACACGCTGCGGGCGTGGTGGAATGGTAGACATATCAGACTTAAGATCCTGCCACTCCGCTCGCGTTGCGCATTGTTATCAAGGCCTTATGGCCCTAAGGAGTTTTTCAGGCCCGAAATAGGCCCAAGTACTCGCCCGCGTGGTGGAATGGTAGACACAAGAGACTTAAAATCTCTGGGCCGGAAGGCCGTGCCGGTTCGAGTCCGGCCGCGGGTACCAAAAATTGGGTCGTAGCAGCTCCTTAAATACATGCTTTCATTCAGCTCTCAGTGGTCATACTCGAGAAATTTAAAGGTAGGGCCCGAATTAATTTATCTGTTCGCAATCCTCCTTCACTAGGATAACAATGACGAAACACACGATGTTGCGTCGAATATTCTCGACCCTCAAGATGTGGTTAATTGGAGGGGCAAAATGGGACTGACAGCGATAGAGAGCTTTTGCGGAGCCGGAGGAATGTCTGTTGGGCTCGAAAAAGCAAGCTTTGACGTCCGCTTCGCCTTCGACAACGATCCGATATCTGTCGATACGTATGCCCGTAACGTTGGCGAACATGTCAGTGTCTTGGATGCCAGTGTGGTGTCGGGCAGCGAGCTCCTTGATCGGGCGGGAGTTGGATTTGGCGAGCTCGATCTCTTCTCTGGCGGACCACCGTGCCAAGGCTTCTCAAAGCAGAGGCGCGGAGCGGCAGCGTTAGACGATCCGCGTAACGGTCTGGTCAGACACTTCGCACGACTGGTTCGGGAGACCGGTCCACGCGCTTTCTTGTTCGAGAATGTCCAGATTTTTGGACAAAAGCGCGGACGCAAATTGATTGAAGAACTTTCGGCAGTGTTAAGCGACTACGAGGTTCATGACTTCTTCGTTTGCTCATCCGATTTTGGTCTGGCGCAGTCACACGGACGATTTCTAATGATCGGACTAAAGAAAGACATAGGGGCGCCGCCGCCGCTACTTCCAACCTCAGAAATCAACATCACGGTCCGCGACGCGATTGGCGACCTACCCGCGCCGCCAGACGACCGCCGAGAGCATCCCACGCTGGCCAATCACATCCAGTGTCGCATCACCGAGATCAACAAAGAGAGAATTTCTTATGTTCCGCAAGGTGGAGGTTGGAGGGATATTCCCTTTCAACTCCGTTTGCCTTGTCACCAACGGGTGGATACCTCAAAGGGCGGCTGGCCAGACGTGTACGGTCGCCTCAGTTGGGACGGGGCGTATGTCCGACCATAACGGGTGGCTTTGATAGCTTCTCAAGGGGCCGGTACGCCCACCCGGAACAGGATCGTTCGATTACACCGCGCGAGGCGGCTCGTTTGCAGGGATTCGACGACAGTTTTCGCTTCCTTGGCAACCGAGCTGATATAAGACGGATGATTGGAAACGCGGTTCCTCCACCGTTGGCAACTGCTGCTGGCTTTGCAATACGGCGTTCTCTAGAGCGAGCTGCACCTGTGGACCTAGTGCCTGAGCAACGCTCGGCGGTGGTCTAGTCTCGACATTTCAACGGCTTGGTGTACGGTCGCCCGCAATGCAGGAGGCAATATGCACGAGGTACAAAAGCAGTACAAAGCCCTAACCGGCCTTACTAAGAGCACCGACCTTAAGAACGGAGTCGTGGCGGATCAATTGGCGCGACTTGGTCTTCCCCCTCTGAAGTGGTCCTCCGCTATGTTTAGAAAAACGGAGGAAGAC
>ERZ1740067.61-NODE-61-length-83931-cov-11.998438_pt1 | contig 83931 bp, 70 predicted proteins | sample MGYA00581736_ERZ1740067 | MGnify/ENA primary metagenome ERZ1740067 (study PRJEB43018, sample SAMN04849236) | marine metagenome | isolation source: floating plastic debris | place: Pacific Ocean | collected 2008-08-27 | study: EMG produced TPA metagenomics assembly...
CCAGCTAAATGGCCAGCTGAATGGAAAGACGATCTCGTCGGCTACAGGGAATTCGTCAGGCGTGATACAGGAGCGGTATCAGCGTCAGCCCGCAATTAACCCGATTAAGGTGGCTCAAGCGCCGATTAGTGTGGTTGCGATCGCCAGCGCCATCGTCGTCGTTATCGGTTTCACCCTCGCCAGCTTTTGGCTTACCCTTGCAGGCTCAATCGTTGCTTTTGTTGTTTCCCTACGGCTCATCGCCCCGACGCTGCAAGAAGCCCTTAGCGATCTCACTCAGCAGCAAAGAGCCTTACTGGTTGCTTTCCCTGGCTTGATTCTGGGCATTATCGGCCTGATCTATACCAGCGGCATTAGCCGACCGATTGCCCGCTGGGGCAGTGGCTTGCGCTGGGACATCATCAGCGCTCTGGGCGATTTTCTCGGTGCGATTGGCCAAATTTTTATTGCCGTGCTGGCAGTGTACGTCGCTTGGCGGCAGTACATCATTTCGCGAGACCTCACCGTTCAGCAAAACCTGATTACGCAGCAGCAGACCATCGACTCCTACTTTCAGGGCATTTCTGAGCTGGTGCTCGATGACGAGGGTTTGCTAGAAGACTGGCCCCAAGAGCGCGTGATTGCCGAAGCCCGGACCGCTGCGATTTTGAGCAGTGTCGATTCGAGCGGACGGGCCAAAGTGCTGAGATTTCTGTCTCGCTCCAAGCTATTGACGCCGCTAGCGCGTGACCAGCGCTTAGGACGACCCATTCTTGATGGACTGGGCGGCTATGCGGAAGATCGGCTGAGCGGTACTCGAGTGATTGATTTAGGCGTAATGCTGGCAGCTAGTCAGCTAGTTGGCACCGACCTGCGCTGGCTAGATCTGAGCGATGCGAATTTGATTCGCGCAGACCTTACAGACTGCGACCTTGTGCGCACTAACTTTGCGCGCGCGATTTTGTGCGATGCCAACCTCACCAATACCGACATTATGGGCGTGCGGCTATTTTACGGTGAGCTAGAAACAGCGACGCCGCGCACCCGGCAAGACACACCCGACTACGCCACCGGAGAATTTACAGGGGCGGTGGTAGAAGGGACTGATTTAACCAATGTGCAGCGGCTCTCGGAAGTACAGCGCTGCTACCTATGCGCGTGGGGTGGCAGCAAAACTCGCGGTACCATTCCCGGTGGCTGTGAGGGCGTACCCAACCGCTTAGGCCGGTAGCTCTACTTTCGTGAAGATCCCGAAAACCGGCTTTCACAATTGAAGAAGATTTAGTACATACCTGTCGTTAGCACTCTGTTTGTCCGCAGATTTGTCGTCATGATTGGGTAAATTTGATATGACAGGTCTCTTAGCTCCACACCTAGATCCACACTCGCTCCCTCTCCCCGATTAACCTATGGTTTCACGCTCGTCAGGGAAACGCTCTCTCAAAAAATCTATTAATAAGCGGAGCAAAAAGCGCGGTAAGCAGGCGAAGGATGCTCAGTCGGCGACTGGCAAAAAAGGTAGGAGCAAGAAAGGGAAAGCTGCCGCAGCTGGGAAATCCGACAAAGCTGGCTCCGAAGTCGAGGAAGAACTGTCGCCTCGGCAGAAGCTCATTTTAGAAAGAGCTGCAGCGGCCAGGCGTAAAAAAGCAATCTCTTTCGTTACTACGACGGTCTTTGGCTGTGCTTTTGTCGGGCTGCTGCTAGGGCTAATTGTTGAACCTAAGCTAGGTGTGGCCGCTTTTGGCGCGCTGATGTGTCTAATCCTCTCATTCAAGTATCAGCGGCTTGCCCTGTATGCCTTTATTATCTATGTGCCGTTTGCCGGTACGGTGACCTATAGCTTAGGCGGCAGCAGCATTTTGCAAATTGCCAAAGACGTTTTTTATATTCCAGCACTAATTGGCGTGGTTCAGTTTTGCCGCAGGTATAAGCTGCCGATTATTTTACCGAAGGCGATTAAGCCGCCTGTGATTTTGCTGGCGATCGTGGTGGCTGCTACGGTGCTGGTGACCAATATTCCAGACCAAATTGGCCAGGTGGATGGCAAGCTGCCCATTGTGATGGCGATTTGGGGTGTAAAGCTGCTATTTGGCTATATGCCGCTAGTAGCGTGCATGTATTACCTCATTCGCAACAAGGAAGATTTGGTGGGTTTGCTGCGGATGCAGGCGGTGCTGGTACTGATTGCGTCTTCGCTGGGGCTGGTTCAGTATCTGATGCTCTCTACTGGAATGTGCCAAGGCACGATAGGCGTGGGCAATGAGATGTTTCGTGCCTCGCTAGAAGCTCGCTGTTTTGTCGGTGGGTCTTTGCTGTATTCGCCTGAGGTAGGTCAAATTAGGCTGCCGGGGACGTTTGTTGCGCCTTGGCAGTGGGGCTGGTTTTTGATTTCGGCGGTCTTTTTTAGTTTTGGGACTACGTTTAGCGATCGATCGATTTTCTGGCGGTTGGCTGGGGCACTTTCACTGCTGGCTGTATTTGTGATGGCGGTGGTGTCAGGGCAGCGGATTGCGCTGGTGCTGGTGCCGACTGCCTTTATCGGACTGCTGTTTTTGACAGGTCAGTACCGTAACCTCAAGCGATTTTTGCCGATGGGGATACTGCTGAGCCTAGTAGTGGGCTACCTGATTGCCACTAACCCAGCGATTGTGACGGGCCGAGTCGATAGCTTGATTTCGCGCTGGGAAGCGTCACCGCCTCAGCAGTTTATCGTTGAGCAGTTTGAGCAGGTGTGGAAAGATCAGGAGGGTGTGTTTGGCAATGGCGTAGGCCGTGCGACCAATTCAGCGCGGGCCTTTGGTAAAACCACGCTGATTGAGACCTACCATCCTAAGTTGATTTATGAGCTGGGGCCTTTGGGCTTGATTGCAGCGCTGGCGGTGTATACCACTTTGACGGTGGCGACGTTCCGGATTTATCGGCAAACCAAGGATAAGAACCTGCGGATCTATGCGGCTTCTATGTGGGTGTTTATTCTCTTTATTAGCTACTGCCCGTACTATTATCCGCTAGATGTGGACCCGGTCGGGGTTTACTATTGGCTGGCAGCGGGCATTGTATTGAAGATTCCAGAGCTAGAGCGGCAGGAGGAGGAGAAGGCAGCGGCGCTGTTGAATCCGGATGAGCCGGTGGCGATGACGAGAGCAGCCCGGCGCCGGCAAAAGATGAAGGCGATACCGACCTTTGAGTAATGGGTCTTTTGGAGTAATGGGCCTTTTGAAAATCCTGTCTTTGAGCAACAAATAGTGCTGTTGAGATGATGACTGAGACGACGACTGAACCTGTGATACCCGAATCGATAGCGCTGCCGTTGATTTCGGTTGTGATTCCGACCTACGGACGTGAAGCGGTGCTGTGCGACTCGATTAAAAGCGTGCTTGCTCAGGACTATCCGTCGTTTGAGCTGATTGTGGTGGACCAAACCGAGCAGCACGAGGTGACGACGCAATCCTTTTTGGAGCAAATGAGTGCTAGTGGCAAAATTCAGCTGCACAAGGTGAGCTGGGCGAGTTTGCCGGGGGCGCGCAACTATGCGATTGAGCGCGCTAAAGGCGATATTTTTTTGTTTTTGGATGATGATGTGGAGCTGCCAGCGGGGTGCTTGGCGGCGCATGCCAAGGGGTTTGCTGGGCGGCCGGAAGTGGGTGCGATCGCAGGCCGAGTATTCGATCGGATGAAGCTATCCGAATCGACTAAGCCCACTATTGAAACACTTCCTCCTGAGGCGATGGACCCCGGCATTGCTTGGTACCACATTGATCTGGTGCATACGGTAAAGCCGCAGCGAGTTCTCACCGCGCGGGGCTGCAACATGTCTTTTCGACGCGAAGTGTTTGAAGAATACGGCTTGCGCTTTGATGAGCGCTTTGCGGGGAGTGCGGTGCGCGAGGAGTCGGACTTTTGTCTGCGGCTGCGTAAAACGGGGCTGATGATTTGGTACGAGCCTGAGGCACATTTGGTGCATTTGGGTGAGGAGACCGGTGGGTGCCATGACATTAGTACTAGGTCGCTAAAGTATCAAACGACCTTCTATCACAATCACTTTTTGATGGCGCTGAAAAATCTCACGCCTGGGCAGTTGCTACGCCTAGCCAGTAGCCTGTTTGATTGCCATGTGTTGGGTAATCCGCCCTGCAATAAAGGTGGTGGACCGGTAAAAATTGTGAGCCGGTTCGGTTTTTATGTATTGGGCTTCTTGCAGGCGTGCTGGACGCTGCTGAAGCCGGGACATCGAGATGGGCGGCTTTACAGTGAGCCAGTGGCGATGTGATGAGCGCTGAAAGGTTCGTTTTGGAAGGGGCTTTTGCTAAGATTGCTGCATCGTTATAGCTTGAATTTTAAGACCTGTTTAGGAGATTGATGAGGAAATAACGTGGATGTAAAAAGCGCTGTCCAAGCTGCAATGGACTACGTCCAAGACTTATATTCAGACAATAATTTGCGTGACTTGTTGCTCGAAGAAATTGAGTTCTCTGAGGGCTCTGATGAGTGGTTGGTTACCGTGGGGTTCTCATTGTCTGAAAGTAAGGATGATTCGGCTGCGCTGATTACGCCGAGTAGAAAAAGCCGGGCGTTGTCTCGCCGCTACAAGATTATCAATGTCGATGCCAAGACAGGCCAGCCTATTTCAATGAAGATTAGACCTGTGTGATTTGATGAATATGCGGATTCGTTCTAGAACGCTTTTGCTAGATACCAATTTATTGCTTTTACTCTTCATTGGTGGAAAAAATCCTTCGCTGATCCAAACATCAAAGACGCTTTCGGCATTTACAGAAGATGACTATGATTTGCTTGAAGAAGTAATCAGTGAAAACTCGTTTAATCAGCTTGTCACGACGCCACACATTATGACTGAGGTTTCCAATTTGCTAGGCAAGGATCGTGGAAGCATTCCGCAACTTGGAAGAGAGGCTATGGCTGAGTTTCTAATGAAATGTAGAGAGCATGTCGATAGTTCTGCGCTTCTCGTGTCTGACCCGATGTTTTACCGGCTTGGATTGACTGATGTGGCGATTTCAGTAGCTTCTAAACTGCCTGCGTTCGTGCTGACAGTTGATGCCGATTTGTACTTCCACGTTAGCAAGGCTGGGTTAGAAGCTGAGAATTTTAACCCTATAAGGCAAGGTTCGTGGCAGTAAAATTAAAGAGAATCTGTGTCTAATGAAAGTCCTTGTTGCGAGTCATACCTATATTGTCGATCTCAACTGTGAGAAGCTGCGATCGCTCACCCGCATAGACCCTTCTGTAGAAGTGACGGTAGTGGTGCCGAAGCGCTGGACGCCAGGTGGTGTGCAAAACCGAAAAATAGAAGCGCAGCCACGAGAGGAAGGACGCTTTCGAGTTGTCCCAGTTTCTAACTTTAGTGAAAACAATCAGGGTTTGCTGAGCTTTGGCACAGATATTGTTTCACTGTTAAGAGACTTTCGACCTGATGTTATTCAGGTAGAGCAAGGCTCTAAATCGGTTGGCTATGCTGAGCTGATAACGCTCAATCGGTTGCTCAGGCTCAACGCTAAGAATGTCTTTTTTACCTGGTGGAATTTACCCTATGAGGTGAAGTTTCCGCTGTCTCTGCTGGAAAGCTACAATTTGCGCCATACCGATGGTTTAGTTGTCGGCAATCAAGATGGCGCAGATATCTTGAAAGATCATGGCTATGGCGGCCCGGCCTGTGTCATGCCTCAACTGGGGGTAGATGAACGCTTGTTTCGCCCTGCTGAGCAGCCAGAGCTGATGGCTCAGCACGGTATTGACCCAGGCGAATTTGTGGTTGGCTTTGTAGGGCGCTTTGTTGAAGAGAAAGGGCTCCTGACGTTGTTTAAGGCGTTGGGGCAGCTGCAAGCTCAAGGCCCAGCACAAGGACTAGCGCGTTCATGGAAGCTGCTGCTGCTGGGGCGAGGTGAGCTGAAAGAGACTTTGGTACAGCTGGCAAATGAGCTAGGAATTGCTGAGCGCATCATCTGGGTAGAGAGCGTTCCCCATGCAGATGTGCCTCGCTACATCAACCTGATGGATACGCTGATATTGCCTTCTGAAACGACGTACAAGTTCAAAACGCTGAGCGCGGTGGGCTGGAAGGAGCAGTTTGGCCATGTGATTATTGAAGCGATGGCCTGCAAGGTGCCGGTGATTGGCTCGGACTCAGGTGAGATTCCTCACGTGATTAAAGAGGATGGCCTGGTGTTTCCGGAAGGCAATGCGGCGCTGCTAGCTGAGAAAATTGCGATGTTGATGCGTCAGCCAGCGCGGCACGAGGAATTGGCTGAGCGCGGCTATCAGCGAGCCATGCACGAGTATACAAATGATGCCTTGGCTGCCCGATTGCTCGAATTTTATACGACTTTACGCTGATAGCCTGAGGGTTGGTGTGTAGAGCTGAAGGCACTCTGATCTTTAGAGCATTTTTGAGAAGCTTTTTGTGGAGGCCTGTCAGGGAATTTACTGGCAAGTGATTACTTCAAAGCTACTTTTGGGAACCATCAAATCAAGAATACTTTAAGTATCAAGTAGCGCACTACCTCTCTCCTCGGAGAGCTTCTCTCTGGCGTTTATTAGCTGTTTTTTGTGACTCACCCAACTCATTTTCGTCATGTGTGGCTGAGGCCTGTGATGGTAGCGGGCTGTGCGGCTATGCTAAGCAGCTGCACAGACGGTACGCCTCAGTCTGTACAGACCATTTTCTTTGATGAGGCCACGAACGGAGAGCTGTTTGTACAGCCGATTCAGGTGTGCAACGACAGCGGTGAGGACTGTGCTGGGGTCAACCTATTTGCCGATATCACGGCGAAAATTTTGGAGCAGGCCCGGCTCACAGTGAACTTTTTGCCGACAAATCAGCTGAATGCCTCTCGGTTTCTCTCTATTGACGACGGCAGTTCTTCTGGCACCTCAGAGTTTTACGAGCTTTCGCGCTCTGGTAGCGCAGGGGCTTTTGGTCGTCATCCTGACTCTACGCGCACCAGCGGTCCGATAAACGTTTGGTTTGTCGATTCTATTGAATCCGCGAGTGGGTTTACCCAGTTTGGCTCGGCTTGGGTGAATGGTAACGGTGTGGTGGTGAGCGCTGCAACCCAAAGCTTTAACGGTGGCCGAGGGCGTACAGACACGCTGGCCCATGAGATTGGTCACAATCTGGGATTGCGCCATACGACGCTGGGCGCTGGCGGGGCGAATAATTTGCTGACAGATGGCAACAGCCGCAATATACCGGGTAGTGTGAATGATGTGTATCCTAATGGAGCTGGGCTCAGTCAGCTGACTTCAGCGCAGCTTCAACAGATTGTGAACAGTTCTTTTACGAGCTATACGGTGACGGACAGTGAAGATAGTGGCAGTACGACGGATAGCAGCACAGATGCCATATCGGCTGACTTGGCTGGATTTTCGCTGACGAGCTTGCAGTTGCGCTCGGGCGCGTCTGCGGCTAGTAGTATTCCAGAACCGTCTAGCTGGGTTGCGATCGCACTCACCGGTTTCTCCGCCACTCTGTTCCTCAAAAGGCGCAGCACTCACACCACACAGCATTGAACATGAGACGGCCCCCTATGGCTCGAAAGTGGATAGTATTGTGGAGTGCGATCATCCTTTGGATGGGCTTTGCCATCGCCGTTGTTCTGCTGTGGAAACTGTCTGATGTGCAGGGTTCTCAACCTGCTGTAGACCTACCGATAAGCGCGATGTTCTCTCAGAAAGACTCTGCCAGCGCCGGCGATCAGCTCGCCCATCCGCCGCTGTCTCAATCGTTTGCTACGGGCGACTACCGCTTTGAAGTTACAGCTAGTGATCAATGGCAAACGCCTAGTACCGTGGGTCAGCTCTATAAAAGTGGCCGTCTGCTGTGGGAAAAAACACTCCCTCAGCAATACGGCCCTCGGTTTGTCGTGGTGGGTTCGCAGGGCCAGGTTTTGCTCATTGATGAATTTATAAATGTTGCTAGTCCTTATGCTTTGATGCTGCTAGATGTTGTTGGTGAGCCGATTGCCACCTACTCCTTTGAAGATATTCAGCAGGTATTGTCGGTTTCTGCCGCCGAGCTGACGAGTCAGGCGACCAGCGGATGGTGGGTTTCAGATGCGCCGCAGCGGGTTCAAAACGCAGCCGCACAATCCAACGAAAGTATCACGACACATGTCATTCTTATTCCTGCTGGTGGCACCCGCCTCGCTGTGAACTTGCTCACAGGAGAACTTATCAACTATCAAGACCTATAGTGAACTTAATCTAAACAGCTTTCTGATATGCCTCCAAAGCCGCTCCGCATTCTCCAAATTGTTCCTTCTATTTCTTTGGTGTATGGCGGACCGAGCCAGATGGTACGCGGACTGGCCGCTGCCCTAGCGCAGCAGAATGAACAAACCGTTGCTAAGGTCACGGTGATTACCACTGATTCCAACGGAGATGTCGATGAAGCGCCGTTAGATGTGCCTCTGGGCGTTCCAGTGGCTGAGGATGGCTACGAGGTTATTTACTTTCGCTGTGCGCCTTTTCGTCGCTACAAGTTTTCAACAGCTCTGCTTAGTTGGCTGTGGGCCAACGCGCATGACTATGACATTGCTCATATTCATGCGCTGTTTTCGCCTGTAAGTACTGCGGCAGCGACTGTTTGTCGGTGGCGTAAGCTGCCTTACATCATGCGTCCATTAGGAACGCTTGATCCAGCCGATTTACAGAAGAAAAAACAGATTAAAAAGCTATATGCCGCGCTGTTAGAAAAGCCAAATTTAGCGGGCGCGGCGGCAATTCACTTCACCAGCGAGCTAGAGTCAAAAGTCTCTGAAAGATTTGGCGTAGGAACACCAGATATGGTGGTTCCATTGGGTGTGGCGTTACCAGATTTACCGGATCGTTCAGCTTCTAAAACTGAGATTCGAGAGAAATTCAATATTCCAGAAGATTGTCCACTCGTGTTGTTTATGTCTCGGATTGACCCTAAAAAAGGATTCGATTTGTTGTTGCCTGCTCTGGAAAAACAGTATCAGAACAATCGGCCTTTTCACTTTTTGCTGTGTGGGGCGAATCCTCAAGATAGAGACTACGAGAATCGTATTCGCCAGCAGATTCGTACGGCTGCTTGGCACGAGCAGGCAACCATCAGCGGCTTTGTGGGTGGTGAGCTGAAGGCGCAAATTTTGAGTGCTGCCGATGTGTTTGTGCTGCCTTCCTACTACGAGAACTTTGGAATTGCGGTTGCCGAGGCGATGGCGGCGAAGATTCCAGTGATTATTTCTGACCAAGTGCATATTTGGCCAGCGATAGAAGAGAATGAGGCGGGATGGGTAGTGCCAACTGAGGTGAAGCCTTTGGCTGAGGCGCTGTCAGTGGCTTTGGCGGATGGCGAGGAGCGTGAACGCAGGGGAGAGAATGCCCATCGATGTGCGGCGGAAAAATACGGTTGGCCGAGTATTGCACGGCGGCTGGTGGGCAAATATCAGACGCTTGTGTAGAACCGTTAGCAGGTCTGCCAAAGGGTTCTTTCCTGCTGTGCAGCTTTCCCTTTAAACTAGGACTAGTGCCCTCAAACCATTTTCTTCCTCATGACTGATCAGATTGATCTTTTTAGTGCTAGCGGTGTCGATGCGACGCCACCGCCTACCGACTTTGACCCCGATAAAATCCCAACGAGTGCTAAGGTTCCTATTCCGTCAGGCACGTACGAATCTTTGGATCCATTGGCGGTGCACTGTAAGAGCTGTCAGCGCTGCGGACTGGCCGAAACGCGCACGAATGTGGTGGTGAGTCGCGGTAGCCGCACTGCGCCGATTATGGTGATTGGTGAGGGGCCTGGTCAGCAGGAGGACGAACAGGGATTACCATTTGTGGGTCGCTCTGGGCAGCTGTTGGAGAAAATTTTGGGCTCTGTGCGGCTTGATACGGAGAAGGACGTTTACATTTGTAATATCGTGAAGTGCCGGCCACCGGGTAATCGTAATCCGCTAGCTGCCGAGGTTAATGCCTGTCGTCCGTATATTTTGGAGCAGATTCGGCTGGTGGATCCGAAGATTATTTTGCTGACTGGGGCAACGGCAGTAAAAGGAATTATTCCAAGTGAGAAGCGCGGCATTACTAAAATTCGTGGTAGCTGGATAGAATGGGAAGGCCGCCAGTGTATGCCGATTTTGCACCCTGCCTATTTGCTGCGTAATCCTTCTCGTGACCCTGGTAAGCCAAAATGGCTCATGTGGCAGGATATTCAGGCGGTGAAAGCGAAGCTTGATGAGATTCGAGCGGAGGGTTAAATATTCACTGCTTTCGTAGTAGCGGCTCGATGTAGTCAATCAGCTCTGGGATGTCAGAGTGCAATGCAGCCCAAACAAGAGAGATGTCAGTTTCTCTGTAGTCATGAATAAGCTTGTCTCTCATTCCAGCGACTTGTTTCCAAGCGATCTCTGAGTGCTTTGCTCTGAATTCAGCCGATAGTCTTTTTACGGCTTCTCCTATTATTGTGATGGCATAGAGGACAGCGTATTGAGCTTGTTTGTCTAGCTTGAAGTCCTCTATGTCCATACCTTCACTCATTTGCTTAGCCTCTTGAGCATAGTTGTAGACATCAAGCAGATAGGACTCTTCGCGATTCATAGATGATTTTGGAATGGTTTAGAATTTCATTGCGACGTATCCAATTTCTAGAACTTTCAACAGAGTTTCGCGTTAACAGATCTACATCTCGTCTTAGAAAGTCCTCAAATTTATACTCTAAGCCAACGAAATCTACTAGACTCATTTTACAGTCTGGCTCTAGCCTTACTAAGATATCTATATCACTTTTGGAGTGGAAGTCTTTTCGTATGACAGACCCAAAAAAAGCCAGTTCGATGATTGGATGCTGTGCACAAAAGCTTTGAAGTTCCTTTGCCGAAACGCCCAATCTTTCGTATAGCTGTGCTGTCGAAATTTCCATAGCTACATCATATAGGATTCGTTGACAGATGACGCTGAGACCACCAGGCGAAGAGGCCGCTGATGGCGAACATCAGTAAGGAGTAGACGGCGGCGGGGATGGCCATGCTGGGAGTGTTGAGAAAGAGCGGTGCGCTGGCGATCGCAATAGCAAGCGTACCGTTCTGAATGCCAACTTCTACAGTGATGGCGGTAGTACTTTGTGGGTCTAATTTGGCTAGGGTGGCGATCGCATACCCCAACCCCATCGTAATAATAATCAGTGCAAAGGTCACGCCGCCTGCCTGCAAGAAAAAACTAGCGACCTGAGCGCGTTCTTTCAGCAAAAGTCCAACAATAATCAGCCCGAGGAAAAACAACGATAGCCACTTTACCCACTTCTCAATGCCAGCGGCTAGCTCGGGTGCTTTGTTGTTTAAGAGCATGCCCAAGGCTACAGGAATCACTGTGATAACTGCAATCCGGATCATTGTTGCGAGTAAAGGCAGCTGAAGCGTGGTGCCAGCACTCAAGAAGCGCGCCATGGCGAGGTTGATGACCAGGGGAATCGTAAATACGGTAATCAGGCTAGAAATTGCGGTGAGGGTGATGGATAGCGCAACGTTCCCTTTGGCCAAGTAGGTAACCAAGTTTGAAGTAGAGCCGCCAGGACAGGCGGATATAATCATGACGCCTACCGCGAGTTCTGGGCTGAGCGGAAAGAGACTTGCCAGTGCAAACCCAACAAGCGGCAGAAGTAACAGTTGCGCGACTAGCCCGAGAACGACGGCTTTGGGATTGACTAAAATACGTTTGAAGTCGTCTGGGATGAGCCCTAACCCCATGCCGAGCATGATGATGAAAAGTGCTAACGGCAAGAAAACGGCGGTTAAAAAACTGGATTCCATGAAGGGTACTCAAAGAGACAGCTGTAGCTTCTAAAAAGCGTCTTAAGGCGTGATATCAGGGATTAATGAAAGCGTAGCACTGTGCGATCGCTCCAACTTGCGATCGCTTCAACCATAAGACGCTTCAATTCTGCGTATAGGCCACTTCCGAGAGTGCTTCGTCTGGCAATACATATGCGCTAGAGAGCAGTTCGTTTTGCTCGTTGATAACTTCTGGAAACACAATGCCTGGAATCGACTGTACGGCAAAAATCTCTTGCACAGCATCTTCAAACTTTACAAAGGCAACTGTTTGACCTGTTTCGATATTGATTATCCACACCCCGCAGGTGCGCTCTTCGCCTGCTTCTGTAATGGGGATGCTGCCGAATATAGCAGTTTCTCTTACTTGCGAGAGTCCAACAAAGGCAAAGGGGCCGCAGAAGTCGAGGCCGCGCGTGAAGCCCGGCATTTGAGCGATGATTGTTGTTTCCCCGGTTTCAACATTTACCGTAGAAAGGGATCCCTTCCCAGACTCCAACACCCACAGCCGGTCCTGATACCAGCGAGGGGAATGTGGCATGGAGAGGCCCTCGGTGACGCGTCGGTTGGTTTCCACATCAATGATAACGCCGCCTTTGGCTTTGTTTGGTCGCCAGCCCCGAGGAGCGTTCGAGGTGCCGAGTGCGGTTACATATTTAGGCTTGCCATCTATCAATGCTAGCCCATTGAGATGGCATCGATCTTCGGGTGCGTAGGAGCTGATAAAGTCTGGTCGCCAGCGCGGCACAAAGCTGTGGTCGTTGTTGAGCGTACACAAACAACAGAACCGAGTGTTGACAAACCAGAGGCCCTCGTTGCCCCAAGCCATTTCGTGAATGTCGATGTCGCCGGTAATGTGTGTGTTGCGTGGGAGATAGCAAGCGTCGTGTTTGTGAGCCGGTTCTACTTTTGCGGCGACGGCAGGGACGTTCCACATATCCCAAATGGTAGTGCGGGTGCCGATGGCCAGTCGCTGCGGGTTGACAGCGAGGCCCATGGGTTTGTCGAATACGCGAAAGTGGGTATTTAGCTGCCCTTCGTCGGCTCTGAGGACGACGACTTTTCCTGCCTGATAAGTAGAAACGACCACAGAGATGTTGAGCTGCTTTAGCAGTGCCGGAAACGTTGTAGTGTGAATGCTCCGTAGGGGCTCGGGTGCTTTCTCTTCAGCAGGAGGAATCGTCGTCATCTTATTAGCTGTCATCGATTTATCTCACACTAGAGCACAAAGCTGCTTTCATCAAAATCAGCTGAGTTCACGTGGCGAACGATGGCGAGTTCTTTGAAGACTTCGCGCCCGTTTCTAGACGCCGTGGCATTTAGCACTTCTAGACGTGGGTTTCGTCCGACTTGCCCGAGTCGAACGGAGTTTTCAAAGGGGGGTGTACTGTCGTATCTAGCGCCGTCGAAAATGGCTGAAAGCTCGATAGGTCTTGGCCGATTTTGAAGTCTAGAATGACGTCCTTTCCTTCGTGTAGTCCTTCGTATACAAAGGTGTTGCTGCCACCACCGCCTTTGAGTTTGTCTTGGCCTAGTCCGCCTGAGAGGATATCGTTGTCGCCGTCGCCAAGGAGCCTGTCAGCCCCTGAACCACCGAGGAGGATGTCGCCGTCGCCTCGGCCCTTTAGGGTGTCGGGACCGTTGAAGCCACTGATGCGATCGCGCCCTTCCGCCCCAAAGAGCCGGTTCTTACGCAGCACAGAAAGCGTTTCCCTGCTAAAGATGCCGCCACTGTCTGCGGCATTACCTTCAGAAAGTGTGACGCCCTCAATTATCACTTCGCTAAGGCTGCTTTCGTCACTGTCGTCAATGCGAAAAATCCGTGAGTCGTTTTCCCCGCTGATGGTAAGCTCGTCTGCGCCGAGTCCTTCTATGCGCAGGCTTTTGTCGATGATAAGCTCGCCTATCTCAAGGCCGATTGTGCCTTCGCCAGCACCCGAATCTTCATTGGCAAGTCACCATCATTTTTATCAACTAGCATATCGACTCGAATACGAGAAAGCGCTGAACCCATTCTTTCTCTTTATTAAAGAACCTAACTGTTGCTTTTTAGATTAGGAGATGTACTGACTCTGCACATTCACTTATTCTGCACGCTTAATTACCAAAAGTGGCAACTTGCAGCCGCTATTTCAAGGGGCTTTGCTATCGCCAATATGCAGGTTGCCTGCTTCTTTCAAGCTCCCGATATTAATGTTATATTTTCCCTTCTGCACCACATTGCTAACACTGACGACATTGCCATCTCCTGATACAACCGTCGCGTCGTTGGCGTCACCACCGATTGTGATGGTGCGATTGCCGGAAACGCTTGCCTGTTCTGCCTGGCCGTTCAGCTCTCCAGGCACAGATTCAATCTGCGACCCATTCTGCAGCTCAGCTGGCAACTCCTTTTTTTTGTGGTTTCCACCCGCGTAATAGCCCAACACAAAGTTATCAGCTCTTTCAATATCTAAAACGGGATGCTGTTTATCTCCAGTCGCAATAGATACTGCGCGGCTAGTGTACATCGCCAAGTCAGTAGCTCGAATATATCCATCCTGCTTTGATGCGCCTTTGCCACAAAATCCCTCAATCAATGCTGTGGTAAATGCACTGTAGGGCTTCCCTGCGTACGAAAGCTCATCAGGTGAAGATGAGCCAATAATCATTCGTCCCCCACCTTTTGCAAACATTCGTTCAGCTTCTGGTGGCAGCGGTGATTTTTTCAGTTCAAACTCGGAGATATCAGTTAGCCCACCCGCATGGCAGCAGTCGAGCAATAGCAACAGCTTCTGAGCTGGAATCTCTCGTAATAGGTCTACCAGCTCGCTACCACTGATACCTGTTTCGGGTAGTTTTTCCAGATCATAGGCGTAGGGCAATAAATAATAAGACTTGAACAGAGAACTCGTTAGCTGATAGCCATGCCCAGAGTAGTAAACGAGTACGGTAGATTCGGCATCTGTTGTCTGCGCGAGCGTTTCAAGGGTAGAGATAATATTTGCCCGAGTCGCATGGGTCTCTGTAAGAAGATGCACTTGCCTTTTAGGATAGGCGCATCGATTGGAATCTATCAAAATATTGCTAAGACCGCTGGCATCGTCCACAGTGCAAGGCAGATCGCCCCCCACTCCAATGATGCAAGCATGACCTGCTGAGAAAGAATGACCCACTGCCCCTCTCTTGCTTTAGCGTTTGCAAACTACTTCAAAAGCATAGCGCCTTGAGTGAAAAAGGATCGATTGTTCTAATCAGTACATTGGCTTTCTACGTAACGTGACTTTTGAATAAGGTACTCGCACAGGTACTACAAATAGCGACATTGGTCTGATAAAACTAAATCAGCTCAGGCACGCATTCACCATACGTATTTGAAAAACTATGACTACTCAAGAAAAAGAGCTAGTACAATTAATAGACAAAAAAACAGAAGAAGACGTTTCCGACGAGCTACAGATACATATTCCTGCGTCTATCTTGAACGGTAGCAGAAAGGAAATTCAGGAAACTTTGAAGGTGCTAGAAGGTGAGCTACCTCACGATATACATGGCCATGTGTTTGTTGTAGGGCCAATGGCTCATACCGAAGAACAGCAGAAAAAGAGAGAAGTCCTAATTTATAACGGCGATGGTATGGTCTATCGCTTTGATTTTTTACAGGAGAATTCTAAAACGGTGGCGAAGGTGACTTCAAAAGTTATGAAAACACCTTGTTACTATGCCGACAAAGCAACCCAGCACGAACCACATAAGAAGTATGCGTTTCGCAGTCATGGAATTGCTCGCATTGGGCGGCTGGGTTCCCGAAACCAACTCAATACTGGACTCGTTGCCGCAGGTAACAATTTGCTTGTTACCTATGATGGTGGGCGGCCGTATTCAATTGATCCAAACAGCTTAGATCTCATCAGACCTCTTGGCACTATAAACGAGTGGAAGGGGGCTTTTGAACTGTTGCAGCGAGGAAAAGTTCGCTCTACTCAATCCATTTTTCCAACTTGTTTTACACCCGCTCATTCTGCTTACCATGTCAAAGAAAATGCAATCTTCTCTGTGAATTACTCATCTGGGTTTGCAAGAGTATTTCCTGAGGCGTTTCGTAGCAGGCTAAATGGTTCTCTAAAAGCTGCGATGCGTGGCTTTACCCATTTAGTACGTGTTTCCCAAAAGCAAGGCCTGCCAAAATTTCAAAGATGGCAAATACAGCTAACTAATGATGAACCGCTGATTATCGATCAATCTCTTCACCAGGTTGCCGTTACTGAAAACTATATAATTCTGGCCGATATTGCCTTTCAAATGGAAATATCACAAATTCTTGTTCCTTTCTTTTTAAACCTTAGCGGTTCTAGAATGCCTGCTCTCATTAAAAGGTTCCTGACCCGTATTTTTCTACATCCCAAAAAGCAAAAGCCCTATACAAACCTGTACATTATTAACCGACATGCGTTGGACGAAAAGGCCTCTAATTGCAAAAAGTGTATTAAGAAAGTCAATGCGAAGAAAGTCGTCATTCCTCGTGAAATATCTCACTTTATCACTGGTTTTGACGACACTGAAGATTGCATTACAATCCATGCCTCTCACAACAATGCTTGGGACGTTACCGAATGGATTAGGGCGTACGACAAATCGATTACAGGAGAGAAACTAAGATCTGACTTGGCTAGTCTGGTCGTTGGTCCTATGGATGTTGGTTTTTTGGGTCGATACAAAATTGATGGAAAAAGTGGTGCCCTGCTTGAATCGAAGACGATGTGCGATCCTAATTCTACTTGGGCTATTTCGTTGTATACCTACCGTGAAGCTGATGCTAAGGGCAATCATACTGCCGAGATATCTGGCAAAATTGAAGACATTTACTGGCTATCTTGGGGCTTTTCGGCAACGGTTATTCCTAAACGAATTTACGACTCCTACAAAGACTATCGATACAGAGGCGTCCCGATAGAAAATCTAAAAGAATCAGGAAAGTTTGTAGATAAACCAGTTCAGCTACTGAGATTAAACACAGATTCTATGGAGATAGAAGACGCTTACAAGTTTGAGCCTGGCTATTTTGTCTCTTCACCCCAGTTCATCCCAGTGGATGAGGAAGAATCTGTCACTACAGGTGTACCAGACAACGACGAAGTATCCGGTGAGACAGCACAAAATGAAAAAGCCTCAAAGGCAAAGCAACTTTCTACATCGGGCTATATAGTTTGTACTGTTTACAAAGATGTGATGCCGTCTCAAGATGAAATCTGGATTTTTGACGCTGGTAATCTGGCGAAGCCTATCTGTAAACTGGGTCACGAAAATCTAGATTTTCATCTAACTGTTCACTCAGCGTGGCTGAGTAGTCTGGGTGATTCGTTAGATCCAGAAGCGCTTAAAGATGCTCGTCGGGCCTCTGTTAGAGATGAGTACGAAGCCTATGTCAAGGAAAATTTTCCCGACTTGGCTGATCTGTTTGAAAGAGAAGTATATGAGAAGTACGCTGCTCAAGAAATGGTAGCGCCCGATGATGCGCAATAGTCGCGGATGCGTTTGTGGACGAACCTATATCGTCCACCTACCCTTTCTAGAAATCTTCGTTCTGTTGCGTAGTTGAGAAAGCTAGCGCAATTCCAAGGAATATCTTTGTTGATCCATAGGACAGCCCGTACGTTGAGGTGTTGAATGCAGGCAAGCCCTCCGCCCACTAGCCAGCCACTCAATCCACCCGTCAAAAAGCTGAAGAGTAGCCAAAATTTTTCGTCGTATCCTTCTATCTCTGAGATTTGACCCAGCAAAAAGCCTAAGGGTGCTCCCAGCAAGGCGCACACAAGCCCCACCATTAATGCGTTTCTGCTAGATTTTTTAATGCCTTGGTTAGGAATTTTCTTAAGATCAATCTCTGGGCCTTTTAGGGCATCGTACATGACATGGAAAGTTCCACCTGCAATGCAAGAAATGAGACCTAAGCCCAAGCCTGTCTGATAGCTTCGAGTTAGCCATCCCGACATCAAACACGATGCCATCCCATATCCCAATCCAAAGAGCACTCCTTTCATCAGACTCTTTTTAGCCAAACTCAAAGAGAAGGCAATGGTCTCTACCGGTGGAATGTTTCTACGGCTGCATAGCTGCAAGCTCATGCTACAGCCAAATATAAAGCTCATTTCCTTACTCGCTATGGGAAAGAAGACAATGCCTGAAACTATAAAGCTAATCACGGTGGACAAAAGATAGTACTGATACCGTTTCTTTTTACTGCCAAGAGCGCTGAGCTTAATATTCTCTATGAGAACTTCTGTTTTTTGTTCTTTTTTTATGAGGGTTGCTATCCACTTTAAGTACCTCAAGGTCAGTTCAGGTGTTGGCTTCTTTGCCTTTTGGTAAACTCTACTTTTGAGAGGTCTCTTTAGCATTGAAGTTATATACGACCGGCATAGAAAATGCTCGGCGGTCTCGTTTGGCCTGATAGATCCTGCCAGCAATTCCTTGTTTGCCAGTGCTGACAAACAAACCATCAGAGGGGACTGAAGTAAGGAGAATGTATCTGGGTTGTCGTTGAAGCTCGCAATACCATCTTCGATATTCACTGCTTGAAAGTAGTCGTGTATTTGCTGCCCACTGAGCGAGTGGAGATAAATAGCAGTATTAACTTTTAACTTGGTGCCCAACAGCCCGTAAGACTGGTCTCGACTACAGACCACCAAACTCTGAGTCACCGTAGAAATGGTGTTAATCGATTCTATAAAATGTTCTTGAGTGCTGTTGCTAAGCTCATCCAATCCATCGATCAATAGAACGAGACGATGGTCGATTAGCCACTGCTTTGCAATGTCTGGGCGTATGCCGTATACGATTCCCATTTCCGAAATTAGCCAGTCAGCGGCGGTTGTGCGGGCACTGTCCCAGTTTGCACAGGAGAAGAGGATAGGAATAGCCGTTCTTTTACGGCTGCTTTCTATGCGCTCGATCAATTCTCTTGCTAATAGAAGCATTGTTGTTGTTTTGCCAGCACCCGCTGCGCCTAAAATAAGCAGCTTGCCATTAGCGCGGTCAAATTCTTCTAGGGTGCTGTCGAATGAAGTGCCGCTTGCTTCTGCGTAAATCGGTGTAATTGCGTCTGCTTCCCAATGAGGCTGAACTCTATAGGGCTGCAACGTTTTACAGATGGGAATAATAATTTCCTGATGAAATATGTTGGCTAGAAGGGCGGAGCTGAGGCGAATTTCCACCTCTGACTTTATGCCTGTTAGCAGCTCATTTAGGGCGTTGTCTTCAGGACTAATTTTTCCTCTGTGCTCTCGAAGTAAGTCTCGAATTTCAACTAAGAGATCGGTATCGAGAGCTTCTAGGGTATCGCCAATAGTGTTGCTTCCAGATAAATCACCCGCGTTGATGTTGTACTTTCCACGCTGCTCTATAAACTGAATGACAGTTCCATGGTTGTTCCCCAGCTTGGTCAGATTCGCCAGCTCCGAAAGAATTTCGCTACGGTTTAGCACGTGTTTCAAGCACCCTTCTTGAACGGCTAGACACTCGGGTAAAAAGCAAGAGTCCGAATGCCTACCACTCAGATTACAGGGTATTTGCCCTCACACAAGTGATACTGCTGCTAATCCTATTGCTACTAATCCTACTGCTACTAATCTTACAGAGCAAAGCTGCTAGCATCTAAGCCATCTACGCTCACACCGTTCAGTAGCGCAATTTCTCTGTAGACTGTTTTTCCAGGGCGGGTGCGATCAATATCCAAGACAGATATTTTCGTTCTATTGCTAGCCGATGACCCAATGTGTACATACTCCTCAAATGGCGTGGGGCTAGTGTATTTTGCATTGTTGAAAATAGCGGACAGGTCAATGAGGTCTTCTCCTACCGTGAAGTCTGTAATGGTATCGCCGCCTTCGTTGAGTCTGCTGTAGGTAAATCGGTCGCGCCCTTTCCCGCCGCTGAGGCGATCGCGCCCTTTCCCGCCACCTAGCACGTCATCCCCTGTTCCACCTTTAATGCGGTCATCGCCAATGCCACCTTGAATGTTGTCATCGCCGCCTTTGCCGTCGATGAAATCGCGCCCATTCCAAGCCCGAATCAACTCACCAACATCACTACCAAATATCCGATCGTTCTCTCTAGTTCCCCTTAGTTTTGGCAGCTCATCCGGTGTGGTGGGCACAGGTTCAGCAATAGGTTCAATAGGCTCAATAACAGCCGGTATCGACCCGCTCAGGTCTCTAACCGCGCGGCTAATATCGCGTGCACCATTGCCTGTAATAAAGCTGCCTGCTGCTGTAATGCGCGCATCTGAATTTGTTGCAAATGCAGCAACCCCATTTTCCCCATTGTTAGCGATGCTGCTATCTACCATCACCATTGTGTCGTTGATGACCACGCCAGATAATGTGTTGCTGCTAATTTGGCTATTCGCAATTTGCAGCTCACCAACAGAAATAATGCCGTCTCCCTGGTTCCCAGTGATGCTCGCATCTTGGGCCAAGAGCTGTCCTACATGCTTAATGCCGTCGCCAGTGTTACTTTCTATCTGGCTACTCAACAGCTGTAGGCTACCGTTGCTGACAATGCCACGCCCCTGACTGTTTGCCACACCGCTGCGCTCTAGTGATAGCGCGCCAACATGTCGAATGCCTACACCTTTGGTGCCGATAATGCGGCTACCGCTAAGGGTGAGTTTGCCCTGGGTAGAGAGTGCAAAGTCTTGGTTGGAAAAGAGCAAGCTGCTTTGAATCAGGATGTCTGCGAGGGGGCCGCTACCCTCGCCTGAAGGTGAGAGCGTGCTGGCGATACCGCCCGTATTGTCTGTCAAATACCCTTGGGAAAATATCAGGCTTTCACCGGCTGTTAGGATGCCACCGGCCTGTTCTCCTACACCGTTTGCGATCGCAAGCCCAGCCATCGTCACCTGGCTACGTACAGAATCATTCCCATCATCTAGCCGAAACACTCTAGACTGCCCGTTACCGCTGATGGTGAGTGCCTCTGCGCCCAAGCCCTCAATGCTCACACTTTTATCGACTACCAGCTCTCCTAGGGTGAGCCCCAATACGCCTTCGCCAAAGCCAGCGTCTTGATTTGCCAGCTCATCAGCAAAGGTAATCGTACCGCCTGCTTTTACGGCTGCTAGTGCCTCACGGAGTGACACATCACCCGCTGCTAAGCTGCCATCGCTTTCGTCTACCAGCGTGTCTACTACCAGCGTGTCAGGTGCAGGTCTACCAGCGAGAGTACTGGAAGTTGCCGTACGATTTTCCATGGGTGCGAGCGTCCAAAACTGTTGATAGCGCTTTCGATCAAAGGAATCAAAAGCGCTATCAAAAATGACTCATATGTACCTAGCAAGTTCCAATATTTGGCTTTTTGCTTTGGTTGCTTGCATGGTCTTATGGCCAACCCGCGCTACGGTTTACTGTTCCTGCCACAGCAAAAAGTTCCAATAAAAAGTTACAACGAAAAATTACAGCAAAAAGCTGCTCGCATCTATTTGGTCAACTGTGACGCGATTGACCACAGCCAGCTTACGGAATACAGGACTGCCGCTTGCCCGAGTCCGATTGATATCGAGAACTTCGACACTGCTGTTGCGTCTGCCAGCTGAGCCAATCCGCACGTAGTCTTCAAAGGGTGTCGCACTGTCGTATCGGCGGTCTGAGAGAATCGCTGAAAGATCGATCACATCTGTCCCTAGCTCAAAGTCAATAATGATATCCGTGCCTTCGTTGACTCTGTTGTAAACAAAGGTATCGCTACCGGAGTCGCCTCTCAGCAAGTCACGCCCTTTGCCGCCGCCTAGCACGTCATCACCCGCGCCCCCTCGAATTGTATCGTCACCCGCATTACCTTCTAGGACGTCGTTGCCGCCCAAGCCAAAGAGATTATCTCTTGCCCGCAATCCTTTGATGAGATCGCCATCTTTCGTGCCGATTAATCGATCTTGTCTGCGCGTACCTGTAATTGGGTTCAGAGGTATCTCGTTGTCCTGAGCTGGGGCCTCGAATGCGCCGATATCGACGACTGCTGTGCCATTGCCATCGCCATCTAGCACTCGCTCAAAGTCTGCGCCGCGCTGGTCAAATCCGTCAGCAGTGCTAGGGTCACCTGCGTCGATAGCAGGACTCCCCGGTAGCAATGCCTGGGTGAGTGTTGGGCCGCCGTTGTCTTTGATCGCGCCTAGCTTAGGGTCGATAGGGTTACTGGCTGTACCGATAAGGTCTCCGGTTGCGCCGAAACCATCTGCACCAGTTCTGTCGCCAATGAGATTGTAGCCTTGGCTAGTGACTATACCCAGCACGTCTGTTGTAGCCCCTGTGTTGGCAGCAACAATAGTGTTCTTAAAGGTACTTTCTCGGCCAAAGTACTCATCTGCTTCGGTCGAAAGTTCAACGCCGCCCACTCGCGTGCCACTGTTACCGCTCACTGTTGAATTAACAATCTCTAAACGGTTTCTATAGTAGCCATCGTCAGACCCGCTAGAGATACCACCCACCTCTGCTGTAGAGCCGCCGTTACCAGAAACAGTACTGTTGTCTATTCGTAGCGTAGCGGTATTGGGCCCGCCAAATCGACTAATAGGCTTAATGCTGTTGACAATACCGCCACCGCTGTTTTCAACAATGCTGCTATCTGTCACCGTGCCCAAAAAGGTAGAGCTAACCCCTATGCCTGCGTTACCACCCACTGTACTTTGGGCAACCGTTACTGTCCCGCCCGAAATACCATTGCCCGAATTATTAATGATTTGAGATTGGCTGACAGCAATATCGCCGTCGTAGCCAGCATCTGCAATTAAGCCAGCGCCGTTATTTTCAACAGTACTGTTGCTGATATCAATGGACCCAGCATAGTTACCAAATGCGCCCACGGGTGCATCAACGCCAGCGTCTGTATTGCCAGAAATAACACTGCGTTCAACAGAGACGGCCAGCGTCGAAGAAATGCCGTCTTCTCCATTGTTAGAGATTGTGCTGTCTGTGACGGTAACTCTGCCATCACTGTTAATGCCATCTGCCTGATTGTTGGAAATGCTGCCCCCAACTACCGTGAGGTCGCCGTAGGTGTATACGCCTTCACCCCCGTTGTTTGTAACGTCGGTGTTCTCCAAGGTAAGAAATAGGCGAGTGGCCACGCCGATGTCTGCATTGCCAGTGATGACGCTGTCTTTAATCGTCAGTGCGCCACCGTAGCCGACAACACCGGATGAGCCACCTGTAACGGTAAGCCCCGCTAGTAGAGTCGGCTCAATGCCAGTGTTTCCATCGGAGTCAATGTCAAATACAGCAGACTCGCTGTCCCCCTTTACCGTGAGGAGGTCTGCACCTAGCCCTTGAATTGACAGCGATTTTGCCGTGGTAAGCGAGCCGAGCGATAGCTCAATTACGCCTGCGCCTGCGCCTGCGTTTTCGGTGGCAAGGCTGGTGGCAAAGTCGATGGTGCCGCCTGCTTCTACGGCTGCGATCGCCTCTCTTAGCGACACATCTCCCACTGAGAGATCACCATTATTTTCATCGACAAGCGTATCGACGGTAATAGTCGGTAAATTCAAAGTTTCTTCCATTCGTTAGTGCATTCCTGTTGGTTGCTAAGCTGCTGCATTGATGCTGCACTATGGCTGAGCCATGTACCTTGACCTACGCGGCAACAGGTAAGTTCCAAAAATGTAACAAAAAAACTTATTGGGATCTTGGCGCTACTCTATCGATGCGATGAAGTAGCGCCAAGATGGAGAGACCTCTCTATCGCACGAACATCTAAGAGCGAATCGCCCCGGATCGACAGTCCCTTAGCCATAGCTGTACAGCCTGCCCTACGCTGCTCTCACTACTTTCATTCAGCGGCAGTGCCGCGCGTGAGGTTTGGGCATTGTCTACCGAAGAGAACATAAAAGCTGGCCACCAGCCATCTGTTGTTTGGGCTAAGAATATCCAGTGATACTCCTGCACTTCGCTAAATTGCAATCCGGAATACTGGCGCGACAGTGTTGTAAAAAAGACTTGAGTTAAAGGTCCACCTGCTGCCGATTCGGTGGTGTAAGTATAGTTATTCAAATCCAACGGCGTCAGGTTTACCTGCCCTGCGACCAACACATGAGAGGGACGATAGGGTCGCCGCACGAAGGCACCGTCTCTCTCTCTTTGTTCATCTTCTTCTGTCCATGGCAGCACAGCAACTGTTCTTTGCAATACGCGATTGGTGTAGTTTGGCAAATCGCGAATCATCAGCTCGGTAAGCTGAGAAGGCTCTGCGGGGCAAGTTGTCGCAGGGCGTAGTGGCTCGTGCTCTACGGATTCTTCTAGAGGATTTATCGTTTGTGCGCTGGTAGCACCACCATCCCACAGGAAAAGTGTTCCTGTAAAAACTGAGCTCAGGGCTAAACGCCATAAGTTGTTGCTGAGGAGAAGACCGCTGCGCATTACGACGCTATCTCCTGACAAATTCGGTCAATGGCCGCTGCCGGATCGTTCGCCTGTGTAATAGGGCGGCCGATGACAAGATAGTCTGCGCCTTGGGCGATCGCATCTTTTGGCGTCATCGCCCGCTGCTGATCCCCTTTGTGTGCCCACGTCGGCCGCACCCCTGGGCAAATTAGCCAAAAGTCTTTGCCGCAGGCTGCTTTCAACAGTTTTGCTTCCTGCGGAGAACAAACCGCACCCCTCAGCCCACTGTCTTTAGCTAGCGTTGCCATGTGCTGAGCGTAGTCTGCTACAGGCATCAAAACTTTTAGCTCAGAAGAAAGCGCCTCAGGGTTAATACTTGTCAGCAGGGTGACGGCAATGACTCTTGGAGAAGGGCATCCTGCCTCCTTTGCCCCGTCGTCTGCGGCAGTTTGGGCGGCGCTAAGGGCAACGCTACCCGCAGTAGCATGTACCGTCAGCAAATCTACACTGTATCGACCGGCGGCTCGGCAGGCACCTGCCATCGTGTTGGGAATGTCGTGAAGCTTCAGGTCCAGAAAGATGCGTTTGCCGCGTTTTTTTAGTGCGGTGATGATGGTAGGGCCACTGCTGACGAAAAGCTCCAAGCCTACTTTCCAAAAGGTGACTTGAGGTAGGGTGTTTATGAGTGCGATCGCTTCCTTTTCCCCTGGTACATCCAAAGGCACAATAATTCGCTCCAATGGCGTCATACTTTGATTCATTACGCCACCAGCCTCACAAATTTCTTTTTCCCAATCTGCAACACTTTACCCACCAGCTCACCCGGCTCCTCAAAGGTCAAATTCGGATCAACAACCTTCTCTCCATCCAGTTTCACCGCGCCTCCTTTAATATGTCGGCGCGCTTCACTGCTGCTTGCACACAGCGGCGTCGCCCCTAGCAGATAAAACGCCTTGGCAGGAAATCCCACCTCCGTTAGCGAAAACTCAGGCACTGCTTCTGCGGCCTGTGCCTTACCAGCTATCAGTGTCAGCGCATCTTGCTGTGCCTGCTGTGCGGCAGATTCTCCGTGAAACTGTCCGGTGACGGTAGTCGCCAGCAGCTTCTGCTGCTCACGAGGATTCTCCGGCAGTGAATCCAGCGGTAGATTGGTCAGGTAGGTAAAGTAGTCCCCAATCACCGCATCAGGCACTTTCTCTAGCTTGGAGTACATCGACAGCGGATCTTCTTGCAGGCCCACGTAGTTGCCCAGCGACTTCGACATCTTCTGATGACCGTCTGTCCCTAGTAGCAGCGGCAGCAGCATGCCAAACTGCGGCGACTGGCCAAAGTGCCGCTGCAAGTCGCGACCCACCGCCACGTTAAACTTTTGGTCGGTACCGCCAAGTTCCACGTCTGACTCTAGCGCCACCGAGTCGTAGCCTTGCAGCAGCGGATACAAAAACTCATGCAGATAAACCGGCGTGCCTTTCTCGTAGCGATTGGCAAAGCCTTCTTTGGCTAGCATTTGGCCCAAGGTCATCGTACTCAGCAGCTCTAGCATTTTGCCGAGGTCTATGCCGCTGAGCCACTCGGAGTTATAGCGAATCTCTAGCCTACCGGGTGTGTCAAAGTCCAAAATTGGCTTTACCTGCTCAATGTAGGTTTCAGCGTTGGCTTTTACTTCGGCTTCTGTGAGCTGCTTGCGCACTTCCGATCGGTCGGTCGGGTCACCGATGCGGGCGGTAAAGTCGCCAATGAGCAGGACAGCGGTGTGCCCGGCATCTTGAAAGTTGCGCAGCTTGCGTACCAAAGTACTGTGGCCCAGATGGATCTCGCTGCCGGTAGGATCGATGCCCAGTTTGATTCTGAGCGGGCGGTTACTTTTGCTGAGTCGCTCGTTCAGGCTGTTATCTATAGTTATGTCATCAACATTGGTTGATTTTGGTTGAGATGGGAAGACTTCACTAACACCTCTATAAATGTCGGCAAACTCTGCCGGAATTTGTTCGGGCAAACCGTTATTTGCCGTGCCGTTTGTGGAGGGTTGCTGGATCATGCCGAAAGTAATTAGGAGGCTATGCCAGTGTATCCCCACGGGCGAAGAATCGAAAAACTTCAGAAATAATTGATAAAACAGTAGAAAAGGACTAGACATTCGTCAGAGATCCTCTATATTGACCAGTAACCAAAGCGAAAAGACCGCCCAGCCCCCACGCCCCCTCTTGCCACCTTTAGATTAGGAAATATCGTCTCCCTGTGTCTTCTAATAGCTTCCGCAAAGTTCGTCCTCGCGCCCGTCGGCCTCAGCCTATGGTGCGATCGCCCAAAGTTCTTCGATACATTCAAGACGTCGGTCAAGTGGGTGCGGCGGCGCTACTCACCGTTACCATGCTGGGCAGCTCTGTGGTGGCCGGTGGCCTAGTAGGCCTTGCCATTAGCTTTCGCAACCTGCCAGACGTGCGCGTACTGCGCAACTTCAGCCCTTCAGAAACCAGCTACGTGTACGACGTTAACGGCACTCTGCTCGACAACGTTCACGACGAAGCCAACCGCGAAGTCGTCGATCTCAACGACATCGCTCCCAGCATGAAGCGGGCCGTCCTTGCGATTGAAGATAGCTATTACTACTCACACCAAGGCATCAACCCTGCGGGCATTGGCCGTGCCTTCCTGGCAAATTACCAGGCCGGAGAGACCGTGCAGGGTGGCTCCACTGTGACCATGCAGCTGGTCAAAAACCTCTTCCTCTCTCCAGATCGCACTATCAGTCGCAAGCTCGTCGAAGTCGTGCTTGCCATGCGCATTGAGCAAATCTTCGAGAAAAATGAAATCTTTGAGCTGTATCTCAACCAGGTGTACTGGGGACACAATACCTACGGCGTAGAGACCGCCGCCCAAAGCTACTTCAATAAGTCTGCTAAAGACCTGACTTTGGCTGAGTCCGCGATGATGGCAGGCCTGATTCAGGCCCCAGAGAGCTTCAGCCCCTTTCTCGACTACGAAGAAGCCAAGGTGCGCCAGTCTCTGGTGCTAGGTCGCATGAAAGACCTGAACTGGATTACTGCCGCCGATGTCGAGGAAGCCAAAAAGCAGCCAATTAAGCTCGGCGAAATTACGTCCTTCCGCTCTAGCCAAGCGCCCTACGTGACCGAAGCTGTTATGCAAGAGCTTACCGAGCAGTTCGGTTCAGAAGCCATGGCTAAAGGCGGCATGCGCATCCAAACCACCATCGATTTGGACATGCAGCAGCTGGCCGAAGATGTCGTGGCCGACAGCTACTACCGTTTCTTTGGCAGCGGCGCATACGCAGACCAAATCGCCCTCGTAGCCATTGACCCCCGCACGCACTTCGTCAAAGCGCTTGTCGGCGGCGTTGACCACGAATCCAGCCAGTTTAACCGGGCCGTCCAGTCTCGTCGTCAGCCGGGTTCTGCCTTTAAGCCATTCGTATACTACGCAGCGTTTGCCTCCGGTAAGTACACCCCCAACAGCGTCATCAACGACGTCAAAGTCACCTATCCCGATGGCTACGAATACTACACGCCTAGAAACTATGACGGCTCATTCATGGGCAGCATTACCCTGCGCAAGGCGTTAGAAACTTCGCGTAACGTACCGGCTGTGAAGCTTGGCCAGTCTGTCGGTATCAACCGGGTGGTTGAAATCGCCCGCACGCTGGGTATCAAGAGTCCTATGGACCCTGTTATCTCACTACCTTTGGGCGCGGTAGACCTCACTCCGCTAGAGCTAGCGGGTGCCTATGCCACCTTTGCGAACTATGGCTGGCATTCAGACCCTACGCTGATCATGCAGGTAACAGATAGCAAGGGCAACACAATTTTAGACAATACGCCGAAGCCTCAGCTGGTGCTAGATCCTTGGGCCAGTGCGGCTTTGACAGATGTATTGCAAGGCGTAATCTCGCAGGGTACCGCAACCAATGCCCAAATTGGACGACCAGCCGCAGGTAAAACAGGCACCACAGATTCTCAGCGCGACGTTTGGTTTGTCGGCTACGTACCCCAGCTAGCGACAGCTGTATGGGTCGGTAACGACGACTACCGACCCTTGGGCAAAGGCGCGACTGGCGGCGGCTATGCAGCTCCGGTCTGGCAGAACTTTATGCAGCAAGCACTGCGCGATGAGCCCGTAGAAAACTTTCGCTCACCGAGCGAATTTATTCGTCCGTAATCTCAGACTTCATCCGCTCCAGCGTCTGATGCATCTGCTCAAACATCTGCTGTGGTGTGGTGCCAAACTGCCCCAGCTGCGTCTTGAGCTGCTCCATCGTCATTTTCGCCATAAAGTCTTCAGACAGCTCAAAGCGCTTCATGAAAATGCGATAGCGCTCCATTACCGACTCCATCTGATCAATAAAGATCTTCTTCCCTTTTTGATCAAACTTGCCGTAGTTGCTGCCTAGCTGCATCAGGGATTGATAGTCCTGAAATAGCTGGTTGGCTTCTTGCTGCACTAGTTCCGAATCGAACATTCCCATGACTATCACCACTCCAACGTCAACGCTAGATAAGCTGTGTTCCTAGCCTACGTGTTTTTTGAATCTACAGCTACAGCGTAAAAGGTCTTTTCGATGCACGCCAAGGCGAGATATCACTACTCTGATATCTCAGTAATTTACCGCTTCAGCAATTTACCGAGCCAAGCGCGTTTTGGTTTAGGATTTGCCGTCGGTTCGCTGTCCTTGGCAGGCTTAGCCTCTTTTGAGGATGAGTCAAGTGGCGGGTTTTGTGCTGTTGGCTCATCGGTGAGGCCGAGGAGTTTGCCGTATTTTTGGGCTACTTTGTGGTTTGGCTTGAGCTTAAGGGCCTGGCGAAAGTGGGCCTTGGCCATGCCCGACATTTTTTGCTTGTAGTAGGCTTGGCCCAGCATGGAGTGAATTTCTGGGTTCTGAGGCGCTAGCTTGACGGCGTCTCGAAGCTCTTGAACGGCCAACTCGTAATTTTGTTTGCCAAGGTAGGTTTTGGCTCTCTTGGTATGTTTAGCAACGTAGTCAATTTCGCTGCCTGTTGGATTACTTGTCTCATTACCTACTTGCGCGGCAGTGATTGGCCCACTTGCAGGGCCGCTCTGTGCATTGCCCTGTTGCTGCAGCGCAGCAGCGGCAAAGGCGGTGGTAGAACCAATGGTGGCACCTGTGGGCGTTACCGTACTGGTGATGAGGCCAGCACGCTTAGGTCGAATCACCAGATCTGCCATCTTGCGCCGCAGATACATCAAATTCAGCTGGCCGATTTCTAGAGAATGGGTATGCAAATCTCCCATGGAGCGAAACTGAACGGCTGCGAGCTGACTCATGGCCTGTTCATAAAAAACGTCGACGTTTTCTTCGGCAATATTTTCTAGCTGCTGAGCGTCGCTGAAGGTGGGGACCAATTTTTCGGTGCGTACAAGTCGCCGTACTCTTAGCCGCAGTAGGGTAAGCGTTTCCTGACGGCTCTTTTCGTGTTTGAGCTTTTGATAGGCAGGGTTAACAATTCGCGCGATGATTTGGGTGGCTAATTCTGGCGTGAGCCCCACGCAAGTATCGTCTTCACAAGCAAGGGCGTCTGGATGCAGCTGTTTTGCAATTTGACGGTAGCGCTTGGCAATTCGTTTTTCGTCTGCACTCACAGAAATCCCTAGCAGTGCGAAGGGATCCACTTCTACTAGGTTCGTTAGTTCGGTAAACAGTACAGCGTTTGGCATGCAAAAAAACGGCTCGATTAGTTGAGTTACTTCCCTTTGGAACTCTTTCCTAAAGTGCCCATTCTTTTTGCTCAAATGTTTACTCAAAGGTAAATACCAAAAGTGAACTGATCCCAGTACATAGTGAATGTACAAGGCTTACGTCCAGTAGGTTTACTCAGGCGTCCCGGTGAGTACTTTGCTCACAAATGTGCCTATAAGCGCTATGCTCATCCGGTATTGGTCTATCGCTTTTGATGGTGACGAAGAATAGAAAAATTGCGATCGCACTTGCCTTCGCCGGCAGCCTCCCAAGCCCGCTTCCCCTAACCTGGCTTCACAAGTTTTACCTGGGTGAGTATCTGTGGGGCGTTGCCTATTTGGTACTAGCGCCGACTATGCTGCCAACTGTGGCCTGCTGTCTGGAGGGCGTTTGGTATTTGACCCAGAGCGATGAAGGATTCGCTGGGCGATTTCCAAAAGCGGGCTCTTTGCTGGCATCTACTGCTCCTAACAGTGATGTTGTGACGCAAGCAAATCATAAAGATGAACCTGTACAAAATGCGAAAGCGCAAGCTGCTCAACAGGTTGCGATCGCCCTGCGAGACCTCGACCAGCTACGTCAAGACGGACTCATCACCGAGTACGAGTTCGAGCAAAAACGCCGTAACTTGCTCTCTGAAATTAGCTGATTGCTAGGCCAACTCACCCATGCTCAAAAAACTATTCTCAAATGCGCGTAGTTCGTTTCAGGGGCCACTTCAGCATCCGCTCAAGAAGCGCTTACAGCAAGAACCCTACTATCGTTTTGCATCTTTTGAAGAAATGCAGCTTGCCGCTAGCTGGGGTGTGAGCATTGATGCTAACACCGCATCTGTGGATGAATGGTTACGACTGCCGGGCTTGTCAATTCATCAGGCAAGAACGCTGCAAGCGTTGACCAGTAAAGGGCTTTCTTTTAGCTGTATTGAAGATGTGGCAGCTGCGATCGCACTCCCTACAGAACAAATCCGCCCCTGGGAAGCAATGCTGCAATTCTGTTACTACGACCGTGAAGCGGCGCTCACTCCGACCGCAGTCAACGCCAACACAGCTGCTGCTGAAGAGCTTGCAACGGTCCCGAACCTAGATATCTTTCTAGGTCGAGCGATTGTCCACTACCGACAGCAGGGGCCCTATCGAGATTTAGCAGACCTGCAAGATCGGCTGAGGCTCACAACAGCGGTGACAGCTCAGCTGCTGCATTACTTGTCCTTTTAGCCCTATTCTTTTACCGACAGCTGGTCAATCTGTGTAAACTCAGGCTTCCATCGATACTGGCCCAAATCCAACTTTCTCTTTTTGAAAACGATCCCCTCGCCTTCTAGCAAGATCTGCTGCAAGTCATCATTGCCGTCTCGCAGCGACGATCTCGACACTTCACCCTTAGCATTGATCACTCTATGCCAGGGAATATCATCCTGATCGGTTACTCGGTACAGCGCGTAGCCAACGACTCTAGGTTTGCCAATGAGCCCAGCGAGTTCGGCAATCTGTCCGTATGTGGCAACTTGCCCGTAGGGAATGAGCCGAACAACGTCGTAAATTTTGGGATAGCAAGACATGATGGCTGAAGGTCTTATGTAGAAGAGGTTGCTGACGAGTTTTCCGCCTGATTGAACCCGACGAGACTAAAGCAGTGCGGACAGTCAAGAATAGTCAGCGACCTAGCGGCTACTGGTACGGGCTGGTCCCGCTTATAAATTTTACCGCCTTCTACAAATCCACTGGTATGGTCGGTATCGACAACAACCTGCCATTCCTTGGTTTCAACCGATTCTGGAATGATAAATTCCAACGCTTTGCCCGAAGGATTGAACAGCAGTACAAAGCTGTCATCCAAAATGCGCTTTCCTTTGCTGTCTAGGTTAGGAATTTCTGCGCCGTTCAGAAAAATGCTAATGGCCTGAGTCGAGCTATCGTGCCATTCAGCGCTATTAATCTCGCTGCCGTCAGGATGAAACCAGCCAATATCCACAACGCCAGAGCCATGAATCTCGCGGCCAAAAAACCACTGGTGGCGGCTAAAAATAGGATGGTCTTGGCGAAATTTGATCAGCTTTTGCGCAAAGGTAAGCAGCGACTGTTCTGATGCCGATAGCTGCCAGTCGAACCAGGACAGCTCATTGTCCTGGCAGTAGGTATTGTTATTACCTTGCGTACTGCGCCCCATTTCATCACCGCCCAGTAGCATCGGTACCCCTTGGGAAAGCATTAGGGTTGCCAGATAGTTACGGCGCTGCTTAGCTCTTAGCGCGAGTATTTCAGGATCCTTAGTATCTCCTTCTGCGCCGCAGTTCCACGAGCGGTTGTAGCTTTCTCCATCGCGATTGCCTTCGCTGTTGGCCTCATTGTGCTTTTCGTTGTAGCTCACCAGGTCATTGAGGGTAAAGCCATCATGAGCCGTAATAAAGTTGATGCTGGCATGCGGTAAGCGGCCATCATCCTTATACAGATCAGAACTACCGGTAAAGCGAAAGGCAAAGTCTCCCAGGGAGTAGCTTTCGCCCCGCCAAAAGTCACGAATAGTATCGCGATACTTCCCGTTCCACTCAGACCACAGCAGCGGGAAGTTTCCCACCTGGTAGCCCCCTTCCCCCAAATCCCAAGGCTCGGCAATCAGCTTGGTGGTAGAGAGGACTGGGTCTTGATGAATGATGTCAAAAAATGACGACAGTCTGTCCACTTCGTACAGTTCTCGCGCCAAGGCAGAAGCTAGGTCAAATCGGAATCCATCGACGTGCATTTCGAGCACCCAGTAGCGCAAGCTGTCCATAATCAGCTTCAGCACTTGAGGGTGTCTTACATTTAGGGAATTACCGCAGCCGGTAAAGTCCATGTAGTAGCGGGGCCCGGTTTCTACCAGTCGGTAGTAGGCCGCGTTGTCGATGCCGCGTAGGGAAAAGGTTGGTCCTAGGTGATTGCCTTCCCCGGTGTGGTTGTACACCACGTCTAGGATGACTTCTATGCCGGCGGCGTGCAGGGCTTTGACCATGGCCTTAAATTCTTTTACCTGTTGGCCGCTTTTGGAGCTGTAGTCGGCCTGCGGTGCGAAGTAGGCGAGTGAATCGTAGCCCCAGTAGTTGTGGAGTCCAGTTGTGACCAGGTGACCGGGGTATTTGTTGTAGTGGTGTACGGGTAGGAGCTCTACAGCGGTGACGCCGAGGCTTTTGAGGTGTGCGATCGCTTCAGGATGCGCCATCCCCGCATAGGTCCCCCGTAGCTCAGCAGGGATCTTTTCATGCTGCTGGGTGAAGCCACGAACGTGCACTTCGTAAATAATGGTTTGATCCCAGGAAATGTCTGGATGCTGGTCGCCTTGCCAGTCGAAGTCAGATTCTACAACGACTGCTTTGGGCATGACGTCAGCGCTGTCTGTGGGTGAGAAATCTAGGTCGCGATCGCGATTCTCAAAATCGTCCATCGGAAAGCTAAACAGCTCCGGGCCAAATCGAATATTGCCCGTTAGCGCCTTGGCATAGGGATCGATCAGCAGCTTGTTTGCATTGAACCGATGTCCGTGCTGCGGCTGGTAGGGGCCCTCTACACGAAAGCCATACCGCTGACCTGGCTCAATACTCGGTAAAAAACCGTGCCAAACGTAGTTTGTGACCTGGGGCAACCGTATCTGCGTTTCTTCGCCTGCATCATTAAATAAGCAGAGGAGTACCCCAGTCGCATTTTCGGAGAATAGAGCGAAGTTTGTCCCTTCGCCATTCCAAGTTGCGCCAAGGGGGTGAGACCGACCTGGCCAAACTTCTATGGTCATAGATGTCACGCTTCTGATTTTCGTCTGTGCTGTTGAAAATCCATCTTTTAAAAAACAGTAGGCCCTAAAAAACAGTAAAGCCTAAAAAGTGGAGAGTCTAAAAAGTAGCAGAGCAAACTCTATTGATAAATTGCCCTCTAGCAACCGTACCAAAAATCGCCTAACCGCACGCTCTAAAAATTTGGCCCAACCGCTTAGAAGCTTCGGAATACGCGGAAATTAGTTGTGATAATTATCACGGTTAATTGCTGTAATCATCACAGCCGTTGCATTTGAGACTGAGTATCTTTAGTTAAAGTGCGTTTACACTCATCCAAGATGAAAAAGCCAAACCGCCCTATGTTGAAGCCCAACCCCTTTGTATCCCTGCGCGATCCTGTGACAGGCAAGTGGCGGGTGATTTTCAAGTTCCCGCAAGACCGCAGTGTCAAATCCATCGCTCAATCTACGCAAGATACGTCTGCGGTACATGCGATGTCGGCTCACAGTTGAGTATTCTAGGTAGTACCTGCATTCAAGCTTCTATCTACAACTACTCATGCGTCAGCTCTATCCAGCAATTGAGCCCTACCGTCAGAGCACCCTGTCGGTTTCATCTCTACATACGCTCTATTACGAAGAAGCGGGCAACCCAGAGGGTAAGCCCGTTATTTTTTTGCATGGTGGCCCTGGCGGCGGCCTTGTGCCGATGTATCGCCAATTTTTTGATCCCGACCAGTGGCGAATTATTTTATTCGATCAGCGAGGCTGCGGTCGCAGTACGCCCCACGCCGAACTCACAGACAACACCACTTGGGACTTAGTCGCCGATATCGAAAAGCTGCGCACTCACCTTGCTATCGATACCTGGACGGTTTTTGGCGGTAGCTGGGGCAGCACGCTGGCACTGACCTACGCACAAACCCACCCTACCCACTGCAACGGCCTTATTTTGCGCGGCATTTTTATGCTGCGTCCTCAAGAAATTCAATGGTTTTACCAGTCTGGCGCTAATGCCATATTTCCCGATGCATGGGAAGGCTACTTGGCTCCCATACCCGAGGCTGAACAGAGCGACTTAGTAAGCGCCTATTATCAGCGGCTTACCAGTACAGATGCCGCGACTCGCCAAGCCGCCGCAAAGGCTTGGTCAATCTGGGAGGCAAGCACCAGCAAGCTCATTCCCGATGCCGACTTAATGGAGCGTTTTGGAGAAGGTAGCTTTGCCGATGCCTTTGCCCGCATCGAGTGCCACTATTTCATCAATGGCGGTTTCTTCGATAATCCCAATCAGCTGGTAGAAAATGTCGATGCGATTCGTAATATTCTCACTGTTATTGTGCAGGGTCGCTACGACGTTGTGTGCCCAATGACGTCTGCTTGGGATTTGCATCGCGCTTGGCCAGAGGCTGAACTGGTTGTTATAGAAGATGCTGGGCATTCTGCCACCGAACCAGGCATTACCAGCGCGCTGATTGAGGCGACTGATCGGTTTGCATCATTGGCCTAATGCATGAAATTTGGTGTGATAGACCCTACGAATTCTGTGATTTTTGACAATAAATGACAATAAACTGGTTTTTTGGGAAGCGGGTAGCTGACTACATAACCTATCGCTGCCAAAAGCGCTTCTTGTGCGCGTGAGGAATGGGTAGACCCATCGAAGTGTGGAACTCTTGCTGCACTTTGCGAGTGAGCCGCTTGGAAACCTGGCGAACGATTTGGTTCAGTAGCTTGTCGCCAGAGGCCTTGACCAAGTGATCGGGTAATACCTGGATGAAGCGTGGAACTTCTACCCAAGTGGATAGATTGAGTTCCCACTCTACTTGCGTCAGCGTATCGATACTGACAGTGTCAGGGAGGTCTGCTGCTGGTGCCTCGCAGAGCGTCATTGAAGCATTGAAGTCCACGTCGTAGCCCTCTGGCTTGTAGCCAGGCACGGGGATCGTTTCTATACGATAAATGCCTTCTTCCTGCGGTAGAAGGTTGAGCCCAATTTTCGGTTCTACGACGTGATTCAAGCTTTTGAACTTACCGACAGTAAGGCCGTAGCCATTTTCTCCGATGGGCTCTACAGCCATCGGATGAGCGCACCGGTGAAACCAGTCTGGATGAGCATCGAGATACTGTGCCACATGGGCTGCATCCGCATACATCTCCATTTGGCCTATGTAGTTGCCTTGGAAGTGCAATGTTTCTTTTGTTGAAGACTGAGCGTTTGTTTGTGAAGTTTTTTGACTCTCAATTAGACTAGCATTCACTTTAAGAAATTGGGAGCCTAGCTGTTGAGATGATGCGTCAGAAGGAATTTGCATATGGCAATCAAAAAATAGAGGTGGCGGCGCGATTTTGCGGCCGGTCTTACTGCTGAGCCAAATAATGTCCGTACAAACTATTGTTGATGAGACATAAAAGATACTTGCTTTTCAACAATAGCTACTGATATTCATCAAAGCCCTTCGTTTATTTACGGATTAATATGGCAGCTGCTGCCTCTTTGGGTAGTGTCTGTTGCTACGCTTCCGTAGCTATACTGCCTTCATTCGACGGAAAAGTACCGAATCAATTTCACAAGGGAAGCAGAGCTTATGAGAGTGCTAGTTGCAGGGGCGACAGGACAAACCGGGAAGCGAGTTGTTGAGCAGCTGCTAACTCAAGACGGTATTGACGTGCGAGCGCTGGTAAGAGACCGAGAAAAAGCCGCTTCACAGCTGACATCTGCGGTCGAAATCACTGTTGGCGATGTGATGGATCCGGCTAGCTTACGAGCAGCTATGACAGATTGTCAGGCGATTATTAGTGCAACAGGTGCTGTGCCTAGCCTAGATCCTACGGGGCCCTACAAAGTGGACTACGAAGGCAATAAAAACCTGGTGAATGCCGCTAAGGATGCCAAGGTAGAACAGCTGGTGATGGTGTCATCTATGTGCGTTTCTAAGCTTTTTCACCCGCTGAATTTGTTCTGGGGCATTCTCTACTGGAAAAAGCAGGCAGAAGGCTACCTCAAGCAGAGCGGCGTGCCCTACACCATCGTCCGTCCTGGCGGGCTGAAAAACGAAGACAGCACTCAGCCAATCGTGATGTCGTCAGCCGATACGCTATTTGAAGGCAGCATTCCTCGGCAGAAGGTCGCAAAAGTCTGTGTAGAAGCGCTGAGCGAGCCCACAGCCAAAAACAAGGTCGTCGAGATTATCACAAGCGAAACTGCAACAGCCTATTCCATCCCATCCCTATTCGCTAGCGTCGGATAGATTCGGTAGGGGCTCAGCACGGCTGTGCCCTCCGACGATTGGTTAATCTAGCGGTCGGGAATCAGACCCTACTGCCACCCTACTGCCACCCTATTGCCAGATTAAAAGAACCAGCCGTAGCTATGGAGGCCCTTTCCTAAAAGGTTGACTCCTAGATAACAAATCCAAACCACTACAAATCCAGAAGCTGCCAATAGAGCAGGCCGACGCCCTTGCCAACCTTTGGTAATACGAGCGTGCAAATACGCTGCAAATACCAGCCATGTAATCAACGCCCAAGTTTCTTTGGGATCCCAGCTCCAGTAGGAGCCCCAGGCTTCGTTGGCCCAAACTGCGCCTGCGATGATGCCAATGGTCAGCAGCGGAAAGCCTAAGCCGATAATGCGATAGCTAATGTTGTCTAGCGTGTCTGCCAGGGTGAGTTTTTGTAAGGACAGTGTTGCCGCTGAACTGGTTGAAGCCGTGACAGCAGCTGGTGCTTCTAGGACGGCAGTACCGCCACCACTTGTGCTTATTACAGGTTCTGGTGTGGTGGTTTTTATTGCTAGAGTGCTTTCCGCGCGCTTGAGGTCGTATTTACGATTGCGAAAGCCACCTGTGCCGACAGAGCTGCCTTTTAGCTCTACAGATTGTCCTCGGGTGACGATGAGAAATGCGATCGCAATCAAAGATCCCACCATCAGCGCCGAGTAGCTAATTAGCATCACGCTCACATGCATCATCAGCCAGTTGGACTTCAGCGCAGGCACTAGCGGCTCAGAGAGCTGCATTGCGTCCGGCAATGTGAGGGCTGCAAAAGCTGCGATCGCCATCGCCACTGGAGACGTGACAGCGCCTACCCAGCGACTCCCACTCATGCGCTCAGCCGCGAAGTGCACTGCTGTAATGCCCCAAGCGATAAAGAACAGCGACTCATATAGGTTACTCAGCGGAAAGTAGCCGCCTTCTATCCATCTAGCAGTCAGCAGCGCAGCCATACACAGGTTACCTGCGGCCATGCACACGCCGCCGATGAGTGGCAGCACCTTTGCGTTTGAGAACGCTAGCCCGCTCCAGTAGGCCAGCATGGCTAAAAACAAAACGGCGAAGGCGGCATTATCGAGCCAGCTTTCTAGACCTGCAAGGGTTATGGCTGTGCTTTGTAAGCTCAGAAGGTGAGCCGATGGAATGGCTAGAAACATAAGGCCGCTTTGTAACTTGAATGTCTGAAGTTTGATGAAAATTCGTATCTACCATTCTACCGACAGGCGATGCGTCCTGCTATGACTCTGTGTCGTGCGAAGCAATTTGTGACGATATCTTTTGGCCTGTAGCTTCTGAGCTATCAAAAATGTTAAATTCCTGCGGGCTTAGGTAATGAAGCGCGCAGCGTTCGATACATTGTTTGAGAGAAAACGGTTCTGAGGGAAAGCGGTTTTGAGCAAAGATCGCCTCGGATTTGCTGTTGCACAGGTCACGGTTGGCAGTGCCAAAGTCTAGTAAGACTCTATTTATATAAATGTCAGTGAGAGAATAATAATGGACGTAGCAGCACTCTGGGAAAGGTATCAAGACTGGCTTTATTACCATAATGGGCTGGGAATGTATGTAGACATTAGTCGTATGAGCTTTGACGATGCCTTTGTAGAGCAGCTGACGCCTAAGTTTGAGAAAGCTTTTAAGCTAGTAGACGAGCTGGAAGCAGGTGCGATCGCTAACCCCGATGAAAAAAGAATGGTGGGCCACTACTGGCTACGCGATGCGAATCTGGCCCCTTCAGAAAAAATCAAGAAAAACATTGTTGACGGCGTTGCGTCAGTAAAGACCTTTGCGAGCGACATCCACAATGCAAAAGTTACGCCACCCGGCGAAAAGCAGTTTACCGATGTTCTCTCTGTCGGTATTGGGGGCTCAGCTTTAGGCCCTCAGTTTGTCTCTAAGGCGTTAGCTGATGTCAATGCGCCTTTGGATATTCATTTCATTGACAATACCGACCCTGTGGGGATCGATCGCACCTTTGCGGAGATAGGCGATCGCCTCAAGACCACTCTGGTTGTTGTCGTCTCAAAATCAGGTGGGACGCCAGAAACTCGCAATGGCATGGTGGAAGCAAAAGCAGCCTTTGAACGAGCCGGGCTCGATTTTCCTAAATACGCAGTAGCTGTGACAGGTGAAGATAGCAAGCTCGACAACGTTGCTAAGTCGGAAGGGTGGATTACCACTTTTCCCATGTACGACTGGATTGGTGGACGTACTTCTGAGCTGTCGGCGGTAGGATTGCTGCCGGCGGCGCTGCAAGGCGTTGATATTCAGGCAATGCTGGACGGTGCCAAAGAGATGGATATCGCGACGCGTGTCCACAGCCTCAAAGAAAATCCGGCGGCGTTGTTGGCGTTGGCTTGGTATTTTTCCGGTGATGGCAAAGGTGAAAAAGATATGGTGGTGCTGCCTTATAAAGACAGCCTGCTGCTCTTTAGCCGTTATTTGCAGCAGCTGGTGATGGAGTCGCTAGGTAAGGAAGAAGACCTAGATGGCAACACTGTGTATCAGGGAATTGCGGTGTATGGCAATAAGGGATCGACTGATCAACATGCCTATGTGCAACAGCTGCGTGAGGGCGTACCGAACTTTTTTGCCACGCTAATTGAGGTGCTAAAAGATCGCGAAGGCACTTCTGTGGATGTGGAGCCGGGGGTGACGGCTGGTGACTATCTTTCTGGTCTATTGCAGGGCACTCGCCGAGCGCTCTCTGAGAATGGCCGCGACTCTATTACGATTACGGTGCCGGATGTGACGCCTAAAAGTGTGGGTGCTCTGATTGCTCTGTACGAGCGTGCGGTGAGTATCTATGCGTACCTAGTGAATATCAATGCTTATCACCAGCCGGGCGTGGAGGCAGGTAAGAAGGCGGCGGCAGATGTGCTGGATGTTCAGACGACGGTAAGAAAAGCTCTAAGCGAGGCGAGTGGTTCTCTTACTCTGAGTGAGTTGGCTGATAAGGCTGGACTTTCTGACAAAATTGAAAACATCTATAAAATTGTCCGACATCTTGATGCCAATGGGAAAGGCGTGAAGGTTGAAGGTGATTTGAGTAAGCCCGCAACGCTGAAAGTTTCGTCGATTTAGTCAGCTGCTTCGTATCCTAGTTGTAAGCGAAAACGTCTGCTTTGAAATTTCATGCTCCAGGGGAGCGCACGTGTAGGGCAATGCCTTTTACAATGGTGACTCTGTTGTTCTGGGCGTTGCTTTTTATTTGTCATGGCGTTTTCTTCGATTACTCGGGCGATCGCACGCTCCGGCCTCGCTCAAGAACTAATCACAAAACTAGAGAAACAACCGCTCCAGCTCAGCGGCGCCCCTCGACTACCCAAGGGCTTAGTCTCCTCAGCACTGGCTCAAGCCCAGAAGTGCCCTTTGCTAGTGGTTGCCGCAACTCTAGAAGAAGCGGGACGTTGGGCCGCACAGCTAGAGGCCATGGGCTGGGGGACAGTCGCCTTTTATCCCACGTCAGAATCCTCTCCTTACGATACGTTCGATCCCGAGTCTGAACTGATTTGGGGTCAGCTTCAGGTGCTCTCTGATCTGATTAATGGCAAAGCCGATACAGAGAAATTGCCACCGGGTTCTAAGCACTTGGGTGCAATGGCGATTGTGGCCACTGAGCGAGCTTTGCAGCCTCACCTACCGCCGCTGGAATCTTTTCGGCCTTATTGCTTAGAGATTAATCAGGGAATGGAGCTGAATCTCAAAGATTTGAGCCTTCAGCTGGCGAAACTAGGCTATGAAAAGGTTTCGACGGTGGAAACGGAAGGGCAATGGAGCCAGCGCGGCGACATTATTGATGTGTTTCCGGTTGCGGCTGAGCTACCGGTACGCTTGGAGCTGTTTGGTGATGAGCTAGAGCGGCTGAGGGAATTTGACCCCGCCAATCAGCGATCGCTCGACAAAATCGAAACCCTGCTGCTCACCACCACCGACTACGGCCCCATCATTTCTGAAGCGCTAGAAGCCAAAGGCCTACTGAAAGACCTACTGTCTGAAGAATTGCAGGAAACCTTTGCGACAACCAATCAGATAGAAGGCGTTCGTCGATTCCTGGGTTTTGCCTTCGACCAACCCTCTTCCTTACTGGACTATTTGCCAGAAAATACGCTGATCGCGGTCGATGAGCCTGAGCAGTGCCAAGCCCACGCTGACCGTTGGCTAGAGTCGGTAGAAGATCGCTGGAAGGAAGCAAAAGAATCCTTTGAAGCTGACGAGACGCCGCTTCCGAACGGGGAATTGCCTAAACTGCACCGACCTTGGGATGAAGGGCTTGAAGAGATAAATCTATTTCAGCGCGTGGATCTCTCAGAGATTGCTGAGGAAGGTGCGGGGCTGAACTTGGCGAGTCGCCCGGTGCCGACGCTGCCGCATCAGTTTGGTAAGTTGGCTGAGATTTTGCAAGGGGAGCGCGATCGCAAATTCTCTCCTTGGCTCGTCTCTGCCCAACCCTCTCGCTCCGTCGCCCTTCTCCAGGAGCATGACTGCCCAGCGCAGTTCATCCCAAATCCCAAAGACTACCCCGCCATCGACAAGCTTCAGAATCAGCGAATCCCTATCGCGGTGAAATACTCAGGACTCGCTGAGCTAGAAGGCTTCATTCTGCCGACGTTCCGTCTCGTACTGGTCACCGACCGCGAGTTCTTCGGCCAGCATACGCTTGCAACCCCTAGCTATGTTCGCAAGCGACGGCGAGCAGCGTCTAAGAAAGTTGACCCCAATAAGCTACGGCCAAAAGACTACGTCGTGCATCGCAATCACGGAATTGGACAGTTCCTCCGACTAGACAGCCTCACCGTTGATCGCGAGACTCGCGAGTATCTGGTAATCCAATACTCTGACGGTTTGCTACGCGTTGCTGTTGATCAAATGGGAGCGCTATCCCGCTACCGTACATCGGTAGATCAGCGACCTCAGCTAAACAAAATGACGGGCAAGACTTGGGCAAAAACCAAGGGCAAAGCTCGCAAAGCCATCAAGAAAGTGGCTGTTGACCTGCTCAAGCTCTATGCTAAGCGAGCGCAGATGGAAGGATTTCCGTATCCGGTGGACATGCCTTGGCAGCAGGAGCTGGAAGACTCTTTTCCTTATCAGCCAACGCCGGATCAGCTGAAGGCGACGCAGGATGTGAAACGGGACATGGAGAGCGATCGCCCGATGGATCGTCTCGTCTGCGGTGACGTCGGCTTCGGCAAAACAGAAGTCGCCCTACGTGCTATTTTCAAAGCGGTAATTGCTGGCAAGCAAGTTGCCCTACTAGCCCCTACGACGATTCTGACGCAGCAGCACTATCACACCCTCAAAGAACGCTTTGCACCCTATCCTATTCAGCTAGGCCTGCTCAATCGATTTAGAACGGCGAGTGAGCGTAAAGCCATCTTGCAACGCTTAACGACGGGTGAGCTTGATGTAGTGGTTGGCACGCATCAGCTGCTGAGCAAAACCGTGAAATTCCAAGATTTAGGACTGCTAGTTGTTGATGAAGAACAGCGCTTTGGTGTGAACCAAAAAGAAAAAATCAAAGCGATGAAGGCGCAGGTAGACGTACTCACTTTGAGCGCGACACCGATCCCACGAACGCTCTATATGGCACTGTCAGGTGTGCGAGAAATGAGCCTAATTACGACACCGCCGCCTTCTCGTCGGCCCATTAAAACTCACCTTTCACCTTACGATCCCGAAAAAGTTCGCACGGCAATCCGTCAAGAGCTAGATCGTGGTGGTCAAATTTTTTACGTAGTGCCTCGGGTAGAAGGCATTGAAGAAGTCGCTGGTCGAATTCGCGAAGCCGTACCGGGAATTCGGCTAGGAATCGCTCACGGACAAATGCCCGAAGGTGAACTAGAAGCCACCATGCTTACCTTTAGCAATGGCGATGCTGATCTCATGGTGTGTACCACTATCATTGAGTCAGGGTTAGATATTCCTCGTGTGAATACCATCATCATTGAGGACTCACAGAAGTTTGGTCTTTCCCAGCTCTATCAGCTGCGTGGCCGTGTTGGGCGCTCAGGTATTCAGGCTCATGCTTGGTTACTATTCCCTAAGCAAAACAAACTTTCGGATAAAGCCCGCAAGCGGCTGCGAGCCATTCAAGAATTTACTCAGCTCGGTTCTGGCTATCAGCTAGCCATGCGCGACATGGAGATTCGCGGCATTGGTAACTTGCTCGGTGCGCAGCAGTCTGGCCAAATGGAGGTCATTGGCTTCGATCTGTACATGGACATGCTCGAAGAGTCGATTGCTGAAATTCGCGGTCAAGAAATTCCTCAGGTCGATGAAACTCAGGTTGACTTGAAGGTTACTGCATTCATTCCAGCTGACTATATTCCCGATATCGATCAAAAGATGAGCACCTATCGCTCCTTGGTTTCTTCTGACGACAAGCGAGAGCTGATGGAAATCGTTGCTGATTTGAACGATCGCTATGGCTCTTTGCCGCCTTCTGTTGGTCAGCTAGTGAAGGTACTAGAGCTCAAGCAAATTGCAAAACCGCTGGGCTTCTCTCGTATTAAGCCAGAAGGTAAGCAAAATGTACTGCTAGAGACACCGATGGAGAAACCGGCTTGGAATCTGCTGCAGGAGAAACTGCCGAGTCATTTGCAGTCCAGGTTTGTATTTGCACCCGGAAAAGTGACGGTACGCGGGCTAGGGGTGATGAAGCCAGATAAGCAGGTAGAGAGCCTGATCGAGTGGCTTGGCCATATGCAAAGCGCACTGACGGAGCCTGCTTTGGCATCTGTCACTTAAGACCGTGTTTATTCTGGTCTTTTAATCAAGGATTTCCCGGCGCACCATTTCGGTTGTGAGGCTAACGAAGGGGAGGATCTCGTTGATGCGAATTGTCATGTCAGCCGCTCATAGCGCGAATTCAGTATCTATTCGAACTCGTTTTAGAACTCGTCGTTTTAGAACTCGTCGTTACTGCTGTAGCCCATTGGTGCTTCGTTATCGCGCTTAGAGCCGAGTAAATCTAGCTGAGTTACACGAATCACAGGGCTTGTACGCATTGCGCCTGTGCTACGGTCCTGCCAGCTGTCTAGCTTTAGCTGACCGGTCACCCCAATTAAGCTACCTTTGCGCACGTAGTTCGCTGCAATCTCAGCAGTCTTGCCCCAAATCTCAATGTTGAACCAGTCGGGCTGGTCGCTATTTTTCGTTCGGCGATTCACGGCTAAGCCACATTTCGCCAGCACATTGCCAGACTCAAAATAACGAACTTCAGGGTCACGGCCTACCCGGCCTACCAACGTAACGATGTTCACACTCATATTGAGTTAGTTCCTTCTAAAATCTATTAACTTTAACAACCTTCCAAGATTCCCTACAGCGTAAAACTGATAGGCGTTAAATACAATGCCACTAATGACCGTCAATACGGACAGGTAAAAAGCCGTCACACTGACCAAACTCACTGCCTTCGTCTCTGTACACTCAAAGAAGTTGACACTCAAAGAAGTTGCAGAGAGAACGTAAACAAAGAAGTACATATATTCTACTATGCTAGCGAATGAGTCCTTTCTGAAGAGAAAAATATTTGCGGAAATTACTTAATTTCTCTCATGATTTGGCCTCTGACATAGCGTATTAGCTCTCATCTTGACTAGACGGCTTGATAGGAAACGTAATAAAATCCATTCGACTCGTCAGAAATACTAGTATTAACGCTCATTACGGACCCTGCTTGTGGCTTTATTCAATCGCTTATCCCTCTCCCGTGACATGGGTATCGACCTCGGAACAGCAAATACCCTCGTTTACGTGTCGGGGCGAGGGGTTGTTCTGCAAGAACCCTCAGTAGTCGCTATTGATGAAACGGACGGCAAACCTCTCGCGGTCGGTGAAGAAGCTAAGCAAATGCTCGGCCGTACCCCCGGTAACATTCGTGCCATTCGTCCTCTGCGGGACGGTGTGATTGCTGACTTCGACATCGCTGAAGTCATGCTTAAGCATTTTATTCGCCGAGTTCATGAAAATAAGGCCCTAGTATCACCTCGGGTGGTCATCGGTATTCCTAGCGGCGTCACAGGCGTAGAACGTCGCGCGGTGATGGACGCAGCTCTCCAGGCGGGCGCACGAATGGTGTATCTCATCGATGAGCCGGTGGCTGCTGCGATTGGTGCTGGCTTGCCGGTCGATGAGCCTACTGGCAACATGATTGTTGATATTGGTGGGGGCACGACAGAAGTCGCTGTACTGAGCTTGCAAGGAACTGTTCGCAGCGAGTCGGTGCGGGTAGCCGGTGACGAGATGACTGACTCGATTAAGCAGTACATGAAAAAGGTAAATAACCTAGAGATTGGTGAACGCACTGCCGAAGAGATTAAGGTGAAAATTGGTTCTGCCTACCCTAGCGATACGGATGATGAGGTCGCTCTTGAAGTGCGCGGGGTACACATGCTCTCTGGGCTACCCAGAACAGTAACTGTGAAAACGCCAGAAATTCGCGAAAGCATGGCTGAGCCGCTGTCTGTCATCGTGGAAGCGGTGAAGCGAACCCTGGAAGAGACCCCACCAGAGCTGGCCGCTGATATTATCGATCGCGGTATTATGCTGGCAGGTGGCGGCGCGCTTCTAAAGGGATTGGATACTCTGATTTCTCATGAAACGGGTATTGTCGTTCATGTTGCGGCGGATCCTTTGAGTTGTGTCGTGCTAGGTACTGGCCGCGTATTAGAGAACTTCAGCCAAATGGAGCGTGTCTTTAGTGCTAGGTCACGTGATCTGTAGTTTTTAGGCACCGGATAATACTGGTCACGAAAAGTAGTTGAATGCAGTGGCTTAGATGTTCGCCTTAAGACGATGGTGGGATAAAAACGCGCTTAAATCCGGACTGGCTTTGCTGGCAGTCGGGACAGCGATTGGGGTTTATCAAACGAACGGTGCGCCGATTAATGAGGCTTTTCAGCTGCTGACAAAACCCTTCCATTTGAGGAGCGCACCTGAGCAGCTAGAGAATGCTTATATTCTCGATTTGCAGCAGCGGGTAGTTGAGCTAGAGAACCAAAATCAAAAGCTTAGAGAGCTGATCGATTACGAAAAAAATAGCGATTTGGACGTCACCACACCAGCTTCGGTAATTGGACGCAGCGCTGACAACTGGTGGCAGCAGCTGACCGTTAACAAAGGCAGCAGCAATGGTGTCAAAGAAGGCGATTTTGTCACTGGACCTGGGGGCCTGGTAGGGCGAATTACGTCGGTTACGCCCAATAGCGCTCGGGTACTGCTACTGAGCGATCCTAGCAGTCAGGTTGGTGCGAAGATCAGTCGTTCGCGCTCTATGGGCTATATCCGTGGGGAATCGGGTAGCCAGGCAACCATGCTATTTTTTGAAAAATTTCCCGATGCTAAGGTTGGCGATGTGATAGTAACGTCTTCTTTTAGTCGGTTGTTTCCCCAGGGTGTGCCTGTGGGTCGTATTGCAGCGATTGATTCTGACAAAAGTCCTGCACCAGAGGCGACGATTCAGCTATCGGTGCCTGTGAGCAATTTAGAATGGGTCGATATTCACCCCTACACACCCAAGCGTGATGTAGATGCCGCGCCCGCGAAAATCGTCACAGACGATAATCCCTAGCCGTTTATCACTGCTCCTACTTATCGCTGCTCCTATGGCTTCTTTCCGCTCACGGCGCTCTAGTAATACCTTGCCAATTTGGAACTGGGTAGTGACTATTGGCTCTGTTTTGCTGTGTCTGATGATTTTGCCGGTGCGGCTGCCGGGTATGGATATTGTGGGTGTAGGACCCAACTGGCTGCTGATTTGGGTGGTGGCGTGGAGTGTTGGACGTACGCCTTGGGAAGGGGTCGTCGCAGGTATTACGCTCGGTCTATTGCAAGATAGTCTGACAGCCCCGTTCCCCAGTCACATTCTTGGACTTACCATTGCCGGATTCCTCACAGCTCGGCTACATCAGCGTCGCATTTTGCAAGAAGACTTGATTTCGGCTGCACTCGTGGTGTTTGGCCTGGCTATTATCAATGAAACAGCTATGGCGCTTCAGCTGAGCGCTCAGCATGTGTTTAGCGAAGAACCGCTGCACGTTAGCTTAGGTGATATTTGGCTTTACCATCAGCGAGTAGCGCTGAGTTCAGCGATTATCAGTAGTCTATGGGCACCTGTGTTGTTCTATCCGCTCAAGCGCTGGTGGGAAAAGTACAGGCTTCGCGATTAGTTGTTCAAATTTATACAAGTAAGCCGTTTAGCCAAGTAATGTAGGCGAGTTACCTAAGCTACCTGCCATTGCTTTGTCGTGACAACGGCTCGTGCTGCTGTTAGCAGCTCATCGTAAATTTGTGTTGGTTCTAGCGTTTGAAGATAGTCCTTACTTCTGACGCCACAAGCAAGCGCGGCTGACGGCAGGCCAACGGCTTGTGCGGCCAGTACGTCTGCTTCTGTATCGCCTACCATCCAGCTGTCTTGTGTTCGATACCCTTGGTTGCTTTGCTGTGCGATCGCTCTCTCCAATAGCTCAAGCTTCTGCTCCACTCGGTTGCGATGAGCTGCTGTTGCCGAAGATGCGCCATAGATCCCATCGATTAAGTGAGCGAGCCCTTTCGACTTCAAAAAAGCATTGACCTGGCGAGGATGACGCAGCGTCACTAAAATCAACCGCATGTTGGCCTGCCGCAGATGCATGAGGGCCGCTTTCGCAGACGGCTGAGTTTTATCCCAGCGCAGGAGACTGGCATGGTTCACCAGGTTCTCTACCTGCTGCATGTAGCGCTCAAACCAATCTTCGGGGACGCCTGAGCGCATCGCGATGCTGATATCAGCCACCCGATTTTGCTTCAGGTGCCAAAATTCCTGTTTTGATAGGGGCGTTGTTGTCAGCTCTATGCAGGTTTCCTGCCGATATATAAGTGCTATTTCGAGCAGGCCCCGTCGATAGGTGCGATAGTAGCGTTCCGATACATCCACAATCGGTCCATCAAAATCACAAAAGACAACTTGCTGAGCTGGTTTTATACGCTGTGTAGCAGCGACAGTTTTAAAAGGAGAATCCCAGACGGCCATATTGCACAAATGCACTTTTTAACAGGAGCTTAACTTTTTTTAACTTTAACAGTGCTGTTTGCAAATAAACAGTAGGGTATACCACTATTTTGATTAGAAGAGTTAATACCTATGCAACCGTTTGCTTTATAGCCTGAGTGCCGCGTGAAGATCGCGTATCAGCAGTTCTCCCGAGTCAGCCAGAAGGTCACTGGCCCGTCGTTTTCAATTGAGACCTGCATATCTGCGCCGAATTTGCCGGTTTCTACTTTCAATCCGCTTTCTTTTAGTATGTGGATGAATTGCTTGTATCGCTGCTCTGCCACGTCTGGCGGTGCTGCCATCGCAAAGGAAGGTCGCCTGCCTCTGTTGGTGCCACCGTACAGCGTAAACTGGCTGACGACGATTAGCTCTGCGCCAATTTCGGTGACGGATTGGTCAAACCGTCCGTCCTCTCCTTTTGGGAAGAGCTTTAGGTTGAGACATTTTTTCGCCATCCAGGCTAGCTCGGCTTCGGTATCTGTGGATGCGATCGCAACCAACAAATTCAATCCCTTGCCAATAGAGCCCACTACAGACCCGTCAACCGTTACCTGCGATGACCTAACCCGCTGAATAAGTACCCTCATTTAATTGTTGCCTTTACCTACCAGCCTGCTTTACCGGCCTAATCTACCGCCCTAATTTACCAGAGCGATCTACCTACTGGCCTAATCTACTGGCCAAAACCCTTTCCTTTATCGGCACTTTCGACACAAAAGCACTTCTCAATTTGCTCTTTCAGGCTCTCTTCGTCCAAGTTTTGCCCAATCAGCACCAGCTGATTTTTCTGCGGTCGACCCGCCCACTCTTCATCTTCTAGCGAAAATCGCTTGCCGCTAAGGTGAAAGACATGGCGCTTGGGGCTCTCATCAAACCACAAAATGCCCTTTGCCCTAAAGACAGCTGCTGGGAGCTGATTGTCTAAAAAATGCTGAAACTTGCGAATAGCTAGCGGCTGATCGCGATCGAAAGAAATAGAGGTAAAGCCGTCTATATCTAAATGCGAGTGGGCGCTATGGTCGTGGCCATGATCGTGATCGCAGTTTGAGTGGTTGTGCTCACCGTGTGCATGGGCTGAATGATTATGGCTGTCGTGATTGTGCTCTTCGTGCTCATGAGCTGAGTGGTCGTGCTTCGAGTGATCATGGGCCGAATGCTCATGGGTCGAATGATCGTGATCGTGGCTATTAGCAGTTTCTTCTTCGCTAAAGTACTGGTCCGATTCAAATAGGCCTACGCTTAAGATCAGCGGTAGCGGCACGTTTGAATGATCAGTACGCAAGATGCGAGCGTCTTCTTTGATTTCGCGCAGCTTCACTTCAAGGGCGTCGGCGTCGGCGTCGGCGATCAGGTCCATCTTGTTGAGCAAAAGGATGTCGCCGTAGGCAATTTGGTTGTAAGCTGCCTGTGAGTTGAAGAGGTCTAGGCTGTAGTTCTCGGCATCAACGACGGTCACGATAGAATCTAAGCGAGTGAGGTCGCGTAGCTCCGTGCCCAAAAAGGTGAGCGCGACTGGTAGGGGATCAGCAAGGCCAGTGGTCTCTACGACCAAGTAATCGATTTTGTCTGACCGCTCCAGCACTTTGTAAACTGCTTCGAGCAAGTCGTCGTTGATGGTGCAGCAAATGCAGCCGTTGCTCAGCTCCACCATGTTGTCATCACCTGTGGTGATCAGCAGGTCGTTATCGATACCCACTTCGCCAAACTCATTGACCAGTACGGCTGTTTTAAGCCCGCTTTGGTTGGTTAAAATGTGGTTTAGTAGAGTCGTTTTTCCGCTGCCCAAAAAGCCAGTGATAATAGTAACGGGTAGGCCATGCTTAGAATCGTCCATGGACCTATCTGAAGACGTATCTGGGGCAAGCTTCGTAGCAGTCATGTTTTTGGAGTCGATAATAATGGCTCAATTATCACGCATTTGCTAGAAGTTGCGGTGCTAAGTTTACGTCAATTAAAGGATCACGACAGTAAAACGTGTCCTTTCTTTGGAGGTTTCCCTCTACTATTAAATTTCCCCTTTACTTTCGTCTGTCCTCATGAGCATAGCTATTTACAACACGCTTTCTCGCCAAAAGGAAGCCTTTGAAACTCTCACCGAGAATCAGGTGAAGATGTACTGCTGCGGGGTAACTGTTTATGACTACTGCCATTTGGGTCATGCTCGTTCATATATCGTGTGGGATACGATTCGCCGTTACCTTGCTTGGCGGGGCTACGATGTCCGCTACGTGCAAAACTTCACTGATATCGACGATAAAATCCTTAACCGTGCCCGCAAAGAAAATTCATCAATGGAAGCAGTCGCCGAAGAATATACGGCAGCTTATTTTGAAGACATGGCACGGCTCAATATCTTAGAAGCCGACGAGTATACTTACGCTACACGGACTATTGATGGCATCAAGCGCTTGATCCAAGAGCTAGAGCAAAAGGGCTATGCTTACCCGGCCGAGGGCGACGTGTATTACTCGGTACGAAAGTTTGATGGGTACGGTAAGCTATCGGGCCGGAAGCTAGACGATATGGAAGCGGGCCGGAGTGGGCGAGTCGATACGGAAGAAAAATCGATTAAGCGAGACCCGTTTGATTTTGCGCTATGGAAATCGGCTAAACCAGACGAACCTTCTTGGGAGTCGCCTTGGGGGGCGGGTAGACCCGGTTGGCACATTGAGTGTTCGGCAATGGTGCGCGATCACCTTGGAGGCACTATCGATATTCACATGGGCGGTGCAGACCTCCAGTTCCCTCACCACGAAAACGAAATTGCCCAGTCTGAAGCGGCTAATGGTAAGCCACTTGCCACCTACTGGATGCACAACGGTATGGTGAACGTCGATGGCACCAAAATGTCTAAGTCATTGGGCAACTTCACTACGATTCGCAACTTGTTAGACGCGCCAGAAGGCCCTAGCCCAATGGCGGTACGGACGTTTGTGATGCAGTCGCAATACCGGATGCCTTTGGATTTTACTGAAGCTGCGATTTTGGCAGCAAAAAACGGCTGGGAAACATTAAATGAGGGTTTAAACTTTGGGGTTGATCATGGCAAAACGTTGGCTTGGGATGAGCGGGACGTTGAACTCATCTCATCCGCTGTAGAGCAGTTTCAGGTTTCTATGGATGATGACTTTAATACGCCGGGTGCGATCGCAGTCCTCTTCGGCCTAGCAAAAGAACTTCAGCGACAAGGTAACCTCATTGTTCACGAAGGCAAACCAGATGCTGATGCGGTGAAGCTTCAGCAGCAGTGGCAAACCTTAGTTCAGCTAGCAGGGATTTTAGGTCTAGAAGCTCAGACAGCTACAACTGCTACAGGTGGGCTGGGTGATGAAGAGATAGACTCACTCGTTGCCCGGCGTACTGCCGCAAAGCAAAATAAAGACTACGCCGAATCCGATCGCATTCGTAACGAGCTCAGCGACCAGGGGATCACACTAATCGATAAGCCGGGCGGTGTTACGGCTTGGCATCGTTAACTTGATTTAGAGGGTTCTATGCTGGAATTTATCAATCTACCTGAGGGTGAGCTACCGCCAGTTGCGCCTTACTCTCACGCGGTGCGAGCAGGCGACTTTCTGTTTGTAACCGGACAACTTTCTGAAGATCCTGAAACGGGCGAAGTCCTAAAGGAGAGCATCGAAGCGCAGACTGAGCGAGTGATGGATAATCTCCATCGGGTGTTGATTCACTCTGGTAGCAGCTTTGAGAAGGTTGTGATGTCACGGATTTTTGTGACGGACTTTCGGTATTACGAAGCAGTCAATAAAATTTATGCCAGTCGGTTCACCGCCGGTCGCTATCCTGGGCGCACAACTGTCGGGGTCACTGCTCTAGCTGGCTTTGGTGATGTCGAGATTGATCTGATCGTCTACTGCGGCGAATGACGAACCAGTTACCGGCCCAAATCTTCTAAGTCTTCGAGATCCTCAAGGTCTTCAACGGCAGAAAGATCTAAGCACAGTTCCTGAAAGGCCTGATTCCTCGTCTTTCGCGATGTTCTACGGTACTTTTTGGCTTCCAACCTAGGCTCATGCAGTACCTTTCCATCTTCTACTATCTTTACTTTCTCAGTTGCTTCCGCATCTGGCTGCTGAGATAGATTCTGCTGCTGCTTTGTGACTTCATCGAGCAGTGCCAGATAGTGTTCGTAGCGCTCCCACCTGTTTTCTTCTGGGCCCCGCACTACACACCCTGGCTCATCTCGATGAATGCAATTATTAAACTGACAGCTAGCCTCGACTAGACGCTGACGAATCTCTGGAAAATAATCGCTTAGCTGCTCCGCCGTCGTGACAATATCGGGCTGGTTGAACCCTGGCGTATCTGCTAAAAAGCCACCTTCTGGCAGCTCAAAAAGTTCTACATGACGAGTCGTGTGTCTACCTCGGCCCAGTTTTCCAGATACCGCACTAACTCTTAAGTCTTGCTCAGGAATCAAACGGTTCGTGAGACTCGACTTACCTACCCCTGAAGGACCAGCAACGACTGTAATTTTGTCTTGCAGTGCGGCAATCAGCGTTTTGGGTAGCTCGGTGTCATGTTGAATGCTGACCATGAGCGGTTGATAGCCCCACTCGGCCAAGCGCGATCGCCAGTCACCAGCCACTTCATCGCTAATTAAGTCGCGCTTATTCAGGCACAGTGTAATCGAAAGGCCAGTTAGCTCTGCTTTTACCAAAAAACGGCTGAGCTGATGCGGATCCAAATTAGGTTCGGCTAAGGCAAAAACTAGCAGAATCTGATCTACATTGGCGACGGGTGGGCGATCTAGGAACTTTTGTCGAGGCTGGATGGCCGCGATCGCACCTCTCATGCCCTGCCAATCAGGCTCCTCTACCGTGACGCGATCGCCCACCATAATCTGCTGATTCAGCTTCTTCAGTAGTCCTCGCCGAATGCACAGCAGCACAGGCTTATCACCAATACCCTCAAGACCAACAGCTTCTTCAGAAACCGTAAGCTGAACTGAATAATAGTTCGCCTGAATCGCAATCACCGTTCCCTGCCAGGGCCCAGTTGCTTTAGCCGTAGTTACCGAGTCAATAGCCGTCAGACTCATAAATCTGCTGGTCGACGCACTTGCAATGCGAAATACTCAGTACGGTCTTCAATTGCTTCTATGCCGTACCCATCCATCTTCAAGCTGTCAGGCACCTGCTCAATCGGTTCTCCAGGATCTAGCCACACTTCTAGCAGCGAATCCGCAGGCATCTTTTCCAACTTCAGTTTCGTACGGACAAAATTCAGTGGGCAGGGCGTTCCTCTCAGGTCTAGCTGTTCATCAGCTGCTGCATTAGATACTACATCAGCCATTAAAGAGGCCTCCCAAAAAGCCTTCCTTCTTACCCTTGCCAACCACCTCGCCTCGAATCTCGGCCAGCTGAGCAAGCAATTCCTTCTCCTCAGTTTTAATCCGAGTCGGAATATCTACCTTCACCGTAATCAAATGTTTGCCTCGGCTGACCGGATTCCCTAATCTTGGCACCCCTCGTCCATCTAGAGACAGCACAGTATTTGGCTGTGTCCCGGCAGGTACCTGCATCGTCACCTCGCCATCCACCGTTTCAATATCTAGCTCACAGCCCAAGATTGCCTGCAAGTAGCTCACCTTCAAGTCCGAGAGAATATCAATACCGTCGCGCTTGAACTGCTCATCTTCACTGACCACCAGATAAACGTACAAATCACCTGCCGGGCCATTGCGTTTACCCGCATCGCCTTCGCCAGATACCCGCAGCCTAGTGCCGTTCTCCACGCCTGCAGGAACGGTGATTTTTAGCTTTTTATTAGTTTGCTTTTGGCCACTGCCACCACAGGTCTCACAGCGATCTTCTACGACCTCGCCGCTGCCATTACAGGTGGGGCAAGTGGAAACTTGATTGAAAATTCCAAAGGGTGTGCGTGTAGCGCGTCGCACTTGACCGGCACCGTTACAGGTTGAGCAAGTGCGCGGGCGGGTACCAGGTTTTGCTCCAGATCCATTACAGGTGGTGCAGGTTTCCAAATGGCTAATCCTAATCTCTTTCTCGCCACCAAAAATGGCTTCCTTAAAGTCGAGTTTGAGGTTGAGCCGCAGGTCATCGCCGCGCATTGGCCCCCGGCGACGCTGACCTTGTCCGCCGGGCTGACCCGAAAAGCCATTGAAAAAACTCTCAAAAATATCGGCAAATCCACCCATATCCTGAAAATCTTGAAAACCACCTCCGCCAGCTGTGGCTGCACCGCCAACGCCTGCCTCGCCAAACCGGTCGTAGCGAGCGCGAATTTCGGGCTCCGAGAGTACTTCGTAAGCCCTACTGACTTCCTTGAAGGTATCTTCGGCACCTTCATCCTTATTGACGTCAGGGTGATACTTGCGCGCTAGCTTACGGTAAGCACGCTTGATTTCATCTTGCTCGGCGCTACGCGCAACACCCAGGGTTTCGTAGTAATCACGGGCCATAAAACGTCAGTCAAGAGAGAGAACTATAGCGTTTGTCACTTAGCTGAGGTACAGCACATCGGCTGAAATCGTTGAGTAACAACGGGCCAAGCGACTAGCGTTTCTCGAATGCATTCGAGAAACGCTACAAATATTATGTATCAATACACATTGACCCATTGTATAGCAAACATTCGGATGCATTGGATGGCTTTTGTGCAAATCTCTATTCTATTCAGTGACCTGTATTTAGGAGCCTTTACTCGATCGCCTCGTAATCCGCTGCGACAGTGCTATCGATATCAAACTCTTCCTCGGCTGCTCGGCTGAATTCGGTTGCGGTAGCCACAATGGTGTCAGCCGGAGAAGCATTAGCCGATGAGGCCGCCGTTGCTGATTGGAAGACAGGTGCTTGAGGCTGGGGCACAGGTGGCGTTGGGCTCATTTCACTGGCTTTTGCTACGACACCTATGCTGACACTGGCACCGTTATTGGCGGCCTCATCGGGTGCGGCATTTGCTTGCCCCATATTTGCGCCAGGCATTTCGTTGTTAATGCCATCCATGCTGTCGTCGCTGGCGACCTGACGATACATGCCCGCACCGATGTTAAATATGGTTTGCTGTAATGCGTCCAGCTTTTGAACCAGGTCAGCTGGTTGAACATTCTTATCGGCAACAGCTGCTCTGAGGGCGGCGGCTTCAGCTTCAGCCTGCGCTCTGAGTTCTTCAGAAATGCTGCCAGCGCTGTCGCGTACGGCTGATTCATAGCTATAAAATAGCGAATCTGCTTTGTTTTGCAGCTCAGCAACGACTTTGCGCTGTTCGTCTTCACCGGCATATATTTCGGCTTCCTCTTTCATCCGCGCGATTTCAGCTGGTGAGAGTCCACCTCTATTCGTAATCTTGATACTCTGCGCGCGGTTTGTGCCTCTATCCTTCGCAGACACCTGCAAAATACCGTCAGCGTTAATCTCAAAGGAAACCTCAATTTGAGGGACGCCTCTAGGTGCGGGTGGAATGCCTGTGAGTTCAAAGCGACCCAGGCTTTTGTTATCACGGGCCATTGCCCTTTCGCCCTGCAAAGCGTGGACTTCTACAGACGTTTGGCCATCGGTCGCGGTCGAAAACGTTTGGGTCTTGCTGGTAGGAATGGTGGTGTTGCGCTCAATAATTTTGGTGAAAACATCGCCCAGCGTTTCGATGCCCAAAGAAAGCGGCGTGACATCGAGCAGCAGCAGGTCTTTGACTTCGCCGCCCAGTACGCCAGCTTGAATAGATGCGCCCAAAGCAACGGCTTCGTCAGGATTGACCGAACGGTCGGGCGCTTGACCATCAAAAAAGCTAGTGATGGCTGCTTGTACTGCTGGGATTCGAGTAGATCCGCCAACGAGCAAAATGCGATCAATATCTGGGGCTTCTAGTTCAGAGTCCTTTAGGGCCTGCTTTACGGGTTCTAGGGTGTTTTGTACTAGGGACGCTGCAAGTTCTTCAAATTGCGATCGCGACAAAGTCATCTCTAAATGCTTTGGCCCTGTCTCATCAGCTGCGATAAACGGCAGGTTAATGGATGTCTTAGCCATTGTCGACAGCTCAACCTTGGCCTTTTCCGCAGCTTCGCGAATACGCTGCAAGGCCATGCGGTCATTAGTCAGGTCCATACTTTCCTTTTGGCGGAAAGCTTCTGTCATCCAGGTAACAATGCAGTTGTCAAAATCATCACCACCGAGATGGTTATTCCCTGAAGTTGCCTTCACCTCAAATACGCCATCGCCTAGCTGCAAGATAGAGACGTCAAAAGTGCCGCCGCCTAAGTCAAAAACTAAGACAGTTTGATCTTGATCTTGCTTGTCAAGACCGTAGGATAGCGCAGCCGCAGTGGGCTCGTTAATGATTCGGAGGACTTCTAGCCCGGCGATCGCACCTGCATCTTTCGTTGCTTGCCGCTGTGCATCGGTAAAGTACGCCGGAACAGTTATCACCGCTTGAGAAACCGGCTCTCCTAGGTATGCCTCAGCATCGTTTTTGAGCTTTTGAAGCGTCATGGCTGACACTTCTTGTGGCGTAAAGCTCTTGGCACGAATCATCACATCAACGGTGTCATCTTTACCGCGAGTGCATTTATATGGAACGCGAGATCGCTCAGTCTCTGTGTCATCCCAGCGCCTACCAATAAACCGCTTGATGCTGTAAACCGTATTTTCAGCGTTGGTTACAGCTTGCCGCTTAGCAAGCTGTCCTACCAGCCGCTCGCCGCCTTTGGCAAAGCCAACGATGCTAGGTGTAGTGCGGCCTCCCTCAGTGTTTGGAATCACCACCGGCTTACCGCCTTCCAGCACAGCTACACAGCTGTTTGTTGTTCCTAGGTCGATACCGATAACTTTTCCCATAATCCGCTCGAACAGTTCCATGAAGTTCGCGCCAGGCTTACGTGAACCTACCGACCCTCTCCCTGTGCCTTTACAAGTCTGCGCTCGTAAAGCATGGGTAAATTCGGCGCTACCCCTCTGGTGATGAGTCGCTAGATTCAGCTGAAGGGTCCAGTGGCGTCGCCACCTTGACCATCGCATGGCGTAAGACACGCTCTCCTAAAACATACCCACGGACGAACTCATCAATAACAGTGCCTTCTGGATATTGGTCCGTTGGTTCACGCATAACCGCCTCGTGCAAATTCGGGTCAAACTCTTGCCCTTCACAGCGCATTGGCGACACACCCAATTTTTTAAGCGCTTCAATTAACTGTTTATAAACGCCTTGATAGCTCTTATGAATAGCCATCTCTCCATCGTTCTGGGGCTTGATTTGATCGCGAGCACGCTGGAAATTATCCACCACTTCTAGCAGAGAGCTGATGGTATTACATTTGACCTGCGTTTCTAAATCTTCGCGTTGCTTATCGGTCCGCTTCCTAAAGTTGTCAAAGTCAGCTGTGAGGCGAGTAAACTGGCCCGTTCTATCTTCTAGCTGTGATTGCAGCTCAGCCACCTGTGCTTGCAGGGCAACGCGCGCGCTTGCCTCCTGGGCGAAGGCATCCTCTGCTGAAATATCGTCGTCAGCCACGTCAGCGGGACTACTCTCGGTATCGTTTTGGGCATCGTCAGATGAAAAAGCCTGCTCAAAGTCAATATCTGCTGATGCATCCTCCAATCGCAGCTCTTCAATATTGTCTGCTTTGCCTTCCATTCCTGGCTGGCTATCACCCTGCTGATTTTCGTTTGTGTCCGCATCCATTATGTAAACCTCTTCATTCCCAGTCGCTCGGAGCTACTTAGAAAAATACTACCTGAGCTTTATTTACCCTGTCCATATTAAGAGTGTGCGGCACACTTGTGGAACGGTTTCCCGTATCGGGTTATCCCCATTCCCTTTTTTCTCCAGAAGTTAGGTACTAGCACAGACACCGTACTGAACATTGGTTTTGGCTTTGTGGGCACACTGATGGGAGATTTTTCGCATCGGCCATGACAAATTCTTCATCTACGCGGAAGGCGCTCGTTCTACAAAAGAGCTTTTCGCCTTTCAGCAGCAAGCTCATTCAAACTGGCTTTGTAGACGGCTCCCAGATGCAACAAGCGCTGGTAGAGAGCCGCCAATCAGGCCGCGCGCTCACCGAAGTCTTAGAGTCGATCGCCGGAGCTCAGCTCACTCCCGAACTGCTGCGGCAGTACAAGAAGCAGCAGCTGTTCGAGCTGAAGATTCTCTATGGCGTCGAATCTCTCGACCCCGAAGTAGAAGAGATTTCAGAAACGCAGGTTACTAAGCTCATTGGTAGCCTCATTCCTGTCGATGTTTGCCGTCGTCATCAGCTAGTGCCGCTCTCTTTAGATAGTGAGGGCGATCGCAAGTCTGTCCTTGTGGCGATGGTTGACCCCGAAAACCTAGAAGCGCAGGACGATCTCAATCGGATTTTGCGTGCCAAGCAAATCGTGCTTAGACGCATGGTCATCACCATTGAAGACTATCAGCGTCTGATTGCTAAGTTCTTGGATGAGCAGGTCGCCAAAGAAAAAACAGAAAAGAAAAGTAAGGTCACTGCCGAGAAGAGTAAAAAGAAAAAGCCCGTAGCTCCCGTTGAAGTTAGTACGAACTTAGAAGATCTCGATTTAGGAGAATCTGACGGACTAGAAGACGTTGACGAAGGCGATGCTGACTTAGGCGAAGCGTTGCAGGATGCAGGCGCTGCGCCTGTTATTGCACTGGTTAACAAAATTTTGGTTAAGGCACTTCAAGAAGAAGTATCCGATATTCACGTCGAGCCTCAAGAAGAGTTCCTGCGCATCCGATTTCGCAAAGATGGTGTTCTGAAAGAAGCCTTTCCCCATCTTCCTAAAAAGATCATTCCAGCTGTGACAGCTCGCTTCAAAATCATTGCTGAACTCGACATTGCTGAACGTCGTCTCCCACAAGATGGTCGTATCCGCCGGGTATTTCAAGATAGAAAGGTAGACTTCCGAGTCAGCACCCTACCTAGTCGATATGGCGAGAAAGTTGTACTGCGAATTTTGGACAACTCATCGACACAGCTAGGTCTTGGTGCGTTGATTACCGACGAAGAAACCCTCCATATTGTTCAAGACATGGCCAAAAGACCATTTGGCTTGATTTTGGTGACAGGCCCTACCGGTTCTGGTAAAACCACCAGTTTGTATTCGGTTCTTTCTGAACGCAACGATCCGGGCGTAAACATCAGTACGGCGGAAGACCCTATTGAATACGCGTTGCCAGGCATCACGCAGGTGCAGGTTATTCGCGAGAAGGGAATGAACTTTGCCGCTATTTTGAGATCTTTCCTGCGGCAAGACCCAGACGTGATTCTGGTCGGTGAGACCCGTGACCCTGAGACCGCGAAAACAGCAATTGAAGCGGCTCTGACTGGACACCTAGTATTGACGACGCTGCACACCAATGACGCTGCAGGTGCGGTGGCACGACTGGGTGAAATGGGGGTTGAATCTTTTCAGGTCGCCAACTCTTTGGTTGGCGTTCTAGCTCAGCGGCTTGTGCGACGAGTCTGCGGCGAATGCAAAATACCCTATCAACCCACCGCAGAAGAACTGGCCCGGTATGGCATAACTGCCACTAAAGATGTCGACATGACAGTGTACAAAGCTAACAAAGTGCCGCTTGATGAAATCGAGTCTTTGAAAGCCTCAGGGCAGCTGTGTGGCAAGTGCGGTGGTAGTGGATACAAAGGCAGAGTAGGTGTGTACGAAGTAATGCGCGTCACCGAGCGGCTTCAGGAATACATCACGCAAGGTGCACCCTCTGACCAAATTAAAGAGATTGCCGTCGAAGAGGGGATGAATACGCTGCTGGCCTACAGTTTGAATTTAGTTAAAGAGGGACACACCACCTTCGAGGAAGTTGAGCGGGTAACCTTCACTGACAAAGGCCTTGAAGCTGAACTCAAAGCCAAACGCAAGAGTGTACTGTCTTGTACTGGCTGCTCGGCCACGCTCCATCATGAATGGCTAGATTGCCCTTATTGTCTCACCCCACGGTTTAAGGACTAGCTTTTTCTCCTTCTTTTTACCAAGCCCACGCTCAACACACTTCAAAAACACCTACTTAAACTCAACAGGATTGTCCCATGGAATTAATGATCGAAGACTTGATGGAAGAAGTTGTTGAGCGTGGTGGCTCTGACTTGCACCTGTCTACAGGTCTTCCCCCCTATATCCGCATCAGCGGCCATCTCACTCCAACCGATCATCCTCCGATGTCGGCAGACCAGTGTCAGCGGCTGATTTTTAGTATGCTGAACAACTCACAGCGGAAAATCTTGGAGCAAACGTGGGAGCTGGACTGTTCTTACGGTGTACGTGGACTCGCTCGTTTCCGGGTTAACGTATACAAAGATAGAGGAACTTATGCAGCTTGCTTGAGGGCTTTGAGTTCTAAAATTCCAAGTTTGGATGTGTTGGGTTTGCCGCCGATTGTTACTGAACTATCAGAGAAGCCAAGAGGGTTGGTATTGGTGACAGGGCCTACGGGCTCTGGTAAAACCACGACGCTTGCTTCTATGATCAACAATATCAATGTGACTAGAGCTGAGCACATTTTGACGGTGGAAGACCCGATTGAGTTTGTCTATGAGCCAATCAAGAGCTTAATTCACCAGCGTCAGGTGGGTGAAGATACCAAGAGCTTTTCGAACGCGCTTAAAGGTGCTTTGCGTGAAGACCCAGATGTGATTCTGGTGGGTGAGATGCGTGACTTGGAAACTATTTCGCTGGCGATTTCGGCGGCAGAAACAGGTCACTTAGTGTTTGGTACACTGCATACCAGTTCGGCTGCGCAGACAGTAGACAGAATTGTAGACGTGTTCCCTCCGGCCCAGCACCAGCAGGTTAGGGTGCAGCTTTCTAATTCCTTAGTGGCTGTGTTGAGTCAGTGTTTGGTTTCCAAGCACAATCCTAAGCCAGGTGAGTTTGGTCGGGTGATGGCTCAAGAAATTATGGTGGTGACGCCGGGTATTTCCAACATGATTCGTGAGGGTAAGACCGCTCAGATTTACGGTGCGATTCAGACCGGTGGTCGGTTAGCGATGCAGACCCTTGAGATGGCCTTAGCAGATTTGTATAAGGCTAAGGTTATTAGTTTTGAAGCCATGATGTCGAAAACCTCTCGCCCTGAAGAGATTCAGCGATTGGTCGGTGCGCCGCCTAGTAATGCTAAAGCAGCCGCAAAGTCGGGTCGCCGATAAAAAATAGCTACAACCTGTTCATACTAAGCCATTCAAAAATTAACTCATGCCAACCTATGTTGCTACAGGCCGAGATACGGCGGGCAAAACGACCCGTCGTAAAGTAGAGGCCGATTCACCTGCTGACGCGCGTACGCTGATTAAAAGTCAGGGTATGCATATTCAAGATCTGAAAGAGCAAAAGGGCCTTAGCTTTAACTTTCAGGATTTTTCAACGTCTATGACGAAGGTGACGGTGAAAGACAAAGCCGTCTTTTCGCGTCAGTTTGCAGCGCTGGTGTCTTCCGGCGTTGCCTTGGTGAGAGGAATTGGTATCTTGTCTGACCAGTGCCCTAATCCTAAGTTGAAAGTGGCTTTGACTCAGATCAATGCAGATGTGCAGCAGGGAACGAGCCTTTCTGAGTCGATGGGTAAGCACCCTGATAGTTTCGACAATCTGTACGTGAGTATGGTGCAAGCGGGTGAAGTGGGTGGTGTGCTTGATGAAGTGCTGAACCGTTTGGCAAAGCTACTGGAAGATTTGAATCGGTTGCAGAACCAGATTAAGTCGGCAATGGCCTATCCGGTGACAGTAGGCTTTTTGGCGGTGACTATCTTTGTTGGTTTGACGGTGTTTTTACTGCCAATTTTTGCGGATATTTTCACTGACTTGGGCGCTGAACTGCCGCTGTTTACTAAGGTCTTGATGGCTATTAGTAAGATGCTGCGGACGTGGTACTTGGTAGTGGGTTTGATCGCTTTTATTATGGTGGCGGTGTTTGGCTATAAGCAGTACTACAAGACGCCTGTGGGTAAGGTGACGATGGACGGCTTCTTTTTGAAGATGCCGCTGTTTGGTGACTTGTCGCAGAAGTCGGCAACGGCTAGATTTTGCCGAACGTTTGGCTCGCTGTCGCGTTCGGGGGTGCCGATTTTGACGGCGCTGGAGATTGTGCGGGATACCTCGGGCAATCAGGTAATTGCGAATGCGATTGATGCGGCTCAAACGGAGATTCAGGGGGGTGGCATGATTAGCCCAGCGTTGGAAGAACACGGTGTGTTTCCGGTGATGGCGATTCAGATGATTGCCATTGGTGAGGAAACGGGCGAGTTAGACCAGATGCTGATGAAGGTGGCTGACTTCTACGAGGATGAAGTGGAGCAGGCGGTGAAGGCGCTGACAAGCATTATGGAGCCGATTATGATTGTTGTGCTTGGTGGCATGGTGGGTTCGATTCTGGTGGCGATGTATTTGCCTATGTTTAAGGTGATGGATCACCTGGGTTAGGACAGATCGACCAGGGTGCAACATACAGAAAGAATTTGAATGACGCAAAAGGTCTGGGGAACAATCTCTGACCTTTTTTTTTGGAGATTGCTATAAATCTATGCCTAGCCTGCCTTGGCTGCGTGGACGACAGAATGCTGTAGTTACGAGATGTTAGAGCTGTTTTAGCATTGTCATTAGGGTTTGGAACATGATTAATCCTACAACTGTAAGACCAGTACCAATTCCTGTCCATTTGCGTCTTTCCCAAAATTTAAAAACGAACACAAAGACAGCAAAAGGAACAGCACAACAGAGGAGGCCCCAAGTAGTGCTGGCCTGAAACGCATCAACGTAAACGATTATGATGCCTACGAATATGGCTATTATGCTAAGCAATGATGCTGCATTGATTAGCTGTAAGTGTGTCATTAAATGTTTCTCAAGATGTAGCCGTAAGAAAATACACCGATTGATCTGAGTTTTCCTGATGTGGATGGCGTTTTCTGTTGGGGCAGACGCGTTTGTGTTAATTCAGAATCTCTTTGAGTTTGTGTTGGTTCCAGAGGTCTTGGTAGAGTCCGGGCTGGGTGACGAGTTCGTTGTGGGTGCCGGATTGGGCGATGTGGCCTTGGTCCATGACGAGAATGCGATCGCACGATGCAGCCGCCGACATTTGATGCGATACAAAGATCACTGTTTTCTGCTGTGTGCCACCGGAGAGATTCGATAAAATCTGTGTTGCGGTTTGATTGTCTACACTTGCCAGCGCATCGTCTAGTACGAGGATGGGGGCGTTTACCAGCAGGGCACGTGATAGGGCTGAGCGCTGGCGCTGACCGCCGGAGAGGGTGATGCCGCGTTCGCCGACGAGAGTTTTGTATTGCTGGGGGAAGTTGAGGATTTCGCTGTGGAGCTGGGCTTCTTTGGCGGCGTGCTGGATTTCTGGTAGCTCGGCCATGGGATCGCCGTAGCGGATGTTGTTTTTGATAGTGGTGCTGAAGAGGAAGCTGTCTTGAGGGACGAATGCTATTGCGCCGCGCAGGTCACTTAGCTCAATTTCGGTGACATCGTGACCGTCTAAAAAGAGCTGCTGACTTTCGATTTCTAGCAGGCGGGGGAGGGCCATAGCCAAGGTGGATTTGCCTGAACCGATGGGGCCGACGACGGCAATGGTTTGGCCAGGTTCGATGGAGAAGCTGACGCGGTTGAGGGCGGGGACTTTTGCGCCGGGGTAGGTGAAGGTGAGGTTGCGAGCGGTGAGGTTGCCGACAGGGGTTGGAAGTGCGATCGCCTCAGAGGTATCTCGAATTTTGGGCTGAGCATCGAAAATGGCTTCAATGCGGTCTAGGCTGACCTCGCCGCGTTGGTAGGCCGTAATGGTAAAGCCTAGGAGCGCCGTAGGGAAAACCAGCTGCTGAATGTAGAGAATAATGGCGACGAAATCACCGGGTGTCAGCTGGCCAGAGATGATTGCTTGAGAGCCGATTCCAAGAGCGATGACTAAACTGAGGCTGGCAAACCCGCCGAGTAAAGGAAACAGCGTGTTTCGAGTTTTAGCGAGGGCGAGGTTAGCGGTGAGCAATCCTTGGTTTCGGCGGGCGAAGGCGCGACGTTCGTTTTCTTCTTGGGCGTAGATTTTGACCAGTGAAATGCCGCCCATGTCTTCTTGAATGAGATCGCTGAGGCTAGAGATTTCTTCTTGCACGTCGAGCTGTTGCTTGCGCAGACGACTGCCAAAGACGGCGACTACGCCAAACATGAGCGGATAAACCGCCAAAGAAAAGAATGCCACGCTGCCATTGAGCCCCACCATGGTTGGCACAATCATGACGTAGGCAAAGAGTGTGTTGGCCATACTGAGGACGGCAAATCCTAGCAGGCGACGAATATTGTCGACATCGCTAGTGGCTCGGTTGATGAGGTCTCCAATGGTGTTACGACCAAAGTAGGCCGGTTCTAGCGTAAGTAAATGCTGAAAAATTCGCTGCTTAAGGTCGAATTCGACTTGACGGCCAGCGCCAAATAGAAAAATCCGAGAGGACATGCGAATTACCCACATGACGCTAGCTAGCACCAAAACCAAAATGACGAAGAGGAGCAGCCGATTAAAGGTGAAGGCAACCGTCAGCTCATCGACGATGTATCCGATAATTAGCGGAATGGTGACCCCTAGTGCATTGACCACGAGCAGTGCAATGAGTCCGCATGTCACCTGCTTCCAATGGGGCCTGAGATAAGAGGCGAGTCGATTGAATTTGGATTGGGCCATGGGAAAGGAGGAGAGAACCGAGGCTATAGCAAAGGGGCCGACGTGGTAATCACGAGCAGCCCCTCATTATGTTACACAGGTTACCGATGTTTGGTGATGCGTTTGGCGGTGGGATTGGCTGCGGCTTTTGGTCGCAGCCACACCTAAGGACTAAACCTCAATAGTAGAGTTCCAGCCAAAGTTGAAGTTTGGTAGCCAGCCTCTGAGGAAGTAATAAAGCGAGGTGAGCAGCTCGTTCCAGTAGCGGGTGGTGATTTGCAGGGCGTCGACACTGGGTAACAGGTCGGGCACACGCCTGAGCAAGCTGCCGCCTGTTTCGAACTGTGCAGTGTAAAAGTCGGTGGGCTTGGCGACGACTTGCAGGTTCATTTTTTCAAAAGAGAGAGCGGCGCGAGACATCACAATTGCAGGGGCAACGATGACGACACGCGGATCGTCTCTGGTGGCTCCAGGTTCTCTTCGCGCGTCGGCAGCGGCAATAATTTCTTGATCGACTAAGAGTTTTTCGACGTCTTCTCCAGCGTCACGAATGTTGAATCCTGTGTTTTCAACCCGGATATCTGCGGGGGCTACCCCGTTGATCGAAAGGATGCTGCGAATGATACCTTGCTGCGCAGAATCGGCGTCGCCCGTGCCAGCTGTGACAATGACGTAGGGGAACGCGCCCCTAGCTCTGGCCTGCTGATAGAGATTGGAGGCGTAGATTAACCGAGGGGCAAGTGAGGTGTTGATAGAGACGTCATCGGGGTTGGTGGTATTGGAGACGGAGAGGGCTTTGTCGATGTCGTTACTATCGCCGAAGACAACAATTGCAGCAGCGCGGCCAAGGTCTCCTTGTTCGAGAATTTCGCCCGGCTGACAGACTTCGCCGCAGACTTCGGCTCTCGATTGATAAGCGGTGCGGACAGCTTGCTCAGCGTCGCTAACCAGCCACTGAGAAGAGAGTGGAATGCTGAAGAAGATAAGAATGCCAAGGGCGATCGCAGCCGGTGTGCCTTTGATCTTTTTGACGCCATCGCTGAGAGCGGCCCCTAGAAAGACAATGGCAGCGCCCAACGGCGTAAGGGGAAAAGATAAAATTCGCCAAATGACTTGAATGGTGCCGTCGTCTGGCGCGGCAAAAGAGGCAATGAGTAAAAGCACCAAAATGACGCCACCCAACCAAGTCAGGTACTTCTGGTCAATGATTTTTGTGAGGACGTACCAGAGCAGAAGCCCCACTGAGGCCCAGAGTAGGATACGGGTGAGCAATACCAGCATTTGCGTTTCTCTTTATGGATAGCAAGCGTGCGGATGCATTCGTGCGCTTGCGCGCCACTTAGCCCGCAGCACTTAACGGTTTCAGCAGTCAATATATATTGAGCTAAGTGGCCAAAGTTACAGATCGCGATGGCAGGCGACCGATGTTATTTAAGCACTTTGTTGAAGAGTTAAGCATATTCAGACCGTTTCGGCCAATAAAAAAGCGAACGCCGATGAGAGCGTTCGCTTTTTTATTGGCTAAGTTGGCGGGTGAGAGTGGCTCAGCACGCGATTCAAACCAGCTTCAGGTTGGGATACTCGGCAATCAACTCATCAGCGGTCAGCGTCTCGCCTGATTTTTGCGGTGTCCACAGAACTTCGACTGCCATTAGCTGGTCGCTGGAGATCGCACCGATTTGGTTGATGGCTCGGCGGACGTCTTCAGGCGAGGTGGTGGATTTGGGCAGGTTGAGCTTGCTTTGGGCTGCGACGAGGACGGTGGCTACGATGTATTCGCCAGGTGCGTCGGGTATATCTAGTTCGCCGCTGCTACCCAGTGCTGCTTTGGCTTTGGCTTGAGTGAGCTGGGCATTTACGTTGGAAAGGCTCTCTCCGGTGAATTTGCTGCGTTCGGCAAGGGCGAGCTGGTTGAAGGCTTGCTCAGCGGCAAGAAGGCGAGTTTGGTCCGCTTCGATATCGGCATAGGCCCAATATTCGGGGTGGCGAAGTAGAGCCAGAGTGGTTTCCTGGAGGACTTTTGTCAGGCCAGCTGAGGTGCCGGTGTCGGCAGTGGTTGCTAGCTTGTTTAGATCGGCTTGGAGGTCGCGGGCCTGGGCCAGAAGGCCAACTTGAAGACGCGCCACGGAAACTGTGGGATTGCTGCTGGTGGTCTCTAGGCTGTCACCGCCGACACCGGCATTGCGGAAGCTGCTAATGAGGAAGTTGGCAACTGCGATCGCAATGAAAATACCAAACAGACCGCCCATGCCACCGCCAAATCCAAAGAAGGGCATGATGAATGGAAAACCAAAACCACCGCCAGGATAGTAGCCACCACCATAGCCTCGGCCACTGTAGCTAGAGGGCCCTCGTCGAGTAGAGCGACTAGGCGAAGAGTAAGACCGGCTAGGGGCGCGGAAACTGCCGCCACCCATGCGACCACCTGAACGTGCTGCCATTGCACCATCTGCTTGAGAAAAGATGAGAACGGCAGCGAGGGCAAACACAAAGCAGGTTTTGAGAACGGCTTTGAGCTTTGACTTGAATGCTTTGCCCAGGAGGGGACTGACGGTGGTTTTCGTGTTTTCAACCATGATTCTTATTTTAACGGCTGTCTATTTGTTACTTACTGTAACGCTTTTACCAGGGTCACTGGTGAGCGCCATGCCTATCAAAAGGAGTGGATTCCCGTACTCGTTTGTACGCGTTGTCTCCTGTGTTGAGTGGGCTTTAACCTCCACCGACAATGGTCACAATCTCCAGGCGATCGTTCGATTGCAGCGTAGTGGATGTCCACAGCGCTCGGGTCAAAATTTCGCCGTTGTATTCAATAGCGATGAGCTGAGGATTGAGCCCTATTTGCTGCAAAAAGTCGGGGAGGCGAGTGCCTCCTGGGCAGGTTTTGGTTTCGCCATTTACCTGGAGGGCAATGGCATTGAGAGAAGTATCCATCGGATGTGTGAACTACTTGAGTGTGTTGACCATTGGACAGTCGGCTAGCTCAATTTTGCCAGCTTAGCTTTGGGTAAGGTATGGACCTTGAGATGAATTTAATGATCTCACCTGAGAGGTGGTGCGGTTGTTATGAGGATTTTGGGTGGGTAGGTGTGGTTTTTTGTCCGGTTTGATGAACGAGCGATCGCGCAATTTCTGCTGGGTTTGATGCTGCCATTAGGGCTCTGACCACGGCAATACGAGTTGCGCCAGCTGCTAGGGTCGGTTCGAGATTATCGGCATTGAGTCCACCAATCGTAAACCAGGGCATCGTGGCGTGTTCGGCAGCGTAGCGAACGTATTCGTTGCCAGCGGCAGCCTTGCCTGGTTTGGTCGGCGTTTCGTGAACTGGCCCCACGCCGATGTAGTCTGCTTTTTCGTCTAGGGCTCGCTTAAGCTCTTGGGGATTGGTCGTAGAGCGGCCCACAATTTTGCCAGGGCCAAGAATTTTGCGGGTGATGTCCATAGGCAAATCTTGCTGACCTAGATGGACGCCGTCAGCATCGGCGGCGGCGGCAATATCTACCCGATCGTTAACGATAAAGAGCGCGTTGTATTGATGGCACAGGCCTCTCATTTGTTGAGCGATGCGCAGCCTAGTTTCATCATCAGCTGTTTTCTCTCGATATTGCACGATAGCAATACCGCCTTGTAGTGCGGCTTCTACTACGCCTAAAAGATCAGGTACGGGTGAAGTGACGAGGTAGGTGCGAGCTTCGTTAAGCTGCTGCTGTCGCGCGGCTGTTGGCTGTGATGCATTGAGCTGTAACAGTGGACCTGTAATTTGGCTGTCTAATGTGTAGAGCTGGTAGCGCATTTGCTTGCAGCTGGCAGACATTTCGGGGCTGTGGAGCTTGCCGTATTCTTCGAGGACTCTCAGGGCCTCTTGTGTACGGGCCAAGTTGGCTTGCAATACGGCTACAAGACTGGTGCGGGTCTCCTCATTGGGATGGGTGAGCGCTGTTCCCAGGTCTCCAGGCGTGTCTCTGGCGGCACGAATTTCGGGGGAGTGCCACTCGGCGATAGACTGACGCAGGTGCTAGAGCTGCGCTGTTCTGCTTTGGTCATTTAAGCCAAGACGACACAACTCATCGATGATGCGGAGGCCTTCTCTGGCCCTGTCTAAATTGGCGTCTAGGATACGAAACAGAGCGGAGCTGTCTGATATGACTTCAGAAAGCGGGGAAGACTCTATATGTGAAAAGTTTGATGAATCATCACTTGAAGACATGTTAGGCCGTGGAGATACGGATGATAGGACGCTATAGCTATCCTATCGGTCTTCTTGGAGACTCGTAAAACCGGCCTATTCAAACTTGACAAAGCCAGCTGAAAATCGCATATTTCAAGGGCATCTGTATGGCAACTTTTATTGATTAGTCCAATGACTGGCCTGGCTAAGATTGGAAGAAGATTTGGCTTGAGTCACGCTGCATTTCAAGGCTACATTCCAGGGTTTATTCGCGAAAGCGGGGTAGATTATGTTGAGCACAACGCTGATGAGCACACTGCTGAGAAAATACGCTCACTTGGCGGTCGCTGTGACGGTAGGCGGGTTGCTGTTGGGTTCGAAGGCTCAGCCGGTACAGGCGCAGTTGCTCCAATCTCAGCCGGTTCCTGGCCCAGCGATGGCTAACAGGCCCGCAGCGTCGCAGGCTGCGAGCTATCAAACGCTGTATGTGAACCCTGAGGTAGGCAGTGATAGCGCTGATGGCGTAGAAGCTCAGCCGCTGCGGACGGTAACGCGAGCACTGGAGGTAGCACCTCCCAATACGGTAATTGTGCTGGCACCTGGACGATACAATCAGGGGTCGGGAGAGGTTTTTCCGCTGCAGCTTAAGCCGGGTGTGACGATTCAAGGGACGCCAGGTTCTAATGAACGGACGGCAATTATAGAAGGGGGCGGTAACTTTGATAGCCCGTTGCGATCGCGCCAAAATGCAGCCATCATTGCTGCTGATAGAGCGGGCATTGCCCAAATCGCGGTTTCTAATCCCGATGGCTATGGTGTGTGGATTGAGTCTGCGAGCCCAACAATTTTAGAAAGTGCGTTTGTGGGTAATCGCCAAACAGGTATTTACGTGGCCGGAGGCTCGCCGCGAGTGCAAGGCAGCTATTTTTCGGGCAATCAGGTCGCGGGTCTCATCGTCTTTGGATTTTCGAGTGCGAATATTCAGCAAAATATATTTGATGCGACAGGAGATGCTATTCGGGTGCTCGAAGATGCAACGCCTGAGATTGTGGGCAACCGGATTACCAACAATGATGCGGGGCTGGTAGTGATAGGGAATGCTCGCCCGGTGATGCGAGACAATCAGCTGGCTGGCAATCGTCGAAACGAGGTGGTAGAAACAGCGTCGTTGTCTCAGAACAGCAGAGGCGAATCTGCTGTAGCGGTAGCACCGGTCGCGGCACCGAGGAGCCCTGAACCGGTTCAGGTACAGTCTGTACCAGTTGAAGAATTGCCGCCGTTACCTGACGATGTGACGACTGCTGATGTATCGCCACCGGGACAAATTCCTGCGGGCGCACCGGGCGCGGCCCTCCAATCTTTACAGTCTGGACTCGCCTTGGGGCCTAGGGCCGTGACAGAAGATAATCCTGAGTCTGGCTCGCTGATTCGCAACCGGCGACGAAGACGAAGGGAGTCAACACCCGAGCCTGCGGTTCGTCCGTCGGTGCCTGTTAACAACAATCGTTTGGCCGTGCCGAATACGTCTATTCCATTGGGTAGCGGCGGATCTAGTACTGTGTTTTCTCCGCCGAATGGCGGTGCTGGCGCTCCACCTGCACCGCCCTCTAGAGCGCAGGCTTTGGGCCTTTACTATCGTGTGTTTGTAGAGGCGAGCGATCCGTTTATGCAAGACAGCGTCAGAGATGTTGTTCCCGATGCTTTCCGTACGCGGTATGAGGGCCGTGCGATGATGCAGGTAGGCGCTTTCCCGACTGAAGGCGAGGCTGAAGATCGGCGGCGACTACTAGAGCGCAACAACTTTGATGTGCGAGTGGAGTATATTCGCTAGGTCTGCCCAGACTTAATACGTACAGTCCTAAAACCACTTAGAAAATGATACCAAGGTCGAGTTTTGAAATGTCTGCGACGAGCAGGGATGAGGTATTGCTTGTTTGAAAACCTTTGACGGATGGATCGGTAGCTTTCGAGGGTTTTGCATTGGCTATCAGAATTGTTTGATTGTTGATAGCTGCGATGGTAGGGCCCTGCTGTACGGCAGGGCCAGTGCACAGCGTCTTTGTCGGTGTGCTTGCAGCATTATCTAGCGGGAGTCCTGTGAGCACACATGCCATTTGTGCTGAGCTGTCGAGCAATAGTCCTTTGCGCTGATGGCTGACTAGGTAGCCCCATGGAAAAGCATTTACCTGTTCTGGCGCGATGGGTAGATGAATTTGCCTAACCTGAAAGGGATTGAGTGTGATGAGAACAACGGCGGCGGCAGTGTGCTGGGTGGGTGCGCTCAGTGCCATGAGCTGGTAGGGCACTATGGTGGGTGTGACCTGGACCAGCGGCAGGTCTAGCGTGTATTCACCGATAAACTGACCGCGCCGGGTGAAGCATTCAAAGTATGTTTTAGATGCGGTGGTGCTCACTCGCAGCAGATAGCGGTTGTCTAGCGCGATGACCTGTAGCACCTGCGCTTGAAGGGTCGTGAGTAAGGGGCCTGCGAGCGTAATATCGCGACGCCAGCGATGGCCAGAATGCTCTCCTATGTAGCCCAAAATACCGTTGTTGTGTCGGCGAGTAGATTTTGTTGTGATTTGATGGTTTTCTTGTTCTTTTTTATTTTGTTGCTTTGGTGCTGAATTGCTTGATATTTGATTGTTGTTTTTAGCAATAGCTGCAAACCATTTACCATTTGGCGAAACTGCTATCCAGCAGGGCTGAGTGAACCGGGCGATAGATATCAGCTTTCGCTTTGGGGTGAGCATGTGCAGCGATCGCTCTGTAATAATGCAGCATCCCTGCGGAATGGAGAGAAGCGCCTCTACAGTGCCCATGACACCGTTGGAAGGAATGGGCATGAGTACTTGGTTGAGCGTTGAGTGGGAGAGGCCGATTGGGTGTTTGGAAGATTGCGACCGTGTCGTCGTTGCCGAAGTTGTTGTGGCCGAAGTCAGATTTTGCAGGGCGCTCAGCATGGCGGCGGCGGTGGAGAATCGCTGTTCGGGGTGTTTGTGTAGGACTTTTTTTAATAGCTGTCGAGCCGCAAAAGTGAGGGTGGGTGGCAGTGGGACTAGCTGAGTTTGATGGGCTCGCTTGAGTTCATCGGGAGAGCCTGAGAAGGGGCGATCACCTAGCAGTAGTTCGTACAGAATGATGCCTACTGAGTACAGATCAGAGGCAGGAGAGGACTTCCCGGCAAACCGCTCGGGGGCGGCATAAGTCGGTGAGCCAATCTCTTTTCGGGAGTAGCTAGGATCGCTGCTGAACCGAGCACTGCCAAAGTCTCCGATTTTTAGCTTGAGCTGAGGCGATGTCTTTTTTGCCTGCTGTGCAGCTGAGTGCTGAGGCCGATAAGTGATGAAGATATTTTCTGGCTTGAGGTCACCGTGGACGATGCCCTGTTGATGGATGTGGCCGAGGCCGTGGAGAATATCGCCAATGAGCTGTTTGACTGCTGTGAGGGGAAGAGGAGAGGGGAGATCGAGGGTGCTGGCGAGGTGCGATCGCAACGTACCGCCTTCGCAATATTCCAGCACCAGCTGATAGCCCAGTTCAGTCTTTGAAATCGACTGGCACTGTACGATGTTGGGGTGCTCTAGCTTTTGCATCACCAGCGGTTCTTGAGAGATGCTCTCTCCTGCGTGACGCGTTTGCTTGACGGCTACGAGCCGCCGCGTGCGTGTGTGAACCGCAGCATATACCTGCGCAAACTGTCCTTGGCCAACGAGTGCCAATAAACGATAGTCGCCGATGACTGCTGATTTAAATTTGGGTTGAGCTTTTGGCTTGAAACCTGACGCAAACACGAGTTTGTTACTCTCTTTTGCTAAAGAGAAACGGGTAGGGAAGAACTAGTAAAGCGGTACGCTGCGATCGATGCGGCGACTGTAGGCGTCAATGCCGCCCGATAGATTTTTGACATTGGTAAAGCCTTGACCGATCAACCACTGACACATTTGTGCGGACCTCATACCTAAGTGACACATGACGATGGTTTCAGCTTCGTTGTCGAGCTGGGTGTGGATGGAGCCGGACCACGCTGGAAACTGGCTCAGCGGAAGATTCACGAAGTGAGGCACGCTGGCTACTTCAAGTTCATGCGGCTCGCGTACGTCGATCAGCTGAACGGCGCTAGGGTCGGCTGCAAGCTTCTGGGCTAAGGTTTCTACGTCAGTTTCTGGCAGAGCTGAAGGCGCGTTAGTCATGATTGGTAAGCGTTTTTGATGTGTTAATTATGACATCTGAACGGTTACGTAGAATATGAAACCTTTACGCAAGGCACTGCTGGCAATCTTGATAGCAGTTTTATTGGCTTAGCTGCTGCTGAACGGTTTCTATAGATAGACCTAAGCTGCTGGCGATCTGTTCTACGGGTAGGCCAAGATTACTTAGGGCTGCGATCGCATTTTCTTGCGTTTTATCGGCTCGTTCTTTTTCCTGCTCAGCTTTCGCCCGCTCCTGCTCAGCTTTCGCCTGCTCCTGCTCAGCTTTCGCCCGCTCCTGCTCAGCTTTCGCCCGCTCCTGTTTAGTTAGCTCTGCTCCCCAAAGCAGCATCTGATCATTTTCGTCCCACCAGCGCAGCCATAATCCGGTTCTGTCTTGGCGAATACCTTCCCACACCCCAAGAGACAAATTTGCTTCTGATAGCCAGTACCTTCCGTTGGCATCAGGTGCTTGTGGTTCGTAACGTCCTTCTTCCGATAAGCGGTAGTAGTCTATCTCGCCAGTTTTCAGAGAGAAGATAATGTAATTTTCTACTTTAAGAATTTGTTCATAGAAAAACAGCTTGCCAGGCGGATAGCTAGATTTTATGGAGTATTCGCCACCCTCCGTCTCAGAGAGGAACTCTATCACAACTAGAGGTAGATCACCTTCCAGAACGGGTGTGTAGCTACGCTCGACTTCAGATTTATCGACTGAGATAGAAGGTACCCAACACCAGTCGGGCGCTTTGACAGCTGTTTTGCCTTTGTATTTTACACAGATGCCGTAGTTGGTTGTGGTGATAGCGGTATCTGCTAGATAGCCTCCTAGGCTAAGACTTTCTGTGAGAGCTGCAGCAAGCGCTGGCTGATTGATGTTGTCCACAGGATCGTCAGGAAGGATAAAGTCTTCAGGCAGCTTTTCCCAGACGATATCTGGTTCGGGCGGTGCCTGAACAACGGGTGCGTTACTTTTTCGGGTTGGTGTTGAGACCATGAGTGAGCCCAAAGTAAGTACATTTGTTTGCTTTTCCTATTGTAAGACCATCGGTTGGCTTATGTGCACTAAGGATGGTTATCACGCCAAATCAACCCCTAATTCGTGTGCCAGAAACGCCCATTTGTCGGTGGCTTCTTCGATTTGCTTAGCGGTGGGTTTGCCTGCGCCATGGCCTGCTTTGGTTTCGATGCGGATAAGGACGGGATTGTCGCCCGTGTGGGCCGCTTGGAGGGCGGCGGCGAATTTGAAGCTGTGGGCGGGGACGACGCGATCGTCATGGTCGGCGGTGGTGATCATCGTAGGTGGGTATTCGGTGCCGGGTTTGAGGTTGTGTAGGGGTGAGTAGGCGTAGAGGGCGTTGAATTCGTCCTCGTTTTGGGGAGAGCCGTAGTCTGATTCCCAAGCCCAGCCGATGGTGAATTTATTGAAGCGGAGCATATCTAGTACGCCGACAGCAGGGAGGGCTGCGCCGAAGAGATCGGGTCGCTGGGTGAGGCAAGCGCCGACGAGAAGACCGCCGTTGCTGCCACCTGCGATCGCTAACTTTTCACTTTTCGTATACTTCTGTCCTATCAACCACTCACCTGCGCCGATAAAATCATCAAAAACATTTTGCTTCGACGTTTTGATGCCCTGTTGGTGCCAGGCTTCGCCATATTCGCCGCCACCTCGTAAGTTCGCTACGGCGTAGACGCCACCCAGCTCTAGCCAGACTAAATTGCTGACGGAGAATGCAGGCGAAAGAGAGATGCTAAAGCCGCCATAGCCGTAAAGTAGAACAGGATTTTCGCCATTTAGCTGCAATCCCTTTTTTGCTGTGATGAACATTGGAATTTTTGTTCCATCTTTGCTGGGATAGAAGACTTGCTGAGTCTCGTAAGCGTCTGGATCGAAAGGAATGGTTGGCTCGCGGAAGAGCGTACTTTCTCCTGTTTTTAAATCGTAGTGATAGATGCGACTAGGCACGGTATAGCTAGTAAAACTGTAGAAAGTTTCTGTATTCGTTCGTTTGCCGTTGAAGCCGCCTGCGGAGCCGATACCGGGTAGTGCTACATCGCGAACAGGTGTGCCGGAGAGATCAAAGATTTTGATTTGGGTGTAGGCGTCTTTGAGGTAGTCGGCGACAAATTGGTTGTTGAGAATGCCGACAGACTCTAGGGTCTCTTCGGCTTCTGGGATGAGCGTTTGCCAGTTGGATTTTTCTGGATGGTTGATGTCTATGGCAATGACTTTGCACTTAGGTGCGTTAATGTCTGTGCGAAACCAAAAAGTTGTTCCTTCATTGTCGATCAGGCTGTACAGAGCCTTGAATTCTGAAATGAGTTCGATGACTTCTGCGTTTGGGCTTTGTAGGTCTTTGTAGAACAACAGATTTTTAGGATCGGTGCCTTGCCATACGGAAATAATGAGATATTGACCGTCTTCGGTGACGCTGCCGGAGAAGCCCCATTCTTTTTGGTCAGGCCGTTCGTAGATGAGGGTGTCTTCGGTCTGCGGTGTACCGAGGCGGTGGTAGTAGAGCTTTTGGTAGTAGTTGACGTCTTCTAGCTTGCTTTCTTCGTTGGGTTCGTCGTAGCGGCTGTAGAAGAATCCTTGATGGTCGTGGGTCCAGGATGCGCCGGAGAATTTGACCCATTTGAGCAGATCGCTGGTGTCCTTTCCGGTAGCGATGTCGCGGACGTGCCATTCGACCCAGTCTGAGCCTGCGGTGGAGAGGCCGTAGGCGAGGTATTGAGCATTTTCGCTGATGGAGATGCCGGAGAGGGCGATGGTGCCGTCTGCGGAAAGGGTGTTGGGATCTAGCAGGATGGTGGGTTCGGCGTCGAGATTAGGCAGAGTGTAGAGAACGGACTGGTTTTGGAGGCCGTCGTTTTTGTAGTAGAAGTAGCGGTCGGCTTGCTTGAAGGGTGTGCCGTAGCGCTCGTAGTTCCAGAGTTCGGTAAGGCGGGCGTTGAGCTTGTCTCGGCCTGGGAGTTGGCCCAAGTAGTCGAAGGTGACTTTGTTTTGGGCTTTTACCCAGGCGGCGGTTTCATCGGTGTTGGGGTCTTCGAGCCAGCGGTAGGGATCGGCGACGGTGACGCCGTGGTAGGTGTCGGTTTGAGCTACTTGGCGGGTGTTGGGGTAGGAGAGCATGAGAGAGAGGAGGGGGAGAAAGGTCGAGGGGGAGAGCGGGAGAAGGGTTTTATTTAGGATAGTTGACGGTTTCTAGGATGAGGTCTGCCATTTTTTCGGCGGCTCCGGCGGGGCCTCGGAGGGTGCGGAGCGTTTGGCGGATTTCTTCTAGTTTTTGGGGGTGTTCTAGATAGTTTAGGGCGAGGGTGGTGACTTGCTGTGGGGTGATGGGGCCGAAGAGTTCGGGAACGACTTCGCGTTTGGCCCAGATGTTTGGCCAGGCGAAGTGTTTGCCAGATTTTTGGAGGGTTTTGATAATGAGGGGGTTGATAAGGTTGCGGGCGATCGCACCCACCCCCGGCAGTCTAGAAAGTAGCCCTGGCAATCCATCTGCTAGTTGGGCTGCGCCGAGCCTTTGGGTCGGCAACAGCACAATCATGGGGGTGCCCAATGCGCCGAGCTGGGCGGTGTTTGCACCGACAGTGGTGATACAAAGTTGGCATTGTGAAAATAGGTCGAGAGCGGGGAAGCTCTGCCACAGATGGACCTTAGGGCCGTTTTCTATTTGCCAGTAGGGCAGGCCGATTTTGGGTTTGTGAAGGGTCGGAATGGGTGCTTGAAGCAGTGATACGGCTGGGTTTATTTTGGGGTCGGTGTAGGCATTGAGGTCGGTGAGGGTAAGGTTTGGGGCGACACCGACGACGAATTGAGATTGGGGGCGGTGTGGGTGAATGAGAGCTGCGATCGCCAGCACCATGGGTATGCCCATTTCGAGTTTGGCGGGTTTGGAGCCGGGGAGGAAGCCGAGGAGTTCGGCGTTTGGTGGGCAACTGAGGTGATGAGTGATTTCTGTGCGGGATGCGATTGCCTGCACATCGGCCATGAGGTCGCCTACTACCGTGAACTTTTCCTGTTGAGAAGCAGGTGCTTTTTCTATCAGCTCTTGTTGCATGACGCCAAAGCCATCGATGAGGCTAGGCCAGCGAGCATCCCATTCGGCGTAGGTGACGGTGCGATAGCCAAGGCGCTTGGCGACGAGGACAGTGTAGAGCTGATCGCCACCGAGAAAGACGACAATGCCTTTAGGACGCCAGTCCCAAGCATCGGCAGTTTTGCCTGTGAGGAGAAATTTGAAAAAGTGAGGGGCGCTCTGGACCCGAGTAACTTCGGGGTAGCCAGAGAGGATGAGGGGCTCTTGCCCGGAAGCGTGAGGGCAGGGAGAAAGAATGACAGAGATGCGGTACGACGTGGCTAAGCTAGCCGTTTTGCTTTGCAGCGCGCGGACGACGGGCTTCACCCAGGTAGCGACTTCGCCGGGACCATTCGCGAGTATGACAATATCGATAGGCTCAGCGACACTGGGTGCATCTACTGACTCAACAGCCATCGGTGCGGCAGACATGAGGCTAAAGTAAAAATAAATTACTTTGCTACGTTAGCCTATTACAGTTGTCTTTTTCGATTGAAGATTATCTGTTGTGAGTGAGTCTAAATCTGTATTGGCGTTGATGGAAGCGGTGGCGAGGGGTGAGGTGACGCCGGAGGTGGCGGCTGGGCAGTTGGGAAAGGGAGAGAGTGCGCAGGGGAGAGGGGGAGTGTATGAGCAGGTGGGTGACTTTGCCAAAGTTGATCACGATCGGGCAGAGCGGACGGGTTTTCCTGAGGTGATTTGGGGACAGGATAAGACGGCTGTGCAGATTGTTGAAATTATGAAGGCGATCGCAGCACAGCAGTCTGTTGTGATGGCGACTCGGGTGGATGCGCTGAAGGGAGCGGAGATTCAGCAGGTGTTGCCGCAGGTGACTTATTTTGAGATGGCAAGGATTTGTGCGATCGTGCCTTCTCCGCTGCAAGTCACTCAGCCGGGGAGGTTGAGCATTCTGACAGCGGGAACGGCGGATTTGCCAGTGGCAGAGGAGGCCGCATTGACGGCGGAGCTGTGTGGGTTTGCGGTGACGCGGCTGTGGGACGTAGGGGTGGCAGGGATTCAGCGGTTGCTGAGTAATCAACATGTGATTGATGAGTCGGATGTGCTGATTGTGGCGGCGGGGATGGAGGGCGCCTTGCCGAGTGTGGTGGCTGGGTTAGCGAGTTGTCCAGTGATTGCGGTGCCAACGAGTGTGGGCTATGGGGCGAGCTTTCAGGGGTTAGCGCCGCTGCTGACAATGCTGAATAGCTGTGCGACGGGGATAGGTGTTGTAAATATTGATAATGGATTTGGTGCGGCGATTTTAGCCGGACAGATTTTGCGGGTTGCGGCGAAGGTGGCAAAATATTAGCGGTACAGCGCAATACAGCACGTAGGCTCTCTGGAGGCGAAGTAGTATGACCAATGGACAACTAAGGGGCCGTTATGACCAGATAGACGATATTTTGTATGTCGACAAGTGCTTGTTTTCCGAAGAGCAAGAGTCTGACGAGATTGGTGACGAAATTATTGCTAGATTTAACCCCGATTCTGGTGCGGTTGAGAATCTTGAAGTTTTGTTTTCCTCAAAGCGGTTGATGGCCTCAAAGACTGTGTAACTGCCTGTTATTGCGAGCATCGCTATACTTCCATAAGATTTGAATTGAGAGGGAATTTAACTACATGTCTTTTTTAAAAAAAGGAATAGTGGGACTGCTAACTTTAGTGGCCATAACATTCATTGGGGGATTTGTTCTTCCTAGTCAGGTTCATGTAGAGCGTGAAGCTTTGATTGGTGCATCACCAGATCAGATATTTGCAGAAATTAGTGACTTCAACAACTGGAATGATTGGTCGCCTTGGGCCAATATTGACCCCGACTCTACGCTGACGGTTACGGGAGAAGGTGTAGGGCAAACTATGAGCTGGCATAGCGATAATCCTGAAGTGGGTAGCGGCACTCAGCAGGTAACAGCGTTAGCGGCCCCTCGCTTGGTGAAAAATCACTTGGACTTCGGTGATATGGGTGAGTCGGACACAGCTTTTCTTTTAGAACCTGTTGGGGATGCAACGCGAGTGATATGGAGCCTGGATACAGATATGAGAAAAGGCGTGCCGCTACTAAATAAGCCTATGAGTACCTACTTTGGCTTTTTGATGGATTCGATAGTTGGCACGAAATATGAGGAAGGATTGGCGAATCTTAAATTGATTATGGAAGGGTAGATATTTGGGTTGGAAACTGAACCGTAGCGGTCGTCCCTTTTTCCGCTGTGGAGGTAAATGTGAGGGTTCCTTGGTGAGCTTCTACAATTCGCTTGACGATAGCGAGGCCAAGTCCATTTCCTGATGATTTGGTCGAGAAAAATGGCTTGGTGAGCTGTAATAGAACATTGGGTGGAATGGGATCGCCGCCGTTGCGGATGCTTAAGCAAACTTGCGTGGAGGATGGCGATGAGAGTGAAATATCGACAGTGTCTCCTATGGTGACGGCTTCGCAAGCGTTGCTGATGAGATTGATCAGCACTTGTTTGAGCTTAGCTGAATCGCCTTCCATAGAGATTTCTGTAGCGGGTACAACAACTTTTAAGTCATGTGATTTTATAGAGGGCTGTTCTGCTAGAGTTGCTACTGTTTCTGTGAGTAGTTGATTGAGCATGATAGTTGTTGTTTCTAGGATTTGAGGTTTGGCGTATTGCAAGATGCCATTTAGGAGCTGGTGCAGGCGGTGTTCTTCTTCGAGGGCAAGGGTGAGCCGGGTGCGATCGCGCTCAGATAAATCCAAGGCCTGAAGCGCCGTCAACCCCATTTTGACTGTTGTCAGCGGATTGCGAATTTCGTGCACAATCATGGAGGTAAATTCGCCAATGGCCGCTAGGCGTTCTTTTTCGATGAGCTGTGCTTGGGCAATTTTCAGCTCTGCGGTGCGTTTAGCGACTTCGGCTTCTAGCCTTTCATTAAACTTGATCTGCTGCTGGTAGAGCTGAAAGTTATCGATGGCGGTAGTGGCCCGCTCCGCAAATAGTTCTACGCACTTTATCTCTTCTAGGTCAAAGCTGCGAGGTTGCTCATGGAAGCAGCAAATGGTGCCCAATAGCGTGCCAGTTGCTGACTGTAACGGTACGCCTAGGTACGCCCGGTAGCCGTCAGGATTGCAGCCATATTGGGTTTCTGTAGTGGTGTCGGCCACGGTGAGCGGACAGCCGGTTTTGATGACGGTTTGGGCGACAGATCCGTGGAGTGAGTACGGTGCTTTGTCACTGTCGTCTAGGGTTAGGCTGCTGGCTAGGACTCTGCTGAACTCACCCATATTAAGTGTGACCACAGACCAATCGACCTCAATGAGATTAGAGACGCCCTGCGCAATTTCATCCAAATAAGCCTGCAAGTTCCCTTGGCGAAAGCTGAGCGCGGTCAGGTGCTCTAGCGTTGTTTGTGCTAGGTGGTTCCACTGAACGGTGTCAGCTGTAGTGCTCTCTATATGGCTGTTTTGCTGCATATCTATTGCCCCTGCACAACGGCTTTCTAATCATGGCTTTTGATGCATCAACTTTATAGTAAACTGCCGAGTGCTGCTGATATTGTCTATTGATGCAGAGCAAGCTATCTACAGCTTTTCCAAAATCGGCAAGGATGGCTTTTTATCGGGAAACACAACTCGTTAAAGGTGATTTCTAGATGACGAGTCTATGGAACAACACATGATAAATATTGTTTGTCTTTTTGGAATTTGAGCAAAGTAGAAGATTCTTTTAGCGCGTTTTTAGGAAGAATAAAAGACTCTGTCAGAAGGGTCGGTTTTGTGAGTGATATCTACAATCCGTGAATGTACGGCCTTACGTATACTGCTTTTGTAACCTAGTCTGGATATGGCTTTTCAGCTGTAAGCGGCATCTGCTTTTGCGTGTGATGATTGTGTTTGTGGGGAATGTTGATGTAAGAGTCTCGGCTTGATTTTATGATGCATCTATTTTCCATTCTGGTCGTTGGTAATGATCTCAACGATTTTAAGGAAATTCAAACGCTATTGAGCGATCAGGGCTATCGGTTGCATCACGCTAATGCTCAGCAGGCAACAGCCTCGCTGGAGACATTGCAGATTGATTTGATCTTGCTAGACGCTTCGCTATCTGGAGTTGACGGCGCTGAGATGTGTCGATGCATCCGGGCGATGGCTGGGTGTGAGGCCTTACCAATTGTTGCTGCAACGCCGCTGATAGAAGAGAAGGTGTCGGCTCAGCTTTTGGAAGCGGGTGCTGATGATGTGATTAATCAGCCTATAAACCGTTTGGAGCTAGTGGCTCGGGTACGCTCGATGCTACGTATTCGCCATCAGTATCAGCAGCTGATTGGCTTTAACGATCGGCTGGAGGCAACGGTGCGCCAACGAACCGCTAAGCTACAGACGATGGTTTTTCAAGATTCGCTGACGTTGCTTCCTAGCCGAACGGCTTTGCTGCAAACGGTGACTGAGCGCTCCTTCCCAACCTCTGTGGGGACGCTTCGCGAAGGAGGGGCTTCGCAGCATGAAGCCTCTTCTTTTGCACTGGTGTATCTGGACTGCGATCAGTTTAATCGGGTGAATGGATCTTTTGGCTATGCGGTGGGCGATCAGCTGCTGGTGAAAATAGCAGAGCGTTTGCAGCAACATCTTCGTCCTGGTGATTTGTTGGCACGCACCGGAGAAGATGAATTCTGTTTTTTATTGGACAAAATAGACGACGTCAGCGTGGTGGAAACCTTTGTTCAATTGCTACTAAGAAGCTTTCGTCAGCCGTTTTCTGTGGCGCACTGCGATATTTTTATGACGGTGTGCTTAGGGATTGCGTTTAGTCGTGATGCTAAGCAGTCTGTTGCTCAGTATTCTGTTAAAGGTAGGGGAGTGGATAGGGCGAGAGTGGATAAAGTGAGAGTAGATAGTGGGCTCGTCAGTGATACGGATTGGTCTTATTGGTCTGACTCTCGATTATCCAAGAAGCAGCGATCTGAAAAGATTTTGCGGGCAGCCGATACTGCGATGTATCAGGCTAAGCTGCGCGGAAGAGGCTGTTATCAATTTTTTGATCCGCAGATGTATGCGGACATTTTGAGCCGTTTGACGTTAGAAAGTGATTTACAAAGGGCTCTCGACCAGCAGTCGTTTACGCTTCACTATCAACCTATTGTCGAGCTAAAAAGTCAGGCAATCACCGGGTTTGAAGCCTTGGTGCGTTGGCGGCACCCGACGCGGGGAATGGTGTCTCCGGCTGAGTTTATTCCTTGTATGGAAGCTTCTGGGCTGATTGTGCGGCTAGGAATGCAAGTTCTAGAGCAGGCCTGCCATCAGCTGTATCGCTGGCAACAGCGGGGATTCTCTTGGCTGACGATGAGTGTAAATTTGTCGGTGCGTCAGTTTGCTTGCCCAATGCTGTTAGCTGATGTGGACCGGATACTTGCGCAAACTCGAATTGATCCTGGTGCGCTGAAGTTGGAGATTACGGAAAGTGCGATTATGGGTAATGCTGAGATGGCGGTTATCCTAATAGAGGAGCTGCGATCGCGCGGCATTCAAATCAGTATTGACGACTTTGGCACAGGCTATTCATCGCTAGGCTATCTCCATCGTTTCCCTGTCGATAATCTTAAGATCGACAGATCTTTTGTGCAGATGTTGAGCGGCGGCCACGGCAGCGGTGCCCCCATTGGTAATCGCGACTATCACGTGGTCGATACGATTGTTGCGCTGAGTCAGCAGCTGAATTTGTCTGTTATTGCAGAAGGCATTGAAACGCAGCAACAGCTGCTGTGGCTACAGCAGCTGGGCTGTCAGTTTGGCCAGGGGTACTTCTTTTCCAAGCCAATGGCTGCGGCTGACATAGAAAAGACCCATCTTCTGAAGGCCTTTACTCCGCAAGACCGCGTAGCCGTCTGAGCAAGTCTCTGGCAGCCTCTTTGCCGAGGCCCTGACGATTTTCGCTGTGCTTCCAGAACTCTTCCCACCAGTCTTCTGGCTCTTGGTGGTTGCCGGTGTATTCGGTAGGGCGGCGGGTACGGCCATCGGTTACCAGGCTGCCAACGTAGTCGGCATCGTCGTAGATACGCTTTATTTGTTCATCAATTTCGGTGAGATCTTCAGCGGAGACAATGCCGTTGTCTGTTGCCTTGTAGAACTGAACGGTAACGCGAATGGGGAAGTTAGGGTCGCGCTCAATATCTAAGTTATCGATTTCGGTGAAGGGCCCTTCGACCTCGCCATGGCCGATAACAGCGGCTTCTACATTACTGCGGGCGCTCTGTGCCATTACGGGGGCGGCAGGGGCAGATTCTGCCATGACTGAGAGATCTGCGGCAGCGCCGAAGTTACCAAAGGCTTCTTTTTGTTTTAGCGGTACCTGAATAAGCATCACCATGTTGAGGCCTTCTTTTTCAGAGACTTCGACGGGTGGGAGTTCTACCGCGTTGCCACTGTTTTCGCTTTGTTCTGCTCGAAAGTCGCTAATCCGTTTGCCGGTGAGGCTAGCGCGTTCGCCGTCTTTGTTGAAAAATAGCCTCTGACCCCAGGTGCGTCCGGTGTCGAACCCATCGCGCTGATTGTCGATAATCGTTGTGCTGGTGCCTTCACGGGTGGCCAGAATCGTGAGGACGGCGGGATCGCCAGGGTAGGACTGGTAGTTGAACAAGACGGGGTTGAAAGTGGCTTCGCCGTTTTGCGGGATGGGGAGGAAAGCGGCCTGGGCGCTGACGAGAACGTGGGAGTCGCGCTCAGCGAGGAGAGAGTTTTTGTCGCCCGCCCAAGAGTCTGGCTTGGAGAGGTAGGTGCGCAAGTCTTCTAGGACGTCTGCAAGCAGTGTGGGTTCTGTGTCTTCACCCTTTTCGTTGCCGGTGAGGATGGAGAGCCGCTGCATGGGCACATCGGCTGTGAGGTCGGAGAAGTTTGGGTAGCGGATGACGGGCATGAGGTGGAGGCTCGCTTCGCCGGAGCGAGGGTCGCGGTGCTCGACTTGGATGGTCATGTCGCTGATGTTGGGGCCGACGCTGGAGTTGTCGTAGCG